>ERZ773235.2032-NODE-2032-length-18491-cov-5.827891_pt1 | contig 18491 bp, 19 predicted proteins | sample MGYA00580522_ERZ773235 | MGnify/ENA primary metagenome ERZ773235 (study PRJEB29015, sample SAMEA2737797) | human gut metagenome | biome: human gut; feature: human-associated habitat; material: faeces | place: China | collected 2012 ...
CGTGGTGTTGGCGGAGGAAAAGGCCGTCTCCGTGGCCGAAAAATAGGCGGACAGCGCCAGGCATACCGCCATCATGATGATACAGGTTGTTGTTGACAAGCTATGTAACTCCTTTTCTGTCGTCTTTGTTTTTACGCCGCAAAAGCGCCCCTACAAGCGCAAAAAAGCACGTCCGCTCCGCAGGACGCGGGGCAGATATGCAGGCAAAAACAGATGGCAGTTCAAGTGGTCATAGGGGTAGTCACCGCCGTCAGTATCCATAGATGTGCAATACCTCCTTTTTTGTAAAGATGTTTTATTATAGCATATCCCCCGCCGCCCGCCAAGTTAAAGTTTCATAAAGAATGTAAAAGGGCGCTTCCCGCCGGAAGCGCCCCGCAGGCTCTCTCACACCAGTATCCCGCACAGCAGAAACCCAGCCGCAGCGCCTGCGGCATAGGGCAGCGTGGCCTTGATGATGGTAATGTTGGACACGCCGGTGCCCGCTGTGGTCATAAACACTGCGTCGGCGTAGAAGCAGGTGCTGTATCCCAGACCGATACCGCTCATGACGGCGGCGATGATGACGGGCGCCGTCACGCCCATGGACAGGGCCAGCGGCACGAACACGGGGATGGCGATGGTCATCACCACCCAGCAGCCGCCTACGGCAAATACCGTGGCCGCCCACCAGCAGAAACGCCAGCGGCCCCACGGCGTTCCACGCCGAGGACGCGCGGCTCTCGTCCACGTCGGCAACGTCCACCAGCTTCTCCGCCTTCTCGTCCCGCTCAAACGTGGGGCCGCCGCTCTCCACCCGCCGGTAGGCACGCTTCAGCACTCCCGCCTTGGGAACGCCCCCACCGCCAGCAGCAGGTCGCGGAAGCCCATGAGGGCGCCGGACTCCTGAAACAGGGTAATCATGCCTCCGAAGCCGATGGTGATGCACAGCACGAACTGGTACGACGAGTTGGACAGCGCACCGTACAGCGCGTCGATGGCGCCGGTGAGAAAGTGCTGCCGGTGCAGCAGCACCATGGCCAGCAGCGCGGCCAATATCATGGCGTCCGCCATTTTGCGGGTCTTGAGGGCATAGACGATCAGGAACACAAGGGGCGCAAAGGCCATGATGATCTCCGCCATGGTGCGTTCTCCTTACTTGGAAAGTTATCCGTAGTATAATAGCACACTCCTCCCCCCCTTGACAAGCGCGTTTCCGCCTTGACAGCCCCCGCCGCCGTGCGCTATGATACAGGGGAAAGAAGGTGACGCATCGTGGTGGACGGCAACATCATACTGTCCGTGGCCAAGGCCATGGAGCTGCTGCAGGCTCTGAGCCGGGCGGAAAAGCCCCTGACCCTGACGGAGCTGACGGAGTGCTCCGGCTACCCCAAGAGCACGGTGTTCGGCCTGCTGACCACCATGCGGGCCTATGATGTCATCACCCAGACGCCGGAGGGCAAGTACGCCCTGGGCCTGCGCCTGTTTGAGTACGGCCGCCAGGTGGAGCGCAAGTGGGACATCTCCCGCGTGGCCCGCCCCTACATGGAGCATCTGTCCCAGCGCACCGGCGCATCGGTGATGCTCTCCATCTGCGAGGGCGGCAGCGTCATCACCCTGGACCAGGTGGAAGCCCGGGACAAGCTGCGCATCGTGTCGGACGCCGGCGCCCGCCTGCCCATCTACTGTACGTCCCAGGGCAAGGTCTTTCTGGCCCATACGCCCCGCGCCCAGGCAGAGAAGCTGCTGCGCCGCCAGAGCATGACTCAGTTCACCCCACACACCATCACGGACGTATCCGCCCTGCTGCAGGAGGTGGACGCCTGCCGCACCAACGGCTTCGCCATCGAAAACGGCGAGTACAAGATCGGCCTGCGGTCCATCTCCGCGCCGGTCTACACGGTGGACCGTACCGTGCGCTACACCGTGGGCGTTATCGGCATGTTCCGCAGCACCCATTCCGACGAGTTCCGCAGCGCAGTGGAGCAGGTCTGCGCCACCGCCGCCACGATCTCCGCCGCCCTGGGCTACCGCGAAGCCTGACACCGATATCAGACACCCCCTCCGGCATGCGCCGAAGGGGCTGTCTTTGTTCTTATGTACGTCACACGCGGCAGCACATACACTTGTCCGCCTCCCCTCTTTCCCACGGTGAGGAGATCCCGTTTCTCCCGTATGTTCACCGCCGGCAGCCGCTCCACCGCTCCTTTGTTTGGCATGATCGGAATTTCGGGTGGGGTGAAAAAGACATCTCCCGCCGGTTGCCTGCCGCGCCGCGATGTGGTACAATATCCCCCGTCATCGGTAAGGAGGCATCTATGAATCAGAAAGAGCTCAACGAGATACGCCGGCGCTTCAAGCTGGATAAAAATTCCATCAGCCGTATCTACGGCTGCTACGTCAACAGCAGCCGCGAGATCATCGCCTATATCGACGAATCCATGGGACTCATGTCCCAGGAGGAGCAGGAGATGTACCTGGGGCTGCTGAAAAAGGCCCTGTCCGGCGGGCTGGGCCGGAATCTCATCAACATCGAATTTTCCACAGCGCAGGTGGCCGGCAGCGACGAGCACCGCCTGCTTCAGGCCGTGCGGCAGAGCAGCGCGCAGGATAAGGACGCCCGGGAGGCCCTGTACCGCCGCATCATCGACGCCATGGACATGGGCGAGACCAACTATCTCATCCTACTGGCTGCCGACACCTACGATGTGCCCTATAAGGGCCGCGACGACGAGATGTTTTCCGACGGCTCCGACACGGTGTTCCAGTACTTTCTGTGCAGCATCTGCCCTGTAAAAGCCCCGACGCTGGAGCTGAAATACAACAATGAGAACAGCGGCTTCCACAGCGCGTCCACCGGTCACATCGCGCTGCCGCCGGAGCTGGGATTCCTGTTCCCCGCCTTTGATGACCGCGCTGCCAACATCTACAACGCCCTGTTTTACAGCAAAAACGCCGCCGAGATCCACCAGGAGGTCATCGACGCGGTATTCCGCGTGACGCCGCCGCTGTCCGCCGAGGAGCAGAAAAACGCCTTCGGTACGGCGCTGGGCGACACGCTGCAGCAGGATTGCAACTACGATGTGGTGCAGTCCGTCCACGAGCAGCTGCGCCAGCGCATCGTGGAGCACAAGGAGAGCCGCGACCCCCAGCCCCTGACGCTGACGCTCCACGAGGTGGGCGACATGCTGGCGGGCAGCGGCGCCACCGTCCGGCAGGCCGAGGCCTTTCAGGAGGAGTGCCGCCGCCAGTACGGCGACGACGCGGCGCTGGACGCCAGGAACCTGATGGAAAGCGGCAAGTTTCAGATCACTACGCCGGAGGTGAAGATCTCCGTGTCGCCGGAGTACAGCGCCATGATCGAGGCGCGGGTCATCGATGGGCGGAAGTACATCCTCATCCCCGCCGATGAGAGCGTGGAGGTCAACGGCATCGCCGTGAACATCCCCAATCCTCAGAACGGGGAAAGCTGCTGAAAAAGCACAAAAAGCAGGGCAGTTCTCAGAACTGCCCTGCTTTTATATGCAGAAAAGTACGGCCGTTTGGCGGCTTTGGCGCCATGCCGGTACGGCAGCCGGCCCGCATCAGATACCGCTGTCCGGCGGCAGCGTCTCATCGGTGATCTGCCCCTTGCAGACGACGTTGGTGGGTCCGGTGAGGTACAGGTCGGCAACGCGGCCCGCAGCGTCGCGCTCCACGTCGATGACGAGCCGTCCGCCGGTCATGTCCACCTGTACGTTCTTACCGGATACCTCGCCCAGCAGCGTCAGCACCGTCACCACGGAGCCGGTGCCGGTGCCGCAGGCGTAGGTGAAGTCCTCCACGCCCCGCTCGTAGGTGCGCTCGTACACGTGGTCGGGGCCGATGAGCTCGTAAAAGTTGACGTTGGCGCCCTTGGGAAAGTCCTTGTAGTACCGGAGCTGACGACCCAAATGGAACAGCGCCGCCTGATCGCAGCCCCGCAAGCCCGCCATGGGCACCGCCGCGTGGGGGATGCCCGGGTCGCCCAGCTCCAGATAGGCATAGTCGTAGGTGCGGCCATCCACCTCCGCCCTGCCGTCCAGGTGGATATGGCAGGGGTCGTTGAGCCGCACCCGATACTGCCGCTGATCCATGCGCCAGCCGGTGACAAGGCCCGCGGTGGTCTCCACCCGCTGCACATCGCCGGCCAGGCCGTTTTCGTAGCCGTAGCGGCAGATGCAGCGGGCGCCGTTGCCGCACATCTCCCCCATGGAGCCGTCGGAGTTGAAGAACAGCATCCGATAATCGCCGCCGCAGACAGGCGGCTTCACCACCATGAGGCCGTCGGCCCCGATGGACAGATGCCGCTGGCACAGGGTGCGGGCTAACTCCGGCCAGCGGTGGTCCGGCACGGTGTTCCGCCGGTCGTCCACCACGATAAAGTCGTTGCCCGCGCCGTTCATCTTCCAGAATTCCATGGCGTTTCTCCTCTCCGCGTCCGGCCACGCCGCGACGCCTTTATGCGCAGTATACCACAGGGCGCGGCGGAGCGCACCTGTTTTTCACAAAAAATATCTCACGGCGGGGCGTGGGGTATTTTTTGCGAAAACAGCCCCTCCGGCACAGGGACGGAGGGGCTGCGATGTACGGCTGGAGACGAATCAGCCCCACAGGGTGGTGAGCATGGGGATGACCTGCTTCTTGCGGGACATGACGCCGGGCAGGAACACCGTGTTGTCCTTGGGCTCCACGCCGAAGGCGTTGCGGATGGTATCGTCGCTGCCGATATACAGCAGCTGGCTGCCCTCCTGCAGCACGTCGGTGAGCATCAAAATCACCATGTCGTAGCTGTGGGTACGGCAGACCTTGCGCATGGCGTCCAGCAGCTCCTCCTTGCGCTCCATCAGCTTCTGGGAGTCAATACAGGTGATCTGCCCCACGCCCAGCACCTGCTCGGAGATGTGGAACTCCTTAAAGTCGCTGCGCAGCAATTCCTCGGCGGACTTGCTGTCGTTGCTGCCGCTGAACAGCTCGCGGCCCAGATCCTTCAGAGACACCTTGGCGATGCGGGCCAGGCGCTCGGCCATGGCGATGTCGCGCTTGGTGCAGGTGGGGGACTTGAACATGACCGTGTCGGACAGGATGGCCGAGGCCATCAGGCCCGCCATGTGGGGCGAGGGCGTGACGCCGTGCTCCTGATACATGGAGGTGATGATGGTGTTGGTGCTGCCCACCGGCTCGTTGCGGACAGAGATGGGCTGGCGGGTCTGGATGTCCGCCAGACGGTGGTGGTCGATGATGCCCAGGATCTCCGCCTGCTCGATGCCCGGGACGGTCTGGGCCAGCTCGTTGTGGTCCACCAGTACCACCTGCTTGCGGCGAGGCCTCAGCAGGTGATAGCGGGACAGGGTGCCCACCACCTTCTCCTCCGCGTCCAGCACGGGGTAGCAGCGGTAGCGGCTCTTCAGCACCACCTCGCGGACATCGTCGATATAATCGTCCATGTGGAAGGAGATCAGGTCGTCCGTGGCGCAGGGGCGGCTGATGGGCGTGGCCTGATAGATCAGGCGGTGGACGCGGCTGGCGTCCAGCGGCGTGGAGATGACGCAGGTCTTCCCCGCGTTCTCCAGCCACTCCGGCTCCACATCGGTCTGGCACAAAATCAGGCAGTCCACCTGTCTATCCAGAGCACGGCGGATCATGTCCGGCTGGCTGCCGCAGAGGACGATGCTGTCCGCGCTGTCGAACAGCAGGTTCTCACAGTTCTGGGGCAGGGCGATGGACACGGTGCCGCTGACGCTGTCCACCAGCTCGCCGCCGTCGCCCATAATGCGGCCCTCGATGACGCTGAGCAGGTTGAAAAGGGGGATCTCCTCCACCTTCGGGTCGCCCACGGTGTTCAGGCTGAAGGTGGCGATATCGCCGGCGGACAGCATACCATAGAGTGTACCGTCCTCATTGACCACGGGGATGGCGGATATCTTCTGGTCCCGCATCAGCTTCCAGGCGCGGTCCATGGTGACGGAGGCGTCCAGGCAGGGCGGGCGGTCGAAATCCAGATCCTGCACCTGAGTGCGGACATTCTGGATGCAGCGGGGCGGCTTGAAATGGAACCGCTCCAGCATACGGTTGGTCTCATCGCTGATGGTCCCCAGATGCACCGCCACGTACTCCTTCTCGCCCAGTGCGTTTTTCAGGGCGGCATAGGACATGGCGGCCACGATGGAGTCCGTGTCCGGATTGCGGTGTCCGGTAACATAGATCTCGTTCATGCGTAGTTCTCCTTCGCGCTAATTTGTTCCTGGGACTTATTATAGAGGACGTTTTTCCCGCGGTCAATGCAGTTTTTGCCAAATCCGGCAGATCTCCGCGTCCAGAATTCGGGCAAACCGCGGAGCGTCCGCCGGCGGCGGAAGCATGCGGTCTCCACCGCTGCTCCCCTGCGGACAAACAGGACTGGATGTGGACAAACGGCGGGATATGTGATAGGCTTACCGGTGGTAAATTCAGGAAGGCAGGTGGTAGGATGTACAACAGGTCCGGCAGCCACGAGGCGCTGCTGTCCGGCGCACCGCTTCCGACGCTGCTCTACTTCGCGCTGCCCATCATTCTGGGCAACGTCTTTCAGCAGCTATACAGCATCGTGGACGCCGTGGTGGTGGGGAAATTTCTGGGCGACCTGCCGCTGTCCGGCATCAGCGTGGCCTCCCCCATCGTGGACGTGGCCAATGCACTCATCATCGGCGGCACGATCGGCGCCGGTGTGCTGTGCGCCCACTTCTGCGGCGCGGAGGACTGGGACCGGATGCGGCGGCTCAATGCCACGTCCCTTATCGGCGGCGCGGTGCTGACGGCGCTTATCTCCGCGGCGGGCATCCTTCTGTCCCCCCTGCTGCTGCGGGCACAGGGCACGGAGGAGGCCGTGTGCCAGCAGGCGGCGGTGTACCTCCAGCTGGTGTTCGCGGGGCTTATCTTCTGTTTCCTCTACAACTACTATGCCGCCATGCTCCGCTCCTGCGGCAACTCCCGCACGCCGTTCGTCATCCTGCTGCTGTCCTCCACGCTCCACGCCGCGCTGGATCTGCTGTTTGCAGGGGTGCTGAGCTGGGGCATACGGGGCGTGGCGCTGTCCACGGTGCTGTGCCAGGCCATCTCCGCGGCGGCCTGCATCGCGTACGCCCAGCGGCGCTGCCCGCCGCTGGTACTGCGGCGCGGCGACCTGCGCTTCCACCGCCAGACCGGCGGCATGGTGCTGTCCTACGCCTGGGCGGCGGCGCTGCAGCAAGCTGTGGTGTGCATCGGACGGCTGCTGGTGCAGGGTATGCTGACGCCGCTGGGCACCAGCACCGTCACGGGCTATAACATGTCGCTGCGCACGGAGCAGTTCCTGTTCTGCTTCTCCCAGGGCATCAGCGCCGCCATGGTGGTGTGCCTGTCCCAGAATCTGGGGCACGGCGACAAGGTCCGGGCCCGCCGGTTCTATCGGGTCAGCGTCTGCGCGGAGCTGGCGCTCATTGCCGTGCTGGCCACAGTGTGCTTCCTGCTGCCGGAGCGCATCGTGGGCATCTTCTCCCACAACCCGCAGGTCATCGCCGCAGGGGCGAAGTACACGGGGACCATGGCGTATCTGTACGTGTTCGCCTATCTGGGGGAGGTCATCCAGGGCTTCTTCCGCGGGCTGGGGCAGCTGCGGCTGACCATGGTGGCATCGCTTTTACAGGTGCTGCTGCGGGTGGTGTTGTCCTACCTGCTGATCCCCGTGTGGGGTATCTACGGCATCTGCGCGGCGGTGGCAGCGGGCTGGGTGCTGCTGGTGGGCATTGAGGGTGCGTACAGCATCCGGAAGGCCCGGGCGCTGACGCAGGCGTAACGTGCGTAAAAAAGAGACACCCTCTCGAGTGCGGTCCAATAAAACAGTATATTGTTTTCGGGAAGCGGTATGAGTAATCATGCCGCTTTTCCGTTCATAACGTCATAGAGTAAATTGGCGGGGAGTATGCCGATATAGTTGTAGCTGATTGTCACATCCTGCACTCGGTGTCCACTGGACTTGTCCGGTGCATGAACATATACGGCATTGACCATATCGTTCAGAATAGTGGGTGTCAGCTTCCCCAAGTACAGGTATTTCTTTGCCTGTCGGATAAACCTATCAACATTCTCCGCTTGATCTTCTTGATTCTGTATTTCGTTTTCAAGCATTTCAATCTTGGCTCTCAGGTCTGCCTGCTCCTGCTCATAATCATCAGCCAACATCTGAAAACGAGTTTCGGACAGTTTTCCGTTAACCATGTCCTCATAAATACGCTTGAACAATCTGTCCAGTTCAGCCAGACGATTTTCGGATTTCTGCAGGGTTCGCTTTTTGGCAGAAAGGTCTTTCTTTGCTTCCTCGCTTCGCTTTGCACCCAACGCTCTGCGGAACGCATCCTCATAATCGGCAACACACTGGATCACCAACCTCATGTGTTGAAGTGTACCTTCTTCCAGCACCACAGCTCGGATGAAGTGAGTGTCGCAGACCTCCTTGCCCTTTTTACGGGAAGTAGAGCACACGAAGTGGTCTTGTCTGGTTTCAAAACTGTTGCTGGTACAGTAGTACAATTTCTCACCGCAATCGGCACAACGGGCGAGACCGGAGAACATATTGGTCTTGCCTGTTCGGGCGGGTCTGCGTTTGTTCTTGCGAAGCTCCTGCACACGGGCAAAGGTTTCTTCGTCAATAATGGCTTCATGGGTGTTCTCGAAAATCTTCCATTGGTCTGGAGGGTTTTCGAGTTTCTTTTTGCTTCTGTACGACTGCTTACGGGTTTTGAAATTGACCATGTGACCAAGGTATTCCATCTTTTCCAGTATGCCGGTGATGGTGCGTGGTGCCCAATCGTAAGGATTATCCGGTGTCTTTGCAGGAGCATTTCGTCCCATCTTCATCCAATGAACTGTCGGACAATCCACCTTTGCTTCTTTCAGCTTCTTGGCGATTTGAGAGGGACCGAAGCCTTCCATGCACCATGCGAAGATATGACGGACAACTGCTGCGGCTTCATCATCGACAATCCAATGTCTTTTGGGGTTGTCGGGGTCTTTCATGTAGCCGTAGGGCGGGTTGGTGGTCAGATACTCACCGGATTCGCCTTTCTGCTTCATAACCGCTTTGACTTTTTTACTGCTGTCCTTGACATAGAACTCATTGATGATATTCAAGAACGGAGTAAAGTCATTATCCTGCTGATTGGTACTGTCCGCACCGCTGTTCACAGCGATGAAACGGATATCGTGTTCGGGAAAAAGCATTTCCGTGTAAAGACCGACTTCCAGATAATTTCTGCCGATACGACTCATATCCTTTGCAATGATAACGCCGACCTTATCGTTCTCGACCAACTCAATCATTCGTTTCCAGTCGGGGCGGTTGAAGTTAGCACCGGAGTAACCATCGTCCACAAAAAACTGGATGTTTCGGAAACCTTGTTCTTTTGCGTATTTCTTGAGAATCGCCTTTTGATTGACAATGCTGTTGCTCTCTCCTGCAAGTTCGTCATCACGACTCAGCCTACAGTAGATCGCAGTAATTTTGTCAGACTGCCTGTTCATGTCTTGTTCCTCCTTAATCGGCGGGCAGTCTACCAATACAGGATTGCTTGTATATATCGTATCACACATTGGTGAATAAATCCACCCTTTCGTTATAATGTTTTTTGAGCATTTTTAATTATCTTTTGCCATGTGGTCGAGCAGTTTACCGGAAAGACTTCGTGTTCCATCGTAACTTCCGTTAAAGCGGTAAGTAGTCTGACCGGAGTGAATGGTTACGGTGATCTTCGGCAACGCTGCCGCACAGTAGTTGTGAACAACTATGTTGCCATTTTCTTTGACTGTGTAATTTCTGTTTTTCTTTTCGTTCATATAAAAATTGTCCTTTCTGTTTTGTGGTGGCAAGTTCCCAATTTGGGAACTTGCCGGATAGGAATGAAAACGAATCGAAGGGAATGATTAACGCTCCTGTTCCTGTTTGTGTTCGATTTTTCTGCCAAGGGTCTGCTCGATATTATGGCGAATGGTATCAAGTCGCTGTGCTTCTTCCTTGACGGTCTGGTACTGGTTGTAAAGCTCGTTTTTCTCTTTGATGAGCTGTTCCACTTCCGTCTGCAATGCTTTGTAGCTCGGCAGCTTCTTGAGTCCCTTGGAATCAAAATATCGCTTGGCGGCGTTTAGAATAATGAAGTCGCTGTCATGCTCATCACGATATTTCTGACGGGCTTTTTCATTCTTGCAGGCTTTCAGCCCTTCGATGAGGTACTTGGTCTTGTAATAGCTCATCACATAATTACGGAACTCTTTCTTTTCCTTGATAGCCGCCTCAACTGATTTCATCTTGGTTCGAATATCACTTAGCTTTTCGTGGGCGGCATCACAGGCGGAAGCCAATGCTTCGGGAGAATCAAATCCCATCTCCTTATACAGCAGATAGGCACGGCTGGCATTTTTGAGATTGTGTTTCTTTGCCCAATGCTCGTAACCTTTGCCTTTTTCCTTTGCGGCATCAATATCCACCATGCGGCTAACAGTATCACGTCCATTGATAATTTCCTGCATAGCGGGTGCAGAATGGATGGGGGCGGTTTTTGCCCTCACTCGTTTTGTGTTTCTGACAAAGATTGCGAATACAGCAGCTTTATCAAAATCGTCACCCAGCTTTCGTGCCGTGATGGGCTTGGTGCGGTCGGGTGTGAGATAGGACAAGCGCCCACGGCTCTCTTTGACGGTAATGCCACGGCGGAGAAGTTTTTCTGCGAAGTCCTCAAAGCCGACAGCATCAGAAAGTGCCATGCGGATTTCTTCACGGAGCTTGTCTTTGTCTGTTTCAAATTTGGTCTGCTTGACGGGTAAGCCCTGTTCGGCAAGAACAACGTTTTCATCATTCAGCGCAAGCTGTCCTTTCTTCTTCGCCCAATACTCACGCTCGGTCACTCTTGTCTTACTACCGTTGAGCAAATCTATCTGATACAGACCTGCATCGTGGCACATCTCCATGACCTCGGAGCGAAAATACTCCATGGCTGCGTTTGTGCATCGGTGCTTCATGCCCGGTTGTGTGTCACAGGGTCTGTCCATATACGGCATGAAGGGGACTTCCATAATTCGCAGAGAATTGATCACGATGTGTACATGAACATTGCCGCTGCCGTTGTGTCCGTCGGGATGAGTGCAAACAATGGCTTGATGACCCGGAAAGTGTTCCTTGCAGAATTTCTCTCCAAGGCTTTGCGCCAGATCTACGGTCAATCCGTGGTCAGGAACATCTTTGGGGTCAAAAGAAATGATATAGTGATGACTTTTGACATCTTCTCGTTTTTGATTTTTGCCGTAGCGGAGATTTGCCCGCATACAGGAAATCGCAAAATCTTCGTCTCCGCAGTTCAGCGTAGAAATGCGGTAATCCATTCTTGGGATGAGCCTGCCGTTTTCGTCCAGGGTGGACTTCATGGTGAACTCATCATGCTCAAAAGTGAGGTAGGCTTCGGCGGCAGAGTAATCAGCGTTTTTAGAGCTGATATGTTTGAATGTTGCCAAGAGCGTCACCTACCTTTTTCATTACTTCAAATTTCAGCGTGGCGAGATCAGCGGTGGCATCTTGCAGCTCCTTTGCCATAGCGGGATAAGGGCTTCGCCATTCGTTGAGGTGTCGGACAATCTGATTGAGATTGTTACCGATCCTGCCGTATTCTGCGGTTAGCTTGCCAATGGCAGCAAGCAGATCGTCGCTGACCAATGTTGCTACGATGGTCGGTTTGATGGTTGCGCCGGAAATTGCTTCACGGATAAACTCCGATTGGTTCATGTCGTAAATCTCCAGACGGCGGAGAAAGTCGGCGTGTTCTTCATCGTCCAAACGGGTTTTTACGATGTGGTTTCGTTTCGGTGTGTTGTAGGTTTTGGTCATTCGGTTCCTCCTTCATTTTTGAAAATGGGTGGTCGGTGGATGCCGTTGCTTCTGCGAAAACAGAACAGATGCAGGGTTTGGGGAAGGCACTCCCCAACAAGATTCCATGAGGGGCAAATTGAGCGATAGGTAAAATTTGGACCCATGGTAGAATCTTGCTCTACGCTACCCAGCCTTTTCGTTTTCTCCGATTTTTCAGGTTCACGCATTTGGCGCTGAACGGTGTTTGGGAAAAATGACAAAACAAAAAGAGCCGATTACACAAAACATCAGAAATCGGCGGGAGCATGGCTCTCGCTTCAAAGTGACGTTCTATGTAATCGGCTCTGAAAATTCAAAGTCGGGTTCTGCTTTCTACAGCTCCCGCCAACAGAACCAAAGGCGTGGTGGAGCAGTTCGGCACTTCCGGTGTACCAATACCGTGTCGGATGAACCGACTAATTAAGTCTCAATATGGTCGAACATTATATTCAGTTGTTATGTATGTGTGAATATATTTTCCACAACATAATTATACAAGATGTGACGGTTTCCTGTCAACGCTGTAAATGTTGATTTTATAAGAACAGAGAAAAGGAAAATTGGTTTCGATAAGGTGGACAGGAGTTATTTGGTAATCACCGTATCAGCTGAGCAGTTACTCACTGCTCAGCTGATTGTTATTGGATAATTCCTCTTGCTTTCAAGATTTCAAAATTTATTGCATCCTCTATGTCGTTCCTTAGCATACGCATATTAGGATAGGCGCCTTCTTTAATAACTCTTTCAAACAACGATAATACCGAATTGTTTTCGATAAGTTCTTTATCCTCGGCATCTACCTGTGCCATTAACCCTGCATAACATTTTCTTGCAATTTTCAATTTGTCATCTACGCTAATCGGATTAAAAATAACAACTTTAGAAAATCTTGAATAGATTGGCATCCCCAGATACTTTTCCGCTTCTTCTTCAGACCTGTAATTCGTAGTGCAAATAATAATGCACTTGGAAACATCCACGGAATAGTTTGCATCGACAAATGTACCTTCATCGAACATTTGGTAAAACGCATTGTAGAATGAAGGAGACACCTTATCAAATTCGTCCAGCAGTATAACATTAGAATTGCGTCTAATCAATTCACGAGCCAAGCTATCCTCACCATGGTCGGCACCAAAAATATACTGATAAGCACTGTTGGTCTGCTGCATCGAAAACTGGACTCTAACCATATCCGTGCCTAAACAGGAACTAATATATTTTGCTGTCTCCGTTTTTCCGATACCAGAGTCACCCAAAAACAGAAGCGTAACTGGCCTTCTACGTTCGCTATTTCGCAAAGCATAAATTGACGCCAAAGATTGTTTCATTACATGGGGTTGTCCTATTACAGCCTCGTTAAACCCTTCAGACATTTTGCGCATGTCTTCTACTGTGATTCCAGGATATAGAGTCCTATGCTCTGTGATTATTTCTTTATCGTAATTCTTTACAATATCCTCATAAATTTTTATCGGAGGGTTGCAAAGCCATAGATTTTTAACATTGACTTTTAGGTTGCGCAGAACATTGTTAGAAAAGCCAAGAAGCGCCCACTCTCTCACGCCGCCGTAATCGTCCGTGTGAACCAAAAGATTCTCTACTTCCATAGGAGGATCCTTTTGCCCGCCTACACCTTCGATCTTTAGGTCAGTTTTATTGATATGATTGACAACGTCCACTAAGAAGTGCACATCTTCCAGTTTTTCAGTTGCTTCTTCAAAATCTTTGTCCGCTCCCCAATATATCTCTATTCTATCCATTAGCCCTCCAAGACCCCAGCTAACACAACATCGTATACATCAATTTCGGTAGTTACAGAACCGCCTTCAGATGCAGAAGCATAGTCTACACGTTTAGATGATTTTGTGGTTCCAAACTCAAACTCCTTTTGTACTTGCAAATCAGACTTCTCAATTTGTCCCACACGAATCGCATAGTATGTAAGTCGCATTTTAGGTAAATCAGACATCGTATAGCTGTTTCTGAAAGCAGTACGATTAAATCTTAAAATGATATCCTTGCCATCCACGGTAGCCACAAATTCATAATAGCCACGCCCCTTTTCAATGGCTTCCTCAATTTTGGTTATATCGATTTTCATTGCATCGCCATCGCTGGTTTTGAACGGCAGCTCCCCATCGATCATGCTAAGAAAAGGAGCAATCAACATAATGTACGAAAAAGAATTTACTTCTGGTTTGACCACTACTTTGGGGAATATTTTAATACCGCTACAGCGTTTATTTTTTGTTCTGCGCTTATCTGCATCCAACAGGGCAATAAAATCTGCCAACAGAGTATTTTCAAGAATATTCTTTGCAATTCTATCAGATTTTCTTGAGAGATTTGCATTTACACCGGCTTCCACATTGATTGTTGCGCCACTCAAAAAACTGAAGATTTTGGATAAAGCATTCTTTTCGGTTCCTATGCCGCCCTCTATGCCCGCAGTTCCCTCAATTCCGGAGTTGACTTCAGTGATAAACTCTGTCGTCTTCTTGAGTTCGCCACCTGCAATGATCTGCATGAAATCTGCAACAAACGCTTCGTCAAAATATACTATTTTCAAGAAATTAGTGTTTTCCATTTTTCCTCCGTAATTATGAACAAAGGCGACCGTTATAAATTAGTCGGTCGCCTTCGTATATTTTTTTAGTTCTCATGCAAATAAATTTGACCGACAATAGCATTTATCTTACTATGTAATCTATCTGCATTTTCATAGTCAGCGTTACTTTCGAATGAGATCACTTCTTCAACCATTCTGGTTATCTCTTCGAGAACGTCAGCCGCAGGTTCTATATATGGCAACTGTTTTATATAGTTTGATGAGTTGTTTGCGGTTGGATTTATCGCATGAACCAAATCATTTATTGTATCTGAATTCATTACTGCTAATAAATAGTAAAGTCTTGAAGGGTCTTTCGGGAAAATTCCTACTATTGATTGATCAAAAACATGATCTGCCATCAAAAACGCTCGTATTGTACTGGATTTTACCATTGGAATGCCAATGCCGGTCTTGAAATAAAAAGAGGAATTTTGAAACCTCGACTTCTTATTCTTGTTATAGAAATCGATTGTCGCCTTATCCCAACGAACAAACCACTCATCGCTTTGTCTAACATATCGTCTCTTAGCGGCACTTTTGATATATGGAACATAACCTTCTTCAACATCGGGTATTCCATAAAGTGAAGTACAGCGAACTACAGTCGCTGGATCTATTACATCATAATTCTTGGCACCTTTAACATCTTTACCGGATGCCTTGATAAACCTTAAATTATCTCCTGTGTAAAATCCAGTTACAACGTCGGCAACATCGCCGAGCTTCTGCGCAGATTGGGATAGGAGTGTTGAAGTCTTCGATTCTGCTAATATCACCCTACATTGTTCATTCTCAAGAATATCTCTTTGCTTAAAGCTGAAAATCTGCAAATTTTCAGGGCGTTCTCTTTCGTTACCCAATAATGTGCCAAATTCACTTGAAGAATTGAAACCCTGAATTATTCTAAAGGTATTAGCCAAAGCACTTTTTTTATCGCATCTTTCGAGAGTGATAATTGAAAGATGCGAGTAACCAAAGCTAACACCAGGGAAAAATTTAGATGGAAAAATCAAGATTTCATCAATCTTGGTATTTGTCAAAATCAGCTCCCTCAATCGAGAATGCATATTTAAGAACAAATAGGTATCTGGAATAATAAAAGAAAGTCTACCGTTCATTCTTAAAACCGAGATACATCTCAATAAAAACAACGAGTATGTTTCTTTGACATAATGTCCAGCAAACTTCTTCTTGAGGACATCTCTTTTTTCGTAATCTTGCCATGCTCCGTATGGCGGATTACCAATAACCTTTGTGTAATGGCCACCCAAGGAACTGAACATATCTAACTGTTTGTCAAACAATGTATCCGTTTGTTTTAACCACAACTGAGAGATGCTGTAAAGATCTAACTGCTCATCGAGCAGAGTATCCGTTTCTCTAACAACAACAGCAGAGTTATCTTCGTATTTCTTTTTCAAGATTGAAATAGCATCGCTGTTTATATCTAATGCATCTATTTGCACCAGCTTGTCAGCTTCTAATACTTCATCGATAAAGATACCTTCACCCGCAGAGGGTTCAAGGATAACATCATTATCGACAACTCCTAACTTAGAAACCATATACTTAGTAATATCTTTTGAGTTGGTGTAATAGGAACAAAATCTATCTCTCATATGTTTTCCTCCTTGAGGGAATCGAGCTTAAGTGTTGTCTTAAGTTTTATCTTAAGTAAACTATACTATGAGAGATTTACCATGTCAAGTATTTCAAAAGATCATTACGCTCAAGATGCTGCTTTAATGCTGCACTTATATCATTTTTCCAGTCTACGTTTTCGTCAAGCCATTTACGCATATCAAATCCAGTGAATGCTTTCATTGCTGCATATCCGTCATCAGCACAATAGACTTCCCAATACGGGGAGTTTTTAAGTGTTTGCAGATAATGGTTGTTTTCATCCTCAGCCTGCCTTACGAAAAGGATGGTTTTTTCTATTTCGCCCAGAGAATTATAAATGCTCGCAACAAGAAGGAGTCGGTTTGTATTACCTTTTTCGTTCGAACTAAATCCACTCTTGAAATCGCAATTATAATGAATTCCATCCTGTTCAAAGTGCAGATCCAATCCTAATTTGATACCACCACTATCTACCATCGTCCAAGGAACATCATAGTGACGTTTCAATTCATCTTTGATTTCATCAGGCAAATCCAGGCTATCGATATATTCTGTAGCATCGTTTTTAATTCGTGCTTGTACCTCGTCAAAGTCAGGGGGATCAATTAGCGTCAGCTCTTTAACAGGAAAATCAAATGCCAATTTACAAAAGGGTTCCCATAGCTCTCCGATACGACGTGCAAAAGCCATGTACTCGTATTCCCAAACCATGTTGCGATATTCAAGCATAACAATATAAGATGCATATGTTAAGAGTAAGATTTCATTCAACAGACTCTGATTGTCCCATGCATCTCTTTTCGCAATAATATTAATGCTGGCAATTTCACCGTCTCTGAATTCTTTGATTCGTTTATTGATTTCACTCGCTTTGTCATTTTTGGACTTTTTAGTTTTAGACAATTCTACCAGTATGGAATCACCAACTTTTCTAAAAGTTGAAATCCATTCTGCTTTGGTTTTAATCATAGCAGTGTCCTCCTCAAATTATTTATTTTTCGTATTGTCTGGCGTAAATTCCAAAATGTCATCAACTCCACATTGGAGAGTTTTGCAAATTTTCTCAATGCTATCGAGAGAAATATAATTGTCACGCTTGATTCGGGTAATGATATTGGCACTAAAGCCCGCTTTCTCCATCAGCTCAGCATTGGTCATACCCCTGTCAATCAGCAAGTGAAATAACTTTTTATAGGTTACAGCCATAGCGATTCCCTCCTTACATTGACTATTATCATATCACGAAATCGTGAATATTTCAATCAGTTGAGGTGAAATAGCATAATAACAAAATTTCGATATAGGTTGTGTGAAAGTTAAAAGGGGCTTGTGCTCAACCTAAGCACAAGCCCCAACTGTTTATTTAATTATTCTTCCATGACCTCTAACATCATTCTTGCGCCTATCTTAAAGCCATTCTGAAAGATCAGACAGTCTGTATTGGTTTGATGCTCTCGCACACAATCGGTGTATTTCTCAAACAATTCTTTCTGTTCGTCCATCATAGTGGCTTTGAGCTTTTCCTCGTTTCTACAAATCAGCTCCAGTAGCTTCTTGTATTCTTTGCAAGAGGATGTATCGTACTCAGTAGGCTCAATGTTGCCATACCAAAATTCTTCAAGGATTCTCATACCGCATCCTCCTCGTAGATCATTTCTCGGAGGATGATTTCCTCGGCTCGGTTACGGATGTTGTTCATGGCTCCAACCCATGCCATCTGATCAGCGGATTTCAGTTCTTCTGTCACGCCCTCAGATGACTTCATCTGCTCGATGATAAGTTCAAGGCGGTTCTGTACCTGCTCGTTCAAATCCGCCAGATACGTCCATAATTCGCCGTTAAGACATAGATCATTGAAGCGGATGGGGTTGTGCTCCTTGATATAATCTCTGTGCATACGCCCCCAACGACCAATAGGTCTGGTTTCCTTCGATAAGCGAATATCGGGAATATAGTAATCACCGCAACGAATATAGCTCAGTTCCTGCATCATATGTACCTCCAATAAGATTCAAACATTCTGTTAAAGATAGAAAAAGGCGATACCTGGTTATGGAAGCCAAATATCGCCAATTTTTCTTGTCGCACTCCTGCACGGCAGCTACCCTATGTCAGTAATGTTCTCATACTGTCTTATTGGAAGTTATCCTCGGGTGTCTCTTTTTTACGCTCAATAGTTTTCCTCGCGGACCTCGAAGTAGCTCCGGGGGTGGTTGCAGGTGGGACACACCTCCGGTGCGCTGGTGCCGATGACGATGTGGCCGCAGTTCCGACACTCCCACACCTTCACCTCACTCTTGGCAAACACCTCCGCCATCTCCACATTATGCAGCAGGGCACGGTAGCGCT
>ERZ773235.2046-NODE-2046-length-18372-cov-4.802260_pt1 | contig 18372 bp, 13 predicted proteins | sample MGYA00580522_ERZ773235 | MGnify/ENA primary metagenome ERZ773235 (study PRJEB29015, sample SAMEA2737797) | human gut metagenome | biome: human gut; feature: human-associated habitat; material: faeces | place: China | collected 2012 ...
CGTTGGAGGAGATCTCCGCGATGTCGGGAGCCTCGCCGGCCTGCGCCATGGTGGAGAGCTTGTCGTTGTGGTCGCCCCAGGAGGTCTCAATGACCTGCACGGTCAGGTTGGGGTACAGCTCCTGGAAATCAGCGGCCCAGGTTTTCAGGTTTTCCAGATAATTGCCGGTGACAGGGGGGGCCATGATCACGATGGTATCGGGGGTGGCTTCGGTTTCCTGTGCTTCCGTCTCGCCGGAAGCGGCGGCGGTGGTTGCAGCGGGGGCGGTGGTCTGCTGGGTGCTTCCGTTGCCGCAGCCGGCAAACAGGCCCAGAACCATTACGCAGACCAGCAGCATGGTAACGATCTTCTTCATTTCTGTTGTCCTCCTGGTATTCAATTTGCGATGTGGCCTTTCCACGATTTGGAAACGTCGTTTCGCTGTAACAACATTATAGCGAACACAATATTTTATGTCAATGTTTTTGCTGATAAATGAAATTTTGTTTCTTTCGATGGATTAAAACGGTAAAAATTAGATGAATTAGTGAAACTATAACAAAATTCGCAATTGAAAATATACATAATGCATAAAAAGCAAATGAAATATTTGGTCACAAAATGCATGGCTATTCGAAAAGAAAACCGCTACAATGGTACACACAGTTTGGAAAAACGCAAAGACTGGCAAAATATTTCAGGAAAGGCGGAAAAAGTATGAGCAGTGCTTTGATCCGGCTGCGGGAACGTTCGGCACAGTTTTCCAGCACGGAGCGGGGCGTGGCGGAACGGATCTTGGCGGAGCCCCGGCTGGTGGTGGACCTAAGCGTTCACGAGCTGGCCCAGAAGACCTTCTCCTCTCCCTCTACCATTGTGCGGATGTGCACCCACACAGGCTATTCCGGATATAAGGAATTTCGTCGGGATGTGACCTATGAGCTGGCCCGCCGGGAGCAGGATCTCCGGGGCAGGAAGCAGGAGATCCAGCATTCCGATTCCCTGGAGCAGATCATCGATAAGATCACGGATGCCAACATTCTCTCCCTGGAGGAAACCCGGGAGCTGATGGATGTGGAGGTGCTGCGCAGCAGCGTGGAGGTCATCCGGCGGTCCCGGGTAATCTATCTGTTCGGCATGGGCGCATCCCTGTGCGCGGCCAAGGACGCCTATCTGAAATTTCTCCGGCTGAACAAGCTGTGTATTATTAATGAGGACTGGCATTCCCAGCTGGTGCAGTCCTTCAATGCCACAGCCCAGGATGCGGCGCTGGTATTCTCCTATTCCGGTGCCACGGCGGAGGTGATCGAGTGCATGAAAAATCTAAAGCACAGAGGTACGCCCATGATCGCCATCACCCGCTGTATCCAGTCGCCGGTGTCGGACCTGGCGGATTACAAGCTCTATACGGCTGCCAACGAATCCCTGTTCCGCAGCGGTGCCATGTCCTCCAGGATGTCTCAGCTGAACGTGGTAGACATCCTGTTCACGGCCCTGGCCAATGCCGACTACGACCAGTCTGTGGACCAGTTGTCCAGAACTCACATTGTCAAGGGTGAGAAAACACAAAAATAAAGGCGGTATTCCATGAAGCTGACTCCTGATTCCAAATTCATGCAGCTGTGCGGGAAATTTGTCGCACTGTTCAAAATCAATTTTCTGTGGCTTCTGTGCTCTGTGCCCCTGGTCACCCTGGGGGCCTCTACCTGCGCCATGCTCACCGCTCTGACGGCTCTGCGCCGGGAGGAGGACTGCGGGGCAAAGGCCTTCTTTGGAGCCTTCCGCCGGTATTTCGGCAAGGCCACGGTGCTGTGGCTGCTGATGGCCTTTGCCGGGGCTGTGCTGGCCCTGGACTACCGGCTCGTGGCCTATATGGATTTCCCGGGCCGTATGGCGGTGATCGTGCTCATTTGCTTCTGCATTCTGGCCCTTGTGCTGGTGGCAGGGCTTATTTTCCCCCTGCTGGTCCGCTATCCCGGGACCGTCCGGGATACGGTGGTGAATGCGGTGCTGCTGAGCATTGCCCATCTGCCGAAGATGCTGCTGGTGACGGCCATGAATCTGCTTCCGGCCCTGGTCCTGGTGGTTCTGCCCCAGGTCTTTGTGCTGCTGAGCTTTCTGTGGCCCATCTGTGGGTTTGCCCTGATTGCACTGTATGATCTGACGGTGACCGACAAGATCTTCGCCGCTCTGGAGCAGCCAGACCCGGAGGCACAATCGCCCGACGGAGAACTCGCTCCAAAGGGAAGAACCCCGGAGCAGCAGTGAAATCGACTTTCTGCCAAACGCCTGCCGGAGTGAAAATCGACCCATGAAGCTGCATGGGCCGATTTTTTTCGGAATGAATGCGAATTTTCGTTTGAAAAACATGTTGTGAAATAAAAAAGAATGTGGTATAATAGCCAAGCGACAAAAAATCCGGCGGAAGGCCGGTTTGCAGATACAACAAAAGCGAGGCAGTCTATGAACGATAAGATCATTGTCCGGGGTGCCCGGGAAAATAACCTGAAAAATGTAGATTTGGAGATACCAAGAGACAAAATGGTGGTCTTTACCGGTCTCAGCGGTTCGGGAAAGTCCAGTCTGGCCTTTGATACCATCTATGCCGAAGGCCAGCGGCGGTATGTGGAGAGCCTGAGCTCCTATGCCCGGCAGTTTTTGGGGCAGATGGACAAGCCGGATGTGGATTCCATCGACGGCCTGTCCCCGGCCATTTCCATTGACCAGAAGACCACCTCCAAGAGCCCCCGCTCCACCGTTGGCACGGTCACGGAGATCTATGACTATCTCCGGCTTCTCTGGGCCCGGGTGGGCATCCCCCACTGCCCCAAGTGCGGCAAGGAAATCCGCCGCCAGACCATCGACCAGATCGTAGACCGGGTGGAGGCCCTGGGAGAGGGGACCCGGTTTGTGGTGCTCTCTCCGGTGATCCGCGGGAAAAAGGGTGAACACGTGAAGGTCCTGGAGGATGCCCGGAAGCAGGGCTTCGCCCGGGTAAGGGTAGACGGCATTCTCTACGACCTGACGGAAGAGATCAAGCTGGAAAAGAACAAAAAGCACACCATAGAGCTGGTGGTGGACCGGCTGGTATTGAAGGACGGCCTGCGCCGCCGGCTGACGGACTCCATTGAGACCGCCTGCACCCATTCCGGCGGCCTGGTGACCGTCCAGCTGCCCAAGGAGGACCGGGAGCTGAGCTTCTCCCAGAACTATGCCTGCGAGGACTGCGGCATCAGCCTGACGGAGCTGGAGCCCAGAATGTTCTCCTTCAATAACCCCAACGGTGCCTGTCCCAGCTGCACCGGGCTGGGCTTCCAGCTTATTGCCGATGAGGACCTGGTGATCCCGGACCGGACCAAGTCCATTTTTGACGGGGCCATTCAGGCCTCCGGCTGGCAGAACGCCCGGACGGACTCCATTTTCCGGATGTATTTCGAGGCCCTGTCCCAGAAGTATCATTTCTCCCTGACGGACCCTGTGAACACCCTTTCCAAGGAGGCCATGCAGGTCATCCTCTACGGCACCGGCACGGAGAAGCTGCGCATGACCTACAACCGGGGCAACGGCATGGGCGTTCTGGAGCAGCCCTTTGAGGGCATCCTGAACAACATCTCCCGCCGCTACCGGGAGACCCAGTCCGATGCAGCCCGGAAGGAGCTGGAGGAGTGCATGGCTACGGCCCCCTGCCCCAAGTGCCATGGGGAACGCCTGAACGAGCTGGCCCTGGCGGTCACCGTAGGCGGACTGAACATCATGCAGTTCTGCCGCATGAGCGTGGTGCAAGAGCTGCAATTTATGGAGAATCTGAAGCTGGAGGGCAATATGGCCGTGGTGGCCCAGCAGATCATCCGGGAGATCACCTCCCGGCTGCGGTTCCTGACGGACGTGGGCCTGAGCTATCTGACCCTTTCCCGGGGGGCGGGGACGCTCTCCGGCGGCGAAAGCCAGCGCATCCGTTTGGCCACCCAGATCGGCTCTTCCCTCATGGGAGTCCTGTATATCCTGGACGAGCCCTCCATCGGTCTGCACCAGCGGGACAATGACAAGCTGCTGGCAACGCTCAAGCATCTGCGGGATCTGGGCAATACCCTGATCGTTGTGGAGCACGACGAGGATACCATGCGTGCAGCGGATTATATCGTAGACGTTGGCCCCGGGGCCGGCAGCCACGGCGGAAACATCGTGGCGGCGGGCACTTTGCAGGACATTCTGGACTGCCCGGAGTCCGTGACCGGGCAATACCTCTCCGGCAAAAAGAAGATTCCGGTGCCCCAAACCCGCAGACCCGGCAACGGGCAATTCCTGACGGTGCGGGGGGCGCGGGAGAACAACCTGAAAGACATCGACGTGTCCATCCCCCTGGGGACCTTCACCTGTGTCACCGGCGTGTCCGGCTCCGGCAAATCCAGCTTAGTCAACGAGGTCTTGAATAAGACCCTGCTGTCCAAACTGAACCACGCCCGCTGCCGCCCCGGAGCCTGCCGCTGCGTAGAGGGGCTGGAAAACCTGGACAAGGTCATCGACATTGACCAGAGCCCCATTGGCCGGACGCCCCGGTCCAATCCGGCCACCTACACGGGCCTCTTCAACGACATCCGGGACCTGTTCGCCTCCACGGCGGATGCCAAAATGCGGGGCTATGGCCCGGGCCGGTTCAGCTTCAATGTCAAGGGCGGCCGCTGCGAGGCCTGCTCCGGTGACGGCCTGGTGAAGATCGAGATGCATTTCCTGGCGGATGTATACGTCCCCTGTGAGGTCTGCCATGGAGCCCGGTACAACCGGGAGACCCTGGAGGTCCTCTACAAGGGCAAGAACATTGCCCAGGTGTTGGATATGACCTGTGAAGAGGCTGTGGATTTCTTCGAGAATCTGCCGAAGATTCGGAAGAAGGCCCAGACGCTCTGCGAGGTCGGCCTGGGCTATATCAAGCTGGGCCAGGCCAGTACCACCCTCTCCGGCGGCGAAGCCCAGCGGGTGAAGCTGGCAACGGAGCTCAGCCGCACGGCCACGGGCCGCACCATCTATATCCTGGATGAGCCCACCACAGGCCTCCATGCCGCCGATGTGCACCGGCTCATTGAGGTGCTGAACCGGCTGGTAGATGCGGGCAACACGGTGCTGGTGATCGAGCACAATCTGGATGTGATCAAGACCGCCGATTACCTCATCGATCTGGGCCCCGAGGGCGGCGACGGGGGCGGCACGCTGGTTGCCTGCGGCACGCCGGAAGCGGTAGCCGAGATCCTGGAGAGCTATACGGGCCAGTATTTGAAGAGCTATTTGAAATAACGAAAAGGCATGGGGCCGCTGCGTGGAAATCCTGCGCAGCGGCCCTTGACGCATTTTCCGGCCCTGCCACGGTTGCATTTATGCTTCTTTTGTGATAAAATGGCGGAAAAAGAAACAAGGAAGGCTCTTTGGATGAATCGAAAGCTTAGAAATGTGCTGTGTATCCTGCTGATTTTGGCAGGGCTGGGCATGATCGGCGCTGCCGGTTGGGTCTGGTTTGACGGCAATGTGGACCGCAGCGGCTGGGTACAGAAGGACGGCGTCTACTCCTATAAGGATTTTCACGGAAAGAAGGTTACGGGCTGGGAGACCATTGAGGGCCGGATCTATCACTTCGATGAGGCGTACCGGATGCAGACCGGCTGGTGCGACCTGGAGGTGGGCCGCTGCTACTTTGGCAGCGACGGCGTTCTCCGCCTGGGCCTGACCGTCATTGACGGAAAGACCTATTATTTTAACCCCACCACGGGGGCTATGTCCACCGGCTGGCAGGAGATCGGGGAGGCCCGCTATTATTTTGCCAAGGACGGCACCATGGTTACCGATTGGCAGGAAATTGACGGAAATCGCTATTATTTCGGAGAAGACGGCGTTCTGGCCACCGATTGGCTGACCCTGGACGGGGAAACCTATTACCTGGGCGAGGACGGTATCCCCCGCACGGGAAAGCAGACCATGGAGGACGGCGTCCGCCTGTTCCGGGAGGACGGCGCCATGGTCACCGGCTGGGAAGACGAGGCGGACGGCAGACACCATTACGACGAGTCCGGCCTGATGCAGACCGGGTGGCAGGATTTGGACGGCAAGCGCTACTTCTTCTCGGAAGAGGGGGCCATGCAGACCGGCTGGCTGGAACAGGGCGAATACCGCTATTACCTCTTTGAAGACGGCAGCGCCGCCGTGGGCAAGCAGTCCATAGATGGCCGAACCTGGTACTTTACCCCCAAGGGCATCCAGGTGGTGCTGGTCAACAAGGACAACCCCATCCCCGATGACTGGACCTGGGACACCGTGGAGGTGGAAAAGGACCGGCCCATCCAGCGCATTGCCGCAGAGCCCCTGCGGCAGATGCTGGCCGACTGCCGGGCCGCCGGAAACGATTGCTACTTAAACAGCGCTTACCGTACCCACAAGCAGCAGATTCAAATTCTGGAGCTGCGGACCCAGGAATATGAGGACAAGGGCATGACCCATGAGGAAGCCTACGAGGAGTCTCTGAAAACCGTGGCCCTGCCCGGCACCAGCGAGCACGAGCTGGGCCTTTCCACAGACCTTGTGGGAAAGGAGGCCAATGAATGGCTGGCCGTCCACTGCTGGGAGTACGGCTTCATTCTTCGCTATCCCGCCGACAAGGAGGACATCACCGGCATTACCAATGAGCCCTGGCATTTCCGCTATGTGGGCGTAGAGGTGGCCATGGATATGAAGGACACCGGGCTGTGCCTGGAGGAGTACCTGGGAGCGGTATAAAAATGGGCACCGAAGAACGGTTGAGAAACCGTTTCTTCGGTGCTTTTGATTATCCGATATATTCCCGAACTTCCAGCGTTCCGGCGATATTGGAATCGTCATCCAGGATCTGAATGACAACGCTGCTGAAATCATTGGTAGGAATATCATCCAAGATCATATTTCCGGTTTCAAAATCCAGCAGCCCATATAGGTTCAGGTCCTCGCAGTAAACCTTCCAATAGGTTTTCCAGGTGTTCTCATCCGTGACGGTGAAAGGAAGCTGCAAACGGTAACCCCGGAGCGTTTTCGTCAGCGTTCCGTCTTCAAACCGCATACCGGGCACACTGTCGGCGGACAGGGGGTGGAAGATTTTTACATCGCCCTCCGGCTCCGGTGCGGCAGTCAGGGACAGGGGCAGCACCTCGAAATCCTTGTCGCCCGTTTTCTGATTGTGGACAAGAACTCTGCAGCTGCCGGAGAGGGTTTCCGGGCCCCGGGTGCGCTGCTCGCTGGAGATCACAAGGGTGATCTCATCGGCAGACCAGCTCTTGACAAACAGTCCCTGACCGTTGGTGTCCCAGTCGGCAAATTCCATGGTGGCGTTGGCAGAAAGAAGGGTCTTGCCCAGCCTGTCTGCATAGGCCTGCAGGGTTTCGCTTCCTGTGAGACCGATTTCCCTCACGGAATCCTGGGGCGAAGCGTAGGTGGGAACCAGAAGGTAGTCATCCCCGGCCCGGACGGTGACGGACAGCATGATTTTCTCGCCGGTGTAAAGGCTCTCCGTCACGGCGCAGCTCCAACCGGCCTCGGACTCTGCGGCTGCGGTTTCCGGGGCGACATAGGCGGCCTCCTCGTCGGAGAGATTCCAGAGGGTTCCGGCCAGGGCCTCCCGGAGTCCTCTGAAGTTGGTGGCGTAGGCGGTGATCGCCAGAGCAATCACCAGACAGGCAGCCAGCACCAGCACCCACAGGCGGCGATGGCTGCGCTTTGCTTTGCAGGCATCTTTGTCCTGGGGAAAAGAAATCACCTGTTCCTGCCGCTCCTCCCAGGCAGAGAGAAAACGGTCATCGATCCCGTTCATGGCCTTATTGAATTCCTGAATCGTCATACTGCAATACCCTCCTGTTCCAGACGCTTGCGCAGGGAAGTCCGCATTTTTTGCAGGCGGTATTGAATTTGCCGCAGGGAATTCCCATAGGTTTCGGCGATTTGCTCCAATGGTACGGCGTAAAAATAGCGGGCGGTGAAAATGCCCTGCTCCTCTCGGGAGAGGCTCCCCAAAAAGGCGTTGATGCTCTGTGTAATCACCCGCTGCTCCATGCGCCGGGTGGTGTCCTGCCGCCCGTCCGGCAGACAGTCCTCGATTTCCGACAGCAAAACATCGGTCTCCGCGCAGCGCTTGGCGGCGGTCAGATAGCTGTAGCGCTGAAAGGCCTTGTTTCGCACGATGCGGCTGAGAAAATGCCGCAGCACCCTGGGGCGGGTTGGGGGAATGGCGTTCCAGGCGGCGAGATAGGTGTCGCTGACGGTTTCCTCCGCATCCTCCGGGAGATGGAGAATATTTGTTGCAATGGTATTCAGATAAGCGCCGTATTTTGCTCGGTTTCCCGAATTGCCTGTTCCGAGCGGGCGAAATACAGCTCCACAATGGCGTTGTCTTCCATAGCTTGCTCCTTGTGAACGTTTGTTGATAGGAACGTAAGGGCCTTACACCCATATAGTAGGCAAACGAAAGCGGAGAAACAAGAAAAACGGAAAAATAATTTGCCTTTGCTTCTTCCCGGCGGTATAATCAAGAAAAAACAAGGGGGGCAGTTCCTTTATGAATGTTTATATTGTCCGCCACGCCGAGCCTGACTATGCCCGCGATACCCTGACGGAAAAGGGCTGGCGGGAGGCAGAGCTGTTGAGCCGTCGCCTGGAAAACATCCCCAATGGGTACTATTATACCTCTCCGCTGGGCCGGGCACGGGATACCGCCTCGCTGACGCTGCAAAAGGTTGGGACCCAGGCCCGGGTCTGCCCGTGGCTGCGGGAATTTGACGCAGGCTATGAGACCCCCGCCGCCTTCCACCCCACGGGGCTTGGCTGGGACCTGCTGCCGGAAAGTTGGGTGGAGGACCCCAGGTACTACGACCCGGAAAGGTGGTTCGAGGCCCCTGCATATGCGTCTACGTCCATCCGGGATGTCTATCGGGATGTGACGGGGCAGTTTGATGCGGTTCTGGCCGACCACGGCTATCGCCGGGAGGGGCATCTGTACCGGGTGGAACGGCCCAATACGGACAATTTGTTTCTCTTCTGTCACTTCGGTGTGGAGTGTGTGCTTTTGTCCAGGCTTCTGGACTGCTCCCCCGTGGTGCTGTGGCACCATACGGTGGCCCTGACCAGCAGCGTCACCAAGCTGACAACGGAAGAGCGCCGGGAGGGGAAAGCGATCTTCCGGATGTCCCAGTTCGGCAGCCTGTCCCATCTGGACGGGGCAGGGGAGGAGCCCTCCTTCTTCGCCCGCTTCTGCGAAACCTGCCACGACGGCACGAGGGAGGATTGAGCCTCTAAACCTTCCCCATCGGGGAAGGGGGACCGCCGCGGCGGTGGAAGAGGGGTGTTACGGGAGAGAGTGGCAGGTGTATTGTGCATTTTCAAACAACTCTCGCCCGTTATGCCCCTCCTCAGTCTCGCTATCGCGAGCCAGCTCCCCCGGAGGGGAAGCTTTTTTACGGGGAGACCATTACTTCACCTGATTCTGATATTCGCTTGGGGTCAGCCCTACCAGCTTTTTGAAGGTGCCGGAGAAATAGGTGATGTCCCGGTAGCCGCAGGCCTCGGCTATCTCGTAGACCTTCAGCTTGCCCTGCCGCAGCAGGCCCATGGCCTTCTGAATGCGGCAGCGGGTCAGATAGCTGCCCACGGTGGAGCCGGTTTCCTTTTTGAACAGATGGCTCAGGTGGCCTTCGCTGAGCCCCAGGGCATAGGCCACCTGACTGACGGACAGCTCACTGCTGCCGCAGTTCTTTCCAATATAGTCCATAGCCTCCTGAACGTAGCGGGTCTTTGCACCGGAACGGATTTCCTGCAGCCGCACTTCAGGGGGCTTTCTGCGTTGGCTCAGCTTATTTTGCAGCTGCATGACGGCATTTTCCAGATCGCCGTCGTGGAAGGGCTTCAATAGAAAGTCCACGGCTCCCAGCCGCAGGGCCTGCTGGGCATAGGCGAAGCTATCATAGGCGGTGAGGATGATGACGAAGGCATCATTGCCCCGGGCCCGCAGCTGTGCAATCATTTCCAGTCCGTCCATATTGGGCATTTTCAGGTCCGTGATGATCAGGCCGGGGTGGCATTTCTCCGCCTGCTCCAGGCCCTCTTCTCCGTTGGCGGCCTGTCCGACTACAACGCAGTCCAGGCTTGCCCAATCGATTGCCAGTACGATTCCCTTCCGGATCAGCTCCTCATCTTCTACAACCAAAACTTTCAGCATTGGCTCTCTCCTTTCTCTATGGGCAGGCAAGCCACAACGCAGGCGCCAATTCCGTCTTCCCGGTTTTCCAGACGGAGGCCGAAGCGCTCGCCGTAGTGCTTGCGCAAGATGGTATCAACGTTCAATAGCCCCAGGTGTCCCGTGGGCTGCTCCGGGGGGCGATAGGGGCCCAGCAGCTCCGGCGGCAGGCCGCAGCCGTTGTCACAGACCCGAATTTCCAGGAGCTTTTCACCCGTTTCCCGGGCGGTGACCAGCAGCTGCCCGGCGCTTACCCCGGAGAGCCCGTGCAGGATGGCGTTCTCCGCCAGGGGCTGTAATAGCATTTTGGGGACCATGCAGCTTCTCAGCGTCTCGGGCACATCCTCTTCAAAGGTGAAGCTGTCGCTGAGGCGGATTTTTTGTATTTCTACGTACCGCTCCAGAATCTCCAGCTCCCGCTGCAATGGCACGAATTCCGCAGGGGAGATACAGAAGCGGAGAATATCTGCCAGATTGGTGGACATCAGCGCCACCTGGGGCACCTGGTTGATCTTGCTGATCCACTTCATGGTGTCCAGCGTGTTGCACAGGAAATGGGGATTCAGCTGGGCCTGGAGCATCCGGATCTGGGCCTCGTTCAGGGCTTTCTGGTTTTCCAGAAGGGCCTGCTGGTTGGCGCTCAGGGTGGTGACCATGTGGTTGAACTGCCGGGCAAGCTCTGTCAGCTCGTTTTCCCGGCGGTCAATGGGTACCTGAACGGCCAGATCGTTTTTTTCCACCCGGCGAATGGCCCGGTGCAGCCGCCCGATGGGCTCAAAAATCTGGCGGCTCAGCTGTAAGCCAAGAAAAATGCTCACAATGATGCAGCCCAGGGCACACAGAGCGCTGATGGTGTAAAATAGCTGCAAGGTTCCCCGGGTGAACACCTGGGGCTGCTGCAAAATGAGGTACAGGCCGGCTTCCGGCACCTGGGCGGCGGTGAACAGAAAATTGGCGCTGTTCAGGGATTTGCCGGAGAGCAGGTGCTCCCGCAGACTGTCCGTCAGGGCCTGGAGCTGGCTGAGCTGGGTGCCGAAAATGGGCCGCCAATGGGCATCCAGCAGAAGCAGCTGGTTCTGGGCTCCGGCCAGACCGCCCAGCAGTGCGGAGAGCTGGGCGCTGTCCTGCTCCATAACGAGGTAGCCCACCGGCGCGCCGTAGCGGTCCGTGATGAGGGCCGCAGCCCGGAGCAGCACGGTGCTCTCCTGGGCGGCGTCATAGGCAACGCTGCCGGGGACATGGGCTGCGCGGTAGAGAATGCCCCAGTTGGTAGGAAGGGAACGATTTTCCGGGGCGGACTGGGTGGAGTAGCGCCAGCAGCCGCTGATATCGTACAGGTGGAAGGTGCCGAAGCTGCGCAGAGACTCCGTGGCCTGGAACAGCTGGGCATAGACCTTGGAATCCTCGGCCTCCTCCCGGAAAAGGGCCTGCACCACCAGGGGGTCTTCCCGCAGCGATTCGGCGGTCTGTTCCAGATGGGTGTGGACATTTTCCAGAGCGGCAGACGCAGCGGATAGCTGCTGCTGGGCGGCCTGCTGGGTATCGGCGGAGATGCGCAGCCGGAAAATCTGGACCAGCAGCACCGAGCAGAGAAGAAGCGGGATCAGGGAAACCGCCAGAAATGCGGCGTTTAACTGCCGCCGAAAGGAGCGAAAGCCGTGCTTTTTCATTTTTCGGCCTCCGATCCTAAGTAAAATTCCCAGCTCATGAGCAGGGAGTCCCGGTGGGTGCTGGCCCAGGAGAGGTCATAGGTCACCTGCGGAATGGTGTCCAGAACCGGAAGGGCGGCGGTGGGGACAATGTCGCTGCGGACGGAGCGGCGGCAGAACTGCTCCTGCATCAAAGACTGCACATCCCGGCTCACCGTAAAGTCTGCAAAAAGCCTGGCATTGTCCGGGTGCCTGGCCCCGGCCACAATGGCGCTGCCATCGCTGACGCAGCTGGTGCCGTCGGCGGGGTAGACCATGGCCAGCTGCTCCCCGGCGGCAATCCGGCGGCTGGCGGTTTCCTCCAGGGTGATGCCAACCCAGCTTTCCCCGGCGGCGACGGCGGAGAGTACATCGCCGGAGGCGCTGAGCTGCCTGCCCTCCAGATTCAGAGCAAAGGCCTGCAGCCCTTCGTCCGTGTCCAGGTGCAGAGCCTCCAGCATGGTCACCAGGGCCGTATAGCTGGAGCCGGAGACGGCGGGGTCGGCAAAGGCAATGCGTCCCCGGAGCTCTGGCTTCAAAAGGTCTGCCCAGCTTGTCAGGTCCTGTGCGCAGAGCAGCTTGGGGTTGTAGATCAGTACCAGAGGCAGGGCAGAGAAGGGAGTCCACAGGCCGTCGGCGCTGCGGTATTGGGGCAGAATGCTGTCGGAGCCCTCTGCATGGTAGGGGGTGAAAAGGTTCGCATTGGCCTCCAGACTTTCCACGCCGCCGCCAAACATGAGATCTGCGGCGGGGCTGTCCTTTTCGTTTTCCAGCTGCTCCAGCAGCTCGTTGGTGCCGCCCTGTACCACCTGAACCCAGATGCCGGTGCGGGCCTCAAATTCCTTGACAATGGGCCACCATACATCCTTTTTGTGGGAGGTATAGATCACCAGCCGTTCCGCCTCATCCGGGGCAAAATCCTGGACCTGGGGAGCGGAACAGCCGCACAGCAGCAGAACCGCGGCGAGAAAAAGCAAAAGAAGTCGTTTCATAGAAAGCCTTTCTGCAAAACATACAAAAGAAGTGTTGAAAAACAGCTCAAAAACTGTGACTGCCTGCGAATTGCCCTAATTATATCATAGAACGGAGAGAAATTTAAGCCACTTGCACAAAAATAGCAGATTATCACAAACAATCGCAGGTTTGACCACTGGCACTTTGTGCAAGAAGCCGGTAATATATAGATACCAAGGCGGTGACACACCGCTTCAAATCTAGTGAGGAGGAAAATCCCTATGAAAAAGATCGTCGCATTCCTGTTGGCGCTTTCCATGGTCCTGGCAATGGCAGCCTGTGGTTCTCAGGCCCCTGCCGCCACCACCGAAGCCCCTAAGACCGATGCTCCCGCAGGCGAGACCACCGCGGCCCCTGCCGAGACGGAAGCACCCGAAAATCTGACCGAGACCCAGAAGATCATCAAGGAAGCCGAGGGCATGACCCTGGAAGAGCTGGCAAAGAAGGCCATCGAAGAGTCCAACGGCAAGATGTTCTATGGCGTTGGCAACTCCAGCCGCGGCAAGAGCGCACTGCCTCTGTTCATTGCCTATCTGCAGACCATCGACCCCAGCTATAATATGGAGTTCGAGTGGCAGCAGCCCAAAAACAACAAGATCTTCGATCAGCTGACCGCTGACTCCCTGAAGACCACCGGCACCTTCGCCATGACTCTGATCCAGGATGGCAACCAGATCGAGAGCAAGATGGTTCAGCCCGGTGTTCTGGATACCTTCATCCCCAAGGATTGGGCAGACGCCAACGGCACCACCGCTGACGAGTACCAGGGCTTCCTGCCTCTGCAGACTCTGAACAAGGTCTTCGAGTACAACTGCGTTGGCGACAAGACCTATGACAACTGCTGGGACTTCGTCGCCGAGGGCGAGCATGGCCTGTTTATGGACATCGACTCCGAGATCGTCGGCAAGAACTTCCTGTATATGCTGACCCGGGATGACTACGCCGCATGGCTGCGGGAGGCCTATGAAGCCCTGCCCGCCGACGAGCAGGCTTACTTCCAGCCCACCATCAACGCCATGGAGTCCGAGGCCAATGACCTGGGCCTGGGCGCGGACGGCAAGTACGCACTGGCATGGATCAAACTGTGGGTGGAGAGCTACAACGCCCAGACCGATGACGGCCCCATCTGCAACACCCTGGTAGATGCCTCTGCCAAGGATCAGTTCGGTCTGCTGGTTTATTCCAAGCTGCGTTCCGTAGAGGAGTCCAGCTCCGTTTCCGTCAACAATGTGAAGGTTGCTGCCTATGAGGACGGCTATCAGGGTATCGGCGGCTATGGCTACTGCCACTACCTGTTCGTCACCGACAATTCTCCGCTGCCCTGGACCGCCTGCGCCTTCATCGCCTATATGACCTGCACCGCTGACGGCTTCTCCGCCTGGGGCAAGGATATGGGCGGCTACTCCTCCAACCCCCTGGTTGCCGAGGAGACCGAGAACAACTTCCACCACTCCACCGGCGGCATGGCTGACGACGGCACCACTGTAGAATTCGCAGCCAAGAACGACCGGGGCTACGACTGGTGGACCACCACCGGCAAGCTGGTTCTGGAGGATCCCGAGTACTGCGCAGACGTGGCCTTCACCGTCGGCAGCTGGATCGAGATGCTGACCAAATACTCTGCGGGTTAATTTTTGGGGGCAACACCACACAATTGCGTCTGCGGCAGCCAGCGGATCTTTTCCACCGGCTGTGCGGTTCAGAAAGCGGGAAATACACAAAGTATTCCCTCGCTTTCTGAACCTTCATCCGGCGAAAAATCTCTCGCTGCCTGCTCTTGCCGAATTGCGCGGTGCTGCCCTAAGTGCTGAATGATTGCTGAAAAATAATGAAGGCAAGCGCCCTTGGATCGCGCATCCAGGGGCGCTTTTTCAAAAGCATATCCCATTTTGTCATGAAAAGAGGAGGAAGCCATGAGCCAACCTACAACCCTCCGTGCAAGCCAGGGAACCATTCTCTGGAACAAGGTAAAAACCTTTTTCTCCAAGCCCCACAATGTGATATTGCTGCTGCTGGGCATTGTGCTGACCTTTACCACCGTGGCGCCCATTGTGGCCATTGTGGAGGATACCTTTAAAATCCACGCCGGTACCATCGACGCCCACCTGACGGGCCAGGCCTCCGGCTATACCACCGTCAATTACACCGACCTTTTCACCAGCCGCATGGCCAAGACCAACCTGTGGACGCCTCTGCTGAACACCGTTCTGCTGGCTGTTGGCACCTGCCTGGTGTCTATCCTTTATGGCGGACTGTTTGCCTTCCTGATCACCAGAACCAATCTGGCCTGGCGGAAATACCTGTCCTCCATCTTTATCTTTCCCTACATCATGCCCCAGTGGACCCTGGCCGTGGTGTGGCAGAATCTGTTTAACTCCAATGCCGTCACCGGCACCTCCAACGGCCTGCTCGCCGCCCTGTTCGGCATCAATATGCCTATGTGGTGGTGCAAGGGCCTGTTCCCCAGCCTGACGGTTCTGGGACTGCACTATGCGCCCTTTGCCTATATCCTCATCGGCGGCATTTTCCGGAATATGGACGCCAACCTGGAGGAGGCGGCCACCATCCTGGATACCCCCAAGTGGAAGACCATGTGGCGCATTACCCTGCCCATGGTCAAGCCCGCCATTCTCTCCACCATCCTGCTGGTCTTCGGCAGCGCCATGGGCTCCTATCCCGTGCCCCACTACCTGGGCCTGAGCACGCTCTCCACCAAGTATGTGTCCATGAACTCCAAGTACACCGGTGAGGCCAGCATCCTGGCCATCATCATGATGGTCTTCGGCGTGGCGATCATGCTGATGAACCAGATTTCCCTGAACAGCCGCAAGAACTATACCACCGTCACCGGCAAGTCCGGCCAGATTTCCAAGATCAACCTGGGCAAATCGGGCAAATACATCATTGCGGTGATACTGGTGATCTTCACCTTCTTCACCAGTATTTTCCCCATCATTTCCTTTGCGTTTGAAACCTTCCTGCCCAACCCCGGCGACTACTCCTTCCTGTACACCGGCGACTCCTCCAACCTGACCACCAAGTGGTGGCTCACCTCGGAGAATATCACGGAGAACGGTATGTACGGCCAGAAGGGTATCCTCTACAACGAAACCATCTGGCACGCCTTCTGGGGCACATTGAAGGTCTCCGTGGCCTGCTCGCTGCTGGCCGGCACCATCGGCACCATGATCGGCTACGCCGTGTCCAAGAACCGCCGGAGCAAATGGGCCAACTACGTCAATTCCGTGGCCTTCCTGCCCTACCTGATGCCCTCCATCGCCGTGGGTGTTGCCTTCTTCATTCTGTTCTCCACGGAGAAGATGAACCTGTTCAATACCTATACGCTGCTGATCATCGTGGGCACCATTAAATACATCCCCTTTGCCAGCAGAAGCTCTCTAAACTCCATGCTGCAGCTCTCCGGCGAAATTGAGGAGGCGGCCATTATCCAGGATATCCCCTGGATCAAGCGCATGACCCGGATCATCATCCCCATTCAGAAGTCCTCCATCATCTCGGGCTATCTGCTGCCCTTTATGACCTGCCTGAGAGAGCTGTCCCTTTTCATGCTGCTGTGCGTGCAGGGCTTCATCCTGTCCACGACCCTGGATTACTTCGACGAAATGGGCCTGTATGCCTTCTCCAGTGGCATCAATCTGATCCTGATCGTCACCATTCTGGTGTGCAATACCCTGGTAAACAAAGTGACGGGCGCAAGCCTCGACAAAGGAATAGGAGGATAAGCAAATGCCTGAAATCAAATTGGAGCACGTTACCAAGCGTTGGGGCAAATTCTATGCCGTCGAGGACCTGGACCTGACCATTGAAGACAACGCTTTCGTCACCCTGCTGGGCCCATCCGGCTGCGGCAAAACCACCACGCTGCGGATGATCGCCGGCCTGGAGACCCCCACCAGCGGAAAAATCACCATCGGCGACAAGGTGGTCTTCGACAGTGATATGGGCATCAACGTTCCGGCCAACAAGCGCAAGGTGGGCTTCCTGTTCCAGAACTACGCTCTGTGGCCCAATATGACCGTGTATCAGAATATCTCCTTCGGCCTGTCCAATATCAAGGAGCCCCTGGCCAAGGTGGATTTTGAGACCAAAAACGCCGCCCGTCTGGCCCAGATACTGAAAAACCCCGCCGATGTCACCGCCGTTCTGGAGGAGTGCCGGGATAAGGACGGCAAGCTGGAGGAGAAGAAGGCGATTCTGAAGCTCATCGATGCCTTCACCGTCTCCCAGTACACCGCCAAGACCCTCTTCGGCTATCATCTGGAAAAGAATACCGATTGCGCCGGTGAGATCGCCAAGCTGGAGGCCAAGGTTGCAGCGGGGCAGAAGGCCGCGTCCGACGCAGGCCTTACCCTGGATGGAGAGTTCCGCTTCTGCAAGGACGGAGAAGTCGTCATGCAGACCCGGAAGCTGACCAAAGAGGAGATCGACCTGTCCGTCCGCCGGGTCAGCCGCATCGTCAAGATCGGCATGTTTATGGATCGGTATCCTGCGGAGCTGTCCGGCGGCCAGCAGCAGCGCGTGGCCATTGCCCGTACCCTGGCCCCGGAGCCCTCGGTGCTGTTCATGGACGAGCCCCTGTCCAACCTGGATGCCAAGCTGCGTCTGGAAATGCGCTATGAGCTCCAGCGGCTCCATGTGGAGACCGGCTCCACCTTTGTCTATGTCACCCACGACCAGATGGAGGCCATGACCCTGGCAACCCAGATCTGCCTGATCAACAACGGTGTTTTGCAGCAGTATCAGGCCCCGCTGGAAGTGTATCACCACCCGGCCAACCTGTTCGTAGCGGACTTCGTGGGCACGCCGTCTATCAACTTTGTAGATGCCAAGGGCAAGCAGAGCAGTGACGGCAGCCTGGAACTGACGGTTCTTGGCGGTATCAAGGCCACCTTCAAGCCTGCCAAGGCGCTGGATATGCAGGCTTGGTTTGCTTCCCGTGACAAAGAGGCCGCCGACAAGGCAGCAGCTCTGAAGCAGAAGGCTTCCGAAAAGAGCTACGTGGAGAAGGGCAACAAGGACGAGGTCTTCCGCTACCACATTGCCAAGGTCAACGAGGAGGACGACTCCCTGCAGGATGTGCCAGAAATTACCAATGAGGACTTCGTCCTGGGCATTCGTCCGGAATTTTTGGACATTGCCGACACCGGGGCCCTCCAGGGCGAAATCTATGGCGCGATGCCCACGGGTATGGAGTCCACCGTCAAGGTCCGGGTAGGGGAGTTCCTGCTGACCGGCGTGATCTTCGGCAGCAGCCTGTTCACCATCGGCACCAAGGTACCCCTGTCCGTCACCGGCAATCAGATCATGCTCTTCGACCGCCGCTCCGGCAAGTGCATCACCTCCGGCAGCCTGGAATTCTAAGCGTATAGAAAGCAAAGGGACTGTTAGAAAACGCTCTGTCATTGCGAACCAGCGCGCACGCTGGTGTGGCAATCC
>ERZ773235.2055-NODE-2055-length-18264-cov-10.824482_pt1 | contig 18264 bp, 15 predicted proteins | sample MGYA00580522_ERZ773235 | MGnify/ENA primary metagenome ERZ773235 (study PRJEB29015, sample SAMEA2737797) | human gut metagenome | biome: human gut; feature: human-associated habitat; material: faeces | place: China | collected 2012 ...
GCCACTGGAAGAAGCTGACCCAGCTGGCCTTGTCCTCCTTCATGCCCTCGGCAGCGCCCAAAACCTCACGAAAACCGTCCTCATTCACGGCGATTGCCACTAAAATCGCCACATTTTCATACTCTCCGCCCCAGTTGCGGCGCAGATAGATACCGTCCACGTAGACATACGGATACCTCCCGCCCTGTAACGGACGGTTGCGCCAATCCTCGATGTGGACGTAGGCTTTCTTGTTCAGCTCGCTGATGGTGGCGGGCGAAACCTTGCTGCCCCACAGTGCCTCCGTGATGTCCTCCACCCGGCGCACGGAAACGCCTGCCAGGTACATCTCGATGAGCGCCTCCTCCACGCTGCTCTCCCGGCGGCGATACCGCTCGATGATGGCGGTTTCGAAGGATACGCCCTTGAGCCGCGGCATGTGGAGCGTGACATCGCCGGAGGTCGTGGTGAGGTTGCGGTCGTAGTGACCGCTGCGGTAGCCCTGACGGGCCTCGCTGCGCTCGTAGCGGGCCGCCTGCGTCAAGGACTCCGCCTCCTTTTCCAGCAGCCCATTCAGGGTTTCCTCCACGCTGCCGCGAACCGATTCCTTGATTTGGCCCTATTACAATAAGCTTTGGTTGGAAGCCCAGCATCCGGCTGGGCTTCTTTCCATCTCTTGCCTAAGCTACAATAGGGGAAGCAACTGGTTGACGATTTGACCCTTGGGCTTAAAAGCCCGTAATCAAGACTGTCAGCCATCCCCTTATTGCAGCGTTCGATTTGAGCAGGTTGAGCCATAGAGTTCGCGTCATCCAATAGATTGAATCGGCAATGAGAAAAAGATGGATTCCGGTTGCAAATTCGTGTTGGAGGAATGCAAATGAACTCTGTTGGCATCGACATTTCCAAAGGCAGAAGCACGATTGCTGTCATGCGTCCCTTTGGAGAGGTCGTCATCTCGCCCTTTGAAGTCCGTCACACCGACAGCGAACTGAGCGAACCGGCAAGGCAGCTCAAAATCCTGGACGGTGAGACTCGTGTGTTCATGGAGGCCACAGGAAATTACCATGCACCGGTTGCAAAACTGCTCCACGACGCAGGGCTGTATGTTTCCGTCGTCAATGCAAAGCTGGTGCATGACTACGGGAACAACGATTTGAGGCGGGTCAAGACTGACAAGAAAGATGCTGTCAAGCTGGCAAACTATGGCCTTGACCGCTGGCTTACTTTGCCGAGGTATATCCCAGAGGAAGATACCCGGCTGCTGCTGAAGAACTGCTACCGCCAGTACCGGCAGTATTCCAAGGTGCAGACGCTTCTGAAGAATAATCTGATTTCACTGCTGGATACGGTGTTTCCAAACGCCAACCGCCTGTTTTCAAGCCCGATCCGTGGGGATGGGAGTGAAAAGTGGGTGGATTTTGTGGCTGAATTTTGGCATTGCAAGTGCGTCTGTGAACGCTCAGAAAGGGCGTTTATCAACAAGTACCAGAGGTGGTGTAGAAAGCATGGCTACAACTTCAGTGAAACAAAGGCGCAAACCATTCACGCCGTAGCCAGCGGACACATTGGTGTTATGCCGAAATCTGAAACGACGAAACTGCTCGTTGAGCAAGCTGTTGCTCAACTCAGAGCGACTTCTGCCGCGCTTGCTGCACTCAAACACGAAATGCAATCATTGGCTTCCATGCTACCGGAATATCCCGTTGTCATGGACATGTTCGGTGTAGGCTCGACGCTCGGCCCGCAGCTCATAGCTGAAATCGGAGATGTACGCCGCTTCTACTCAAAGAAAGCGCTCGTGGCCTACGCTGGGCTGGATGCTCCGCCAAATGATTCCGGTGATGTGACCGGCAGACACAAATCCATGAGCAAAATTGGCGCATCGTCTTTACGGCGGACACTGTTCCTTGTCATGACCGTCTACTTGCAGAACGCGCCGCTGGATGAGCCGGTCTACCAGTTCATGGACAGGAAGCGCGCCGAGGGCAAGCCTTACCGCATCTACATGATGGCTTCCGCCAACAAGTTTCTGCGGATCTACTACGCCACTGTAAAAGCCTATCTGGAGTCGCTGGAACACACCGCCTGATCTCGCCATAAAGCATTGGCTGGCCGCCGTTTCATTTTTGCGATGCGAAGCGGCTTGGTTTGGTGCGGCATTTTCTCTGCTCTAAAATTTTTGAATTTCACGCTTGATTTTTTTTAGCAGGTCTTGATAATTTCCTCATTCAGCTATACAATTTTCTCGGACATAGTTTGCTTGCTCCTTTCGAATGTTTGTGTGGTAACTTCATTCTACCAGAGCCTGCAAGCTATGTCTCCTTTTTTGCGGTTTTCAATTTGCGCAAGTTATTGTACCTTATCACCTAGACTGGTACTGTGGCGGAAAGTAGCCGAAAGCCAGCCTGTACTTTGACAGGCTGGCTTAGCTTCATCGATAATGAGGATTGCATAACACTAGCATGCTTATGCAATGTTGTGCGTGGGATTAAACTGCATACGAATGTTATTCTTCTCCTCACGAGTACGTTCCATCAGGCCGGCCTTAGCGGTGCTCCAGGTAAAAACACCGCCAAAAATGAGAGGCAGATATCCACCGGCTTCACGAATGGGAGCATCGCCAGCAGTCATCAAAAAAGCGGTTGCAACAACCATGACGAAAGAAACGATGGAAATAAAAACATAAGTACTAATATTTTTCATAGCTTAATCTTTCCTTTACTTAAATATTCAGGGGTTTTCCTGTATCTTTATCCATATTGTAGTTCGTTTAACAAGAAAAGTAAAGCTATAGAACATGATATCGAATATAAGTCTTACTAACTATAATACCATGCTGCTGCGTGCGGTAAATTTTGTTTCTTTCGGGACAATATACCCTGGAAGTTTATGGTCTTATGCTCCTTTTGGATATATCCATATAAAAAAAGAAGCACGACTATTTGTCGTACTTCTTTTTGGTGACCCGTACCGGATTCGAACCGATGTTAAAGGCGTGAGAGGCCTCTGTCTTAACCACTTGACCAACGGGCCATATAGAAAATCACCGGCGATGGGGTCGGTGATCTTCTGCTGGTACACCTTCAGGGACTCGAACCCTGGACACCCTGATTAAGAGTCAGGTGCTCTACCAACTGAGCTAAAGGTGCATCTCTCTTAGAACAGCGTTATTATAACCGATTACCTTTCATTTTGCAAGACCTTTTTGAAAAAATATCAGAATTTTTAAAACAGATGGTGTCCGGGGAACCAGACACCATCTGTAAAAGCTGTGATTACTTTGCTGATTTCCGGATCAGATTTGTGAGTATCATTACCGCGCCGTACAGTACGCCGGCGATGGCCCAAATGAACCAGCTGTATTGTGCTTGACCGTTGCCGGAGGGGCCAAATGTATACCACATAAAAATGGCCGTTACGATCAGCCAGTATACGGCGCTGACTGCGCCCTTGATACTGCGGCGAGCTTTCTGCTGGCGGGTATAGTCGCCCTCCTCCAGCAGCCGCTCCATGGAGGCGTGGATGGTGCCGCCGTAGGTGAAGGCCACGCAGCCGATACCGGCGATGATCAGCAGCAGGCACACCGCCGCTACATAGACGACATCGGAGGCCTCCATGCACATGGAGACGAACAGCGGCACCGCCGACAGGATGCACAGCACCGTGCCGATGATGTTCAGCCGGGCATAGGCGGCGGCAAAGCTCTGCTTGCGCTCTTTCACCATGCCGCTGACGCCGTACTCTGTTTCAAAGGGAGTTTCCTCCAGAAAGACAAAATCCCGAACCTTGGCGGCGCAGGTGAGGAACAGCGTCACGCCGATGGCCACCAGCACCAGCAGCACGCACAGGCCGATACCGGCCGCGGCATTTTCGGAAATACCGAAGCGGGACATCTCGCTCATGGCGGCCAGCATCAGCAGCGCCACAGGGGAGATGATGCAAAGGAAGGTGGCCAGCGCGATCTTCGGCGCGGCCTCCCGCCGCAGCGCCAGATAGGCGGAGGCCTCCTCCATGGTGACCCGCCGCAGCGGCGGTTCGTCTACCGGCTCACTTTGGGTATGTTCCTCGATCTCCATTTCGTCCTTCAGCAGGAAGTCGGTGGTGACGCCGAACAGGCGGCTCATCTGCACCACCTTATCCATATCGGGAATGGACTGGGCACTCTCCCACTTGGAGACTGACTGACGGCTGACGTTCAGCTGTGCCGCCAGATCCTCCTGCGACCAACCGGCCTTCTTTCGTAATGCCATGATTTTGTCCGCTAAGATCATAATGGGCTCCTCCTGAATTTGATATGCGCCGCAGCGCTTTTGTTGTGGATAGCATACCTGATCTTGCGCTTGTACACCAGAAAGTAGGCTTGGAGATCTGTCAACCAGCGGTTGCGTTTGGGAATGATCCCGCTATTTTCGGGCAATTTCCCGGAAAAAGGCCAGTGCCTCGGCCTGAAATGCCTCCGGCGTGGCGGAGGTGTTCACCAGCACGTCGGTGCAGTGGGTGCGGTAGAAATCGTCGTCCTTCTGGGCGGCCACCCGCAGCCGGGCGTATTCTTCGGTGATGCCGTCCCGGGCCATGATGCGGCGGACGCGATCCTCCGCCGGGGCAATGACCGCCAGCGTCCGGTCACAGAGTTTGGCAAGGCCGGACTCCACCAGATTGATGGCGTCGATGCCCACGATGGGGGCGGGGGAGAGGGCCATGCGCCGTTCCAGCTCACGGGGCAGCTGGTCATAAATGATGGCGTTGAGTTTATCCAGCTGCGCCGCGTCGCCGAACACCAGCGTCCCAAGCTTCTGACGATCCAGCTGGCCGTCAGGGGTGAACACGTCGCCAAAGGCGGCGGTGATGGCGCCGCGAAGATCGTTGTCGGTGCGCAGCATCTCATGATAGATGGCGTCGCAGTCCAGCACGCAGCCGCCCAGCTGCTCCAGCGCCCGCAGAGCGCTGGTCTTGCCTGCACCGGTGGGGCCGGTGATGCCCACCACCAGCGGGCGGGGCGCTTCGATCACATGGAAGCCCGCCGCCTTTTTCAGCCGGTTGCTGACGGCCAGACCCAGCCCGCTCTCGTCGGGGCATTGGGCGAAGATCTCCGGCACGTCGGTGTCATCGAAGGTGCGCAGCGCGTCGAACACATGCCGGGCATGGGCCAGCTTGTCGGCGGCAGGGCCGAGACGGTGGATGATATGTCCTTCAAATAAGGGTGCGTACTCGTCAAAGCAGATGACGCCGCTGTCCGCGGTCAGATGGGCGGCGATGTACGCGGCGGAAGCGCCGTGCGTTCCGGTAATGACGGTGACGGGAGCCTTGGGGGCATAGTGGCGGTATTTCATGCCGGGGGCCTTGGCTTTTTCACCATCATTCAGCTTCTGGCGCACAGCCTTATCCACGCGTACCTCCCCCAGGACCTCTTCCAATGCTTCCAGCGGCAGCCCGCCGGGGCGCAGCAGCTGCGGCGGTGTTACCGTAAGGTCGATGATAGTGCTCTCTACACCAACGGCGCAGGGGCCGCCATCCACGATGCCGTCGATCTTACCGTTCATGTCCTCCAGCATGTGATGGGCCGTGGTGGGACTGGGGCGGCCAGAGGTATTGCCGCTGGGAGCGGCCACCGGTACGTCCGCTTCACGGATGATTGCCAGCGTTACCGGATGATCGGGGCAGCGGATGCCCACCGTTTCCAACCCGCCGGTAGTGCGCAGCGGTACAACGGGGCGGCGGGGCAGGATCATGGTCAGCGGGCCGGGCCAAAAGTGTTCCGCCAGCGTATAGGCTACCGGAGGAATATCCTGACAGTATCGCTCCAGCCAATCGGCGCCGGGAACATGAAGGATCAGGGGATTATCCTGCGGGCGGCCCTTGGCCTCAAAAATATGCAGTACCGCTGTTTCGTCAAGGGCATTGGCGCCAAGACCGTACACCGTTTCGGTGGGAATGCCCAATAGTCCGCCGCGCCGTAAAATGGCGGCAGCCTCAGCAATTGCATGTTTGTCCTGTTCAGGGTAGAAAATTTGCGTTTGCAAGTTGATCCTTCTTTCCATTGTAATCAAGCGGGGTGATTCCAATTTATTCTTCTGATGACATGCGCGTCAGAAAAATCCAAAGACTTAGCCGCCATGGACGGAGACGCCCAGTGACCGGGGTCAACTGGGTGAGGGGGAATCAAAAGGGGGGATGTGTCCCCGCTTTTAGAGAGTTAAAGGCCCAGCGTCTCGCCCACCAGCACCACCTTAATGCGGCCGGCAACCTTGGAAAAGCGGGTGATGACCATCTGACAGCAGTTGCATTCCGGACTGATGCAGTCGCCGCACTGACCGGTGACAATACAAGGGGTCCTTGTGTCAAAACGCTGGACATTGGCGGGGGCGGCAATGTGCCGTGCACGGGAAATGGCGCTGTTGAGATCGCCGGCCACCTTGTTCATACCGGCGACCACGATCACCTGCCGGGGGCCGAAGCACAGGGCGGCCACGCGGTTGCCCAGGCCGTCAATATTTACCAACTGCCCGTCCTCGGAGATGGCATTGCTGCTCATCAGGAAGGTGTCGCAGCCAAGGGCCTGATGCAGCATGGCCATACGCTCTTCGGGCGTTTTGGCGGTATCTCTGTCAATAACGGGTTGGTTGCGCTGGCGCAGGCGATCCTTGATGCCCAACTCATCCACGGTCATGACGCCGCCCCAGCTGACGGTATCGCCCTCCGGGATCAAAGACAGAACCTTCTCCACCGCTTCATCGGCAGTGGAACAGTAGTAAGCGTCAAAATTCCGCTTTTTCAGAGCCTTGACCAGCGTGGGGCCGGCTTTGTCGTACTGCTTCTTCATGGGTGCCAACATAGTGATTTGCTCCTTTCTTATTCTGCGCCTTCTTGCAGGCGCTGCGTTTGTTGATTGAGGATCAGGGCGTCGATCATGGGATCGAGATCGCCGTTCATCACGGCGGCAATGTTGAAATTTTTGCTTTCGCCGGTAAGCCGATGGTCTGTGACCCGGTTCTGGGGGAAATTATAGGTGCGGATCTTGCCGCTGCGGTCGCCGGTGCCAACCTGACTTTTCCGCTCGCGGGCAATGGCGGCATTCTGTCGTTCCTGTTCGGCTTCATACAGCCGGGAGCGCAGGATCTTCATGGCCCGCTCCTTATTTTTATACTGGCTGCGTTCGTCCTGACATTCTACCACTGTGCCGGTGGGCAGATGGGTAATGCGAATGGCAGACTCCGTCTTGTTGACATGCTGGCCGCCGGCGCCGGAGGAGCGATAGGTATCGATCTGCAGATCCTTGGGATCAATAGAGAACTCAACCTCCTCTGCCTCCGGCATGACGGCCACGGTGGCGGCAGAGGTCTGGATGCGGCCGGAGGACTCTGTCTCCGGCACACGCTGCACCCGGTGTGTACCTGCCTCGAATTTCAAGCGGGAATAGGCGCCTGCGCCTTCAACTGTGGCGACCGCTTCCTTCACACCGCCCAGCTCCGTCTCATTAAGGGATACCACATCCAGCGTGAAACCCCGGCGCTCGGCGTACATGCTGTACATCCGCAGCAGATCGGCGGCAAACAATGCGCCCTCCTCGCCGCCGATGCCGGCCCGGATCTCCAGCACCACATTTTTTTCATCATTGGGATCGCGGGGCAGCAGCAGGCGCTTCAGTTCCTCGGTCAGCCGCTCGCGCTCCGCCTTGGCGGCGGCCAGTTCCTCCTGCCCCAGTTCCTTCAGTTCGGGGTCAGACAGCATCTCTGTGGCGGCAGCAATGTCCGATTCGGCCCGGGCATAGGCCTGATAGGCGTCCGCCACGGGGGCCAACTCCTTCTGTTCGCGGCTCAGCTTTGTCATGGCCTCACGGTCGGAATACACCGCCGGGTCAGACAACTGTCGCTCGACCTCGGTCAGACGCTGAACGATCTTTTCCAGCTTATCCAACATGGCCGTTCTCCAGATACTGCCGCACATCGGAGATGAATTTATCCCGCCAGAATGTATAACCCACGCTGCCGGGTTGGAGAGAGACCTCGAAGAGGTGCTTTTGCGCGGTATAAAGATCCATCTGGTCATATACACTGATGCAGCGGCGGCTGCTGCCGCGGGTCAGCACATAGGCCACCCGGGACATTTCCAGTCCACGGCGCTTGAGAAGGCCGCGGATAGGACTGGAGCAGCGGCCGCCCCATACGGGCGTGCCGACGATGACCAGCTTGTAATCCTCGATATTGCGCTCGGTGGTGAACGGCTTCAGCGGTGCGGTGCTGCGGCGCATGGCGTCCTTGCCTGCCCGCAGACGGCCGCGCCAGCCGTTGCGGTCGGCGCCGTCATCGATGGCCACGATCTCCGCGCCCACGGCATCGGCGATCTCCTTCATGGCCCGGCGGGTATTGCCGCTGAATGAATAATAGATACACAGTACGTCGCTCATAGTCAAGATTCCTCCAGTGCCAGAGACAGCTCCTCCCAGCGGGCCATTTCCTGCTCCAGTCGGGCCTCCGTCTCCTGTTTCTGCGTGAATAGCTCGCTCAATTTGCCCGCATCGCAGGCGTTGGCGGCCATGGCTTCGTCCAGCGCCGCCAGCTCTTTTTCCAGTCGGGCGATGCCGGTTTCGCAAATGGTCAGCTGCCGCCGCGCCGCCTGCTGGCTGCGGTTGCCGCGGCTCTGGCGTGTGTCGCCTTTCTTTACCGGGGGCGCTGCCTCCGGTTTGGGTTCCGCCGCCTTTTGCGCCCGGTACTGGGCAAACCCCATGGGATAGTCGGTGATGGTGCCGTTTGCCAGCTCCCAGATGCGGGTGGCAAAGCGGTTGATGAAATAACGGTCATGGCTGACGAACAGCAGTGTGCCGTCAAAGGCCTCCACCGCCTCCTCTACCCACTCCCGGCTGGCAATGTCCAAGTGGTTGGTGGGTTCATCCAGAATGAGGAAGTTGATCTCCTCATCCATCAGCATGCACAGCCGCAGACGGCTCAGCTCGCCGCCAGACAGCACGCTGATGGATTTGAACACATCCTCCCCCTGAAACTGGTAGGCTGCCAACCGATTGCGGGCGCTCTGGGGTGTGATGTTCCTCTTGGCGTACAGCATGGTGTCCACCAGATTCCGCTCCGGGTGATCAAAATGAATGACCTGTTCCAGATAGGCCCACTTTACCGAGGGCCCTAAACGGATGGAGCCGCCGTCGCAGCTTTCCCGCCCCGTCAGCATATTGAGAAGCGTGGTTTTTCCCGTACCGTTTTCGCCGATAAGGGCGATACGCTCGCCGCCCTCTACCCGCAGATATACGTCGGAGAACAGCGTGCGGTCGGCAAAGGCCTTTGTCACGCCGCGGAGCTGCAGTACTTCGTCGCCTTTGAATTCCCGGCTGGCAAAACGGGCGTCCATTTTCTTCGCTTTGGTGGGTTTGGCGGTGGTGCGCATGCGCTCAATGCGCTTTTCCATGCTGAAGGCCCGCTTGTGCAGGGCATCGTTGCCCATAAAGGCCCACAGGTGCATTTGCTCCGCCGCCTTTTCCAGCTGCTGGATCTTGGCCTGTTCTTTCAGGTATTGCTTCATTCGCTCCTGATAGCGGCGCTCCTTTTCCACGGCGTAAAAGCTGTAGTTGCCGCTATAAAACTCCGCCTTGCCGTCCAGCACCTCAATGACGCGGGACACGGTGCGGTCCAAAAAGTAGCGGTCATGGCTGATGGCCACCACGGTGCCGTGGAACTTGCGGAGGTATTCCTCCAGCCACTCGGTGGCCTGCAAATCCAGATGGTTCGTTGGTTCATCCAGCAGCAGAATATCTGTGTCCTCCAGAATCAGGCGCCCCAGATTCACCCGGGTCTTTTCGCCGCCGGAGAGCTGGTCAAAAAGCTTTTGCCGCATGTCCGGGCCGATGGACAGGCCGTTGGCCACCTTATTTTTGGCGGTGTCGGTGTCATAGCCGCCCAGTGCCTCAAAGCTTGCCGTCAGTTCGCCGTAGCGCCGCAGTGTGGCGGCGTCGCTTTCCCCGGCGGACATGCGGAGGGTCAGCGCATCCATTTCCTCTTTCAGCGCCTGCATCCGCTCAAAGGCGGAGTCCAGCACATCCTCCACCGTGTACCCGGCGGGATAGACGGGGATCTGGGAGATAAGTCCGACCCGCCGCCCTGTGGCAATCACGACCTGACCGCTGTCCGGTTCCAGCTCGCCGGTCAGCAGGCGGAAGAGCGTGGTCTTGCCGGCGCCGTTTTTGCCCAGCAGGCCCACCCGTTCGCCGGTGTCCACCTGAAAGGTGATGCCGTCCAGTATTTTCTTTTCCAGATCGAAGGACTTGACGACGTCCTTCACAGAAATGTCTACCATAATATTATTCTGTCGATTCCAGTTCCTTTACAATATCGGTAAAATGCATGGCGTGGGATGCCTTTACCAGCACGGCGGTACCCGGCGTAAACGCCGCCCGGATGGCGCTCAGGGCCTCAACCACCGTGGGGAACCACAGGGCATCGGGGTTAGCGCGGCAAATGGCCTTGGCCTTGGGGCCGATGGCCACCACCGTGTCCAGCTTCAGCGTGCACGTCAGCTCTCCGATATCCCGGTGGGCCTGCTCCGTCAGGTCGCCCAGCTCTCCCATGTCGCCTAATACCGCCATGCGGCGGGGATACTCCGTCTGCGCCAGAATGCGCAGCGCCTCTGCCATGGCCTGCGGGTTGGCGTTATAGCAATCGTCGATGATAACTCTGCCGCCGCCCGGATGCACCAGATGCATGCGGCTGCCCACGGGGCGGTAGGCAGCGATCCCTGCGAGCATCTCCGCCTTGGTCAGTCCAAGCTGTTCGCCGATGGCAATGGCCATGGCGGCAGGATAGATCATGTACGCGCCGGGGGAGGGAATCGTCACATCGTATACGTCCCGGCCGGTGGTGACGGTACAGGTCACGCCGTCGATGCCGTGTTCGGCCATCTGGGCGATCCGAACCCCGCAGCGTTCATGCCGCCCGCACAGCACCGTTTCAAAGGGAAGCGCCAGACCGGACAGCAGCTCATCGTCGCCGTTGAGAACCGCCAATCCGCCCGGCTGCAAATTCTCAAAAATTTCGCATTTTGCCTGCAAAATCCCCTGTCGAGTGCCGCCTAAATTTTCAATATGGGCATCGCCCACGTTGGTGATAACCGCTATAGTGGGACGCACCATCTCACCCAGATAGCGGATCTCGCAGAAGTGGTTCATGCCGGTCTCGATCACGGCGGCCTGATGCGCCGGTGCAAGATTCAGCAGCGTCAGCGGTGTGCCGATGGCGTTATTGAAGTTGGCCTGCGTTTTCAGCGTGCAGAATCGCTGTGACAGCACCACTGCAATCATCTCCTTGGTGGTGGTTTTTCCGGCGCTGCCGGTGACCTGCACCATGGGAATATCAAACTTCGCCCGATACCACGCCGCCAGCGCTTTCAAAGCTGCCAGCGTATCGGACACCTGAATGTAGAATTTCTCCTTCAGCAGGGAAGCGGGTTCTTTCGCTGTCAGGCAGCCGGACGCGCCGCTGTTGAGGGCGGCGTCCAGATAATCGTGGCCGTCGAACCGTTCGCCCGCCAGCGGGACGAACAACGCCCCGGCGGGAATGCTGCGGCTGTCGGTGGAGACTTCAGTTACCACCGCGCCGCTTTCCTGCAGCAGCGTGCCGCCCACGGCGGCGCACAGCTCCTTTACGGTGCAGCCGGTCATCTGTATTCCGCCTTTCTGGCGTTGATGGAATCCAGCACGATCTTCTCGCACAGATCCGCATAACTGAGGCCTACCTGCGCCGCCTCCTGCGGCACCAGGCTGGTGGGGGTCATGCCCGGCAGGGTATTGATCTCAAGGCACCACGCCTTGCCCTCGGCATCCAGCAGGAAGTCGCTGCGGGAGTAGACCGCAAGTCCCAAACCCCGATGGAGCTTCAGCGCCATCTCACCCACCTGGTGCCATTCCTCGTCGGAGATGGGGGCGGGGCAGATCTCCTGCGCACCGTCCTTCTGGTATTTAGATACATAGTCAAAATAGGCGCCCTTGGGGATGATCTCCACAGCGGGCAGATAGGTGTCGCCCAATACGGCGATCTGAATCTCCCGTCCCTTGATCTTCTGTTCCACCACCACATGCCCGCCGTAGGGCAGCAGGTCATAGAGGGCCTTTTTCAGTTCCTCTCGGGTGTCCGGCAGCGCCATACCAATGGAACTGCCGCCATTGACCATCTTCACCGCGCAGGGCACCATCAGCTCCTGCGTCAGACGGGGAATATCCGCTTCCGTATAATGTACGTCAACCCACGGGGCGGTACGAATGCCGAGAGAGTCCATCATGCGCTTGGTAACGGCCTTATCCATGGCCATGGCGCTGCCTAAGTAGCCGGAGCCGGTATAGGGGACACCCAGCAGATCAAGCGTGGCCTGAATGCGTCCGTCCTCGCCGTTGGCGCCGTGCATGGCCAGAAAGACCACATCCGCCATGGCGCAGACCTTCAGCACATCCTTGCCCAACAGGGAGGGGCTTTGGTCCTGCCGGGATGCCCGCACAGCCTCCAGATCAGGGGCGGTCTCTTCAATGGCGGTTTTACTCAGCAGACCGTCAGGCGCATCGAAGATATTTTCCAGTGCGCCGCTATAGTTTTCCAGTCCCATAAACATATCCACAAAAATGGCCTGATGCCCTTTTTCCCGCAATGCGCGGCATACGCCGCTGCCGCTGACCAGTCCTACATGACGTTCGGTGCAGAAACCGCCGGATAAAACCACGATCTTCATAAAAAGGCCTCCTTATTCGCGATAAATACCTATTATATCAATTTATCAGTATAGCATATTCACCTGAAAAATACAACATACTTTTCGCAAAAGGCATTTGCCGTTGACATTTGCGGTGTCGTTGGGTAAAATAAGGACTGCGAGTGGATCGGACAGTCGCGGCGGCAAGGCGAAAGCCTGCCGATGAGGAAAGTCCGGGCTCCACAGGGCAAGGATAACGGGTAACGCCCGCCGAAGGCGACTTCAGGACAAGTGCAACAGAGATATACCGCCCCGCTGTCATTCCTCAGGGAGTGCGGCGGAGGCAAGGGTGGAAAGGTGAGGTAAGAGCTCACCCGATGGCGCGGAAGCGTTCATCGCTGTAAACTCTATCCGGAGCAACACCGGTGTGGGGACGATGGCTGGCCCGGCCGTCCCCGGGGTGGCTTGAGCGTGCCGGCAACGGTACGCCTAGATAGATGACTGTCAAGACAGAACCCGGCTTACAGATCGGCTCGCGTGATATGGAAAAGGCGGCGTAATACGCCGCCTTTTTCGCCGTCTGTGGGCGGCGGATTTCGATAGCTTTTTGACGCTGTAAAAGGGCGCTTTGTCAGATTTGTGAAATATGCCTGCGAAAAGAGTATCTTTTTTGTCATCATAGACACTTTACATTAGCGTGATAAAGTGGTAGAGTGTTAACATACTAAAAAAACAAAGCGCGGCGAAAAAAATCGCCGCCGGGAAAAAGGAGAAACGTGACATGAAAAAGTTTTTGGCAATGATGCTGGCGCTGGTGATGGCGCTGAGCCTGATGGCCTGCGGCAACAGCCAGACGGCCAACGATAAAAATGCAAACGATGCGGACTCCGACGCGGATACCCAGACCGAGCTGACCTACGCCGTGGAAGCCGGTTCCGCCGGCGAGGAAGTGGCCACCGAAAAGGGTTGGAAGATCAACTCTGTCGCCTCTCAGGCGGATGCGCTGATGGAAGTTTCCGCCGGCACCTCTGATGCCGCCGTGATCGACCTGCTGATGGCCGGCGCCATGGTGGGTGAGGGTACCAGCTATCCCGACCTGAAGGTGACCGATGAGAAGCTGAACTCCGAGCTGTACGGTGTTGGCTGCCGCAAGGGCAGCGATCTGGCCGCTTTCATCAACAGTGTGATGGGCGAGGCCTATGCCGATGGCAAGATGCTGGAGCTGGCCAAGACCTATGGCGTGCAGGAGTCCCTGCTGGAGCAGTCCGCCTCTGAGTTCACCGCCGCCGAGAGCGACAGCGATGTGAAGTACATTCAGGAAAAGGGTAAGCTGGTGGTTGGTATCACCGAGTTCGCACCTATGGACTATAAGGATGAAAACGATCAGTGGATCGGCTTTGACGCCGACATGGCCAAGCTGGTGGCTGAGAAGCTGGGCGTTGAGGTGGAATTCGTGGTCATCGACTGGGATATGAAGGTCAATGAGCTGGACAGCAAGAATATCGACTGCGTGTGGAACGGCATGACCCTGACCGATGGCGTGCAGGCTGCAATGGAGTGCACCAACGCGTATTGCGAAAATGCGCAGGTGGTTATCACCAAATAAGTTGCCAGACGGCAAAAAGTATGCTATCATAAAATTTCCCATGGCAGAGGGCGGGATACGTCCTCTGCCTTTGGGCGGCTTATGAGCCCGCGCTTCCTTACTACTTACAAAGGAGTTTTACCATGTTCTGGACCGTGACTCTCTCGCTGTTGGCCGGGATGGGGCAGCTGCTGAAGCTGTTTTTCCTGACGCTGCTGTTCTCCCTGCCGCTGGGACTGCTGATCGCATTTGCTCTGCGCAGCCGGTGCAAGCCGGTGAGTTGGTTGTTTAATATTATTGTGTGGATCATCCGCGGCACGCCGCTGATGCTGCAGCTTATCATCATATTTTACGGCCCCGGCAAGTGGTTTGACAATAATGTTTGGGGCGCCTTTTCCGATGGGCGTATGGCGGCCTGCGTGGTGGCGTTTGTGATCAACTATGCCTGCTATTTCGCGGTGATCTATAAGGGCGGCATCGAGAGCGTGCCCGTTGGTCAGAGCGAGGCCGGGCAGGTGCTGGGCATGACCAAAGGACAGATATTTTTCAAGGTCACGCTGCTGCAGATGATCAAGCGCATTGTTCCCCCCATGTCCAACGAGGTCATTACGCTGGTAAAGGATACCTCCCTTGCCCGTATTATCGCGGTGACGGAGCTGATCAAGGCGGGCGAGGCCTATATGAAATCCGCCGGCATTGTGTGGCCGCTGTTCTATACGGCCGTGTTTTATCTGGCCTTTGTGGGTATTCTGACGATCCTGTTCAACTATATTGAGCGCAAGCTCGGCTACTTCAGATAAGGGGGGATCACCGTGACGATTTTGGACGTGCAGCACATCGAAAAACATTTTGGCGATACCTCTGTGCTGAAAGATATCAGCTTTTCGCTGGAGGAGGGGCAAGCCCTTTCCATCATTGGTTCCTCGGGCAGCGGCAAGACCACGCTGCTGCGCTGCCTGAATTTTCTGGAGACACCGGATCAGGGCGTGATCTCCGTGCGGGGAGAGAAACTGTTTGACGCAGCTGATCCTGCCACACGGCGCGAGACGGACATCCGCAAGAAGCGGCTGCACTTTGGATTGGTATTTCAAAGCTTCAACCTGTTTCCCCAGTATACGGCGTTAGAAAATGTGACGTTGGCCCGGAAGCTGATGGCAAGAGCGGAGAAAACCGGCGAGAGCGAGGATGTTATTCTGAACGAAGGCAAGGCGCTGCTGGAAAAAATGGGCCTTGCCGAACGAATGGAGAACTATCCCCATCAGCTCTCCGGCGGTCAGCAGCAGCGTGTGGCCATCGCCCGTGCATTGGCTATGAAACCGGACATCCTGTGCTTTGATGAGCCAACCTCCGCCCTTGATCCGGAACTGACCGGCGAGGTGCTGAAAGTCATCCGCGGCCTTGCCCAGCAGCATACCACCATGATCATTGTTACCCATGAAATGGCCTTCGCCCGTGATGTAGCGGATCAGGTGATCTTTATGGACGGCGGCGTTATCGTGGAACAGGGTCCGGCCCATGAGGTCATCGACCATCCCAAGCAGGAACGTACCCGCCATTTTCTGGCGCGGTTTTCGGAAAAATAAGCATGAAAATATCCCCCGGCCCGGCCGGGGGATATTTATTCCGTATTTCGCTTTTCAAACACTGGGTTTGGTGGTATACTGTAGCAGAAAACAACACAAAGCGAAAAGGAGCGATACACCATGAAGAAAACCGTACTGCGCAGCTATGCCCGCCTGATTGCCCGCTGCGGCGTCAACATTCAGCCGGGACAGGAGGTCTTTATCGAGGCGGATCTGGATCAGCCGGAATTCGTGCAGATGCTGGTTGAGGAATGCTATAAGTGCAAGGCAAAAAAGGTAGTGGTGGACTGGAATTACCAGCCGCTGCAAAAAATTCATTACCGCTACCGCACGCTGACCACGCTGGGCAAGGTGGAAAAGTATGAGGAGGCGCGGTGGCAGCACTATGTGGATACAATCCCCTGCCGCATCTATCTCATCAGCGAGGATCCGGACGGACTGCGGGGCATCAATCAGGAAAAAATGGCCAAGGCACAGCAAAAGCGCTATCCCATCGCCAAGCCCTACCGCGATGCGCTGGAAAACAAGTATCAGTGGTGCATCGCCGCCGTTCCCGGCAAGGCGTGGGCCAAGAAGCTGTTTCCTCAGCTGCGCGCCGGTGCCGCTGTGGAGAAGTTGTGGGAGCACATTCTGGCTACCTCCCGTGTGGATGACGATCCTATTGCTGCTTGGGAGGCCCACAACAGGGATCTCCATGACCGCTGCGCCTATCTTAACAGTCTGCATATCGAAAAGCTCCACTACACCAGCGCCAACGGCACCGATTTCACCGTGGGTATGATCCCGGAGGGCCGATTCTGCGGCGGCAGTGAAAAAAGCCTGCAGGGCATCGTTTTTAACCCCAACATTCCCAGCGAGGAGTGCTTCATCTCCCCCAAACGCGGCGAGGCGGAGGGCATCGTCTATGCCACTAAACCCCTGAGCTACCAGGGGCAGCTGATCGACCGTTTCTGGATTAAATTCCACGAGGGCAAAGCCGTGGAGTGGCATGCCGAGGTGAATAACGAGCTGCTGACCAAGCTGATCACCATGGATGAGGGCAGCGCTTATCTGGGCGAATGCGCGCTGGTACCCTATGATTCCCCTATCCGCAAGTCCGAAATTCTGTTCTACAATACGCTATTCGATGAAAATGCCGCCTGCCATCTGGCACTTGGCATGGGATTTGCCGACACGATTGAGGATTTCCACGAAAAGACATTGGCGGAATGCCGTGCATTGGGTGTGAATGACTCCATGATCCATGAGGACTTCATGATCGGCTCACAGGATATGAACATTGACGCCATGTGTGCCGACGGCAGGACCGTAGCCATCTTCCGAAACGGCAACTGGGCCTTTTGAAGCATTTTTTAAATAACAGCAAAGCCAGTCTGCGAATCAAACGCAGGCTGGCTTTGCATCATATTATTTATACGCCAAATCTCGTGAGTGAGGTGCCAGCGCCGAACGATCACGGCAGATTGGAAGCAGGCTCAATATCATATTTACTTTTACAGAATGACCCTTACCGGAGCATCGATCTCCATGCTCGCCGGCGTCACGCGGCAGCAATAAGCTGCGATGTTCACGCCGGCTGCTCTTGCCTGACGCAGCGCTATGCCAAAGGCGGGATGCGTATCATCATTTGGGGCAAAATCCACCACATCCGCCATCTGGATCACGAAAAAGGCGGTTGCCTGGTGGCCGAGGGACACCGCCCGCATCAGTTCATGCAGATGCTTCACGCCCCGTTCCGTCGGCGCATCAGGGAAGCGCGTGTGTCCGTTTTCCTCCAACGTAACGCCTTTCACCTCCACAAGATGCAGGCCATTCGGCGTTTCCAGACAGAAATCCAATCGCGACTGGCCAAATGTGTACTCACTGTGTACCGCGGCCACCGTGGGATCAAACTGCATCGCCCATTCGGCAAAGACCCTGTTGGGTGCCTGCGCATCCATGTTGATCAATTTGCTGTTTTTCTCCACCGCGATCAGATCATATGCTGTCTTTCGATTCGAATTCGTGCTCTTCTCCAGATATACTGCCGCTCCGGGCACCAGCAATTCCCGGCATCGTCCCGTATTCTTCACATGGCACACCGTATCCGTTCCCTCTATCGCCACATGGGCGATAAAGCGATTGGGCCGTGACAGAAAAACACCTTTTCTTACCTGACCATAATGCATTTGGCATCCCTCCCTGCATATTTTTCAGTATAGCATGGCAACCTCACTTTGCAAGGTGTTTTTCACTTTACATTGTCAAAAGCGCCAATGTCATCAAATTTTATTTAGCCGTTCTCACAACTTTTGCAAAAACGGAAAATAATAGTTGAATTCATTCCGAATGTTTGGTACAATCAAAACATACATAATCGGGAAAAGGAGGTCTTATAGGGGATGGATTACTCCAATCTGTTTGTCTGTCTGATGGGGCTTTGTACGGTGTTCATCG
>ERZ773235.2057-NODE-2057-length-18253-cov-4.448401_pt1 | contig 18253 bp, 18 predicted proteins | sample MGYA00580522_ERZ773235 | MGnify/ENA primary metagenome ERZ773235 (study PRJEB29015, sample SAMEA2737797) | human gut metagenome | biome: human gut; feature: human-associated habitat; material: faeces | place: China | collected 2012 ...
GTACAATATATCAGTACAATTATGATAATGTAATTTCATGCGTCTGCATAGCGTCATGCTGTGCGGGCGCATTTCTTTTGCTTTGCCTCGGGCCAACTTGGCCCGAAGTCCAACCCCGGTGTCGCTCCCCGCCGCCCTCCGCTTCGGTCACTCGTCAACGCCCAACACCGAAACGGAGGTACACAATGAAGGAACTCAATTTGCGGGATTTTTACCCGTGGTATATGGAAGATGTAATGGTCGAAGTTACGGAGGAAGTTGCGGAAGAATTGCTGGCGGGCCAGCGGTACATCAAAGCCAGCCGCCGCCGTGTCTACCGGAATAAGGCGCACTTCTCGCTGGACGCAGAGGATGGTATCGAGTATTCCGCTTGCTTCTCTAACCCCTCCCCGCAAGAGCTGATCGAGCGCATGGAGCGGTTTGAATATCTCTGCCACGCTCTGAACAGTCTGCCAGACGCACAGGGCCAGCGGGTATTTGAACACTATCTGCTGGGCCACTCGGTCAAGGCGATTGCCGCCGCCGAGGGTGTGACAGAACAGGCCATTACCGCCGCTATCCGACGGGGCTTGGAGAACATGAAAAAATATTTGAAAAATGTTCTGTGAGCCTGTTGTTTTTGATCTTCCAACCGACACGGTTAATGAGAGGAAAAACAATCCTCCCACAACTGAATAGCGGGCAACTTGGAGTACCCAGCAGGGAGCCGGGCGGCAGGTACGCAAAGACTTTTCCGTGAGGGAAACGAGCGATCACTACCCATGCCGCAGGTGGGGACGAGCTATCCCCACGGCCACGATCTGCAACGGGCCGCAAGGGATAAGCTGGCGGCTTATCCGCTCCGATTTGCCCCACAACCCAGCGGGGGTGCTGGCTGGAATATCCGTTGTCTTGCGACAGGCCGAACATACAGAGCCAGCGCCCCAGCTTTATCAGAAAGAAGGTTTTAACCATGTACGAGGAATGGAGCAATAACGCTTGCCGTGGCTATGTCATCAAGGCGATGGAAAACTGCGGCTTCAAGTCAAAGGACATTCGGCAGGTGCTTACCGAGCTCTACGAGGTCTTTGACTTCTGCGCCGTTGAAGAAGCAGCGGATTATTTTGAAAACTGGCAGTCCTGACCTCGGGCCAACTTGGCCCGAAGCGTGGAGAAAGACGAAAGGGCGGCACCGTTCTCTTGGTGCCGTTCTTTTGTGTTTCCCCACCGAGACAATGTGGGAAATATGCTGGCAGTCAATCCACTTTGAAAAGGAGGCTTCTATGGTGCAATCCGTTACTTATCAGAGCGAAACCAAGACCGTCCCTTTTCAGGGGAAAACCATTGTGCTGGAGAGTCTTACGCCGGTACTTTCCCCCAAGGAAAAGGAGAAACGGAAAAAAGAGATTGAACGCTGTTTGTATGAGGTATTTAGCAAATACCGGGTGACCGGGGACAAACGGCACTAACGCTCCACAACATTGTTGTCCGGGGCTATCAATGGTATAATATACTTGTAGGTTGGTAGCTCCATTCCCACAGGAAAGGAGCCCAACATGAATATTAGAGAAGATGTAATTTATGCGAGACAGTCGGTAGACCGCAAGGACAGTATCAGCATTGAGAGCCAGATTGATTTCTGCAAGTATGAGTTGAAGGGAGGCAGTTGCCGGGTTTTCAAGGACAAGGGCTATTCGGGAAAGAATACCGACAGGCCCGAGTTCCAAAAGCTCCTTGGCGAGATCCGCAAGGGCAAGGTTCGCCGGGTAGTCGTTTACAAGCTGGACAGAATAAGCCGCTCCATTCTGGACTTCGCAAATATGATGGAGCTGTTTCAGGAATACGATGTGGAGTTTGTTTCCTCCACGGAGAAGTTCGACACCTCGACCCCGATGGGCCGGGCCATGCTGAATATCTGTATCGTATTCGCCCAGCTTGAACGGGAGACAATTCAGAAGCGTGTTACAGACGCTTACTATTCCCGGTGCCTGAAAGGCTTTCACATGAGCGGCCAAGCCCCCTATGGCTTTGAATTGGAGCCTACGGCGGTAGAGGGTATCCGCACAAAGATGATGGCGGCTGACCCCGTGGCCGCTAACCATGTTCGTCTGATGTTTGAAATGTACGCCGAGCCGGAAACCTCCTTTGGAGACATTACCCGGTATTTTGAGGAACAGGGTATCAAGATTTATGGGAAGTCATTGACACGCCCCTTCTTGTCCCAGCTACTCCGAAACCCGGTCTATGCACAGGCCGATTTGGAAATGTACGAGTTTTTCAAAAGTCAGGGTGCGGTGGTAGTTAATGACGCCGCCGACTTCGCCGGGACAAATGGCTGCTATCTCTATCAGGGCCGGGATGTGAAGGAGGACAAGGACAAGAGCCTGAAAGATCAGATACTTGTGATTGCTCCCCATGAGGGCTTTGTACCCTCCAACATTTGGTTACGGTGCCGCAAGAAGCTGATGACAAACATTACCTTCCAGAACGGGCGCAAGGCCCGGAACACTTGGCTGGCCGGGAAAATCAAATGTGGGAAATGCGGGTACGCTCTCAAAACGACCCATAACCCCTCCGGCTATGAATACCTGCGCTGTTCCAAACGGGCCGACCACAAGGGCTGTCCGGGGTGCGGCACACTCCGCAAGAATGAGTTTGAACAGTTCATTTTCACCGCTATGGGAGAAAAGTTCCGGGAGTTCAAGCTACTCCGGGGCGGCGAAGAAAAGGCCAACCCGAAGATCACCGCCTATCAGGTGGAGCTTGCACAGGTAGAAGCCGAGATTGAAAAACTGCTTGATACACTGACCGGGGCCAACGCCACCTTGCTTGCCTACGCCAACAAGAAAATCGAGGATTTGGACAACCGCCGCAAAACGCTGTCCAAGGCGATTGCAGACCTGTCCGTTGAAACGCTGTCCTCCCAGCAGATTGAATTGCTGTCCGGGTATCTGGACGATTGGGAGAACATCAGCTTTGAGGACAAACGAAAAGCCGCTGACGGCCTGATTTCATCAATCAGCGCAACCAGCGACTATGTAAAGATAGAGTGGAAAATATGACCTATTTTCCACTCCATCAAACCACTTGTTTCTTTATACCGCTTGTAGCCCCTTGTAAACCGTTGCTTATCAAGTAGCATGGCAAAAGCGAGTCTTGACAAAACACCCACATCTATTTCATATATGCCTGCATCTTTGTAGTCAGGAGTATTCTTAGTTAAACTACTTAGTATAAGTGATTCATATACAAAACCGTATTTGCTTCCCGTAAAGGTCTTTTGTATAGCATCTATATTTTGCAAGGCACTAATTACAAAAACTGGAACTGCAGGAACAAATCCATTTCCATTACCTAATAGAGTATCTATTTTTTCTATTGCGTTATCTACTCGATTGCTAACTTCTTCTTCAGATAAAGTGCTCTCATTTAAACTATACCACTTGGATATTATTTCTTTTCTTTTTCTGTTACCAAACGGCATGATTTCATAGTAAACGACATGATCGAGGCGAGCAATAGATTCTGAAGCTAATATGGTGGTTAGTTCAATACTTGAGGACAACAAAATAGTTACCCTGCCAAAGAAGCCACATAAATAATCTAAAACTGCTGTCCTACGCCCTTTTGAGTTTTTTATCAAATCAAAATCGTCTACAACAACTGACCTTTGAGCGTTTGGTAACTGCCTAAAGTCTTCTAAATAATCAATTGAATACTGTGTTGAGTATGCTTTTTCAATAACGCCTTTTATTTGCGATTCGTCTGAAGAAGTAAAGTCTTTTCCGCGAAGCAACAAGCAACATGAATCTTGGGCCTCTTCTAGTAAAAACAGACTTTTTGCCATTGCTGTTTTCCCGCAACAGGAAGCTCCTGTCAGTATAGTTAATGAGCTTTTTGATAGTTCCTCAATTATATTTGCCCGGATGACTAGACTTCCTGATTTTTCATTATAATAATCACTTCTAATCAAATCTGGCCATACAAAAAGATTGGGAAGAGTAATGGTGTCTTTTGCGAAATGATTTAATACAATGCCAATATCATTTGCATATGCGAGAATGGTTTCATTTGAAGTAAATACTTTCTTTTTTGTTGCGCTATTTTTATGATACTGATTAGTCAGAGCTTCAGAACTTCGGCTATAGATATCTCCATTCCATTTATAATCTATAACGTCATAATTCTGAAATGCATTATCAAAATTAATTACCGAAAATGTGCTATCATCACTTTCACTGTTTTGTAATTCTTTTCCATGGTTGCAGAATACAGAAAAAGCACTGCCCACTTTCTCATAACTATCCCGAGCGTGTTCATGACCCATCAAAACCATATCTGCATTTTGCCTGATATGGTCAACAAATGGCTTTTTCATGTCTGGATCTAACCAATTGAGAGGATGATGGAATACATAAAAAACAGCTTTATAGTCTTCAGGAGATACTTGTTCAAATAAATGCGTTGGCATTATTATTTTACCCGGTACTTCCTTTTTGACTGACATCCATGCAGTATTGGCAAGCAGAAAACCGGATAATATGGTACACATTGTGTTGAATAATACAGCACATGAGACTGTAGGCGGAATGCCGACTGTTGCAGGAAACATAGATCTTGTCACAATTGCAGAAGGCTGTGGATATCCTTATGCTGTATGTGTTGATAATTTCGCTGATTTAGATAAGGAATTAAAAGCAGCGAAAGAAGCAAAGAGTCTCCGGTTTATCGAGGTGAAATGTGCACTTGGTTCCCGTGCAGACCTTGGCAGACCGACTACGACTGCGATTGAGAATAAAGAAAGATTCATGGAGAGATTGAATTGAAATCATATATCGTAAAACAGAAGGACCTGAATAGTCGTATGCTATCCAGGTCCGGTGGCATTTTTGCAGCAATATCTGACCAGGTGTTAGCACAGGGGGGTGTGATTTACGGCGCAGGAATGGACAAAAATTTTAATGTTGTACACAAACGCGCTGTAAATGCGACAGAGAGAGACGAACTTAGAGGATCAAAGTATGTGCAGAGTGACATGCACAATGTATATCGGCTTGCCTGTGAAGATTTGAAGGCCGGCAGGTTGGTTCTGTTTACTGGAACTCCATGTCAGGTGGATGGGATAAAGGCTTTGTGTCCAAAAGGTTGTGAGGAACATCTCATTTGTATGGATATCGTGTGTCATGGTGTTCCGAGTCCAAGAGTCTGGAATGATTATAAGGCGTATGTGGAACGAAAATATCATGGAAAAATAGAAAAAATAGATTTTCGTAATAAAGAACGCTTCGGATGGTCTGATCATTGGGAAACAGTTACAATTAATGGAAAAGAACATGACAGTCAGGTTTATATGAAGATGTTTTATGAACACACTTTTTTACGTGAGGCATGCTATGTATGCCCATATAAGAACCTGCAGCGTATATCTGATATTTCAATAGCTGATGCATGGGGAGTAGAGACTGCTAACCCGGAATTCGATGATAATAGGGGAGTTTCACTTGTTCTTATAAATACACCAAAAGGAGAAAAATGGTTTTTGGATTCCTTACAGGGATGTGATTATAAGGAGTGCGATTTAGAAAAGTATATGCAGGAACCACTTAAAAGACCATTTAAAAAACCAGATAATACAGAAAATGTATGGAAAGAATATAACGAGGTTTCATTTGGAAAATTTGTAAAAAATCATTATAAAGAACCGTTTTTGTCAATTGTCAAAAGAAGTTTGAAAAGAAAAATAAAGGATATGATACCGAAAGAATTTTGGAATCGGCTCAGAAGGTGGAGGTAATATATGGAAGAAAAAAGGCTGCCGGATCTATGCACAAAAAAGGATACCTGCTGTGGCTGTAGTGCATGTGTCACGATATGTCCGGTGTGTGCAATTTCGATGTGCCCGGATGAAAAGGGGTTTTTATATCCACTGGTAAATTCTGGTAAATGCATAAGATGCTATAAATGCGAACAAATTTGTCCGTTTAAAAAAAGATAATTTTTAATATATTCTTAAGTAGCTTTTCCATTCATAAATCATGTGCTACAATATTATCAGATTAACTATATATAGGGTAGTTATGAAAATATTAAGATATGAGAGGTATTTACAATTGAAGAAAAGAGCACTTTTACTAGGAATGATGCTGACGCTTGCAGTAACTTCGGTAGGATGTGGTAAGAAAGAGGCAGATGCTAATATCACAGAACCGGTTTATGAAGAATCCAGCGAAGAGGCAGTCGTTGGGGATGTTGTAGACAATGAGGAGGAAGAAGATCTTCCGGATGGTAAAGTCCGTAATGAGCTGACAGGAGAATTAATTGATGAGTCACTTGCAAATCAAAGACCGATTGCTGTTATGGTAGATAATGAATCAATTGCATTACCGCACTATGGTCTGACACAGGCAGATGTTGTTTATGAGATGATGAATAGTACTGAGAATGGCCGTATTACAAGATTCATGGCTTTAGTGAAAGACTGGGAGACATTAGAGCAGTTTGGAAGTATTCGCAGCGCAAGGGTAACAAACTGCATTCTGGCAGCAGAATGGAATGCTGTATTATGTCATGATGGTGGACCATTCTATATTGACGAATATATTGCACTTCCAAGTGTGGATGATTTTAATGGCGGATTTTCCCGTGTCAATAATGGAAAATCCAGAGAATATACAGAGTACATTGTTTCAGGTGATCTGGACAAAAAATTTGCAAGCACAGGTGCAAGCAAAGAGTATAATAAATATTATACAGAAAATCACTTTAAATTCGCCAAAGAAGACACTGATATTGCGGATGGAACATCTGCAGTTACAGTAGATATTCCATTTCCTCATAATGGCTCTTATTTGACATATGACGAGTCGGAGAAAGTGTATAAGTACTTTGAGTACAAGAAAGAGCATGTGGATCCACAGAATGGCAATGCTCAATTGAGTTTTAAAAATGTGATTTTACAGTGTACACCATTTGAATTACATAGCTGGGGTGACGGTGTATATGATCCAAATGGTTACATGTACTATAAAATCGAGAATAATAAGGGAACAGGTTATTATATTACAAATGGTAAAGCAGAAGAGATTACATGGTCAAAAGGCGGATTGACAGATAACACAAAATATTATGATGCATCCGGCAATGAAATTAAGATTAATATTGGTAAAACATACATTGCATTAGTTCCGGATGATGCATGGGGAGATCTTGTAGTAGAATAAGAAATTTCTTAGATGCAATTAGTCCAGGGAAAGCACAGGATAAATAGTGTTTTCCTTGGATTTTTTTGTTATAATGAATTAGTATGGGAAAGTTCTGACGCTTATAGAAAATATGAGGAATACAGATTATGAAAATAAAGACATCTGCAATAGTTTATGGAATCCGTTATATCAGAAGATTTGGGCTGCGCACTTTGATAATTAGAATTATAGAAAAAAAGAGAGAAAAGGATTCTGAGTATCAGAGTTTTTATTTGGAAACGAAAGCTTCTCTGGAACAGTTAGAGAAACAGAGGATGGAGGTTAGTCATTGGAATAAGAAAGAAAAGATCAGTATTGTGACACCTCTGTACCATACACCTGCGATTTTTTTGAGAGAATTAATCGAGTCAGTTTTAGAATCTTCCTATGAAAACTGGCAATTATGTTTTGTAGATGCAACGCAGGATGGAGAGGAAAATCAAATTGAAAATATTGTAAAAGAATACCAGAAAATGGATGAAAAATTAACAGGAAAAAAATCACGTATTTGCTATAAAAAGTTATCTCAAAATTATGGAATAGCAGAAAATACGAATCAGGCGTTAGCAATGGCGGAGGGAGATTACATTGCCTTTTTAGATCATGATGATATAATTACACCAGATGCATTATATGAGATGGCATTGGCAGCAAAATGTGCGAAGAAAACAGGGAAAGAGGCAAATATGTTTTATTCGGATGAGGATAAGGTCAATGAGAATAGAACGGCTTTTTTCGAACCTCATTTCAAACCGGATTTTAATCAGGATCTTTTGAATTCAAATAATTATATAACACATTTTTTGATGGTCAGCAGAGAACTGCTGGATCAGGTGGGCGGGATGAACAAAGAGTATGATGGGGCTCAGGACTATGATTTTATCCTAAGATGTACAGAACTTGCAGATAATGTGATTCATATTCCAAAGGTTTTATATCATTGGAGAGTACATGAACGGTCTACAGCAGCAGGTGCTGGAAGCAAGGATTATGCAATTGATGCTGGAAAATGTGCGATAGAATCGCATTTACAGCGGATGGGAGAAAATGGCAAGGTGGTTGTCACCCCTTATTTTGGCTTTTACAGAATAGAATATGGGATAAACACCGAAAATAAGACAGAAGATTACGTTTTGTTTGCAGATCAATCTTTGAAACCATTAAATGCAGACTGGAAGCAGATTTTATATGCAGATTGCAGCCGCAAAAAAATTGGAGTTGTAGGAGGAAAGATTTACGATAGACATCATCGCATTTATGAGGCTGCATTTTTTGAAAAAGGTGATCTGACAGGTGCGGCATGTGATGAAAATGTATTTTCTGGCTTACGAGAAGGATATGGAGGTTATATGCATAGAGCTAATATACAAATGGATTGTGACAGGGTTTCTGAAAAATGTATGTTAGTAAAAAAAGAAGTGTTGGAACAGATTGAGGATTATGAACAACAAATCAGAACTCCGGAATTTTCGTATATAGTTTGCCAAAAAGCAAAAGAAATGGGATACAGAATTATGTATGAACCAGAAGTAAAAATGATTTTTAAATCATGAAAAAATATGTATAATAAAATATGTATGTGCAAATGGTGTCAGGATTTGTCGTACAAAATAAGTAGGAAGCTCTTTTTTGTTGTGATATAATGGAATTATTCTAAAGTTGAAAAAGAGGACAAGTGCTTATGATGAGGGTATATATATGTCCGGACTGTGGCTGGATGCGCATGGTTTCGCGGCGTAAAAATGTAGAATGCTATAAGTGTGGTGTGCAGGATATGACTTTGGCAAAAGTAGACTTTGCCACATATGTATCCTGGTCTGAAAAAGAACGTCAGGAATATTCTGCGGCATGGATGTACATACATAACAAAGGAAAAATAAAAAGGAATTAGAAAATAATCATGCAGGAAGTGACAATCATAATCCCAAATTATAATGGAAAAAGCTTACTGGAAAATTGTTTCAGGACATTAGAAAATCAATCGTATAAAGACTTTAAGGTATTAGTGGTTGATAATGGTTCCACGGATGGAAGTACAGATATTAAGTCCGATGTTTTAGATGTGGAATGGATTGCTTTGAATGAAAATCTGGGCTTTTGCGGTGCTGTAAATCTGGCAGTGCAAAAGACAGGAACGCCATATGTTATTCTGCTTAATAACGATACAGAGACAGATAAGTATTTTGTGGAGTGGTTGTTAAGGGGGATAAAAAAGTCAGACCATATTTTTTCATGTGGAGCCCAGATGATAGATTATAAAAATCATGAAATATTGGATAATGCAGGGGATTTATATACTGCCATGGGATGGGCCGTTGCCAGAGGAAAAGGCAGACCATGTAAAGATTATGAAACGTCAAAGCGAGTGTTTTCATGCTGTGCCGGAGCAGCAATATATCGCATGGATATAATGCGAAAGATCGGTGGATTGGATGAAAAGCATTTTGCTTATCTGGAGGATGTGGATTTAGGTTATCGGGCAAGAATTGCAGGATTTGAAAATTGGTATATTCCGGAGGCGAAGGTTTACCATGTCGGAAGTGCGACAACGGGTACACGATACAATAAGAAAAAGGTATTTCTTGCAGCAAGAAATACTATTTTTGTGATTTATAAAAATATGCCTGTTTTACAATTGGCTTTAAATGTTCCGTTTATTTTTACAGGTATGCTTATCAAAACTCTTTTTTTTGTCAGAAAGGGATTTGGAGAAGACTACTGCAAGGGGATTTTAGAGGGAATTTGCGATTGCAGAAAATGTTGGAAAGTGAAATTTCGTATGAAAAATCTTTCTAACTATTTTAAAATACAATTGGAATTGTGGTGCAATTTAGTGCGCATAATATAGGTAAAAGGACATTATCCCGGTTTGAAACAGGAGATGTCTGTGAAAATAAAGAAATAATTAAGATTTTGGAGCGCTCGTTTTAAGAAAATAGAGTTGTGATTTCGGGTAAATTATTGTATCATTGAAATTATGATAGCTAAGAAAAGGATGGCATTATGATAAAAGATAATCAGCAGCATTTTAATAGATTGCATGTTGTTTTGGATGGATTGGTTGTCATTGTTTCTTATGCACTTGCCTGGTGGTTAAAACTTTCAGGGATTTTTACAAACGATCATGTTGGAGTTCTTTCATTTGAATTCTATATGAAAGCTCTGATTTTTATTGTTCCACTTTATTTGCTGTTATATTATGCGTTTAATTTATATACGCCGAAGAGAGCACAGGGCAGGCGGCTTGAATTATCCAATATTATTATGGCAAATACAGTTGGAATTTTAATTGTGTTTGCAGGATTTTTCCTTGTATTGTCTTATACAGAAGAGGCAAAGAACTTCTCGCGTTCCATGTTTGCATATTTTTATATATTCAACATTGTACTTGAAGAAGTAGAAAGACTTGTAGTCCGCGGTTTTTTACGTAGCATAAGAAGAAGGGGATATAATCAGAAGCATATCCTGCTTGTGGGATATTCTAAGGCAGCAGAACAGTATATAGACAGAATCAAGCAGAATCCTCAATGGGGTTATAATATACGTGGAATTCTGGATGATAATATTGCACGCGGAACAGTTTATAAAGGTGTGAAAGTAATAGGAAGTATTGAGAATCTGACTTTTATTTTGCCGGAAAATAAATTGGACGAGATTGCAATCACGCTTGGGTTGGAAGAATACTACAAATTAGAGAAAATAGTATCACAGTGTGAAAAGTCAGGAGTGCATACCAAGTTTATTCCTGATTATGGCAATATTATACCGACGAGACCATATACGGAAGATTTGTTAGGTCTGCCTGTTATCAATATACGATATGTTCCGTTGTCGAATACGTTTAATGCAATGGTAAAAAGACTGATGGATATCGTAGGATCCATAATATGTATTGTGATTTTTTCACCAGTCATGTTGCTTTCTGCGATTCTCGTGAAAATAACATCTTCCGGTCCGCTGATATTTAAACAGGAACGGGTTGGACTTCATAATGAAAAATTTATGATGTATAAGTTCCGAACAATGTATGTGCAGACAGAGGAAGAGGAGAAAAAAGGCTGGACGCAGAAAAATGATCCGCGTGTAACAAAAGTAGGAGGTTTTTTGCGTAAAACAAGCCTGGATGAGTTCCCACAGCTTTTTAATGTGTTAAAAGGAGATATGAGTCTTGTAGGACCAAGACCGGAGCGGCCGCAGTATGTGGAGAAGTTCCGGGAAGAAATTCCAAGATATATGATCAAGCATCAGGTGCGTCCGGGAATGACCGGCTGGGCACAGGTGAATGGATATCGTGGAGATACTTCCATTCGAAAGAGGATTGAACATGATTTATATTATATTGAAAACTGGACATTAGGACTAGATATTAAGATTTTGTTCCTTACCGTTTTCAAGGGATTTATCAATAAAAATGCGTATTAGGAGAAAATGATTCATGAGTAGTGAAGCAAATAATCATCAGAGCAGACGTAAACCAATGACCAAGAAACAGCGAGAGGCAATTAGGAGAAAGAAAAGACAGAAACGGATTATATTGTTGGTAATTGAAATCTTAGTTCTAATAATTCTTGCTGGTGTTTTGTTTATGGTTAGTAAACTGTCACGTATTGAGCGTGAGGAGGTGCCGCTTGAAAATATTGAGGTGAACGAAGGTATTTCAGAAGAATCACAGGAGATTATGAAGAGTTATACTACCATTGCCTTATTTGGTCTGGACAACCGCTCTAACGGTAATTTGTCAAAGGGACGCAGCGATGTCATTATGATCGCCAATATCAATAATGATACTAAAGAAGTCAAATTATGTTCGGTATTCCGTGATTCTTATCTGGATACAGGAGATGGAAGCTTTAAGAAATGTAATGCAGCTTATGCAAAAGGTGGACCGGAAGCTGCCATTAATATGTTGAATAAAAATCTGGATTTATCTATTACGGATTATGTAACGGTGGATTTCAATGCCGTAGTCGAATGTGTAGATTTGCTCGGTGGTATTACTCTGGATGAAGTTACAGATGAAGAAGCAGTTCTTATGCAGGGATATATGGATGAAATCAATAAACTTACCAAGAATAATTCCAAGTATCTTTCCGGTGGTGGAACAAACGTGACATTGGATGGCGTACAGGCATGCGCATATGCACGAATCCGTTATACCAAAGGCGATGATTATAAGCGTGCAGAGCGTCAGAGAACGGTTCTTGCGGCAATGGTTGCAAAGGCTCAGAAATCAGACCTTGTTACAATTAATAAGCTGATCGATGCAGTATTTGGGGATATTCAGACAAGTTTTTCGAATGCAGATTTAGTTGCATTAGCAGCACAGGTATTTAATTACAAACTTGGCGAGACATCAGGATTTCCGTTTAACCATGGATCAACAACTCTCGGATCCAAAGGAAGTGTGGTTGTACCTTGTACATTGGAATCAAACGTAATCGAATTACACCAGTTCCTGTTCGGTGATGAGGAATACACACCATCGGATACCGTTCTTGCAAACAGTAAGAAGATTATCAATGACACAGGTATGAATGAGGGAAGTGGATACAGATAAATGACAGTAGATATTATCATTCCAACTTATAAACCGGATGAAACATTATGTCTGCTCCTGCACAAATTGCAGGGGCAGACCTTTGTCGTTCATAGGGTAATTATTTTAAATACGGAAGAGGAACTCTGGAAACAGGCAACAGCTGCTTATCCGATTGAACAGGTATTGAAAGAACTTCCGTGTGAGTATGAGGTATTTCATATTGCGAAGAAAGATTTTGACCATGGTGGGACAAGGCAGTTTGGGGCAGAACATTCGGATGCGGATGTGATGGTTTTTATGACACAGGATGCAGTTCCGGCGGATGAGTTTCTGGTAGAAAAATTAGTTGAGTCATTGCTTTTAAAGGAAAATCAGATGTCTGTACGAGTGCGGCAGAATGGAATGAAAGTGGAAGGCACTGAAAAAAGTGCAAAAGGCGATTGTTTGGTAGCAGTAGCTTACGCAAGGCAACTTCCGAAAAAAGACTGTCATATTGTCGAGCAGTATACGAGGCAGTTTAATTATCCCAAACAAAGCCGTGTTAAGACAAAGGCGGATATTCCGACACTTGGGATCAAAACATTTTTCTGCTCGGATGTCTGTGCAGCATATCGCAGGGATCTATTTCAGGAGTTGGGTGGATTTGAATCTCCAGTTATTTTTAATGAGGATATGTTTTTTGCTGCTAATGCCATCGAACACGGATATGGTGTTGCGTATGCTGCGGATGCAAAAGTAGTACATTCGCACAATTATACGATGGGGCAGCAGTTCCGCAGGAATTTTGATCTTGCAGTTTCACAGAAACAGCATTCGGAGATTTTCGAGCAGGTGAGTTCGGAAGCCGAGGGCATGAAGCTTGTGAAGAGTACAATCGCTTATCTTTTTAAAATAAGAAAGCCGTGGCTTATTTTTCATTTTGGCACGCAGTGTGTTGGAAAGTATGCAGGTTTCTGGATGGGCAGGCATTATGAGAAGCTTAGCAGAAAACAGATTTTAAAGTATACTATGAATCCGGGATACTGGGATATGAGAGAGGATGTTCATGAGTAAGACATTATATATTGTGGTACCTTGTTATAACGAGCAGGAAGTTTTGCCGGAGACATCAAAAAGATTATTAGAAAAGCTGCAGTCTCTGGTCTTGAAAAATAAAATAGCGGATAACAGCCGTATCATGTTTGTAAACGATGGTTCGAAAGATCAGACATGGAGTATGATAAAGGGATTATGTGAGGAAAACTCTGTGTTTGCCGGCGTGAATCTCTCAAGAAACAGGGGACATCAGAATGCTCTTTTAGCGGGTATGGCTACAGCAGTAAAGTATGCAGATATGATCGTTACGATGGATGCAGATCTGCAGGATGATATTAATGCGGTTGACCGTATGATCGATGCTTATTATGAAGGAAATGATGTGGTTTATGGAGTGCGTTCCTCCAGAAAAAAAGATACCTGTTTTAAACGGGGAACAGCGCATCTTTTTTATAAGCTGATGAGTTTCCTTGGGGCAGATATTGTGTATGACCATGCAGACTATCGATTACTCAGCAAGCGTGCGACAGAAAATTTATTAGATTTTGATGAAGTGAATTTGTTTTTGCGCGGTATTGTACCGATGGTTGGTTTTCAGAGCACTACTGTGGAGTATGAGCGGGGAGAACGTTTTGCTGGCGAGAGTAAGTATCCGCTTGGAAAGATGGTCACATTTGCTTTTGAAGGAATCACATCCCTTTCTGTAAAACCGATTCGAATGATTACAATAGGCGGTTTACTGATCTGCCTGATCAGTCTGATAATGCTAATTAAGTCTTTTGTGGATTATTTTAATGGAAATGTTGTCCCAGGCTGGGCAAGTATTATGGTTTCAATTTGGGTGCTTGGCGGATTGCAGATTTTTGCAATCGGTATTATCGGTGAGTATATCGGCAAAACATATCTGGAAACAAAAAAAAGACCAAAGTATATTATTGAGTCGGTGATTTTAGATGACAAGGATATAAGCATAGACCATAATTTGTAAAAAACGAACTTTGGCAATTCAAGAAATTTTGCTGGATTTTTTAGAAGAGAAAAAAGACATTAAGGGATTTATAAATATTATAGATATGAGTGCAGACAAAGAAAAGAGCAAGACAAATCAAAAAAAAATAGTATGGATATTTTGGGCGTTCATGGCAATCGCTATTTTTGTGATTTTAAATCAGACGGGTTATTCCGATGGCGATGATACCTATTTTTACCATTATTCTACCACCATGGGATTTTTCGAGTACTTATCCTGGCGATATCAGACGTGGGTAGGACGAATGGCTGCAGAAGCAATTGTATATATTACATTTAATCTTGGACTTGGATTTTGGAGAGTTGCAGATGCGGTTATGATGGTGCTGCTTCCAATCGGAATTTTAAGATTGGGATGCAAGACGGCAGGCTATACGGGATATACAGTTTTGCTGAATGAGTATCAGGAGTGTGTGGAAGTTGGCACAGAGCAACGCAATTTTGAAGAATTAAACGTGTGGCGCAATATCTGGAAAAGCATCCGGTATCCGGTTTTACTTGCGAGTGGATATCTGTTGATGAGTGTCATGACATTGGGATATTCTGCGGTCTGGGTGAATGGTTCCATATTTTATACCTGGACATTCACAGCAGGAGTCTGGGCGATGATGCCTCTTGCAGATCTTGTGTTTAATACAGGGGCGTTTTCGAACAGGCAATTGATCTATGCTATTCCATGCAGTGTCATTGCAGCGATGTCGATTGAGCAGATGGGAGCAGTTTTAATCGCATTTGAAGGACTGTCAATTTTAAGTCTTTTGATACAGAAAAAAAGAATACCGGCGGTGATATGGATTCAGACAGCCATTACATTTGTTGCATTTGTAATTCTTTTTATGGCACCTGGAAATGAGATGCGTGTAGCATCAGAAATTACAACCTGGATGCCAGGGTACAAAGAGTTATCTGTAGGAAAGCATTTATTTATGACCATTCAGTGGATGTTATCTTCCTTTGCAAATGAGGGAAAGGCATTTTTTATCGCAATCTGGGCAGCAGGTTTTCTTTTGCTGATAAAGTCAAAAAAAGCAAAAGTTTATCAGATTTTAGCAATAGTATTCAGTGTGGCAGCGATTCTTCCTTATGCCGGCATTACATTTTTTTCGGAGATGGGCATTGGAGATATTGATATCGAGCAGTGTCTCACGGAGCTTCCAACATGGCAGAGTATGACCACACAGAACCGGATTGCCTTTTTCTGGTGGATAGCGGCTGTTCTTTTTACTCTGGTTTTATTGTGGAAAGTGACGGGGCATTCTGTTTTTATCAGCATGGTTTTTCTTGGGGGGATTGCCAGTGAGGCAGTGTTATATTTTTCACCAACGATTTATGCGTCGGGAGCCCGTGTTTATTATCTGACGGATCTCATGTATTTATTTATTATTTTGTGGATGGTAATGCGCATGGATAGTGAAAAAAAGAAAAATTTATTCATTGCAGGAACTGCAGCTCTTGGGGTTATAAATTTTCTGTCACAGTATTCCATCATGTTATTAAAACTGTAACATTCATTTACAAATGAAAAATTTGAACTTCCTGTTTCTCTGGTTTAGGAAAATTTGAGAGATGGGAAGTTTTTATTTTCAAAAAACATTTTTTCTTGATAATTTTATCACAATTCGAACACAATTTGACGCTAGACTAAAGTCATAAAGATAAAGGCAGTGGATAGTAAGAAGCTGCAGAGAAAGGGGCAAATTGTTATGGATAACAATTATTACAACAATAATAACAATAATAATAGCAGTAATCAGTCTTCTGATTCTTTCTACTCATATAATCATCAGCAGAATAACGGAAATCAGAACAATGCACAGAACGACAGTACAGGATCCCAGGCAGGAGGATATGGCTCCACACAGAGTTCTATTTATGGAAGTCAGAACAACAGTCATGGCTCTGGTTATGGAACGACACAGAATAACAGCCAGAGCACAGGATATGGAAATGCTCAAAGCAACAATCAGAGCACTGGATATGGAAGCACCCAGAGCAACAATCAGAGTTATGGATATGGTAGTACCCAGAATAATCAGCAGAGCGCTGGATACGAAAATACAAAGAGCAACCAGCAGAACACTGGATACGGAACCACCCAGAACAATCAGCAGAGTACAGGCTATGGAAACCAGAACAGTAACTATGGAACATATGGAAGCAATACCAGTTATCAGAGTTATGCATATGGCAGCAATCCAAAACCGGAGAAGAAAAAGAAAGAAAGAAAACCGGGTGGATTTGGAAAACAGCTTGCAAAATGTGCAGCGCTTGCACTTGTATTCGGACTGGTTGCAGGCGGTGTCATGACAGGTGTCAATTATGCATCCGGAAAAATTTTTGGAACAACAAATGCAAGCAATGTGCAGGCTTCATTGACTACCGGAGATGATTCTACCGTACAGCCGACAGCAATCTCATCTTCCTATGTAGCAACAGATGTTTCAGATATCGTCGATGAAGTAATGCCTTCTATCGTAGCAATTACAAATGTAAGCCAGACAGAGTATCAGAGTTTCTGGGGACAATCCAAGACTTATGAGAGCACAAGCTGTGGATCAGGTATTATTGTAAGTCAGGATAATGAGTATCTTTATGTGGCCACCAATAATCATGTTGTCGAGGGAGCAAACAGCCTTACTGTAACTTTTGCAAATGATGATACGGTCAGTGCAGAGATTAAAGGTACAGATCCTTCTACGGATCTTGCAGTTGTAAAAGTTGCCCTGAGCAGTATTAAAGATGATACTATGAGTGCAATCAAGGTTGCAACACTTGGTTCTTCTGACACATTAAAAGTGGGTGAATCCTGTATCGCAATCGGTAATGCCCTTGGTTACGGACAGTCTGTAACAACCGGTGTGATCAGTGCATTAAACCGTGAAGTTTCTGTTTCAGATTCCTCCAGCAGCACCAATTATACGGCAGAACTGGTCCAGACAGATGCAGCAATTAACCCTGGTAACAGTGGTGGTGCATTATTAAACACAGCAGGGGAAGTGATCGGAATTAACTCTGTAAAATATTCAGACACTTCTGTTGAAGGTATTGGATATGCAATCCCAATGGATACAGCAAAACCAATTATTGAAGAACTTATCACAAACGAAAAAGTAGATGAATCCAACAGTGCATATCTCGGTATCGCAGGTGTAGATGTCACAAGCGATGTTGCAAAAACATATAATATGCCAACCGGTGTTTATGTCGCACAGGTCATGGAAGGAGCTGCCGCAGAGCAGGCTGGTATCCAGAAAGGCGATATTATCACAAAATTTGATGGAAAAGATGTCACTTCCATGGAGAAGCTTTCTTACAATATGCAGTATTATGCAGCAGGTACTACGGTGGATGTTGTAATTGAAAGATCATCCAATGGACAGTATGAGGAGCAGACAATCTCTGTCACTCTTGGCAAGAAGAATTAAACCGG
>ERZ773235.2058-NODE-2058-length-18240-cov-5.242508_pt1 | contig 18240 bp, 9 predicted proteins | sample MGYA00580522_ERZ773235 | MGnify/ENA primary metagenome ERZ773235 (study PRJEB29015, sample SAMEA2737797) | human gut metagenome | biome: human gut; feature: human-associated habitat; material: faeces | place: China | collected 2012 ...
AGGTGGACATCGTTGCCACCGTCGAGGGCGGCGGCGTGTCCGGCCAGGCCGGCGCTCTGCGTCACGGCATCAGCCGCGCCCTGCTGCTGGTGAATCCCGAGTACCGCGCCATCCTGAAGAAGGCCGGTTTCCTGACCCGCGATCCTCGTATGAAGGAGCGCAAGAAATACGGTCTCAAGGCCGCCCGTCGCGCTCCGCAGTTCAGCAAGCGCTGATCGAGTACGTTTTTACAACTCAAACGCTCAGAAAGCCCCGGAAAACTTCGTTTTTCCGGGGCTTTCTTATAACTTTTTCCTTTGATGGGCTTTGCTTCTTCACGAATTTCGGCCAAGTAAGCCATGTTTCGCTCATTTCAGAGGGACTAAACCCGGTTGAACCGCAGAGAAGGTACTCATCTCCGATGAAGCTTCGCTGATTGCCGCCCCGTTCTGGCCTCTGCCTCTTTGTGCGCGCTTTGGCCGGCGCCGCAGAGCAGCGCGCAAGTACCTCTCCCGGTTTGGCCGTGATCAGATCCCCTGCAGGAAATACCGTCTTACTCTCTGCCGGCGTCTGTAGTCGGCGCGGACAACGGAAATGTTACGGCCAGTACGCTGCCGCTGCCGGTGCTTTCCTCCACCCAAACGCGGCCGCCGTGAAGCCGTGCGATCTCCCACACCAGCGGAAGGCCAAGCCCCGCTCCGCCAAGCTCACGGCTGAGGGACTTGTCCACGCGGAAAAAGGGCTGGAAGATACTCTGCCAGAACTCCTGTGGGATGCCGCGGCCGGTATCCGCTACATGGATGACCACCTGCCCGTCCCGCTGCTGCACATCCACCTTCACCGTACCGCCGGGATGGTTGTATTTGACGGCATTCTCCACCAGATTGAAGAACATACGGCAAAGCAGCATATCGCTGCCCACAACGGTAACATCCTCCCCCTCACGCAAGAGGGAGATCCCATTGCGTTCGGCCAGCGGGGCAAGGTCGGCAAAGACCTCATCGATCATGGGCGAGAGCAGAATGACATCATCACGCGGAATGGACTGAAGATCGCTCATGTCCAGCAGCGCATGCGTGAGCCGGCTGAGCCGCTGGACTTCGTCCTGCAGGGCGGCGAGGAACGCCGCGCTTTCCGGCGGAATATCCGGATGCTCATCGGGGAAAAGCTCCAGTTGTGTTTGCAGCAGCGTCAAAGGCGTGCGCAGTTCATGGGCGGCGTTGCCGACGAACTGCCGCTGGGCGTCAAAGCCGCGGCTCAGGCGCTCCAGCATTTCGTTGAGAGCCTGGGTAAGGGAGCGAAGCTCCGGCAGGGTCTCCTCGTCAAGCCGGATCTCGGAAAGATTGCTTGTCTCCACCTGTTCGGCCTGCTGTGCAAAGCGGCGCAGCGGACGCAGCGCACGACCGCTGACGAAATAGGCCAACATACCGCCGAGGAGCGCGATCGCCGCTGTGATGTACCAGTTTGTTGTGCGGAAACGCGCCTGCGCCCCGCTGACAACGATCGTCAAGCCTTCACCGGGCGGGATAAGCTGCGGGTCAAAGCCGGCAGTTTCTCCGCCCTCAACGGCAACGTGGTCGTAGTCCTGAAGCGAATCTGCAATGGAGTCCATATAATATACGCCGGATGAGCAGAGCAGCAGATTCATGGAAACGCAGGTAACACCGATAAGCAGGACGGTCATCAGCGTAATGCGCCATTGAAGAGACAGCGCCTTCATTCTTCCGACCCTCCCAGCAGATACCCTTCTCCGATGCGGTTATGAATAGGATCATAGCCCATCGCAGCGCGCAGCTTTTTCCGCAGCGCGGAGATGTGGACGCGGATAGAGTTGCTGAAGCCGTCCACGCTATTGTCCCAAACATGGTCGATCAGTTCCTCCTGACTGACCGGGCGGCCCTGATTGAGCAGCAAATACTCTAAAATACCGCTCTCTTTTTTGGTGAGAGAGACCGTCTTTCCATTCACCGCGGCGATGCGGCTTCTTGTGTCGAAGCGCAGCGTACCGAAGGAGAGACACACATCCGGCTGAATGAACTGCCGCTGGGTCAAGCTGCGGATCCGCGCCTCCAGCTCGGCCAGTGCAAAGGGCTTTGAGAGATAGTCGTTGGCGCCTGCATCGAGGCCGTCCACCTTATCGGCGGTGCCGCTGCGGGCGGAGAGGATCAGCACCCGCGTTTCGCGGTCGGTCTGCCGCAGTGTGCGCAGCACGCTCATGCCATCCAGCTTGGGCAGATTAAGATCCAGCAGCACCAGATCGTAGCGCTCCACCTCCAAAAGCTGCAATGCCCGCTCGCCGTCGTAGGCGAGATCTACGCTGTAACCTGACCGGCGCAGCCGGCGCGCAACGGCATCGCACAGCGTGCGTTCATCTTCAATGAGCAAAAGGCGCATGGTATGCCCTCCCTTTCCCGTGTAAGTTATCCGTAGTATAGCACATTGCAATAAAGTCTTTGTTAATTTTCCGTTCTCAACATCCGCCCCATGGCCGAAAGCGTGTCACAGGCCCCGTCCCGCTTTCGGGGCCGGGTACTGGCGGCGGCAGGCTCGTCCAGATCCAGCTTCTTTTATTATACCACAGGTTTTCTCATTCTGCCGGCAATGATCGTGCTGCGTATCATATTTTTCCCTCCCTTCTGCAGGCGCTGTGCCCGCCGGCGCGTTTTACGCGCTGTTTCACAGAGTGTCCCTGTTCCGGATAACGTCGGGCAGGAACAACTGCGCCTGCGCCAAGACCCGCAAAATGGACGCAGACGCGGCAAAAACGCCAAATTTGGAACGCCAATTGCCGGAATAGCTTGACTTTATACGGATGGTGTGTTAGAATTTTTCCGGTTTTTAAAGTGACTGTCTGCGGATAGTCCGCTGGGAAATCCATTAGAATTTAACAGATCGGAGATACATGCTATTATGGAAAGAATCAAGACCCTCGAGACTCGTAGCCTGTGCGACAGCGCCAAGAACGGCGGCTGCGGTGAGTGCCAGACTTCCTGCCAGTCCGCCTGCAAGACCAGCTGCGGCGTGGCAAACCAGAAGTGCGAGAACACCAACAAGTAATCGATCGCAATTTTCAAAAAGCTGCCGCCTGTCCAGGCGGCACTTTTTCTGTACGAGGAGAACGGAAGAATGGTACATCAGTATCAACTGAACGGCTACAACATCGTGCTGGACACCTGCTCCGGCGCCATTCATGCAGTGGATGAGGTAGCCTATGACATCATTGCACTTTACCCCGACCACACGGCGGATGAGATCGTATCGGCGATGATGGAGAAATACGGTGAGCGCGAGGATGTCACGGAGCAGGAGCTGCGGGACTGCATTGCCGATGTAGAGGCGCTGAAGCGCGCCGGGAAGCTCTATACCCCCGACACCTTCGCAGACATGGCCGGTACGTTCAAGGAGCGCTCCGGCGATGTGGTGAAGGCGCTGTGCCTGCATGTGGCGCACACCTGCAACCTGAACTGCTCCTACTGCTTTGCCAGTCAGGGTAAATACCACGGAGACCGTGCGCTGATGAGCTTTGAGGTCGGCAAGCAGGCGCTGGACTTCCTGATGGATCACTCCGGCAGCCGCACCAATCTGGAAGTGGACTTTTTCGGCGGCGAGCCGCTGATGAACTGGGACGTGGTGAAGCAGCTGGTGGAGTATGCCCGCAGCGTGGAAAAGGAGCGGGGCAAAAATTTCCGCTTTACGCTGACCACCAACGGTATGCTCATCGACGATGACGTGATCGACTTCGCCAACCGTGAAATGAGCAATGTGGTGCTGTCGCTTGATGGCCGCAAGGAGATTCATGACCGGCTGCGGGTGGACTATGCAGGCAACGGCAGCTATGAGCGCATCGTGCCCAAGTTCCAGAAGCTGGTAGCGGCCAGAGGCAACAAGAACTATTACATGCGCGGCACCTTTACCCATGCCAATCCGGACTTCACGAAGGACCTGTTCCACATGGCGGATCTGGGCTTTACCGAGCTGAGCATGGAGCCGGTGGTGTGCGCGCCGGAGGACCCCGCCGCGCTGACGGCGGAGGATCTGGAGATCGTGAAGGATCAGTACGAGCTGCTGGCCAAGGATATGCTGCGTCGGGAAAAGGAAGGCAAGCCCATCACCTTCTACCACTATATGCTGGATCTGACGGGCGGCCCCTGCATTTATAAGCGGATCTCCGGCTGCGGCTCCGGCACGGAGTATATGGCCGTAACGCCGTGGGGCGACCTGTATCCCTGCCATCAGTTCGTGGGCGAGGAAGCCTACAAGCTGGGCGACATCTGGAACGGCGTGACCAATACGGCCCTGCGGGAGGAATTCCGCTCCTGCAATGCCTACGCCCGGCCTGAGTGCAACGACTGCTGGGCGAGATTCTACTGTTCCGGCGGCTGTGCGGCCAACGCCTTCCACGCTACGGGCTCGATCCGCGGCGTTTACGAGGCAGGCTGCGAATTGTTCCGTAAGCGTATGGAATGTGCCATCATGATGAAGGTGGCGGAGGATTCCGCCAAGGCCAACAGCTGATGGAAACGCCCATTGCCGATTTTGTCCGGCGGTATGCGGATTCCGGGATGGTCCGTGCGCACGTGCCCGGCCACAAGGGGAAACCCTTTCTGGGCTGTGAGGCGCTGGATATCACTGAGATTCGGGGTGCAGACAGTCTGTATGAAGCGGACGGCATCATCCGGCGCAGTGAGTCCTGTGCGGGAGAGCTGTTCGGCTCCGGACGGACGGTGTACTCCACGGAGGGATCCAGCCAGTGTATCCGGGCGATGCTGTATCTGGCCCTGATCTGCGGAAACGGATCCCGGACGATCGTGGCCGCCCGGAACGCACACCGCGCGTTCCTGTACGCGGCGGCCCTGTTGGATTTTGAGATCGTCTGGCTGTGGCCGGAACGAAGTACCTCTCTCTGCAGCTGTCCTGTATCGCCGGACACATTGGAGCGGACGCTGGCGGAGCTGCCTGCGCCGCCTGCGGCGGTCTATCTCACCAGTCCGGACTATCTGGGCGGCATGGCGGACATTTCCGCTCTGGCGGAGGTGTGCCGGAAGCACAGCACACTGCTGGCGGTGGATAACGCCCACGGCGCCTATCTGCGGTTTCTGGAACCATCCCGCCACCCGCTGGATCTGGGTGCAGCTCTGTGCTGCGATTCGGCGCACAAGACGCTGCCGGTGCTGACCGGCGGCGCGTACCTGCACATCAGCCGTGCAGCGCCGGCGTCTCTGCAGGAGAACGCAAAAACGGCAATGGCCATGTTTGGCTCTACCAGCCCGTCCTATCTGACTCTGGCGTCGCTGGATCTGTGCAACCGATATCTGTCGGATGGGTACCGGGAACGCCTGCGGGAGATGTGCGTGTATCTGGGCGAAGCGCGGAAGGCGCTGACAGCTGCCGGATGGCAGATAGAGCCGTCGGACCCGCTGCGCCTGACTATCAAGGCGCCATCCGGTATGACCGGCGGACAGCTGGCAGACCGTCTGCGGGAGAACGGCGTGGAATGTGAATACGCCGATCTGGACTTTCTGGTGCTGATGCTGACGCCGGAGAATCGTGCCGCGGATATTGAACGGATCCTCCATGCTTTCGGAACAAACGATGCCGTTTATGTGCCGCAGCCGACGCTTCCGCCGGCCCGTGGGGAGCGGGTATGCTCCGTGCGGGAGGCACTGCTTGCCCCGCGGGAGACCATACCGGCGGCGCAGTCGCTGGGACGGGTCTGCGGTGCGCCTACCGTTGGATGTCCGCCTGCGATCCCCATTGCGGTGTCCGGTGAGCGAATTGGCCGGGAGGCTCTGGAGCTATTCCGCCGGTATGGCGTGGAGCAAGTGGAGGTCCTGTGCTGAAAACGCTTTCGAAAGAAATCAAAACCGCAAATCTGAACACAGACAAACCGCAGACCCGACAAATTCTGTCGGGTCTGCGGTTTTCCTTGATAGCGGGCCGCGCAGTAAAGAGGACGCTGACTTTTTGCAGCCTTACCCTCTTGAGCTTTCACGAACCTCGTCGTATTTTGTATTGTTCAGGGCCGTTATGTATGCATCGTAGGCATCTTCCAGTGTGAGATACTCCGTGCCGGCATCCAAAACTTTCTTATACTGGTCGGTGTACTGATTCACGAAGAGACTTTTTGAGATCGCAACATAACCGGCTCCTTTTTTATCTGTTCGCTGACCCGTCGTGGTTTCGGAAACATAGTATTTTCCGTCACCGGTTTGAATGAGTACAGGGATCTTCTTTCCGGCGCCGACCTTGTCTGTGTTGAAGGAAGTCCAGAAAAGGTAACGCTTTGCATTCTGCCCCTCGCGCCCATCTCCCAAAAAGGCCCAGGTGCAGTCTCCCTGCTGCAGAAGGCTGTTATTCATCTTTGCAAGCTCAGCTTCAATGCCCGGGATATAGGCTGAGTTCGGGCAGCGGGAGTCCAGTTCAAAGTTCTTATTTTCGGCAAGCATGCCCGTTTTCCAAAAATCGGTCGCATATAGCAGCGGCGAAAAATAATCCCTTATGCTGGTATCAAATGGGTAATCCGGCTTGGACGGCGCTGCCGTGCCGCTCCATGTGAGCACCACGCCGCAGCTCTCATCATAAGAAACGACACAGCTTCCTCCCGGCGTGGCCACGCCTATCCAGTTGTCCGTATCGCCCTGCCCTCTGGAGTGAACGATGCCGCCGATGTTTACAGGGTCTACCGACTGCCAGTCGGCCTTTTTTTGCTTCAACTTGACTGTGACCGCAGCATCGGTGTCTCCCAGCATAGCCTCTGTGGAGACCTGCGCATACGCGGCGCGCACATTGGCGAGGTCTGTCACTTCCCGGCTCTTTTCCAGTTGAGAGGAAAACATCGGGATCGCGATGGCGACCAGTACGGAAATAATCGCGATCACGATCAATAGCTCCATCAAGGTAAATCCCTTGTCATTTTGCTTCATAGTACTCTTTGCCTTTCCCCAACGCATCTTACGGCATCCGGCGCCGGCAAGGCGGGATGCCATGCCGGCGCCGCAGCCTGCGCCTGTATTCCGCGCACAGCTCCTTCTTTTTCTCCGGCTTTTCCCACAAATGCGCCGCCGTTCCGTTTTATAGATCTATAAACAACGATCCGTCCCGCCATTATAGTCGCTTTATCCGCAAATTTCAACGCATTTTCGAAATAGCTCGAACCCTTTTTCGCCGAATCGGAGAAATTCCGCGGCGATGGCCGCAGCAATATCGCGTAAATGGCACACTGAATATTGCTATTTGCCGGAATCAATGTATAATAACTTATGCAAATGATCGAAGGCGGAAATTGAGGGAATCGTACGGATGAAACACACCAAAACACTTATTTTACTTATTCTGTCCGTTCTGCTTGTGGCCGGAGCGCTCTGCGGCTGCGCGGCGCAGACACCAGAGCAGCCGGATGCATCGTCGCTGCCGCAGATCACCATCGGCAGCGACACCTATCCGCCCTTCGTCTATCTGGACAATAACGGCGATCCAACCGGTATCGATGTGGAGATCGCATCCGAGGCGTTCCGGCGGATGGGCTATCAGGCGGTGTTTACGACCATCGACTGGGAGCAGAAAAAAACGCTGCTGGATAGCGGGGAGATCGACTGCATTTGGGGCTGCTTCTCCATGGACGGGCGTGAGCAGGATTACCAATGGGCCGGCCCCTACATGGTCAGCCGTCAGGTCATCGCCGTCAATGCAGCAAGCGACATTTACGCCATGAGCGACCTGAATGGCAAGACCATTGCCGTACAATCCACCGGCAAGCCGGAGGAGATCTTTTTGGAAAGCGGAGAGCCGGATATCCCTCAATTCGAGGATATTATCAGTCTGGAAGATCGGGGCATACAGTATGCGACGCTGGACTGCGGCTATGTGGATGCCATTGCCGCCCACGAAACAACCATTTTGCAGTATATGGCGGATTACGGCGCGGACTTCCGTATTCTGGAGGAGCCGCTGCTGATCACCGGAATCGGCGCGGCCTTTTCCGTCAACGATGACCGCGGTCTTGCGCAGGAGCTGACGGACACCTTTGCGCAGATGCGTCAGGATGGGACCATGCAGGAGATCGTCGGCAGATATCTGGAGCATCCCGAGACCTATCTGGAGGTGGAATGCCTTGAACAGTAATCATTTGCAGACTATTTTCGGCAAAAAATTCTGGCTCGTCTGCATTGCTGTGGGGATTTCCCTCTTTGGAGTCGTTTTCGCGCTTTCCAGGCGGGCGGATATGCAGAATTGCGAGCAGCGGCTGACGGGAGTAATGGAATTTATCAAGGCGCAGTCCGCCGACTATACGAAGTACAACGATACCGCCGTTGCAAAAAGCCTTGTGCGCGAGGCCGCCGCCGTCCACGCGCTGGAGGGGCTCTCCCTCGGCTGCGATGAGGCGGCGCTGTCGGAATACGCCAGGACACTGTGGCTTACAGGCGTTTCTGTACTGAACGCGCAGGGCGAACTGGTATGCGAGTACACGGAGAATGGCACCGGCTATGCGCAGCTTCAGTCCGGCATCAAAATGGAACCGATCCTCAGCGTCATCGACTACCCGCAGAAGACCTATGTCAAGCGCGTGGAGCTGGGCGGAGACAATTTTGTCAATGTCGCTGTCCACAGCTGCGCTGACGGCACGGGTGTGGTGCTGGCCTATCGCTATATCCCGGCAGAGTTTTCACAAAAGTCCGTTTTGTCCATCCAGACCCTGTTAGATGGCTATGAGATCAGCTCCACGGGGACTCTTCTGGTGGCGGAGGATAACCGGGTAGCGGCCTCCAACGATCCCACTCTGATCGGCATGAACATCTTTGAAAATGAACGGCTCATGTCGATCCGGAGAAGCGGCCATGCGGATAAGCTGATCCGCGTATACGCGCCGAAGGGCATCGAGCAGTGCTATGGAATGTATAGCCACGGACAGGACTATTACCTCTATGCCTATGTTCCCGCCCGTCAGGTCTATACCCTCACCGTGATGAATCTGGTGATCACGCTGGTCATGTATATCCTGATCCTGGCGCTTGTGCAGGTCTTCCGCTGGAACTCCGCAAGGGATTTCTTTATACAGCAGGAGCACTCTGAGCAAGAATACAGGAAGTCGCTCGAGCAGAAAAACGTCGCGCTCCAGCTTGCCGTTCAGCGTGAAACCAAGGCCAATCTCGCCAAGCGGGAGTTCCTGTTTAATATGTCCCACGATATCCGAACGCCCATGAATGCCATCATCGGCTTCACCGCGCTGGCGCAGACGCACATCGACGACCGCGGTCAGGTAGAGGACTATCTGAAAAAGATATCCGTTTCCAGCCAGCATCTTCTGTCCCTTATCAACGATGTGCTGGATATGAGCCGCATTGAGAGCGGAAAGGTCACGCTGGAAGCAAAGCCGGTGCATCTGCCGGAGCTGGTGCATGAGCTCAGGGATATCGTACAGGCCGTTGTTTCCGAAAAGGATCTCTCCCTTACCCTCGATACCGTTGGCGTGGAAAATGAGGATGTCATTGCCGATCCGCTGCGGCTTGAGCAGATCCTGATCAATGTTCTGGCAAACGCCGTGAAGTTCACGCCGGACGGCGGGCAGATCAGCCTGTGGATCGTGCAGAAGGATACGGCTCCGGCGGGCTATGCCGATTTCGAATTCCACATCAAGGATAACGGCATCGGCATGAGCGAGGAGTTCCAAAAGCACATTTTTGAGCAGTTTGCCAGAGAAAGGACCTCCACCGTCAGTAAGATACAGGGTACAGGGCTCGGCATGGCCATCACGAAAAGTCTGGTGGATATGATGGGCGGCAGGATCACGGTGAAAAGCGAACAGGGAAAGGGCTCGGAATTTACCATTTCTCTGCGCTTCCCCATCGGCGAGGCGAAAACAGAACAGACGCCGCCCGCCGCAAAAGCCTCCGCTTCTGCCGGGAAGAAGCTTCTGGTGGTCGAGGATAATGAGCTGAATCTGGAGATCGCGTCAACGCTTCTTAAAGAAGCGGGCTTTGAGGTAGATACTGCGGAAAACGGAAAGATTGCCGTTGAAAAGGTCGAAGCGGCCTCTGCCGACCGGTATGATCTGATCCTGATGGATATTCAGATGCCGGAGATGGATGGCTATGAAGCGACCCGCCGGATCCGTGCGCTTCCGGATGCGAAGAAGGCGGCGCTCCCCATTGTGGCCATGACTGCCAATGCGTTCGAGGATGATCGGAAAAACGCATTGCGTGCCGGCATGAACGGCCATATTGCCAAACCGCTGGATATTCAAAAGCTGTTTCAGGTATTGTCGGAGCTGTTGAAATAAGCCATGATCGATATGGTCGGCAAGTCATGCTATGCCAGCATGGACAAAAAGGATAGGTGAACGAATGAAGATCATATATGAACTTTCCTGGCTGTGGGAAACGCTGGGCATCGCATTGATAGCGGCGGCTGTTTGTGTGGTCGGTGCTATGCTGATATGCCGGGCAAAAAAGAAAACGCTCAGCAAGAGGAGCGCAGTCGTTATCGGAATTGCCGCCTTTATCATTGCCATCATAGCAGTTATCGAGATCGCACGGATTCCGATGCCGCTTTGACGGAATGGGAGGCGTTGATATGGGCTATGTTGGCAGGGCGGGGTATTTTACCCCGCCCTGCCGGCATGTTATCCGATTTTCCCCGCGGGAGGGAATGGGTCATTCCTCTTCCTTCCGTCTGGCGCGGGTGGTGAGCATCACCAGAGCACTGCCGCTGACCAGCAGCGCCGCGGCCATGCCGCCCATGGGGAAGCCGTCGCCGGTAGCGGCGCTGGTCACGCCGGCCTTACCGCCGTCCTTACCGCCGGAGGTAGCGGCCCGGGCGCTGTCCCGTCGGAAGGAGACGGAGGCGCTGCCGTCGTCGGAGACGATGGTGATGGTGCGCTCGCCGAAGGCCAGCGTGCGCAGGAACTGTGCGCGGAACGTGACGATCAGCCTGCCGCCATCGGGATCAGCCGTCACCTCGTAGTTGGCGGGATCCACCGTCACGCCGTCGATCTGCGCGGTGAAGTCGTCATACTCCTGGCGGAAGGTAACGTCCAGCGGCTTGTCGCCGGGTCTCCATACCCTCACATCGCCCACGATGCGCAGACCGATGGCGGGCAGGATGGTATCCCCACGGGTGATCTCTCTGCCGGCAGCGGCGTCCAGATAATACTTGCCGCAGCCGGAGCAGTACCAGTATTCGATGTTGCCGTCGGCGGTGGAGGTGGCGTTGACCTTGTCCACGCGGCGCAGCAGGCCGCCGTGGTTCCCGAGTGCCGGACCGCCGAAGCTCTCGCCGCAATATCTGCACACCGCAGGAGCCTTGCAGGAGGCGGGAGTGCCCACAGTGTGGCCGTTGTTGACCGTGATCTGCACCTGGGTGCTGTTGCCGGCCCGATCGGTGGCCACGATGGTGTGGGGCTGGCTGTCCGCCTCAATGATATAGGTACTCCCCGCGGCGCGGCCGGGGGCGCTGACAGCCGCCGTGCCGTCCACGGTGACGGTATCCAGATACGCATCGGTGACGGTGAAGGTCACGCTGCCGCAGTAGACCGCGCCGTCGTCCACACCGGCGATGACCGGCGCGGCGGCATCCAGCACCACGCCGTCGGACCGCAGATAGGTGACGTTGCCCGCCGCATCGGTGATCCGTGCATAGGCGATGAGCCTGTCGTCGGGGGTGATGGCCACAGGCGCAGTGTAGGGCTGGAGAGTCATGCCGTCCAGCTGCGCCGCGGTATAGTCCTCCTCACTGAGCAGGTACTCGATGGCCGTCACACCGCTGGCCTCGTCCGCCGCCGTCAGCGTCACGGTCTGCCGGCTCTTGTAGAACAGGTCAAAGCTGATGGTATTCCAGAAGCTCTGCCACGCGTTGCGCTGGTCGATGCGGATCTCGCCGGTGGGATCGGTCTTGTCGATCTTGTAGGTGAGGGTGACGGACTCGGAGATATAACCGTCCGCCGTATTCTTCACATAGAAGGTCAGGCTGCCGGCGCCCGTCTCATCGGAGCGGGTCAGGCTGCCGCGCCAATCGCCGTTGGCGGTATTGGTGCCGGACACCTGCCAGCCGTCCGCCGCCGTCACCATGAAGTCCTGATTCGTCCACTGGCCGGTGCTGGCGGTATACTCCGCGCCGGTGGCGGTATACGCCTTGATGCTGGCGGTGATGCCGGCGGGCTGGGTCAGGCTGTAATTGCCGGCTTTGCCGTTGGCGCTGTCGGCGATGGTGAACTCGGTGAAGCTGACGGGAATGTTATCGCCCGCAGCCACCGTGTCGAAGGTCGGCGTGCCGCAGCGGAGCATCAGTGTCTCGCCGTCCGCCAGATTCACCAGCGTGGGCGTGCCCTCGATGGCGGCGGTGTTGAGCCCGTCATAGAGCTTGTCGCGGACGGTCAGACTGCCAATGCTCAGCGGGCGCGCCGTGATGGCGGCACTGCCGGAAATGGGCTGCGCGGTGAGGTTGTAGTTGGCCGCGTCGCTGCCCGCCAGAGCGAAGCCCGTAAAGGTCACGGTCCTTCTGCCCACGTCGGGACTGTCCGCGTTGGCCTGCCCCATCACCACGGACAGGTCGTCGCCGTCGATCTTGCCCACCATCGCCCGCTCGGGATAATAGTACATGCACACGATGGCCGTGCTGCCGTCATAGGTCTTGTCCTCCAGTGCAGGGGTGTGGAGCCGGATCTCCTTCGGAGTGATGGTAAAGGTCCCCGTCTTTTCAATGCGGTCGTAGTGCTCCGTCTCCGCCACGGTCAGCCGCACGTTGTAGGTGCCGGCGTCCTCTGGCGCTGCGGTGGTGTAGGCGCCGGGGTCCGCGCCGTCGGGCTTGAACTCCCATGTCATGACGCCGTCGCTCTCCGTATTGGCGGAGGGCGTCACAGGCTCGCTGTCATAGATCTTGTCCATGGAGGCGATGTCAGCGTCCACAGTGGACCTGCCCACGGTCAGCACCACGGTGGTGGAGGCCGGCGCCTGATTGTCGCCGCCGGAGACATAGGTCTCGCCCAAGGGGTCATAGGACACGGTCAGGGTGTAGCTGCCCGCCGTCAGCGCCGTCAGGAAGCTGTTGGTCAGGGTGATAGCCAGCTGGCCGTTGGTGGATGCGCCGATCCGATACTCCGCATCCCTTACCAGCGCTCTGCTGCCCATGGTGATGCTTCTCACCGTGCTGCCGTTGTCCTTCACACGGAATACGCAGTCGTCCGCGGAGGCTTCGGCGAAGCTGACGCGCTCCGTGATCTGCTCCGCGTCGGTGTAGACCACCATGCCGTCGGCATTGACCACGGTAACGTTGCCCTCCCGGTCGATGGCCTTCACATAGAGGAAGCCCTTGCTGTTGGGAGCCACGGTAAAGCTGCCCCTGCCGTCGGTGTCCAGCGTCAGCGCCGTCCAGCCGTCGGCGGCTCCGGCGTCGGCTTCCTTGGTAAAAGCCGTGCCGCTCAGCAGGTACTCCGCCTTGTCCAGCCCCGCGCCCACATCGGCGGCGGTGACGCTGACCGTCTGTGTCTCCTTGAAGAACAGGCCGAAGGAAATACGGTTCAGGAAGTTCCTGAAGCTGCTGTTCCGGATGGTGATCTCCGCCGTGGGCGGCGTGTTGTCGTATGCGCCCACGATGCGCAGCAGGCTGTTGTTGAAGTCTGCCGTCACCTGAACGGTGTAGCCGGCGGCGTCGCTGCCGGTAAATCGCTGCTTTGTGGTCAGCGCACCCTGCTCCAGCTCCAGGCCGTCCTCGCCGGTGTAGCCCGGCAGCATGGTGACGCGGAGGGTGTAGGTCTGGCCGCTGCGCACCGTCCTTGTCAGGTCCGTCTCCTCCACGGCCACGCCCACATGGCTGGAAATGCGCATATCCACCAGACGGTAGAGGGTGAACGTCACGGTGGTCACGTTGCCCGCTTCGTCGGCGGCGGTGATGGTCACCGGCTTGCCATCACCCTCACTCAGGGGCAGCTCATACCGGTCGCCCGCGTCGGGGCGCACCTCTGCGGCTGTACCGCTGCCGTAGGACACGGTCACCTTTACCTCATTGGCGTCCGCCACGGTGTAGATCACGTTGTCCGTCACGTCCATGACCTGCCGTCCGTTCTCGGTCTTGAGCGCCGCGCCGTTCAGGAAGCCGATCACCGGCGCGGCAGTGTCCGTTTCGCTGACGTCGCCGCAGCCGCACTTCTTCTCATGGGTAGCGGTGTCCCATTCATAGCTGTGGTTGGAATGGGGTCTCACCGTGTAGCCCTGGCTCATCAGGCTGTTCACATAACCGTTTTCCAGATGCTCGATCCCAAAGTAGGCATAGCCGGTCTTCAGCATATCCTTCAGCAGCTGGTCGCCGCCGCACTCGAGACCGCCATACTCGCCGCCGGACAGCTCACCCTTCGCGCCGATACCAAATTCCACGTTGCTGCGGAACTTACCGGCAGAGGCCACCAGCTTGCCGCCGTCCCCGACCGTGACCGCATTTCGGAACTCAGGCTCGCCGCTCTGTGCAGTCACGGTGAGCACACCGCCGCTGAGCACTTCGGTCTGATTTTCAACGGTGACGCTGCCGGTCAGTCCGACCATACCGGCTTGCATCGTTATACGGCTTATCGTACCGCCGGTCACCACCGCCGCCGGAGTGCCGTCCCTGGTCTGGAGATGCCCCATGGCCGCGCCGTTGGCGGTCAGCTTAGCGCTGCCGTACAGCTCCACATCGCGCAGCACTGTGCCGTTGACGGTCAGGTCCGCCGTGTCCCTGACCTGCATGTTGCAGGATACCTCGCCGCCCGAAAGGATCACCGCCGCGCTGCCGCCGGCTGTGAAGACGGTATTGCCGGCCTTATGGCCGTTGAGGTCCAGCGTGAACTTGCCGCCGGTGATGCTTACATCCTCCGCCGCGTCCTGATACAGCCTGACGGTATACAGGGCGGCGTCCTGCACGCCGGCAGAGAGGGTCTTGACTGCGGCCAGCGCCTCGCTCAGTGTCTTGTACCAGTCAACGCTGGCGCCGCTGCTGACGGAGGCCGTGAAGCTCTCGCCGCAGGCGCAGGTGCCGTCACCGCGGATGCTGTGGGTGTGACTGATGACCTTGACGTTGGTCAAATTGTCGGTTTTCCCCTGAATGAACTCGCTTATGTCGACCCTGTAATAGACGTAACCGCTCTTCAGCAGCTCGCTCAGCGTGCGGCCGGCGGCGATGCCAAGCTTTTTGTATGTACCGCCTGCCAGCTCGCCGACGGCCTCCTCCGCAAATTCCAGCACTCCGTTGAATTTGGCTGTGGAATTGGGAACGACCGTCATCTTGACGCCGCCCCCGATGCGGACGCTCCCATCAAAGACGGGGGCCTCCCGCACGCTCAGCTCGCCGCCATCCGCATTGACCTGACCGGTGACTTTCGCGTTGAAATGGACACGGACCTCACCGCCCGTCATATCGATGGTTCCCACGGTGCCGCCGTTCATGATCAGCAGTGCGTTGGCGCTCTCCACCTTGAAGGCCGACGCGCTGGCGTCGGGATAGAATTGCACGTTGGCGCTGCCCTGCAGCGTGATCCTGCCCAGCCCCTCCGCAGCACTGACGGTCAGCGATGCACTGCTGACGGTCACGTCAGATACCAGCTTGCCGTTCTGGATGCCGATATCGGTCGTGCCGCTGATGGCCAGGCCGCTGGGCACGGTGGCCGTCTTGCCGTTGAGATCCAGCGTAAACTTGCCGCCGGTGATGCGCACATCCTCCGTCACATCCCGATGCAGCCTGACGGTGTAGCGGCTGGCGTTCTGCGCGTCGGCAGAGAGGGCCTTGGCCTCGGCCAGCGCCCCGTTGAGCGTGTCGTATCCGGTGACCTCGCCCGCCGCGTCGGTCAGGGTAGCCACGAACTGGTACTGGCAGGTGCCGCATTTCCCGTTCGCATCGATGTCGGGGTGGCCGCAGGGCTCCAGCGTCACGTTGAAGACCCGGGACTCCGCCCGATAGCCGTGGAACGTCAGCTGGAGCTGGTACTGGCCGGTTTTCAGCGCGGTATTGCTGCTTACCGTAACGGCGCCGTCCCCGTCGCTGCTGACCTTAGGCGCATCCGCTGTCGACCACCCATCGATGGCGCTGGCGCGGTAATAGAGCTTGGCGTCGAATACCCAGCTCATGGCGCTGTCATACGCCGCCGTTACCTTCAGGCTGGGAATAGCGGGCGAGGTCTCGTAGATGGTCAGTGTGCCGCTCGCCGGTGTCTGCCGGATGATGCGCAGGGGTGCATCCACCACCTCGACCTCATGCAGCCGCTTCTGGCCGGCCACGGACGTCGTATCCGCGTTGCTGTCATCCTGCCAGGCATCTGTGCCCAGCACCGACCGGTACGCTTTGCCCTCGCCCAGCAGATCCATCACGTTCTCATTCGGATCCATCAGGGTGATCATGCCGAAGTAGCCGCCGTTGAGCAGCAGCGTGCCGTCGTCATGCTGCACGATGCCGCCGCCGAATTTGCCGCTCTCGACGATGATCCTGCCGCCCTCTGCGGCATTGGGCACGCACGGCTGCCCCACCTTGATGGACGCGCTGTCCGTCAGGGTCACCTCGGCGGTCTGTGCCGCGAAGAAGTTGTTCTCAGCCACCGTCAGCTTCCTGCCGTTGAAGTCGATGGTAAAGGTGCCCGCCGCGATGGTGTAGTTCGCTTCCACCGCCGCATCCGCCAGCAGCCTCACGGTGCTGCCGTCCAGACGCGCCGCCGCGTCGACGGCTTCCTCGAAGGTCCCATAGCCGGTGGTCACACCGGCGGCGTCCGTCACCGTTGCCGCCGCCACCTCCGCGCCGCAGTTGTTGCACTTGCCGTTGGTAACGCCCGCTCTGTGGTCGCAGACGGTGACCACCAGACTCTGCGCCGGAACGTCATTCCTGACATAGGTGCTGTTGAGGAACTTGTATCCATCGGTCACGTTGTCAAAGTCCCGATAGGCCTCGCTGCCCTTGATGGACACCGTGTCCGGTGTGAACGCCGCGCGGCTGGCAGCGGTGCCGCCGGCAGCCTTGAAGCTGGCGACTCCGCTGAGCTCGATGGTGAGCTCGCCCATGTCCGCATGGTTGACGCCGTAGCTTATGACCGTCCCACCGTCCAGCCGCTCGGGATTGCCGATAGCGGTCACGCGGCCCGTGCCGTTGACGAACAGATTCGCCTCGCTGGCGTCCATCATATTGATACCGGCGCTGAAGCCGTTGGTCTCATTGGCGGAGGACCCGTTTGTCAGCTGGCCGCCGTTGGCGTTCAGCACGCCGCCGCTGTTGACCGTCACCTCACTGCGGCTGGTCATCTGCAGGCCGACGCTGGCAAAGCTGTCGCCGCAGGGAGCCACGCCGCCGCTGGCGTTCACCTCGGCATTTTCAATGACCGCGTTATTGCCCAGATAGATACCGCCGCTGATGGGCTTGATGCTGGAATTGAGATCCTGCACCGCCGTGCCGCCGGTGGCGTTCAGCACGCCGCCGTTGGAGACGCTCACGCTGTTGCCGGACACGCCGTAGCTCTGGAGGCCGCGGCCGCCGTTGGCGGTGACGGTGCCGTTCTTCACGGTCACGTCGCCGAAGATGCCGTAGCTGATGCCGGCGCTTCCGGCGCTGCCGCCGTCCGCGACCAGCTCCGCGCCGCCGTCCACATAGACAGCGCCCTTCACGCCGCAGCTGTCCTTGGCCTTTACGTTGCCGATGCCGCTGCCGTTGGCCGTCACCCTCGCGCCCTGCTCCACGCGCAGCGTATTGCCGCCCATGTAAATGGCCGCGCCGCTGGTGCCGTTGTCAGAGCTGGTACCGTTGTAGTTGACGGTCAGCTCGCCGCCCGTGTACGCATCATATGCATGCGCAACGGTCAAATTGCCTTCCGCGCGCCAGCCCAGACCGTTGACAGTCAGCGTGGCGTCCTGCCCCAGCCCCACCGTCACATCGCCCTTGGACCACACGGCGCACTCGTTGGCGCCGCCGCCTGTGATGCTGCACTTGCCCACCACCTTCACGGTGGTTCCGGCCGGCAGGATCAGCGCATTGGAGCCCTCGGCCTCGATCTGCACCTTGTACAGATACAAATAGTTCTCGCCGGCGACCCATTGGTATCCGCCGTTGGCATCCAGGGAGACCTGGTCCTCTCCCGTGGTCAGGTCAAGGCAGGTGACCTTCTTCACCGCGCCTGTCTGCGCCGCCGCGACGCTTTTGACGTCCCGGGTCACGGTGTAGGTGTCGCTGCCGCCCCGCTTCTGTTCCGTCCGTGTCTGGCCGGACGCGGCGGGCAGGTTCTCCGCCATCGCCGCCCACGCCGTGGCGGGCAGCAGGGAAAATACC
>ERZ773235.2062-NODE-2062-length-18196-cov-5.025412_pt1 | contig 18196 bp, 18 predicted proteins | sample MGYA00580522_ERZ773235 | MGnify/ENA primary metagenome ERZ773235 (study PRJEB29015, sample SAMEA2737797) | human gut metagenome | biome: human gut; feature: human-associated habitat; material: faeces | place: China | collected 2012 ...
TATTAAATCATCAAAATCTAGACTACTTGTTGAATTTTTTTCTTCTTCATAAAGATAAAATATATCAAGAATAATTTTAAGCAAATATTTATCTTGGTAATCTTTAACTATATTATTTAAACTATTTATATTATGATTATTAGTTTTAAATAAATTAATAAATGTTTTAATTAATTTTTTTAAAGAAATATATTCATTTTTACCTTTATCAAGTTTTGTAATATTTAAATATCTACATAGTTTTTCTTTATCTTTAATTGTCATAAGATATTCTTCGATAATATAATCAAGTAAAGTATCACAGCATATTTGATAATTAATTTTATTATATTTTAAAATATCAATTGCAAGTCTATGAAAAGTAGTTATAAAGATATCACTTCCTAGTTTTTTCTTTAGATCATCAACACTTTTATTTGTAAATGATATCAAAAGTATTTCACTTTCATTAGTGCCATTTGCTATTAAGGTTTTTACTTTTTCACAGATAGTTGTACTTTTACCACTTCCAGGTCCTGCGATAACAAGACAGTGTTCAGTTTCATTTACAACTTTCATTTGGTATTCATCAAGTTTAGACATAAGGTTCCTTTCCTCATATCATACGTCCAAAAAGATATTATCAAAATTTTAGATAGATGTAAAGAGTTTAATGAATGTTTATTTTAACAAAAAAATGCAAAAAAAACATAAAAATTGGGTTGTTGTAAAACTTGACTTTGAAAATATTATATGCTACTATATAAAATAATTTGGAAAGGAGAAGCATTATATATGAAAATTAGGCCTAAAAATTTTGCATTTTATATAAATGATAATTTAGAAATTTTAAATCTTATTAAAGAAAATAGATTACGATCTTATGAAAATAATAAAGTTACATTACAAAATGATATTTCTGATTTTTTAAATAACCCAACATCTAAAGAAAATATATTTAAGTATTTAAAAAATTATTTTAAATTTGAATTTGATGAAAATGATTTATTAGATTATATTCAAAATGTTTTAAAAAGGAAAGATACAAAATTAGTTGATATTCCATTAAAAGAATTATTAATGCATAAAATTGGCGGATTTAATGATACTTTAACAGTTTATTTATACGATTTAATAATAAAGTGTTCTTGTAATTCATCATTTGAACTAGAAAATAGGACTTACTCTTTTAACGAGGTTAAAGATATAATTAGTGATGGAAAATTATATCCTATATGTAAAAAAGTAGTTGAAAAAAGAGATATGCCTGAAGAAATATCTTTGTATAAAGCGCAAAATGATGATTTGAATTATTTAGGAAGTCTAAACAAATTTAATAAAAATTGCTCATATTATGATTATTTTATTAATAAGATTATGAATGTGATTGATTTTAATATTCTAATGCAATTAATAAGAAGCGATCTTGTTTATCTATACTCTGATAAATTAGAACAATATTATTTAGATAAATATCATAGTGATGAAAATGAAAAACAATTCTATACTGAAAAAATACAATCCCTTATTAACAAATTTAATGGTTATGCTAAAACTTATGGAATAAATTTAATATTTTTAGATGAGTCAGAAACATTTTTAACATCATTTTTAAATGAATATGTTTGGAATGATTATGCAATAAAAGAATTTTTAAGTGAAAATACACTTACTAAAATGCAAGCTGAAGTTTTAGAAAATTACATTATTGAGTATGAGTATAGTGACCTTTTTGAAATACTTCGAGATTATTATTCAAACTTTAATGAACAATTTAATGTTGAGAGATTAGTAAATGCTTTGGTTAGTCAATATACTAATGATGAATATAATTCGTTAGATTATTTGAAATATTATAGAAAATATTTAGATGAAAATAGATTAAATAAATTGTTACAAGTAATTTATAATTCGGGAAATGAAGAAACTATTAATGAAGTTATAAAATTAGGCTATGCACAAAGTAATGCAATATCAAGAAACCGTAAAAAAAATAATTAATTTAAAGAATTAAAACTTGTTAATACCATTGTAAAGTAAATTAATTTTTGTTTATTTAACTATTAAAAAATAGTATACTTAATATGGTGGTAGAATGAAAAAGGTAAAAAAAGTAGTTGGAGTTGCTTTTATAGAAGATGGTAAACTTTTAATAGTAAGAAGTGTAAGAAGTAGTAAAAGTAATACATGGACTTTAATTGGTGGTGGTGTAGAAGAGGGAGAAAGTGAAGTCGAAGCTGCGATTAGAGAAGTAAAAGAGGAGTTTCATAATGGCTTTACTATTTGTGAAGAAGATTTAAAACCACTTATGTGTTTTAAAGAAAGTGCCGCAAGTGATCCAGAACTTGATATTATTATGACTATGTTTATATGTAAAAAGAAAATGGATAAAGTATATTTTACAAATGAAGAAATTATAGGCTATCATTTTTATAAAATAGGTGAGACAAAATATAATTTATCTTCGGCTATTAGGGATCATTTTATACCTTTTGCTGTGTCCGAAGGACTATTATTTTAAAAAAATTACAAAAAATTAAAAAAATGATTAATTTTTGCTTGCATGTGCAGATATTATATAGTATAATTTTATTTGTCAGCAAGATAAAGGTTAATGGGAGATTAGCTCAGTTGGTTAGAGCATCTGCCTTACAAGCAGGGGGTCATAGGTTCGAGTCCTATATCTCCCACCATTAATGCCGACATAGCGTAACTGGTAGCGCAACTGACTTGTAATCAGTAGGTTGGGGGTTCGACTCCCTCTGTCGGCACCATTATAATGTAGAAAATCCCGTATATTCGGGTTTTTTTAATGTCTTTATTTACATAAAAATATGGTAATTTCCATTGTTTTCGTGTATTTCGTGGTAATTTTATGGTAATTTTTAATTATAAATATTTATCAGTCGTTGCTGCCACTTTCTAATTTTTATTTTCTAAATGTCCATATTTGTTAACTGTTGTAGAATAGTTACTATGTCCAATTCTACCACTTATTTGATATAATTCTTTTCCTTTATACATCATAAGTGCTACATAGGTATGCCTTAAATCATATAATCTTGTTTTGGATACATTTGCAAGCACACAATATTTATAAAATGCTTTTCTCAAAGAAACATCAGAATATGGTCTATTTGTATTATAATTATAAAATATTAAATCGTTAATATTGATTTTTTTGTTTAAAAATATATGATGACCGAAAAGTGACTGAAATGTGACCGAATATATTATGATCGGTAATGGAAAAAATACAATGTATGTGTTAAAATGGATATAGATTAATTCATATATAATGTTCGGTAAAGAAGGTTGTAAACCCCTACATTATTGGTCCCATTTAAAAATTATCTTAAGATTTTGAGATTTTTTTATGACTTTATATTAAATATAACCTTTTATTGTAAATATCTATCTAAAAAACTTGAAAAAGAGGTAAGTAGTTTGTTATAATATTAGCGTACTTGAAAAAGGAGGGATAACTATGGCTAAAAATGAAAATAGAAAAGAAGTTACTATTAAATGTACTAATTGTGGTAAAGAACTTCGTCCAGTAAGTAAAAATAAGAAAAATAATCCTGAAAGATTAGAACTTAAAAGATACTGCGCAGCTTGTCATAAACATGTTGTAGCAAAAGAAAAGAAATAGGAGGTAAATTATGTTTATTAATATTAATGATATTAAAAATGGTATGACAATTATTATGGATGGTAATTTATGTACTATTCAAGAATTTCAACATGTTAAGCCAGGTAAAGGTCCTGCCTTTGTAAGAATTAAACTTAAAAATTTAAGAACAGGTTCTACAGTTGAGGATACTTATAATACTAACTTAAAGATTCAAAAAGCTCATATTGATAGGACTGAAGTAAGTTTTTTATATGCTGCTGGTGATAATTATACATTTATGAATAATGAAACTTATGAACAAATTGAAGTTCCTACTAAAGTTTTAGGAGATAATGTTAAGTTTATTAAAGAAGGTTTAACTTTAACACTTGATATTTATGAAGGTGAAATTATTGGTGTTACACTTCCTGAAAAAGTTGAATATGAAGTTATTGAAACTGAACCAGCTGTAAAAGGAAATACCACTAATAACGCTAATAAAGATGCTAAAATTGAAACAGGTTATACTGTAAAAGTTCCTTTATTTATTAATCAAGGAGAAAAGATTTTAGTTTCTACTAAAGATGGAAAATATTCAGGAAGAGCATAATGCTCTTTTTTATTTATAAGAAGTTTTTTATTTATTGAATATTTAATTAAATAATGATAGAATTTAATAGTAAGGTACAAAATGTATTTTTTATGAATGGAGAGTTAAGTATGAAAAATAAAAAAAGTAATACTATATTAATTATACAAGGTGTGTTATTTATAATCTTAATAATTGGAGCAGCTTATGCATATTTAGGAACATTTAATATAAATTTAAATAATAATGTAGCAGTTAACATTAATTCTACAAGTCCTGGTAATTTATCTTTTATTGCAAATTCTACTCAGTTAAATTTACAAGTACCTGATACCTCAATGACTAAGTATAATTCAAATAATAATGTTGCTGCGAAAGAAGATACTGGTTTTGTAGATATAACTTTAACAGGAGCTGAAGGTTTTTTAACAACATGTTCTTATGATTTAGTTTATGAATATAATACAAATAGTGATATATATGGTAAAACTGTACCAGTTACTACTGATGCTACTAAAGAAATAACTATTGAAGTAAATGGTATGAATGGAAATAATCATTTTGCTACAGAAACTAATTTTAATTTTGATACAAGTAAAGGATGGAGTAATGCTACTTCCACAAAAGGAGCAAAAGTTACATTAGTAACTGGAGCTACATTAAAAAGTTTAGGTACGGAGCAATCAGTAAGATGGAAAGTTACTGGTAGATATTATAATTTAGATTTAAATCAATATGCTTTAAGTGGTAAATCTTTTACTGGTAAAATATATGTAGAAAATGTAAATTGTTCTACTGAAGATGGTTCATCAGTTAAAAAAGGCTATGAAACAATACTTGCTAATAATGGGGGAGCAGAAAGTATGTCTACTCTTACTTCAGTGGATTTTGCAAAAATTACTACCGCCTCAGATAAAGGAATGTATAAAGCACAAGATGATTTAGGAATGTCTTATTATTTTAGAGGAGCAGTAGATAATAACTGGGTTAAATATGGTAAGTATACTAAAGATACATATTATACATATGATGGTGATTATAATTATTCTTTAGTAAGTAGTTGTGATGGACTAGATAACTGCTTTAAAATAGCCTCAAAAGGTGATGATATGTACTGGCGAATAATAAGAATAAATGGAGATAATTCAATTAGAATGATATACGCGGGTACATATGCACCAGATGCAAATACAAAAGTAACATTAACTGAAAGTGGCAAATTTGATGATGATGGTAATCCAATCGGAGGGCCAAAAACAGTTGTCGGATATTCAATGTTTAATCAAAATGATGATAGTGCAGAATATGTAGGATATATGTATACAATAGGAGAGCAACATAGAACAAGTAAAAGTAGTGATATAAAAACGTATTTAGAAGATTGGTATGCAAATTATACTGATTTAAATAAAACAGGAACAAAAATAACAGATCAAATATATTGTAATGATAGAACAGCATCAACTTCAGATGTAGCATATTCAACTACAAATTATACAACCTTAACAAGTTGGAATTCAACGGGAACAACATATTATTATGGAGCAAATGGTAGAGTATGGAATGATCCTGTATCACCTGATTATAAATGTCCAGTAGCCAGTGATAAGTTTACAACAACTACAGCCAAGGGTAATGGTAAGTTATCTTATCCAGTGGGATTAATAACAGCGGATGAATTAACTTTTGCTGGAATACGAGAAGAAACACCAAATAATAGTTTTTATTTATATACTGGGGATTACTATTGGGCGGGCTCCCCTCATTATTTCAGTGTTAATACTTCGTATGTTTTTGTTGCCAATGAATTTGGTATTTTGGGTAATGATTATGTGACTGGTGGCGGTGGTGTCCGAGGCGTAGTTTCTCTATCCTCTGATGCTAAGTTACTTGGAAGTGGAACATATAATGATGTTTATATTGTAGAATAAAAATAATGAAAGGTAAATATGAATATAGAAAAGTTAAAAAATGAATTAATTAGTCAAAAAAATTCAAAATTTAAAGGTAATATATATCATTATTCACAAGTTAATTTTGCATATAATTCTAATAAAATTGAGGATACACATTTAAGTGATGATGAAACTGTAAAAATATTTGTAACAAACTCTTATATATCTAAGGAAGATGATGTAGTAAAATTAGATGATTTAATTGAAATGAATAAAATTCTTAAAAAAGGAATATCTGATTAAGATAATCCAAGATATAATGTTGGAGAATTTAAGATAGTTCCTAATAAAATAGGCTTAATTAATGTTATAAATGCATCTTCCCCTAAAGATACTCCAAAAGATATTAATAATTTACTTACTTGGTATAATTCAATTGAAAATGTTACTCTTGAGGATATTATTGAATTTCATTATAGATTTGAAAAAATACATCCTTTTGGAGATGGTAATGGTAGAGTGGGAAGAATGATAATGTTTAAAGAGTATTTGAAAAATAGTATAATGCCTTTTATTGTATTAGATAATGATAAACCTTTTTATTTAAGAAGCCTTAAAAATTATGAAATTGATAAATTGTTTTTAATTGATACAGTGAAACATGAACAAGATTTATACGAAATAAATATGCTTGATTTTGAAATATAAAAAAGTTAGTGAAAATCCTTGACTATATCAGGGATTTTTTGGTATAATCTTATTGTTTTAAGTCATTTCATCCACTCTAAAAAGGTTTTTAAAAGATTATCTTACCTTAAAGGTGTGACTTATGAAAAGGAGGAAAAGAAATGAAAGCTATAATTAAAACAGGTGGAAAACAATATTATGTTGAAGAAAATAGCCGTATCTATGTTGAAAAATTAGATGTTGAAGCTGGACAAAAAGTTGTTTTCGATGAAGTATTATTTGTTGATGGAAAAGCTGGAAAACCATTTGTAAAAGGAGCATCAGTTGAAGCTGAAGTTATTAAAAATGGTAGAGGTAAAAAAATAAAAGTATTCCATTATCGTCCTAAGAAAAAATCTAGAAAAACTCAAGGACATAGACAAGCATATACTTTAGTTGAAGTTAAAAAAATTAATGGTTAATAATGATTAAAGTTAATAAAAATGGAAATGTTATTAAAATAACTGGTCATTCAGGTTATGATAATGCTGGTAAAGATGTTGTATGTGCTAGCGTATCAAGTATAATTTATACTACTGTAAATGGTCTATTAAATATCAATGAAAAAAGTATTGAATTTCTAGATAATGATGAATATATGGAAATAAAAGTTCTTTTATCTGATGATATTACAAACTCATTAATTTTAAATATGATGACTATGCTTAAAGAGTTAGAAAAATGTTATCCTAAAAATATTAAAGTTAATGAAGAATAATAGTAAAGGAGAATAGAAATGTTATATATAAGTTTAAATATTCAAAGATTTGCTCATGTTAAGGCTCAAGGTTCTACTAAGAACAATCGTGATTCAGCAGGTCGTAGATTAGGTGCTAAACTTTCTGATGGACAAACATGTAATGCTGGAAGTATTATTTACCGTCAAAGAGGAACTAGAATTTATCCAGGAACTAATGTAGGAATGGGAAAAGATCATACTTTATTTGCTAAAGTTAATGGAACTGTTAAGTATGAAAGAATGGGTAAAGATAAGAAAAAAGTATCTGTTTATGAGAAATAATAATGCCTTAATGGCATTTTTTTTGAAGGAGGGTTTATTATGTATTTAGTTAGTATTGATGAAAAAGTATTACCACTTCCAATGGGAATCAATATAAATAAATTTAGTAATTACTTTTCAGATGGAATATTATTTATTGATTATCTTGATGATGAAGAAAAAAATAAAGTATTAAGTGATTTATTTGATAATATAAGTATTTTATTTTGTTCATATGATTTAAATAAATATGATTTTGAAAAGAAAAAGACTATTAGAAATAATATTAATTATGCAAGATGTATGGAAAAATACTTTAATGAAAATAATATGTATAGTGAAAGTAATAGTATTTTAAAAGAAATTATTGTAGAAATGATTTCTTACTATGCAAATTATAAGGAATTTGATACAATAGATATAAGTTTAAGGGGAAGATAATATGTTTGTTGATGAAGTTAAAGTTAAGCTAATTGCTGGTGATGGAGGTATGGGATGTACTTCCTTTCGTAGAGAAAAATTTGTACCTATGGGTGGACCAGATGGTGGAAATGGTGGAAGAGGAAGTAATATCGTTTTTGTTGGAGATAAATCTTTAAAAACTTTAGTAGATTTAAGATTTCAAAAAATTATTAAAGGTAAAAAAGGTGAAAATGGTATGGGTTCCAATAAATATGGTAAAAATAGTGAAGATATCATTATTAAAGTACCTCTTGGAACTACTGTTTATGATGATGATACTAATCTTATTGTAAGCGATATAGTCGAGGATAATCAATCTGTTATAGTTGCTCATGGTGGAAGAGGTGGAAGAGGTAATAAAGCCTTTGCTACTCATGAAAATCCCGCTCCAAAGTTTTCTGAAAATGGTGAACAAGGAGAAATAAAATATTTAAGATGTGAACTTAAAGTTTTAGCGGATGTAGGACTTATTGGTATGCCAAGTGTTGGAAAATCAACATTTTTAAGTGTAATATCTTCGGCTAAACCTAAAATAGCAAGTTATCATTTTACAACTTTATCACCTAATTTAGGAGTAGTTAAATTAGGTGATGATTCTTTTGTAGTAGCAGACCTTCCTGGTTTAATCGAAGGAGCAAGTGAAGGAGTAGGTTTAGGAGATAGATTTTTAAAACATGCTGATAGATGTAAAGTTTTAGTACATATGGTAAATATGTCTAAAATGGAAGGTAATGATCCTATTAATGATTATAAAGTAATTAGGGAAGAACTTTCTAAATACTCTAAAAAACTTGCAAATAAAAAAGAAATTATTGTTGCCTCAAAAATGGATATGCCTGATAGTAAAGATAATTTAATAGAATTTAAAAAAGCTTATCCAGATAAAGATATATTTGAAATAAGCTCAATTACTCATTTTGGAATTGATGATTTATTAAACAAAATAAATGAAACTTTAAAAACTGAAGAAGAATTTTCTTATGGTAAAGATGAGTTTGAGGATGAAGTTTATATTAAATTTAAAAAAGATAAACCATATGAAATAACTAAAGATGGTGATACTTGGGTTGTTACAGGTAAAGAAATAGAAAGATTATTTAATATGACTAAGTTTACTGAAGAAGAGGGAGTTCTTCGTTTTGGTAGAATACTTCGTGCTATGGGTGTTGAAGAAACCTTAGAAAAAATGGGTGCTAAACCTGGTGATGATGTAGCAATAAATGATTATTTATTTACGTATAAAGGTTAATTTATCATACATTTTTAATTTTTTTGATTTAAATGCAGGCATTTCTAAAATGTTTGTATTTTTTAATTGCTCCTTTATTACAATAACTTTATTCTTTTCTACATTAACTGCTTTAAAAATAATTATTCCATGATTATCAAAACCAATTACATCAATATTTTCCTTCATAAAAAAAGTATGAATTGAATTTGTTTTAGGAAAAATTATTCCATAATCAAAATCTTTTTTACCCATAAATCCAATTAATTTCTTAAAAAAATTATTTGCTATTTTTACTTTTATATTTTCATCATCACTTATTTGTAATATCATATTTTTTTCTCCATTATAATCATATCAAAAAAAGTAAAAAAAATGTATAATTTTTAAAAAATAATTTTTAATTTATTGACTAAAGTAAAAAAATATTATATGATTATCTTGATAATAGAAGGGAGATTTTTAAAATGGATGAAAATTCAAAAAAGAGTAATGTAGTTCTTCTTACAGTAATAGCAATAGTAACCATGATTGTTGTTGTAATCGGAGCAACATTTGCTTATTTAGCAAGTCAAGTTGATGGAAAGGGTAATTCAAATATTAATGTTACAACTAATGTATCAAGTGATTTATTTTTAATTGATGCTGGTTCTCCAATTGAGATTGTAGCAAATACTGAAAATTTTGGAAAGGATCAAGCAGCTGCTGGAGAAGATTTAAGTGCTGAATCACTAGGAAGTATAACTTTTACAACAAATAGTGATACTGAATCTAAAAGAAAATATAAAATTGATTTAAATATTTCACAAAATGATATGGAATATACTTCAGGAACTTGTTATGTAAAAACTAGTACAGTAGAGGTTGATAAAGAAAACTGTAATGGTGAAAATATTTGGGCTACAGATGGTAAAGCAGAAAAATGTTATGCTAAAGGAAATGTTGTATCAAGAACTGATTACTTAGATAATATGTATTCTTGTACTGCAAGTGATATGTATATCTGGGAAACTAGAGAAGATGCTGAATTAGTATTAGATTTCTATAAAGTTGATAATACTAAAACTTCAGAAACTTGTAACACTGGAAAATGTTACGGACCTAATAGACAAGTTGTTGATGGAATAACTTCTGAATCTGCTTGTGATGGTAATAACAGATGGGTTGCTGATTACTTTAATGCAACAAATAATAAGTGTTATGTACTTCAAAATACATATGATATTACTAATTCTCAAGGAACTCTTAATTTAGTGGATAATGTAGAAATGACCACAAGTAAAACTATTGGTAAAGTAAATGATTACTATATGGCTAGAGTAACATTAATAAACTACATGCATAATCAAATACAAAATGGTTCTAAGAAATTTATGGCTAATATAGAATATTCTCAAATTATTTCTGAACCATAATTTAAATAAATACTAGGCTTAAACCTAGTTTTTTTATGTAAATATATTATATTCGTACTTGAAAATATATCAAAATAATGATTAAATTATTATAGATAGAATAAAGGAGAGATTTTGTATGGAAAAAAATATTAATGTAAAAATAATGGGAGTATTTGCAAGTATTCTTTTATTATTTATTGTAATAACAGCATCATTTGCCTATTTTGGTTCATTTGATGTAAATTTAAATAATAATGTAGCAGTAAATATTAATGCAGTTTCTCCTGGTAATGCAACATTTATTTCAAAAGGTGCAATACTAAACCTTCAAGTCCCTGCAGTAAATATGAGTCAAACAAATGCAGGCACTTTAGCAAGTTCTTCAAACGCTACTTTAACAGTAGAACTTACGGGAAGTCCAAACTTATCTACAACTTGTATATATGATGTAGTTTATGAATATGATACAAATTCTAATGTTTATGGAACAAGCCCTACAACAAAAAATGGAGATAAAGAAATTACTTTAGAAGTTACAAGCCCAAATGGAACAAATAACTTTAGTACAGAGAAAAATTTTGATTCATCTACAATAGCATCATATAAAAGTGGTAATACTTATACATTGGTTAGTGGAGTATCAATAGTAAGTACAGGAACAAAAACAAGTCAAAATATAAATATAACAGCAAGATATTATAATTTAAATGCATCACAAGATAATTTAGCCAGTAAAGCATTTACAGGTAAAATATATGCAGTAAAGAAAAATTGCGAGACTGGAGAAATACCAACAATAGCTAAAGATGTAATACTTTTATATAATGGTGGAGAAACAGTTATTAAAGCAAAAGGAAAACCTGATTTTAGTACAGTTGCCACAACCAATGAAGGAATGTATGCAGCAGAAGATGATTTAGGTACATCATATTATTTTAGAGGTGCCGTAGATAACAACTGGGTAAAATTTGGAAAAGATTCATCTGGTAATGATATTTACTGGAGAATCATAAGAATAAATGGAGATGGTTCAATAAGAATGGTTTACACAGGGACAACAGCTCCAACTGAAAGTACAAAAGTAATAATGACTGGAGAGGGTACTGCGATAGGAAGAAGTGCCTTTAATAGTAGTTCTAATTCATCAGAATATGTAGGATATATGTATACAGTAGGACAGCAACATGGAACAGGTACAAGTAGTACAATTAAAACAACAATAGATAATTGGTATAAAACAACAACACTTGAAACAGATGCAGCAACTAAAACTTTAGTAGCAGATCAAATATTTTGTAATGATAGAACTGTAACAAGTGGAACGTGGGTATCCACTGGAAGTAATTTTGATTATGCACCAATAGATAGAATATTTGATAATTCACCAAGTTTAAAGTGTATAAATGAGAGTGATAAATTTACGGTAAATAGTAGTAATGGAAATGGTGCATTAATTTATCCGGTGGGTTTAATAACAACTGATGAAATAAATATGGCAGGTGGTGGAAGTACAAATTCTAGTTACTATTTATATACCAACCAATATTATTGGTTGGGCTCCCCTTATAAGTGGAGTGGTAGTGGTGCTAACTCTTTCTTTGTTGACGTTAGTGGTAGTTTGGGCCTTGAAGGTGTCAACTTTGTTGGTGCTCGCCCCGTCATTTCTCTATCATCTGAAGCCAAATTTTCTGGAGATGGAACGTGGAATAATGTGTATACAGTAAGCTAGCTGATTGACGGACACTTTTGATAAAAACTAGGTAAATACTGGGATTACAAGGCTAAATCTTCGTTCAATAGTATGCAAATTTTGCCAAAAAGTATGCAATATTTGATAATGTAAAATAAAAAAATGCAAATAAATTTTAATTTTAAAAAATTTTTTGCATTTTTTAATACGCTAAAAATTGTTAAGATTATTTCTTAACAAAATTATTCGTAAATTTAAATTTCATTTTTTTAAAGATATAATTGCATATTAGTTTTTATATTAACATTTATAATAGTTAATCCTAAATTAAATAAAGATAAAATTCGTATAGACTTTTTATTTTTATCATATTTTACAAATCTTATGTTTAAGTTTTTCTTTACATGTGAATAATTTTTAGTATAATCAATACCAATAATTGTAAGCCATAGTCCAGCAAAACAAACTAACCTATATAAATTTTCATAGGCATGTAAATTTCTAGTTTTAGTTTTTTCCAAATTAAAACCATTAGTTTTTTGCGACTTAAAAAGCATTTCTATTGCTCAGAATCTATGAGCATATTCTCTTAAAGCTAAATTAGGTTCAATATTAGATAAAATAAACCAAGGATCTTCACTTAATTTTCCACGAGCAGTGGATAAGTTGCATTTAAAATGAAAATCACCCAATTCTAAATCTTTATAATAAAGTGAAGTATGTTTTCTAATTGGAAAATCAGTAAATTTTTTATAAATTTTATGTTTTTCTTTTTTATTTATCGTAAACAAATACTTTAATATTAGAATTTACTTTTGCTTTAACACAAAACTAATGACTTTTATCGTGAATAAATTTCATTAGTTTTAAATTACAAATCCATCTGTCAGCTAAAAAAGTTATTTTAGCATTTAATGGAGAAAGTAATTCAATAACTTCATTGATAGCATTGAAAATAACTTTCTCACTAAATAAACATTTTTTAGTAAGTTCATCAATTTCATAATGCCTATTAGATTTAGTTTTATCGCATTTAAACCAAATAGGAATAGATTGTTTTCCAACTTTTAAAGTAAACATTAAGGTAACAAAATTGTTTTTCATATACATATGATCTAAAACAACAACAAGTTTATTATATCTTATACAACCTACATTATTATTAATAATATATTTAATTGTAGTGTTAAAAAAATCTATACCATTAAATTTTTTATTATTGAAAAATCTCCATAGTTTCTTTTCAATAGAAGATTGATTAGAAAGAAAAGACTTATCAGAATAACATTTAGAAATATCTAAAGTAGTTACATTTTCAGCATTTATAATAGAAGTTATAATATGAGGAACAATTTTTGCTTGAGGTTTAGAAAGTTTAAAGTTGATATTTTCAAAAAAATCACTTAATCCCTTTACAACTACCTGTTTATTATTATATAATTTACTCTATTATTTAAAAAGTGTTCGGTATAATTAAACCTTATGTATATTTAGGGAAAAATAAAGTTGTAGTACAATAATTAATTTTTAAAAAATGACTAGCAAAAGTCTTAAAAATTGACTAGTAAGAATAATATATTTAGAAAAAACAATTTTACATTCAAATCCATACACAGTAAGTTGATAAAATTAAACTAGTAAAATGCTAGTTTTTTTTATATAATTAAAGTGGTGATAGAAAATGAAAATAGTTGATGGAAATAAAGCGTGTAGTAGTGTAGCATATTTGTTTAGTGAGATATGTTCAATATATCCAATTACACCATCCTCACCGATGGCTGAAAATATTGATTACTTAACGCATACTGATAAAAAAAATATATTTAATGATAAACCTACTGTGGTAGAAATGGAATCAGAACTTGGAGCAGCTGGTGCACTTCATGGAGCATTATTATCTGGAAGTTTAGCATCTACTTATACAGCAAGTCAAGGATTACTTTTAATGATTCCAAATCTATATAAAATAGCGGGAGAATGTCTTCCTGGAGTAATTCATGTTGCAGCAAGAAGTATTGCAACACATGCTCTTTCAATATTTGGTGATCATAGTGATATATATTCTGCGAGAATGACAGGATGCTGCATGCTTTCAAGTAGTAATGTTTATGATGCTCAAAACCTTGCGGCAGTAGCACATTTATCTGCGATAAAGGGAAGTCTTCCTTTTATACACTTTTTTGATGGTTTTAGAACAAGTCATGAACTTAATACAATAAAAGAATTACCCGAAGAAAAATTACTTCCTTTGGTAGATAAAAATGCTTTAGAAAGTTTTAAGAAAAGGGCATTACTTACAGATTTAAATTATGGAACAAGTCAAACTGAGGATGTATATTTTCAAATAACTGAAAGTAGAAATGAATTATATGATAAAATGCCAGATATTGTTAATGAATATATGACTAAAATTAATGAAATAATGGGAACTAGTTATAAACCATTTAATTACTATGGAAGCGAAAATGCTAAATATATAATTATTGCAATGGGTAGTGTAAATGACACTATTAAACTTGTAATTGATAATGAAATAAAAAATGGTAATAATGATTATGGCTTAATTGAGGTTCATTTATATAGACCATTTAGTAAAAAATATTTAGAGCAAGTACTTCCTAAAAGTGTACAAAAAATTGCTGTATTGGATAGGACTAAAGAAGCTGGAAGTATTGGTGAACCACTTTATTTAGATGTATTATCTTCGTTAAAAGATAAAAATATAGAGATTGTCGGAGGAAGATATGGACTATCTAGTAAAAATACTAGTCCTAGTGATATAAAAAGTGTTTATGATAGTTTAGAAAGTAAACCTCAAAATAGTTTTACAATTGGTATAAATGATGATTTAACTCATTTAAGTTTACCAAAAACTAATTATAAATTATCTAATAATTATGAAGAATTTAAAATATATGGTTTTGGTTCAGATGGAATGGTAAGTGCCTCAAAAAATATGCTTACATTATTACATGAAAGTTTAGGAAAATATGTCGAAGGTTATTTTGAATATGATTCTAAAAAAAGTGGTGGAGTAACTATATCTCATTTAAGAATGGGAGATAATAGTATTAATGCACCTTTTTATGTAACTAGCCCTACTTTAGTAGTAGTAACAAAAGATGTTTATTTTGAAAGATATGATATGCTTTCTGGTATAAAAGATAATGGAATACTTTTAATAAATACTATTAAAAATGAAAAAGAATTAAACGATTATTTAAGTAGTTCTATAAAAAAAGAAATTATATCTAAAAATATAAATGTAAAAATAATTAATGCACAAAGGATTGCTTATGAAAATCATTTAAATGGCAAAATAAGCAAGATTATGGAAGTAAATATACTTAATCTATTAAATGTACCAAATGCTAAAAAAATGGTTGTTAATTCCGTTAAAAAGGCCTTTATGACTAAAGGTGAGGATGTTGTTAATAATAATATTAATGCTATAAATGCATCATTAAATGAAATAAAAGATGTAAAAATAATAGATAGTTTTGACAAAGAGAAAAATGAAGAAAAAGATATTTATACTTTAATAAATAATAGAAAAGGAGAAAACCTTTCTACAAGTGAAGTTAAAATGTTTAGTAATGGTGGAGTTAAATGTGGACTATCTAAATATGAAAAAAGAGATGTTTCTATGCTTACTCCAAAATGGAATATAGAAAAATGTATTGAATGTGGAGCATGTAATATAGTTTGTCCTCATAGTGTAATAAGGCCATTTATTACTAAAGATAAATCACTTGGTAAACCTCTTTTAGGAAATGATGAATATAATTATTTTGTAGGTATTAGTAATAAAGATTGTACTGGATGTGGTTTATGCGTAGGAGTTTGTCCAACTAAAGCTCTTACTTTAGAAACAAATGTTACTCCAACTGATGAATTATTTAATACATATGAAAATCCATCATTATATCCAAAAAACACTATAAAAGGAGTATCTTTAACAAAACCATTATTTGAATTTTCTGGTGCTTGTGCTGGTTGTGGTGAAACTCCATATATTAAATTATTAACTCAAATTGTTGGAGAAAAATTAGTTATTGCTAATGCTACAGGATGTTCAAGTATTTACGGAGGTAGTTTTCCATCAACACCATATTTAGTTCCTTGGGCAAATTCACTTTTCGAAGATAATGCAGAATTTGCTTATGGTATTTATACATCATATAAACAAAAAAGAAATAGAATAAAAAATATTATTTCTAATTCTATTAATTCTTATTCTGAAAAAGAAAAAGATGCTTGTTTAAATCTGCTTTTAAATTTTGATAATTATGAAATTACAAATAATTTTGTAAAAAATATGGATGATTTAACTTTACCAAAAGAATTATATGATTTAAAAGAATATATACCTAAAAAAAGTGTTTGGGCTATTGGTGGTGATGGTTGGGCTTATGATATAGGATATAATGGAATAGATCATATTCTTCATTCAAATGAAAATATTAATATTTTAGTTCTTGATACAGAGGTTTATTCAAATACTGGAGGACAAGCAAGTAAATCAACAAAAGTTGGTGCTGTTGCTGAATTTGCAGATTTTGGTAAGAAAACTAGTAAAAAAGATTTATTCAAAATTGCTATGTGCGCCCCTAATGCATATGTTGGATCAATTTGTTTGGGAGCAAATAATGTTCAAGCAATTAAGACATTAACTGAAGCAGAAAATCATAATGGTCCCTCAATTGTAATATGTTATTGTCCTTGTATAGAACATGGTATCAAGGGTGGAATGTGTAACTCTATTAACGAAGAAAAACTTGCAGTAGAGTGTGGTTATACACTTTTAATGAGATATAAAGATAATAAACTATATCTTGATTCAAAAGAACCTAATTTTGATAAGTATGAAGAATTTTTAAATAATGAAGTAAGATATAATGCTTTAAAAATAAAAGATAATTCTTTAGCAAATAAACTTCTTAATATACAAATTAATAATGCTAAAGAAAGATATAATTATTATAATAAAATAAAGAGTACTGATTAGTATTCTTTTTTTTCATAAAAAAACGAGGCCTTTAGGGCCTCAAAGAATAAAAAGGGGTTGACTAGTGTGATACTAGCACCAAATCGCCTTCTTAAGTGATTTGGTAATTAATATACTAAAGCATATATGATAAAAAGTCAATTAACTTTACACTCATTTTACATATTTTTTTAAAAAACTTTATATTTGCTTTTTTTATAAAGTTTGATACAATTAGGTTGGAGGTAAAATGGACATAAAAAATTTACACCAGGTGGGTGAAAAAACTTCAAAAATATTAAATAAACTAGGAATATTTACAGATGATGATTTAATAAATTATTATCCATATAGATATAATGTTTATAATTTTTCAAATGAATTAATAGATAATTCTTTATTAATAATAAATGTAATTATTGAATCTAATCCAATTGTTTCATATATTAAAAAAAATTTTAATAGATTATCATTTAGAGCAAGGTATAATGAAAGAATTTTTAATGTAGTAATATTTAATAGAGCTTATTTAAAAACAAATTTAACTATTGGAAAAAATATAACTATTATTGGTAAATATGATTTTAAGAAAAATATATTTACATCTTCGGATATAAAATTTAATGTAAC
>ERZ773235.2071-NODE-2071-length-18151-cov-4.518291_pt1 | contig 18151 bp, 17 predicted proteins | sample MGYA00580522_ERZ773235 | MGnify/ENA primary metagenome ERZ773235 (study PRJEB29015, sample SAMEA2737797) | human gut metagenome | biome: human gut; feature: human-associated habitat; material: faeces | place: China | collected 2012 ...
CCGCGACTGCGTGGCGCTGCCCGCCGCGCCGTCCGCCGTCAGCCCGTTCGCCTGCTGAAACTGCCGAACGGCCTGCGCCGTCGCCTCGTCATAAGCGCCGCTTATAAAAGAGGCGGACAGGTACCCCAGTGCCGCCAATCGGCTCTGCACCTGCCGCACCTGTTCGCCGCTCATGCCCGCCGTCAGCACGTCGGATACCGTCACGGTATCCGATGCGCTCGACAGCTTGTCGCCGACGCGCACGCCGTTTGCGTCCAGCGCGTCGTTCGAATAAATCAGCTTGAGGGACTGCGGCCCCGCCGCGCCGTCCACCTTCAAGTCGTTCATCGTCTGGAAGGCCTTCGTCGCCTCCACGGTCTTCTGGTTGAATTTGCCGGTCACATATTTGCTGTTCAGATAGCCCAGCTCGACCAGCCGCTGCTGATATTGGCGCACGTTATCGCCTTCGCTCTCCCACTGGATCACCGTCGTCATATCCGGCACAGCCGTCGGTGAAACGGTCGTCGAGCCGCCCGACGCGCCGAAATATGCGTTGTAACTCACCGCGTTTCCGCTGTACAGGATGGAGAGCGTGCCGCTGCCCGCCACGCCGTCCGCCTTCAGCCCGTTCGCCTCTTGGAAGAGCTTGACCGCGCGTTCCGTTCCCGAGCCGAACTGTCCGTCCGGCGTGGTGCTCAGATAGCCCAGCGTCGCCAGATAGCGCTGCATCACTTCCACCTGATCGCTCTTGTCGCCGCGCCGCAGCACGGTGTACGCCGTCTCCGGCTGATAGGTCGCCTCCGGCTCGTCGGCGATGTCGTCGTCGGTCGTCTCCGCCGCAACCGCATTGCCGCTGTTCAGCTTGTTCATCGTGCCCTTGCCCGCTATGCCGTCCGCGCCCAGCCCGTTCGCCTTCTGGAAGGCCTTGACCGCCGCCGTCGTCTCGCTGGAATAGCGCCCGTCGATGCGCCCGTTGTAATAGCCCAATTCAAACAGCCGCGCCTGCAAGGTGTATACGTCCTCGCCCGTGTCGCCCTCGCGCATGGTGCCGTTTCCGCTCGGCTCAGCCGTCGCGGCGGCCGGTTTGCAGCTTCCGTTCAGCTTCTTGAGCGTGCTTGCGCCCGCCGTGCCGTCCGCCGTCAGGCCGTTTCGGGTCTGGAACGCCGTCAGCGCGTTCTGTGTCTCCGCGCCGAATACGCCGTCCGCCACGCCGCTCAGATAATTCAGCTCGATCAGCCGCTCCTGCAAGGCATAAACGTCGTTGCCCGTCATGCCGACCGTCAGCGTGCGCGTCTGATCCGGGTTCGCCGTCGCCACCGGGCTGGCCGCGTATTTCGCGCTGGCGGAATACAGCTTCGTCTGCGTCTGGCTGCCCGCCTGCCCGTCGCCGCTCAGGCCGTTCGCCCGCTGGAAGGCCTTGACCGCGCTGGTCGTCGTCGAGCCGTAAATGCCGTCCACGCCGCCCGCGTAATAGCCCAACTCGGCCAGCCGCCCTTGCAGCTTGCGCACGTCGAGGCCGGATGCACCCTCCTTGAGCAATGTGTAGCCGCTGTCCACCGCGCTCGCGCTGACCGTCTTGGGCTGCGCCGACGCGGAATAGAGCTTGTCCTGCGTGGCGCGGCCGGCGATGCCGTCCGCCGTCAGGCCGTTTCGGCTCTGGAATTCCGTCACGGCGCTCTGCGTGCCGGTGGAGTATTTGCCGTCAATCGTGCCGGTATAATAGCCCAGCTCGGTCAGCCGTGCCTGCAAATCGCTCACGTCGCTGCCCGTCGAGCCGACGCGGAGCACGGGATAGCCCGCGTTGTAATCCTGTGTGGAGGTCTGCCAGCTCTGCGCGCCCGGCGCAACGGTCGCCGCCGTTTTGGGCGTCGTCGTCGGCAGGCTGCCGCCGGACCAATCCTCCCACGTGCTCTGGTCGCTGGATTGCCACGTGTCCGGCGTGGGGGTCGGCGTGTTCTGCGGCACAGGGGTCGGCGTATTCGTCGGCAGCGCCTGCACCGTGCCGAACGGAACCGTCCCGTCGCTGATTTGCAGCGGATCGAGCGTCGGGTCGGGCTGGATGAAGCAGCCCGTCAGGCCGCCCAGCATGCCCGCCAGCATCGCCGCCAGCGCCATTTTTTTGATATTTCGCTTCACGCTTCCCCCTCCGTTCCGTCAAGAATCGCGTCCACCTCGTCCAGCGATGCGATTTCGTATGCAATCGGCAAGCCCTTGTCGTTTGCCGCGCCCTTCGGGTTGAACCAGCAGGCGTCAATCCCCGCGTTCTTCGCCGCCGCGATGTCGCTGGTCAGCGAATCGCCGAGCATCAGCGCGCGCCGCTTATCCGTCGCCCGCGCCAGTTCCATGCCCTTTTCCAGCATCAGCGGGTTCGGCTTGGCCGCGCCGACCTCCTCGCTGATGACCAGCCCGCTGATATACGGCCTCAGCTCGCTTTTGGCCATGCGTCCGCGCTGCACCTGCGCGATTCCGTTGGTCACAATCACGACCGGGATTTTCGCGCTCCAGCGCCTGACCGCCTCCACCGCGCCGTCGAGCGGCACGCTCTGCCGACCCAGCGCCTCAACGAAAGCGTCGCACATCCGCTGCGCGTCGCCGTCCCTGTGAATCGCCGCCAGAAACTGTTCAAACCGCCGCACGCGCAGAACGCTCTGCTCGATTTTACCTTGCTCAAGCAGCTTCCAAAGCGCCTCGTTGATGGCGGAATAGGTCGCCAGCAGCTCCGGCGTAGACGAAAAGCCCATCTTCTCGCAGGCGATGGCAAAGGCGTTTTCCTCCGCCTTGTTAAAATCAAAAAGCGTGTTATCCGCGTCGCACAGCAGCACGTCGTAGCGCATATTGTTACCTCTCTTATATCTTTTTGGGGCTTTGCCCCAAACCCCAGCAGGGGAATGATTCCCCTGCACCCCTGCTTCGCTTCGCGAAATCAAAGAAGATAGATTGATTGTATCACATTTATGGCATAAAGAAAAGCGGTGCAGGATTCTTTCCTCCCCCGCGCCGCCGGAAATGATTTCAATTTTGAATTCTGTTTTCAATACCGGATGCGCTGTAAAGCACATTTGTAACGACAACCCGATCTTCTTCGATCACATAGAAAACGGAATAATGATCGACAACCGCCCGATGCAATCCCCTTGAACGTTCGGGTTCAAAATCTACAAGCGCATATTTTTCCGGGAATGCGCTCAATGTCAGTATCTTTTCTGCAATACGCCGATACTGCCTTTCCGCATTGCCGGGTGAAAGCAACTCATTTTCGATATAATCTCGAAGCGCCCGCATGTCTTCAAGCGCTTCGTCTGTCACCTTTACAGCGTACTGTTTCATCATTCACGCTTCTCTCTGTATTGCGCGAACACCTCTGCCGCATCGTGAAGATTACCCTTCTCTGCATCTGCAAGGCCGCGCGCCAGTTTCTCGTGAAGCTGCGCCTCCGTCATCTTATCCATGTTGATCGCGTTCGGCGCCTGCGGCAGCGTAACAGCGAATGGAATCCCGCCCGTAAGCGATATCTGATTCAGATACATATTGATCGCCGTTGACATCGGCACGCCCAGTTTGGAAAGCACTTCTTCTGCCCGCGCTTTCACCATCGGGTTCACCCGAACATTCAAAGTCGTCGCTTTTTCCATCTGTTTCTCGCCTCCTTACGCCATCATTGTAACGCAAACGTCATTACAATTCAAGTTTTTCTTTTCATTTATCCAAAAAAGCGGCGCAAAGGGCTTTCCTCCCCCGCGCCGCCGGAAATGATTTCAATTCTGCTCAGTCGTCCCCCAGCAAATCGCTCCGACTGCCGGAGACCAGATCAATATTCTCGTAGCGCTCCTCGTCGTCGATCAGCTCGCTCAGCCCGTGCGCCACGCAGAGATCCGGCTCGTCGGCCAGCGTCGTGCGAATCTTGAGCTGGTCGCTGATAACCCCGTCCAGCCCGAAGAGCTGCGCGCCGCCGCCGCTGAGGGTGATGCCCTCGTCAAAGATATCGCTGGCCAGTTCGGGCGGCGTGCGCTCGATCATCCGGTGCAGCGCGCTCATCAGGTCGCGCAGCGGCTCATCCAGCGCCTCGATCATCTCCTCGGAAGAAACCGTCACCGCGCGCGGCAGGCCGGAAACCAGACTGCGCCCGCAGGCGTCCATTTCCAGCTTTACGCCGCGCATCCGCGCCGAGCCGATGTCGATTTTCAGCTCCTCCGCCGTCCGCGCGCCGATGAGCAGGTTGTGCTTCTTGCGCAGATAGTCGATGATCGCGTCGTCGAACCGGTCGCCGCCGACGTTCAGAATATCCCAGACAATCTGATGACCGAAGGAAAACACGGATACGTTCGTTCGCCCGCCGCCGATGTCGATGTTCATCCGGCCATATGGCTGGTCGATGCGCATGCCCGCGCCGATCGCGGAGGCCACGCTCTCATCCACCGGCACGACGCTGCGAACGCCCGCGTCCACCAGCACATCCACCAGCGTCTGCCGTTCGCTGGGCGCCATGCCGCCGGGCAGCGCCAGCAGCAGCTTGGGGCGGAACGTCGCGCGCTTGCCGATCACCTTGCGCATAAAGTAGCGCAGCATTTTGCTCACCAGATCGAAACTGCGGATTCGCCCGTCGCGCAGCGGCCTTTCCACAATCAGCCCCGCCGGGGTGCGGCCGTACATGCGGCGCGCTTCCTCGCCGACGGCGACCACGTTTCGGGTCTGCCTGTCATAGGCCACATAAGCCGGTTCGCTGAGCACAATGCCCTTGCCCCGCACGACGATGTGCAGGGTCGATGTGCCCAAATCCATGCCCAGTTCATCCACGCCAAACATTCGTTGTTCTCCTTTATGCTTCCATGCTTTTATGCTTCGGTCTTCGCGTATCGTCTCTTCGTCGCCTCGCCGCCGCGCAGGTGGCGTTCCGCCTTGTTTTTGGCCATCACGGCCGCCACTTCCCTGTGCAGCGGCGCGGACAGGCGCGCAAGCCGCGACTCCATATCCTTGTGCACCGTCGATTTGGATACGCCCAGCACGCTGGCCGTCTTTCTCACCGTAGCGCCCGTCGCAGCGATATATTCCGCCTCGCGCAGCACCCTGCGCTCCATCGCCTGATTCACGCGCATCCCCCCAGACAGTCTCGCTATTCCGGGCTATCCTATGCGGGGACGCGGCTTTTTTCCCTTGCAACCGTTCGCCTATCTTCGCGGCGGTCAAAGCGTTGTCTGCAAGGCAATAACTTTATTATAATAACGCAGCGCGGGGTAATCGTCAAGTTTTGGCATAAACGTTTTGAGGCTCTGCCTCAAACTTCGGCAGGAACCTGAGGTTCCTGCACCTCCCACACCGCCTTGCGAAGATTCAGGTCGGGTGTTTTGCTTCCCGCCTCCCTCTTCGAGGGAGGTGTCGCCGCAGGCGACGGAAGGGGTGATGTCCTTGATTTCAAAAACCTCCCCGCGGTCAGGGAGGTTCGTCGATCTTTTTACGCAAAATACCCCAGCGCTTTTTCTTCGTCGCCGTCGTAGAGCACGCGCATCAGCGTCAGCCCGCAGGCGGGCGCGGTCTGCCCGAGCAGCAGGCGGTCGCCGGTCGCAATCGCGCGCGCGATGCAGCCCGGCTCGCGTTTCCCCGTGCCGACCTCCATCAGCGTGCCCGCGATGATGCGCACCATGTTGTAGAGAAACCCGTCGCCCAGCACGGTCAGAACCACGTCCTCGCCCTGCCGTTCCACCTGCGCGCGGTAGATCGTGCGCACGGTGCTCTTGGCGACGCTTCCGCTGGCGGCAAACGCGGCGAAATCGTGCCGGCCGCAGAGGCTCTGCGCTTCCGCGTGCATCCGCTCCGCGTCCATCGGCATGGGCGCGTGTGCCTTGTACTGCCTGCCGATGGCGCAGGCGTGGCGCGCGTTGCAGAATGTATAGCGGTACACCTTTCCGCAGGCGGAAAACCGCGCGTGGAATCCCTCCGGCGCGAGCATGCTTTCGCGGATGCGGATATCCGGCGGCAGCATGGTGTTGAGCGCGAAACAGATTTTTTCCGGCGGGATGCGCGTCGCGCTGTCAAAGTGCGCGCACAGGCCGCAGGCGTGAACGCCCGCGTCCGTCCGGCTCGAACCGACCACGCCGATCGTTTCGCCCGTCAGCCGCGCAAGCGCTTCCTCCAGCGTCTGCTGCACACTCGGGCCGTTGATCTGCCGCTGCCAGCCGCTGTACGCCGTGCCGTCGTATTCAATCGTCAGCCGGAAGCGCTTCTGCCCCTCCGGGGGATGGTCCGCCGGGCTGGGGATGTGGCGGCTGGTCAGCCTCAGCTCATCCAAGCAGCCTGCCCTCCGCCACGATGATGATGAGGAACGCCGCCATCGCCAGCGCGCCGTAAAGGTCGAGCTTGGTGTATTTCAGCTCGCGCAGGCGGGTGCGGTGGTCGCCGCCGCGGTAGCAGCGCGCCTCCATCGCCATGGCCAGCTCGTTTGCCCGGCGGAAGGAGCTGACGAACAGCGGCACGAGCAGCGGAACCATCGCCTTCGCGCGCTCGATCAGGTTGCCGCTTTCAAAATCCGCGCCGCGCGCCATCTGCGCCTTTTGAATCTTGTCCGTCTCCTCCAGCAGCGTCGGAATGAACCGCAGCGCAATGGTCATCATCATCGCCAGCTCGTGCGCCGGGAAGTGAATCTTCTCCAGCGGGTGCATGATGCGCTCCAGGCCGTCCGTGAGCTGCACCGGGCTGGTCGTCAGCGTCAGCACCGACGTGCCCATCACCAAAAAGACGAGGCGCAGCGCGAAATAAATCGCGTTGTTCAGCGCTTCCTTCGTCAGCGTGAAAAAGCCCAGCGTGAAAATCGGCGTTTCGCCCTGCACAAAGAACAGGTTCAGGATGAACGTGAAGATGATGATGAATCGAAGCGGCTTGACGCCCTTCGCCAGATACGAAAATTTGATGCCCGAAATGCGCACGACGATGTAGAGAAACGCCAGCGCAATCGCGTATCCCGGCAGGTTCGCCACGATGAACACGCCCACGATGTAGAGAATCGTCAGAATCAGCTTCATCCGCGGGTCCATCCGATGAATCGCCGAGTTGCCGGGGAAATACTGCCCCAGCGTGATGTCGTTAAGCATGGCGGCCTCCCTTCCCCACGATCGCCTCAACCGCCGCGCGGACTTCTTCAATCTTGTAAATGCCTTCCGGCACGTCAAAGCCCTTTTCGCGCAGCTTCTGCGCCAGCTCGACGGCCTGCGGCACGTCCAGCCCGATGGCGCGCAGCTCCTCCCCGCGGGAGAAAATCTCGCGCGGCGTGCCGTCCATCGCGACCTTGCCGTGGTTCATAACGATGACGCGCTCGGCCAGCGCCGCCACATCGTCCATCGAGTGGCTGACCATCACGATCGTCGCGCCGGATTCGCGGTGCAGATCGCTGATCAGCCCCAAAATCTCCTCGCGTCCCCGCGGATCAAGGCCGGCGCAGGGCTCGTCGAGCACCAGCGTCTGCGGCTCCATCGCCAAAACGCCCGCAATCGCCACCCGGCGCATCTGCCCGCCGGAAAGCTCGAAGACCGAGCGCTGGGCGAGCTTGTCGTAATCCAGCGCGACGCGGCGCATCGCCGTGCGCACCCGGCGGTCGATCTCCGCCTCGCCCAGCCCCAGATTCTTCGGGCCGAAGGCGATATCCTTGGCGACTGTTTCCTCAAACAGTTGGTTCTCCGGGTATTGGAAAACCAGCCCGACGCGGCGGCGGATGGCGCGCCTGTCGGTGCCCTTCTCCGCCAGGTCCATGCCGTCCACCGTGATTTTGCCGCTCGTCGGCAGAATCAGCCCGTTGAGGTGCTGCACCAGTGTGGATTTTCCGCTGCCGGTGTGGCCGATCAGGCCGATGAACTCGCCGTCGTGAATCATCAGGCTCACGTCGTCGAGCGCCCTCGTCTCATACGGGCCGCCCTGCATGTATACATAGTTCAGATGTTCGATGACAATCGACATACTTCCTCCACCATCTCGTCCACGGTCAGCACATCCGCGCGCACGTCCACACCGTCCGCCCGCAGGCTGTGCGCCAGATCGGTCATCGGCGGCACGTCAAGCCCCAGCGCGCGCACCTTGTCCACCTTCGTGAAAACCTCGCGCGGCGTGCCGTTCATGGCGATCCGCCCGTCGTCCATCACGATCATGTAATCGGCCGTCGCCGCCTCGCTCATGTAGTGCGTGATAATCACCACGCTGATGCCTTCCTCCCGGTTCAGCCGGTGCACGGTGTTCATCACCTCGCGCCGCCCGCTCGGATCGAGCATCGCCGTCGATTCGTCCAAAATAATCACGTCCGGCTTCATCGCCAGCACGCCCGCGATGGCGACGCGCTGCTTCTGTCCGCCGGAGAGCATGTGCGGCGCTTTTTTGGCGTATTGGCTCATGCCGACAGCCCGAAGCGCGTCGTCGATGCGCACGCGGATTTCCTTGGGCGGCACGCCGTTGTTTTCAAGGCCGAAAGCCACGTCCTCTTCCACAACCGTCGCGACGATCTGGTTATCCGGGTTCTGAAAGACCATGCCCGCGTGCTGACGGATATCGAAGACGAGGTCATCGTCCTTCGTGTCCATCCCGCAGACCCAAACCGTGCCGCTTCCCGGCACATACAGCGCGTTGAAGAGCTTGGCCAGCGTCGATTTGCCGCTGCCGTTGTGGCCGAGAATCGCCAGAAACTCGCCCTTCTTCACGCGCATGCTCACCTCATCGACCGCGTTCTTCTCCGCTTCCGGGTAACGGTAGCAGAGGCTGCTGGCGATGATACGGTTTTCCTCAACATTTGTCACCGATTTATCCTCCATACGGGTACATTCTGTTTTGCGTTCTATAACTCCCTCAGTCAGCTTCGCTGACAGCTCCCTCGAAGAGGGAGCTCTTTTCTTCGCAGAGCATGAAATTTCTGCTGAATATACCTCCCTCTTCGAGGGAGGTGGCACGCCGAAGGCGTGACGGAAGGAGTTCATCCCCCAAGGCGCAACGGAAGGAGACAAAAAACGGCACCCAAAGAACATGTCCTTGGGCGCCGTGAAAGCATAGCAAAAATCCTTGCCGTCTTCTTCCATCCAGACTATACTGTCGGTTTCGGAATTTCGCCGAATCGAAAGCCGCTTTGGCTCGTCGCGGACTATACCGCCGGTCGGGAATCTCACCCCGCCCCGAAGACGGATTGATTATAGCATAAAACCCTTCAAAAGGAAAGAGGAAATTGTTATTGATTAAACGTGACGACCTCTTCCTCCGGCGGTTCGCACGGCTCGAGCTTGGTGACGTAGAGCACCGGGCCGACGCCCTTGTACTGCGTCCGCTCCTCGGCCTTCACCTCGGCGGTTATCATCTGCCACGTCTTCGGCTCGGGCATCGGCAGCCCGTTCGCCTTGGCGATAAAGCCGACGAAGCGCACGTCCTCCGCGCAGCAGACCATGCCCATCCGGCCGGGAACAAACTCGTCCTTGCCGATGTTGCGGCCGCGGTAGATATAGCCCTTAAACCGCACGGTCTTTCCGTCGTATTCCTCCGGGTTTTCGGAAGCGTCCAGATAGAAGATGCCGAACTGATGATCCTCGATCTCGACGATCGGCGCGTCCATGTCGTAGGGCGGCGGCATTCCCGCGCCGTAATCCTCGCTCGTGCCGTCGTCGTTTTCGAAGTAGAGGGACGCCTGCGGATTCATGCTGCGCACGTTGCGGTCTCGGATGAGCTGGCGGGTTTCCTCCGTCGCGCGGTTGAAAACCACCATGTCCGCGTCCGTGATATGCTGGAGCATCCGCTGCCCCATGTTCTTGGCGTACAGGTCAAACGTCTCGGCGTTCACCGTCGTGATGATCTGGTAGATTTCCAGCACCTTCGGTGTGCGCTCAATCGCCGCGTCGAGATCCCACATGCCGTTCATCTCGACGATCACGCGGTCCGGGTGATGCTTGCGCACAAACGCGCGCAGCGTGTCGCCGTTGTATTCGTCCTCGTCCTCGATGCACTCCACGACGCTGTGCGTCTTTTTGAGCATATCGGGTTCGTATTCCGTCTCGCCCTCTTCGCACTGGATAATCAGCGTGCTCTCGTCACGCGTGAATCCGGGATCCTGCAAGACGCTGGCGATGAAGGACGTTTTGCCGCTTTCAAGGAAACCGGCAAACATGTAAACCGGAATGGCCATTTCGTTCCTCCGATCAGGCGACGCCGAACAGGCTCGCCAGCTTCTCGTCCACGAGCTTGCTGCCGATCACGCACAGGCGGCCAGTGTAATCCGCCGGACCCTTGCGGATGTTCTGCTCGCCCGGCGTGTAGTCAAAGTGAATCCAGCCGCCGTCGGTGCAGGGCACAATGCCCTTCGCGCGCAGCACAATGCCGTACTCGCCGCCGTCGAGCTTGGAGAGCATCGCGGAAAGCTCGTCCTCGCCGAACTTGCGCACCGTCTCCCTGCCCCAGGAGACGAACACCTCGTCCGCGTCGTGGCCGTGGTGATGGTGGTGATGGCCGCAGCTGCACACGCCGTGCTCGTCGTAATGATGATGATGCTCGTGCTCGTCGTGGTCGTGATGATGCTCGTGCTCATGCTCGTCATGCTCGTCGTCATCGTGATGATGGTGGCAGCACTCGCCGTGCTCATCGTGGTCGTGATGATGGTGGCAGCACTCGTCGTCGTCATCATCATCATCGTCGTCGTGGTGCTCGGCCATCACCGTCGCCAGCATGTCCTCGGCGAGGCTGTGGTCATCCTGCATCGCCGCGAGAATCGTCTCGCCGCTGATGTCGTCCCACGGGGTCGTGATGATGCGCGCCTTCGCGTTGTGCTCGCGCAGCAGCGCGACGACGGCCTCCAGCTTCTCCTGACTCATGCCCTGCGTGCGGCTGAGCAGAATCGTGCCGGCGTATTCAATCTGGTTGAGGAAGAACTCGCCGAAGTTCTTGACGTACATGCGGCACTTGCCCGCGTCCGCGACGGTCACAAAGCTGCCCATCTCGGCCTCCGGGATGTCCTTCTCCACGCCCTCGACCGCGCGGATCACGTCGGAGAGCTTGCCCACGCCGCTCGGCTCGATCAGGATGCGATCCGGGTGATACTGGTCGATCACCTTGCGCAGCGCCTTGCCGAAGTCGCCCACCAGCGAGCAGCAGATGCAGCCGGAGTTCATCTCCGTCACCTCGATGCCGGCCTCCTTCATAAAGCCGCCGTCAATGCCGATCTCGCCGAATTCGTTTTCAATCAGAACGACCTTCTCGCCGGAAAGCGCCTCTTTAAGCAGTTTCTTGATCAGCGTCGTCTTGCCCGCGCCAAGAAAGCCGGAAAAAATATCAATTTTCGTCATGGTAAGCATCTCCTTATGGGTTTACATTTAGGGCTGCGGGGGAACGCATGGGACGCTGTCCCAAGCCCTGCCAAGAACCCGAGGTTCTTGGCACGCCCGCCCGATTCCAAAAGCATATTGTACACCGTTTTTTCGGAAAATACAAGGATTTCAGCCGAAAAAACAAAGTTGGTCAAATTATGCTTGTTCTCTCTTTTTCGCTGTCCGCGCGTCAGATTCGCGCCGCGCCGGTTTCCCGCGCCGCCTTCGCCACCGCCTCGGCGACCGCCGGGCCGACGCGCTTGTCAAACGCCTTGGGGATGATGTAATCCGCGTTCAGCTCGTCCTCGGCCACAAGCCCCGCAATCGCGTAGCTCGCCGCGACCTTCATCGCCTCGTTGATGTCCTTGGCGCGGCAATCGAGCGCGCCGCGGAAAATGCCGGGGAACGCCAGCACGTTGTTGATCTGGTTTTTGTAGTCGCTGCGGCCGCTGCCGACAACCGCCGCGCCCGCCGCCAGCGCCTCGTCCGGGTGGATTTCCGGAACGGGGTTCGCCATCGGGAACACGCACGCGCCCGTGTTCATGCTCGCGACCATCTCGCGCGTCACCACGCCCGGCGCGCTCACGCCGATGAACACATCCGCCCCGCGCATCGCGTCGGCCAGCGTGCCGGTGATGCGGCGCGGGTTCGTCCGGCGGCTCATCTCCTCGTGCGCCGGGTTCAGCCCCTCCATGCCCTCGCAGAGAATGCCGAACCGATCCACCATAATCAGGTCCTTCACGCCGAGGTTCATCAGGTGCTTGCCGATGGCCACGCCCGCGCTGCCCGCGCCGTTGATAACCACCTTCGCCGTCTCCATCGTCTTGCCGACGACCTTCAGCGCGTTGAGCAGCGCCGCCGCGACGACGACGGCCGTTCCGTGCTGATCGTCATGGAAAACGGGAATGTCGCAGATTTCCTTCAGCCTGCGCTCGACCTCAAAGCAGCGCGGCGCGGCGATGTCTTCCAGATTGATGCCGCCGAAGCTGCCGGAAATCAGGTAGATCGTCCGCACCAGCTCGTCCACGTCCTTCGTGCGCACGCACAGGGGGAAGGCGTCCACGCCAGCGAATTCCTTGAAGAGCACGCACTTGCCTTCCATCACCGGCATGCCCGCCTCCGGGCCGATATCGCCCAGACCGAGGATCGCCGAGCCGTCCGTGATGACGGCGACCATGTTCGCCCGCCGCGTGAGCAGATAGCTCTTTTCATAATCGTCGCGAATCGCGAGGCACGGCTCGGCCACGCCCGGCGTATACGCGAGAGAGAGTTCTTCGCTGTTGGTGACATGGGCGCGCGGCGTGATTTCGATTTTTCCCTGCCACTCATAGTGCTTTTTCAATGCTTCCTGCTTGATATCCATAAAAGAACGTCCTTTCTTGGGGCGCTGCCCCAAATATTCCCAACGTCCCCCATCATACTTGAATCGTCCAAAAAAATCAATCCCGTTCGGCAGGAAAAAAGCGTGAAACCATCGAAATGTTTTCAGGGTATGGTGTTTAGGAGGTTGTTTATGAAACTCACTCGCCAGCAGGTGCTCGATCTGCTCGTTCGCGCCGAGGCCGCCGGTCTTCTGCCCGCCGATGGGCCGACCTCGCTGTTCGTCGCCCAAAAGCGCGGGGTCCCCCTTCAGCTCGCGGTCGCCGCGGCGGATTCCAAAATCGTCGTCCGGCAGAGCCGCCTGCCCTTTTCGCGCCCCCTCGTCTTTTCCAGAGCGGAACTGACGCCCCCCTGATTCTACATTCGATTTTATAATTGGAGGTTCTACCCATGAGCAATTTTGAATTTTATACGCCCACCCATGTCTATTTCGGCCGCGATACCCAGCGGCAGGTCGGCGACCTCGTCCGCGCGCAGGGCTGCAAAAAGGTTCTGGTTCATTTCGGCGGCCAGAGCGCGCGCCGCAGCGGCCTGCTCGATCAAATCGAAGCGTCCCTCGATGCGGCGGGCGTCGCGCACGTCCAGCTCGGCGGCGTCGTCCCCAATCCGCATCTGTCCCTCGTCTATCAGGGCATCGACCTGTGCAAAAAAGAGGGCGTTGATTTCATCCTCGCCGTCGGCGGCGGCAGCGTCATCGACTCCGCCAAGGCCATCGGCTACGGCCTGTGCATGGATGGCGACGTGTGGGATCTGTACGATCACACGCGCAGGGCGGAGGGCTGCACGCCCATCGGCGTGGTGCTGACCATCGCCGCCTCCGGCAGCGAAATGAGCAATTCCTCCGTCATCACCAAGGAGGAAGGCGGCATCAAGCGCGGCTATAACGACGAAATCTGCCGCCCGAAGTTCGCCATTATGAACCCGGAGCTGACCATGACCCTGCCGGATTACCAGACCGCCTGCGGCTGCGCCGATATCCTCATGCACACCATGGAGCGCTATTTCACGCAGGGCGATTCTCTGGAAATCACGGACAGCATCGCCGAGGGGCTTCTGCGCACCGTCATGGCGCAGGCCGTCATCCTCCGCGACGATCCCAAGAATTACGACGCGCGCGCCGAGGTCATGTGGGCGGGCAGCCTCTCCCATAACGGCCTGACTGGCTGCGGCCACAGCGAAAGCGACTTCGCCTCCCACCGCCTTGAGCACGAGCTGGGCGGCATGTTCGATGTGGCGCACGGCGCGGGTCTCGCCGCGGTCTGGGGAAGCTGGGCGCGCTATGTCTACAAGAACTGCCTGCCGCGCTTCGTCCGCTTCGCGCGCAACGTCATGGGCGTGGAGGCCGGCCTGTCCGATGAGGAAACCGCCCTTCGCGGCATCGAGAACATGGAGGATTTCTTCCGCTCCATCCACATGCCCACCAGTTTCAGCGAGCTGGGTGTTCATCCCACCGAGGCGCAGCTCTGCGAGCTGGCGCGCAAGTGCAAGATTGCCGTCGGCGGCCTGCTCGGTTCCGCCAAGCGTCTGGATGAATCCGACATGCTGGCGATTTACAAGATGGCCAATCACTGATCTTTGTTCGCCCCGCCGGGGTCTGTAAGGCGCCAAGCTGCCGCTCACGCAGGTGATTTATCGCAATTTTCCATATACAACAAAGGGAAGCCGTTCCGCGCGGCTTCCCTTTTTCAATGATTTGCAGTAATGACCCAAAAGCAAATTCTGCACAAAACGCGGGCGCGCAATGCGCGCCCCTACAGGTGCGGCGCGACTTATCGCTTAGATGGAAAATAACCTGACCAAAGAGCTCCCTCTTCGAGGGAGCTGGCACGGCGCAGCCGTGACTGAGGGAGTCAGGCAGGCGCGCGCCCGTTATCGGAATTTGCACAAAATTTCGGATTTGCTCATTTATGTTATTCGCCCAGAATTCTCGCCTTGTTCAGCGGGAAGACCACGCAGCGCACATGTCCCTTAATCATCTTGCGCTCCAGCGCGCCGACTTGGCGGCTGTCCTTGCTGTTGTTGCGGTTGTCGCCCATCACGAAATATTTCCCCTCAGGCACAGGGAACGGCCCAAAGTCCGTCTCGTTGGGCGTCATATCGAACTGCTGCTCGATGTGCTCGCCGTTCACATACAATTCGCCTTTTCTCAACAAGATCGTTTCGCCCGGCAGACCGATCACGCGCTTGACGCGATACATGCCGTCGTCCGTGTTCGGGTAATCGCAGATCACGATGTCAAACCGCTCCGGGTCGCCCAGCAGATAATCAAACTTCGTCGCGATCATAAATTCGCTGTCTTCCAGCGTGTTGAGCATCGAGCTGCCGTCCACGCGAACCGGCTCAAAGATGAACGTGCGCACGACGAACGCCAGCGCCGCCGCCACAACGAAAACCATCACCCATTCAAAAATCTCGCGCTTCAAGCTCTTTTTGGGCTTCTCCTTTTTCTTCTTGTCTTTCTTTTCCTGCTCCATGAAAAAATGCGCCTCGTTTCCTTGAATTTTTAATCCGTCTCGTTGGTGCCGCGAATCGGCTCCTTCGCGTGCTCAATCACCTTTTTCATGCGCTTGGTGAAATCCGCGCGATCCATCATCACAATGCGCCCGCAGCCCGAGCAGCGGATTTTGATGTCCGCGCCCACGCGGATCACCGTCCATTTGTCGCTGCCGCAGGGGTGGGTCTTGCGCATCTGCACCAAATCGCCCAACTGCAATTCGTCCATGCCTGCCGCCTCCTTTTGTGCGTCACCGCCCATTATAGCAGGGGCTTTTCCGCTTTTCAAGCATAAACCTCCGGCGGCAAAACCATTATATGCGCGTCGCGCCGAATTGTCAACTATATTTTGCTTTTTGCCAAATTTATCCGTCGCTTATTCCGGATCAATTCGGTGGATTCTCTCGCGCAGCCGCATCATCTTTTCGTCCGTCTGGTGGATCACGTCGGCACATTCCCGCAGTTCCCGCATGATGGCCTCGCTGTCCTCCACCTGCTTTTTATATTGCATGTCGTGGTCGAGCGTCGCCCAGAAGTCCATCGCAATCGTGCGGATCTGGATTTCGCAGCGAACAGGCCGCACCTTGTCGCTGAAATACACCGGGATTTCAACGATCAGGTGATAGCTCCTGTATCCGTTGTCCTTCGGCGCTTTGATGTAGTCCTTGACCGTGATGATTCGAACGTCCTTCTGCCGCGCCAGCATCCGCGCAATTTCATAGATGTCGTCGATGTACGCGCACAGCACGCGAATCCCCGCGATGTCCGACAGGTGCTGCGTCATGTTGTCCACCGTCACCTCAAGCCCCATCTTCTTGAGCTTTCGCGCGATGGAGGACGGCTTTTTCAGCCTGCTTTCGATAAACTCGATCGGGTTTCTCCGATACCGCACCGTCATGTCCTTGGAGAGCACCTCCAGCTTGGTGCGCATCTCCAAAATCGCGCAATGATAGCGCATCATCGCTTCCTGATAGAGCGCCTCTTGGGCAAAAACGTGCTCGCTGTCGGATGGAATGATATCCGTATCAATGGCCGTCGGGCCCCTTAATTCGTTATTTCTCATGGCCTTGCTCACCTTTACAGGCATTGTCGCCCATTTTTTTGATACGATAATTGTAACATATTTTCACCTATCTGTCTATCCGCTCTTTCCTTCGGTCATTTCCCCATTTTTTGTGCGCGCCGCCCGCCTTTGCGGTTGACGGGGAAACAAAGGATTTGATAAAATGAGGATATCATCCTCTACTCAGATTTGAAAAGAGTGAAATCGGCTGCCATGAACGGGCATTATCTGCTGGTCATGGGCGAAAACGACGTTCAAAGTCTCAATACGCTTTCCAAAGAACTCACCATACTTTAACATCATTGTTCAGGAGGTACGGTTATGCTTTCATCTGATCCCCGTTACGGCAACTACCTGAAAATTTTGCAGGAGGAGCTCGTTCCGGCAACGGGCTGCACCGAGCCGATCGCCATCGCATACGGCGCGGCTAAGGCTCGCGAGCTTCTGGGCGTACTGCCAGAATCTGTTCTGGTGGAGGCCAGCGGCAACATCATCAAAAACGTCAAGAGCGTCGTCGTGCCCAACACCAACAGCCTCAAGGGCATCGAAGCGGCGGCTGCGGCCGGCATCGTCGCAGGCCAATCCGACAAAATTCTAGAGGTCATCAGCGAGGTAACGCCCGCACAGCGCGCCGAAATTCGCGTGTATCTGGCCGATCACCCCATCGTCGTCAAACCTGCTGAAGGCGACAAAGTCTTCGATATCTTGATTACCCTTCGCGCCGGAAACAATCATGTCAAGCTCCGCATTTCGGATTATCACACGCATATCGTCTATATCGAGAAAAACGGCGAAGTGCTGTTTCAGAGCGGCGAGGTGCTATCCGACAGCGCGCGTGACATGTTGACGGATCGCTCCTGCCTGTCCGTAGAAGGGGTGCTCGACTTCGCCTCCACCTGCAATTTGGAAGACGTTCGGGCACTGATCGAGCGCCAGATCGACTACAACTACGCCATCGCTGAAGAAGGCATGCGGCATAGCTGGGGCGCGAACATCGGCTCCGTGCTCAAGGAGCATTACGGCGTCGGCATCTATTCCCGCGCCCGTTATATGGCCGCGGCAGGCTCCGACGCACGCATGAGCGGTTGCGAAATGCCGGTCATCATCGTCTCCGGCAGCGGCAATCAAGGCATCACCGCCTCCGTCCCGGTGGTAGAATATGCCAAGGAGTTGAACGTCAGCCGCGACCAGATGGTGCGCGCCGTGCTTCTTTCCGACCTGCTGACCATCCATCTCAAAACCGGCATCGGCCGGCTGAGCGCCTATTGCGGCGCTGTCAGCGCGGGATGCAGCGCAGGCGCCGCCATCGCCTATCTCCACGGCGGCGGATTCCGCGAAATCGCGCATACGCTTGTCAATTCGCTGGCCATTGTCTCGGGCATGATCTGCGACGGTGCAAAAGCCTCCTGCGCGGCTAAAATCTCCGCCGCCGTGGATGCGGGTCTCGTCGGTTACAGCATGTTCCGCAGCGGACAGCAGTTCCGCGGCGGTGACGGCATCGTTACCAAAGGTGTGGAGGAAACCATTCGCAACATCGGCCGCCTCGGTCGGCTCGGCATGCGTGAAACCGATCGCGAGATCATCCGCATTATGACCAATCAGCCCGCCTCCGAGGAGGCCGATTGAAGCGTCTTATCGTTCGGCGCATCAGCAGATGATACGATTGCTTCGCATCGTAAACCTTCGTCACAGGCTAGGCATCAAAACACAGGCGCGCCCCCGGCAGAAAAATCTACGAATCCGCACCGCTGAAGTTTGGATTCATCATCGCGATGCTTTCGTTATTCCATTTTCGCTTTATCGCCCTTGAGAAATATGCTATAATGGAACCGTATCATTTCACATGCCAAGGGAGAATCGTTTATGCCGCCGATTACCGTGATGATTAAGCCCGTATCCGGTGCTCGCAACATTCGTTGCCGTTAGT
>ERZ773235.2073-NODE-2073-length-18134-cov-3.612368_pt1 | contig 18134 bp, 20 predicted proteins | sample MGYA00580522_ERZ773235 | MGnify/ENA primary metagenome ERZ773235 (study PRJEB29015, sample SAMEA2737797) | human gut metagenome | biome: human gut; feature: human-associated habitat; material: faeces | place: China | collected 2012 ...
TATTAAAATTTACTATTTTTTTAATATATATTGTAAAAAATATGTTAAACTTATATTAGTTAGTAGCTATTACTACCTATAAATTTATGACTAATTGTTGTTGTACTTCCAACAAAAGGGCACCCAATTGATATTTACTAATTTTTAGATATAACTATAAGGAACAATTATTTGAAATTCTCCTTGTGAATATGGAGCCACTTGATAATAATTAAATAATAATAAGATTCCATCTTTTGTAAAAACAAAGTTTTTAAAATTATCTTTAATAGGTTTGGTTCCTTCATACATCATACTTGTTACAGTTATTTTAGGATTATTTATTAAATTTATTCTTGATATTTTAGAGAATATATCTAAAATATTTTTATTTTTTTCTAAAAGGTTTTCTATCTTAATAAAACTATTGGTTCTTTTATCATAATTAATTGTAACAATTTCGTGATTAGGATGAGCGCCTCCAGTAAAATATTCAATATAAAAAACAAAAGAAACATAATCGTTATAATAAAAATCTTTGAAATCAATAATTAAAGTATATCTCATATCAACTTGGATATCTTTATTAGGTAAATTGTTTTTAAAATCTTTCATATACTTATTAACAATTTTTGTAATTTCTTCATTTAATTTTTTATATCCTGTAAGAGGATAATTAATTTTTATATCATAATTATCAGTTTTTTCATTAAAATTACCATTATTATTAACATAAACTGTTGATAAGTCATTGCTTTTTCTAAAAATTAAATAGATATTAACAAAAATTGTCAATAGAATTAAAATAAATAAAATCTTTTTCATATTAAAATATATGATTAAATGATATAATAATATTATAAAAAGGAGGATATTTATGAAAAAAATATATTTAATTATTCTATTATGTTTATTTCTTCTTGTGGGATGTGGAAATAAAAAAAATTATGAAATTAATATAACATTAAAAGGAGAAGATTCTTCATATAAGTGGGAATATCAAGGAAATATTGATAAAACATTTGAATTAAAAAAAGAAGAACAAATTACAAATGATGATAATACAAAAACATATATTTATAAGTTAGAACCTTTAAAAGAAGGAACAACTTCGATAGCTTTTAAATATAAAAATGGGGAAAATGTTTTATATTTAATAAAATATGATATAGAAGTTTCTAAAGATTTAAGCGCAAAAGTTTTAAATGTTGAAACTAATTATGATAATGTCGAACAAGAAATAACAATAAATGAGATTAAATAATTGTAATTGCATTTTTTCTATTTTATAGTTATAATATTATAAAAAAGAGAGGAAGATGTTTATGGAACTTTTAGATGGAAAAAAAGTTAAGTTAGAAATACTAGAGAACTTAAAAGAAGAGTTAAAAAAACTAGAAAGAAAATTGGGACTTGTTGTAATTCAAATAGGGGAAGATCCTGCTAGTTGTGTATACGTAAATCAAAAGCAAAAAATGGCTGAAAAAGTAGGATATGATTTTTACCATATAAAATTGGATGAAGATGTTAGTGAAAAAGAAGTTTTAGATTTAATTGATAGTTTTAATGAAGATCCAAATGTTGATGGTATTTTAGTACAAATGCCGCTTCCTAGTAAATTTAATACAAAGCTTATTCAAAATAGAGTGGATCCATTAAAGGATGTTGATGGTTTAAATGATGTAAATGCTGGAAAGCTTACACATAATGTTGATTGCTTGATGCCATGTACTCCACTTGGAATAATAGATATATTAAAACACTATAATATTGATATTGCAGGAAAGAATGTTGTTGTAGTAGGAAGAAGCGACTTAGTTGGAAAACCAATGGCAAGTTTAATGCTTAATAATAATGCAACAGTTACTATTTGTCATTCAAAGACATCTAATTTAAAAGAATTTACAATAATGGCTGATATTTTAGTTGTGGCAGTAGGTAAAAAAGATCTTATAACAGAAGATATGGTAAAAGATGGTGCAGTAGTAATAGATGTTGGTATGAACAGAGTAGATAATAAGCTATATGGAGATGTTGACTTTGAAAATGTTAGCAAAAAAGCAAGTTATATAACACCAGTTCCTGGAGGAGTTGGTCAAATGACTGTGGCAGAACTAGGATGTAATATTTACAAAGCATATAAATTAAGAAGAAAGTAATTTCTTCTTTTTAAAAAAAAACTATGTATAAAAAAATTTATGTTGAAATAACAAATGCTTGTAATTTAAGTTGTGATTTTTGTATTAAAAATCAAAGAAAACTTAAATTTATGAGTGAAGATGAGTTTAAAATTATTTTAGAGAAACTAAAAAATCATACTGAATATTTATACTTTCATGTTCTTGGTGAACCATTAATGCACCCTAAAATTAATGAGTTTATTAATTTAGCAAGTTTATCTTATAAAGTTAATATTACAACGAATGGTTATCTAATTGAAAAATTAAAAAACAATAAAAATATAAGGCAATTAAATATATCACTTCATAGCTATAATACGAAATATAATATTTCTCTTGATGATTATTTAAATCATATTTTTGAAGTAGTAGATACTTTAGAAAACACATATATTTCTTATAGATTATGGGTTGATTCTAATGAAATAGATGAAATATTAAAAAAATTAAATGAAAAATATAATACATCTTTATCTAAGAAGGATTTAAAAAGAAATAATAAATTAAAAGAAAATATTTATTTAAATAAAGAAGAAGAATTTATATGGCCTAGTATGAATAATAATTATTATAATGAAAATGGAAAATGTTATGGATTAATAACACATCTTGGAATTTTAGTAGATGGTACAATTGTGCCATGCTGTTTAGATACTTTAGGCATAATAAATTTGGGAAATATTTTTAAAGATGATCTTTCATCTTTAAAAGAAAATAAATTGTGTAATGAAATGATAAATGGTTTTAAAAACAATAAAAAAGTTCATGAATTATGTAAAAAATGTAAATTTTTATAGTATATTTTTATAAATATTGATACAATAAAATAAAGGTTGGTGAAATTATGGATAAAAGATTAGAAGAGGCACTTGAATTAGAAAGAATAAGACAAAGAGATAATATTGAACTAATTGCAAGTGAAAACTATGTAAGTAAAGATGTTTTAAAATTACAAGGAAGCATACTTACAAATAAATATGCAGAAGGGTACCCTGGAAAAAGATATTATGGTGGGTGTCAGTATGTTGATATATTTGAAAATGTGGCAAGAGAATATGCGTGCAAATTGTTTAATTGTAAATATGCTAATGTACAACCTCATTGTGGTAGTAGTGCAAATATGGCTGTATATCGTGCATTATTAAATCATGGTGATAAAGTTTTAGGAATGGATTTATCTAATGGTGGTCATTTAACACATGGACATAAATTAAGTTTTAGTGGTCAAGATTATGATATTATATCTTATAGTGTTGATCCTGTTACTGAAGAAATTGATTATGATGCTTTAGAAAAAATAGCCATGGAAGAAAGACCTAAAATGATAATAGCAGGAGCTAGTGCTTATCCTAGAATAATTGATTTTAAAAAATTTAGGGAAGTTGCAGATAAGTGTGGAGCATATTTAATGGTTGATATGGCCCATATTGCAGGTTTAGTAGCAGCAAAACTTCATCCAAGTCCATTTCCTTATGCTGATGTTGTAACAACAACAACACATAAAACCCTTCGTGGCCCTCGTGGAGGAATGATTTTAACAAATGATGAAGAATTAGCTAAAAAAATAGATAAAACAGTTTTCCCTGGTATTCAAGGAGGACCTTTAATGCATGTAATCGGTGCTAAAGCTCAATGCTTTTATGAAGCATTACAACCTGAGTTTACTACTTATGCTAAGCAAATAATATCTAATGCTAAAGCAATGGAAGAAGCTTTTAAAGAAAAAGATGTTAAACTTGTTTCAAATGGAACAGATAATCATCTTTTACTTGTAGATGTTAAATCTAGTTTTAATGTTACTGGTAAAGAAGCCGAAAAAATACTTGATGAAATTCATATAACTTGTAATAAAAATACAATTCCAAATGATCCTGAAAAACCAATGATTACAAGTGGTATAAGGATAGGAACACCTGCAATGACAACAAGAGGATTTAAAGAAGATGAATTTAAAGAAGTAGCAAATATTATAATTGATGCTTTAAATAATAAAGATGATGAAGAAAGATTAAAAGAACTTGATACAAAAGTTTTAAAATTAACAAGAAAGTTTGAAATGAAATAAAAGAAGTTAACCAAAATTAACTTCTTTTTCGTTGAGGATTTTTATTCATAATAGTATAATCTTCATAACAATTTATATATTTTTTTATATTTGTATTTAAATTACGACAAACTAATATATTTTCATATTTGTCTTCAATAATATAAAAATTTTTCTTATAAACAATAAAATCTTTAAGTGTAGCAATTTCTTTATCCTTTGTTGTTTCTTCATTATTAATATTATTGTTTTTAATAATTGTATTAACAATATTATCAGGAATAATATCTATAACATCTATTTCTTCTAAATCATTAATATTTTTTAAATTTCCATATATAATTTGATAATTATTATATTTATAATGTTTATTATCTTCATGTAAGTCATTAAATGATACATCAAATAATGTTATTTTATTTTTTTTACTTTTAATTATTAGATAGTAATTATCTTCTTTTGTTTTTATTATTGTTCCTTTCTTAAGAAGAAGATTTTTATATTTTTTATAGATTTCAGTACCTTTTAAATCATTTAGATTAACATATTTATCTTTAACCATATTAGTCAATATGTTTTCCATATCATTATCTTTTAATTTAAAAAAGTAATTTAATATATTTTGATCTTTTAGTTTAACAAATTTATATTTAAATATTGAAGATTTATTTATATTATAAATAGATTTATCTATTTTATATGAATGTGGTAATAGCTTTCCTTTATAACTTGTACCTTCTAATGCTATATAATTTTTTTCATCATTATTTACACTAATTATTAAATAAGGCCTTTTTTCATGACCTTTTAAAACATGCTTTAACTCTTCATCATTAAGTGGCATATTAGCCCAAATAACATCTCCTGTTTCATAATGATAAGGATTAAAACTTGTATAGTCTTTTTGTAAGTGATTTAGGAAAAATTGTAATATTTTCATATAAAATCCTTCTTTCGTAGAGTTATTTTAGCAAAACCGTATTAAAAATACAATAAAATAGTTAAAAAATATTGACTTTTTCATAATATGTAATGTATAATACAACTTGTAAAAAAGGAAAGAGATGTATAAATCCACCTGATATGCTTAAAGTAGCTATAGGTAAAAAGCCAAAAAAAAATACTTATATTTTTATTATGGTTTAAGGATAGAATGCATTTCGCATTCTTTTTATATTATATGTGGAGGTGTTTTGTATAGCAAAAAATAGTAATGATTTGTTATGTAATGAACAAATTAAAGTTAGTCAAGTTTTAGTTATTGGTCCAAATGGAGAACAAATGGGGGTTAAGAATATTAATGATGCTTTAACTATAGCTAGTTATGCTGGTTTAGATTTAGTACTTATTAATGGTAATAGTGAACCTAATGTTTGTAAGATTATGGATTATAACAAATTCAAGTATGAAAAGGCAAAAAAACAAAAGGAAGCATTAAAAAAACAAAAAGCTTCAAATATGGAACTTAAGGAATATCGTCTTTCACCTGTTATTGATGTTGGAGACTTTGATACAAAAGTTAGAAATGCGTCAAAATATTTGGAAAAAGGACATAAAGTTAAGTTATCTATAAGATTTAAGGGAAGACAAATTGCACATCCAGAATTAGCAGAAGAAGTTTTAAACAAATTTGCATCACGTGTTGAAAATTTTGCGGTTGTTGAACAAAAAGCTAAACTTGAAGGTAGAAATATGACTATGTTACTTGCACCAAACACAAGTAAATAATAAGGAGGAAATTATGGCAAAAAATAAGTTAAAAACGCATAAAGCTACTAAAAAAGTGTTAAATATAAGACAAAGTGGTAGTATAACAAAACAAGTTGCAGGAAATAATCACCAAACTGGTGGAAAAACTCCAGCACAAAAAAGAAATAAAAGAAGTAAAACAGAATTAAGTAATTCAGATTACAAAAGATTTAAAAATGTAATTTAATATTTAGTAAGGAGGAAAAAACATGACAAGAGTAAAAAATAGTGTAGCAACACGTGCTAGAAGAAAAAAAGTTTTAAAAAGAGCTAAAGGTTACTTTGGAAGTAAACATAGATTATTTAAAACAGCACAAGAACAAGTTATGCATTCAGAAAGATATGCATTCCGTGATCGTAAACAAAAGAAAAGAGATTTTAGAAAATTATGGATAACAAGAATTAATGCAGGATGTAGAGAAAATGGAATTAGTTATTCAAGATTTATCGATGGATTAAATAAAGCAGGAGTAGAAGTTAATAGAAAAATGCTTTCTGAACTTGCAATTTATGACAAAGAAGCATTTGCTAATTTAGTAAAAGTAGCAAAAGAAGGTAAAGTAGTTGTTAAACCTGTTAAAAAAGAAACTACAAAAAAAGAAGCACCAAAAACTAGTGCTAAAAAAGAAACAAAATAATCATTCTAAAGAATTTTAATATCAAGTGTCTTTAATAGATGATATTATTTCGAATTTAGAAGAAGAAAAAACGAAGGAGAGAAGAAATATGACAGTAGTGTCAATGAATTATTTATTAGAAGCAGGTGTTCACTTTGGACACCAAAGAAGAAGATGGAATCCAAAAATGAAAGAATATATATATACATCAAGAGATGATATATATATAATTGATTTACAAAAAACATCAAAATTAATCGAAGAGGCTTATGAAGCTTTAAAACAAATTGTAGAACAAGGTGGTACAGTTTTATTTGTAGGTACTAAAAAACAAGCTCAAGAAGCTATGAAAGAAAGTGCTGAAAGAACTGGAATGTACTATGTGACTGAAAGATGGTTAGGTGGAACTTTAACTAACTTTAGAACAATTAGAAGTAGAGTTAAATTCCTTGAAGATATTGAAAAAATGGAACAAGATGGTACATTTGAAGCATTACCAAAAAAAGAAGTTATTAAACTTAAAAAAGAATATGATAAATTAAATCGTAATTTATGTGGAATTAGAGAAATGAAAAAATTACCACAAGCACTTGTAATTGTAGATCCAAGAATTGAAGAAACTGCAATTAAAGAAGCAAGAAAATTAAATATTCCAGTATTTGGTATTGTAGATACAAACTGTGATCCTGATATGGTTGATTATGTTATCCCAGCTAATGATGACGCTGTTAGAAGTGTTAAATTAGTAATTGGGGCTTTAGCTAATGCTATTGCAGAGGTTAATGGAAAAGAAGTAATTAACTATGTTAGTGCAGAAGATGCAAAAGAAAATTTAAAAACTGATATGAAAGAACTTCTTGAAGATACTAAAGTTTTAACAAAAGAAGTAGCTAAAAAAACTTTTAAAGACTTAGAAGAAAAACATGAAGAAGTAAAAAAAGAACTTAAAGAAAAAAAGGCTGAAGTAAAGAAAGAATTAAAAGCTAAAAAAGTAGAAGTAGCAAAAAAAGTTAAAGAAACAGTAGAAAAAACAGTTGAAAAGAGTTTAAATGATTTAACTTTAGCAGAACTAAAAGAAATGGCTAAAGAAAAAGGTGTTAAAGGTTATAGCACTATGAAAAAAGCAGAATTAGTTGAAGCTTTAAAATAATTAAGGAGGAAAAGTGTTATGTTTACTGCTCAAGATGTAAAAAATCTAAGAGAAAAAACAGGAGCTGGAATGCTTGATTGTAAAAAAGCTCTTGATGAAACTAAAGGAAATATAGAAGAAGCAATCAATTGGCTTCGTGAAAAAGGTATTTCTAAAGCCGCTAAAAAAGCAGAAAGAATTGCAGCAGAAGGTTTAAGTGAAGCAGTTTCTAATGATACTAATGCAGTTATCGTTGAAGTAAACTGTGAAACAGATTTCGTTGCAAGAAATGAAGAATTTAAAACATTAATTAATACTATTGCTAATACATTATTAAATAACGATGTTAATACAATGGAAGAAACTAATAAATTAGTTGTGGATAATGAAACAATTGAAGAAAAAGTAGTAGCATTTACTGCTAAAATTGGAGAAAAAATCAGTTTCAGAAGATTTGAAAAATTAACAAAAACAGAAAGTCAAGAATTTGGAATTTATTCTCACATGGGTGGAAAAATAACATCTGTTGTTGTTCTTGAAGGAAAAAATCCTGAAGTAGCAAAAGATATTGCTATGCATGTTGCAGCAATGAATCCAAGTTATTTAACAAGTAATGATATTCCTGAAGATGTATTAAATAAAGAAAGAGAAATTATTAAAGAACAATCTATGAATGAAGGAAAACCAGCTGAAATAGCAGAAAAAATGGTTGAAGGAAGAATTAGAAAATTCTTTAAAGAGGTTTGTCTAGTAGAACAAGAATTTATTAAAGATTCATCTTTATCTGTAGGAAATTATGCTAAAAATAATAATTGTTCAATTGTTAAAATGGTAAGATATGAAGTTGGCGAAGGAATTGAAAAAAGAAATGATGACTTTGCTGCTGAAGTAATGAATCAAATTAATGGTTAATAAAAATGTAGATATAATTGTCTACATTTTTTTATCTTCTAAATAAATTAGGTAAAAATGTTGCTTTTTTTCTTAACTTTTTAGTATAATTATTATAGAAATATTTATTAAGGAGAAAAACATGAATAAAGATTATATATTTTTAACAAAAGAAAAAATGAATAAAGCAATTGAAAATATGGAAGAAAGATTATCTACAATAAGAGCAGGAAGAGCAAATCCAAATATGCTTGATAATGTATATGTTTCTTATTATGGTACACCAACCCAAGTTAAGCAACTTGCAACAATATCAGTTCCAGAAGCAAGACAAATAAATATTAAACCATTTGACAGAAGTATTCTTGGGGCAATAGAAAAAGCCATATTTGAAGCTAACCTTGGTGTAACACCTAATAACAATGGAGAAAGTGTATTTATAACAATTCCACCTTTAACTGAAGAAAGAAGAAGAGAACTTGTTAAACAAACAAAGGAATATGCTGAAGATGGAAGAATTGCTATAAGAAATATAAGAAGAGATATTTTAGATGAACTTAAAAAAGATGGTTTAAGTGAAGATGTTTCTAAAAATATTGAAGAAAAAATCCAAGAAGTAGTAAACGAATATAATAAAAAAGTTGAACAAATAATAAAAGAAAAAGAAAATGAATTAATGAACATTTAAGACTTAATTAAACTAGTCAATAAAAAGTAGACAGTTAAAAAAGTCTTTTTCTTTTATTAAATTTTAAAATAACCTTTTCTAAAATGAAATAAAATGTTAAAATGTTTATTGTAGGAGAGGATAGATATGAAAAAGACTATAAAAGATTTTTCATTAGATTTTAAAACAGTTATATTAAGATGTGATTTAAATGTAACTATAAAAGATAATAAAATAGTAGATGATACAAGAATTAAAGAAAGTTTAGAAACGATTAAATATATATTAGAACATAATGCAAAAGTAGTAATATTATCACATTTAGGTAAAATTAAAACAGAAGAAGATAAAGAAAAAAATAATTTAAAAATAGTATGCGATAGATTAAATTATTATTTAGATAATAAAATAACTTTTGTAGAATACGATTATGATGTTAAAAAAATAATAGATGATACACCTTATAAAAAAGGAGTTCTTCTTCAAAATACAAGATATTTTGATTTAGATAATAAAAAAGAAAGTAATTGTGATCAAGAATTATCTAAATATTTTGCAAGTCTTGGAGACATTTTTATAAATGATGCTTTTGGACTTATTCATAGATGTCATGCTTCAAATGTTGGCATTAGTAAATTACTTCCAAGTGGTATAGGTTTTTTAATGGAAAAAGAACTTAAAAATCTTGATATGCTTGATAATCCAAAAAGACCTTTTTATGTTATTATGGGTGGCGCTAAAGTAAGTGATAAAATTGAAGTCATTAATAGTTTAATAGATAAAGTTGATAAATTATTTATCGGTGGAGCAATGTGTTTTACCTTTCTAAAAAGTAAAAATATTAATATTGGTGCATCTTTAGTAGAAGATAACCTTTTAGAATATTGTTCTAATTTACTTGAAAAATATAAAGACAAAATAATTCTTCCAATTGATGTAAATGGAGCTTTTAGTTTTAATAGTGAAACACCACTTGAAAATTATTCTATTATGAATATTCCAACTACTTTTATAGGAATGGACATAGGTAAAAAATCAGTAGAATTATTTAAGGATGAATTATCTTCTTGTAAAACCTTATTTTGGAATGGGCCTCTTGGAGTATATGAATTTACTAAGTATCAACAAGGTACTAAGGATATTTTAGAGTTTGTTTGTAATAATGTTGAAACCGTTATTTTAGGCGGAGGAGATATTGTTAGTTGTTGTAATATATTAGGATATAATAAAAAGGTTAGTTTTATATCAACTGGTGGTGGAGCTTCACTTGCATATCTTGCTAATAAAAATCAACCTGGTTTAGAATATATAAGTGAGAAGTAGTATGAGAAAGAATTTAAAATTTGAAGAAAAATATGAAATATTAATAAAATATTACAATCAAAATGGTAACATTAATATAAAACAAAAACAAATATATGAAAATTATCCTGTTGGTAAATGGCTTGCTAATTTTAGGGAAGCTTATAAAAATAATAAATTACCTGAAGATCAAGTAGAAAAGTTAAATAAACTTAATATGCTTTGGTCTGATGTAAAAAAGGTATCATCTATATCATTATTTAATAAAAAATATGAGATATTAAAAGCATATTATGAAGAACATGGTAATTTAAATATCTCTACAAAACAGGTATATAATTCATTTTCTGTTGGAGATTATGTAAAACAATTTAGAGATTCTTATAGAAAACAAGGAAATTTCACACCATTAACAAAAGAACAAATAAAACTGCTTGATGAAATTGATATGGTATGGAATCCTAAACAAGAAAAAGAAATAATAAAAGAAGAAGTACCAAGTTATTTTATTAAGAAATATAAAAACAAATCATCAAAACAAATAATAACGTTATATAAATATTTAACGGATATAGTGAAAGAAGAAGATTTGTTAAATGAACTTAGAAGAATATTTAAAACAAATGAGGTTAAAGCTTTATATAAAAATGCTTACTATTTGTATAAAAATATTTTTGATACATTAAGAATAAGTGAAAAAGAATACTTAAATCTTTTAAATGAAAATTTTAGTTTAAATTCATTAATAATAGAAAAATCTTGTAAAGAAGATATGAATGTTAATATTGAAGAATTATTAAAAACAATTAATTTAATAAATATTTCTTTTTATGTAAATGGTAATACAGAGTCTTTGTTAGAATATATTAAAGCTTATTCATTAAATGAATCGGATATAAAACAAATATTTTTTAACTATAGTATTAGGTGTAAAAATAAAGTATATGAAAATGATTCTAAACTTAATAATAAAATCAACTTTTTACTTAGGAGTGGAAAAGATTTTACTAATTTACCTGAAGAATATATAAAAGAAATATGTAAAAGAAATAATATTACAGTAAAAGAGCAATTAAAAATAAGCAAACTTTCTTTAAAATACAATGAAGTTTTATCTAAATATAATGAGAAATTAACAAAATCTTATGAAAGGGTGGCATAATGAATAAAATAATAGTTTTAAATCAAAAAAGTTATATGGAATATAATGAAGTATTAAATTTTATAAATGAAATAAAGGATAATATAAGAAGAGATTTAGACGTTATCATATGTCCAAGTAGTATTTATCTTCCTTACTATAAAGGAAAGTATGATTTCAAATTAGGTAGTCAAAATGTTTATATTAAAAATATAACAGGAGAATATACTTCAAAAAGTTTAAAGTCAATGGGTGTTAATTATGTTATAATAGGGCATTTTGAAAGAAAGTATTATTTAAATGAAGATAGTAATTTAATTAATTTGAAAATAAAAGATGCCATAAACAATAATTTAATTCCTATTGTGTGTTTAGGTGAAACAAAAGAGGAAAAAGAACTTTTAAGAACTGGTGATGTTTTAATAAGACAGTTAAAAGAATATTTTAAAGATGTTGATGTAAAAGAAGATATTTTAATAGCGTATGAACCAGGATATTCAATTGGAACAAGTATTTTGCCTACTACGAGTGAACTTGAAGAGGTAATAAAATTAATAAAAGATAATATTTTTAGAAAATACAATTGTAATATTAAAGTTTTATATGGTGGAAGTGTAGATGAAACAAATATTGAAAAACTAAATAAAATAAAGGATTTAGATGGTTATTTAATAGGAAAAAATAGTTCATTAAGTGCTAAAATAATACAAATTATGAATAAAATAGATTGATTTCGACAAAAATAGATAAAAAAAACTATAGAAATCAATCTATTTTTGTAGTAAAATTATAATTGCGTTAGAAGTATATGAAGGGAGATAATATGGAGAAACTTAAAGTTGCTTTAATCGATGACAATATTGAACTTGTTAATATGATTAAGGAATATTTTAGTAGTAACGCAAAAATTAGAGTAGTATATGAAGCGCACGATGGAGAAGAAGGTTTAAACTTAATAAAATCTAAATTTGATGACATTGATGTTTTATTACTTGATTTAATTATGCCTAGAAAAGACGGAGTTAGTATTTTAGAAGAAATGAATGAACTATCTTTAAATAAAAAGGTAATAGTTTTAACTTCTTATAATACACAAGATATGATAAGAAGAGTATCCGAACTTGGAGTAAATTATTTCATTTTAAAACCATTTGATTTAGAAGAATTAGAAAAAAGAATTTTGGATGTTGGTAAAGTAAGTGATGAACCCAAGTCAATTGATTTGATGCATCAAAATTTACAAATATCTATTACAAATGTATTACATGAATTAGGTGTTCCATCACATATCAAAGGTTACCAATATATAAGAGAAGGGATTTCAATTATATATGATAAACCAGCAGTGATTGGTGGAATTACAAAAGAATTATACCCTACGATAGCAGATAAGTTTGGCACAACAACTTCAAGAGTAGAAAGAGCAATAAGACATGCTATTGAAGTTAGTTGGAATAGAGGGGACTGGGATTTAATGGAAGAAATTTTTGGACATAGTGTAGATATAGATAAAGCCAAACCAACTAATTCAGAATTTATTGTTACAATTGCAGATAAATTAAGATTAGAAAATAGAAAACCATTAGTTAAAAGTTATTAACAAAAATGTCAGTAACTTTTTTTCTTTAGAAATGATATTTCTTAAATTGACTTTTATAATATAAAATATTAAAATTATATTAGAGTTAGATTGACTTTTGAAAAGCTTTATGTTATAATAATGCCATTCAACAAAGAGAGTTAATTTTTAGTTATTAAGGAGGAAGTTTTATGGATAATAAAATAGAAATAACAAAAGTATTAAAGAATTTAGATGAATATACAGAAGAAGAGTTAAAAGCTGGAAGACTTTACCAAACAGGATTTGAATATAATGGTAAAATATATTACTTTGAAAAACCAGTTATATGTTATTCAGATATGCCTGGATTATTTAAGTATTTTATGGTAGAAAATGGAAATGAAGCTGATAGTTATACAACCTATATGTATGAACAATATAAAAAGGCTTTTAATGAAATAAATATAGATTATCAACTTAATGCATTGGATGGAAAACCAATATTTGATAAAATAATAAAAAATGAAATAAATTACACAAAAAAAGAAGATAAAGTAGTAAAAAAAGAACTTGAAGATAAGAAAAAGAAAGTACAAGAAGAAACAGAAAAGGAATTTCAAGAAACACCGGTAGTGGCTCCTATTGAAAATGTTAAAGTTTCTAAAAAAGGAAAAAGCCTAATTGCTGGAGGATTAATTGCTTTAGCAATCTTTGGTGGAGTTATTATTGGTACAAACTTTGATAAAATAAAAAATATTTTCAAAGGTAATAAAGTAACAAATGATGATTTAACTGAAGATAATGTAAGAAAAGTAACTGTAGATTTTACTAAAAACTTTAATAAACTTTGCGAAGAAAAGGCAAATAGTAAAACATTAAAATTACAAGTTACAGAAGAAGAAACTAGATTGTTCTATTTGTTTGTTAATTATAAAAATTATACTGAAGAACAAATAGCAAATGTTTTTGGAGAAATAACAAATCCAAGTGAAGTGGCTAGAAAAATTACTAATTTTGTTACACAAGTAACTAAGTATGAAGGTTTAACAAATGAAAAAGTTGATATTAATTCTTTATTAATTAACAATAATTCTAAAAAAGAATATGAAAACTTTAAAGAATTAATTAAAAAAGATGAAGTAAGTAATGCTTTTAATAAATATTCTTCAAATAATGCTACTTATTTAGATTATATTAATGCTAACAATTATAGTAAATTAAATAAAGCAGAAAAAGAAAGTTTAGCTAGTATATATGGTGCTTCTTTAGAAAGGTTTAAAGAATTTGTTATTAATGTTAATTATTTAGCTAGAATTAATAATTTAGTTAATAAATTTAATTCAAATACTTTAACAAAAGAAGATTTAGAATTAAGGGAAGCTCCTATTTCTAAGGGAAATAAAGATACATATAATGACTTATTAAAAGATCATGGTATTGATAAAGTTACTACAAAAACTGAAACTATAACAAAAGATGAAGCAATTAAAGATTTTGGAAGTGACAAGGTTAAAGATGCTGAAAATAAAGCTGATCAAGAATTAAATGATAAAAATAAGAGTGAACAAGAAAGAGCAGATCAAATAGAAAGTGATTATAACAAAAAAATAAAAGAAACAATTGATGAAATTATTAAAAAAGGTGTTAATAAAGATGGACTTTATGATATACCAAGTAATGCTAGTCCTGAAGTAAGAAAAGAATTAGAAAATATGAATGAACAACTAAGAAAAGCAATGGAAGATGCTAAAAAGGATAATGATAAGGCAATCGATGATGCTTTAAATAATTCTAATAATACAACATCATCTGATGTGCCAAAAGATGACACAAAAAAAGATGATGATAAAAAACCTAATTTAGATTATAGTGATGCAGAAATTACTGGAGAATATATTAGTCAAGAAGAATATGAAAAATGGCTTCAAGAAGCAAATATGCTTTTAGATGATACATTAGAAAAAGGAACAGCTCGTTCAAGATAAGGGGGTATGATGTATGAACGAATATAATGAATATACTGTTGAAGAAGAAAAAAAGCCTATATTAAAAACATTGAAATTAGTTTTAATTGTAATACTTGCAATTGCATTATTTATACTTTTAATGTGGTTAATTAAAGGCAATGGTAATGATAATAATGGAAATAATGAAAGTCCACTTGCAAATCAAATATTTTATAATAATATTGAAAGAATGAAAGATGCGGCTGAATCATATTTTACATTAGAAAGATTACCTCAAAAAGAAGGGGATAAAATAACTTTAACTTTAAAACAAATGTTAGATAAAAAGTTACTTTTACCTTTAACTGATAAAAATAATAATACATGTAGTGATACAAAGTCTTATGTTGAAGTAACAAAATTGGCTACAGAATATCAATTAAAAATATTCTTATCATGTGGCAATGAAGAAGATTATATAATTGTATACATGGGATGTTATGATTATTGTAAGAACTTTATATGTGAAAAGAAAGAAGAAGAAAAACCTGCTCCTACACCAAGTACAAATCCTTCATGTTCTTTAAAGGTTGTAAGTGGTAATTATGATAATTCACTTAATAGTTATGTAAGTAATGTTGTAATTAAGTTTAGAAATATATCTGGAGGAAACGGAAGTAAAGTAGTAGCTTCAGGTATAGGAACATCAACTAATTATACAAATAGTAGTTATGTAGTTACCAATAATGGAACATCAAGAATTTATGGTTATGTAAAAGATGAAAATGGTAAAACAGCAACTTGTAGTATAGTAGTTAAAAAAACAACACCAGTTGTTAAAAAATATGAATATAAATATGAAAAGAAAGTAGAAGCAGAATATAGTGCCTGGTCTAATTGGTCTGATAATAAAACATATAAAGATAGTGATAATATTGTATGGGGTAAACAAGAATTAGTATGGAATGAAAAAAATGGTGCTGTTAAAGCTTATGTAAAAGACCTTAACCAACCTGTTTGGAGAAATTCTTATACAAAATTACTTGGATATTATAAACAATATTTATGTGATGGATATACTTATTATAGAGATAGTGCTACAAATACAACTTATGAAACAGGAAGTTATGCTTATGTTAAAACTGTAACAGGAGCTTCAGGTATTCCTAGTGATACTGCTAATACAAAATATGTATTAGATAATGTAAAAGTTGAATTATGCTCAGACTGTAGTATTAAACCAACACCAGTATATAGTTATAAAGTATATACAAGAACATCTAATGCTGTTACAAAAACCGAAGATGAATTAAGAGCAACATGCAATGTTAAAGAATATAGTGTGCCAATTTATGGACTTGAATATAAATTAGAAGGTTATGTAAAAGTGGCTACTTATATTCCTGTATATCATACAAAAACAAGAACATTAATAAAAGATGCTTATACAAGTACATTATGGTCATCTTCAAATAACGATCAATCTTTAATTAAACAAGGTTATGTTTATACTGGAGTAAAAAGAGAAGTTAAATAGGACAAGTTTTGTCCTATTTTTTCATATAATATAAAAAAAGAGTATTGACAAACAATTGTTTGTGTACTAAAATGTTTTTACAGGAGTGATAATTATGAAAAATTTATATATTGATTTTGATGGGGTTATACTAGACACAATAACATATTTATATAGAGATTTAGAAGAATCAGGAAAAAATTATACTGATGAAGAAAAGAAAAACTTTTATATTAATTATAATTGGGAAAATGTAATAAAAGATGATTTTATAATAAATGACAGTATTAATTGTATAAAAAAAATAATAGCAAGTAATAAGTTTAATTTAGCTATATTAACACATGTTAATTCAATAAATGAGGCAGTTTTAAAGATTAATTATTTAAGAAAATATTTTAAAGATATAACAATAATTCCTTGTCCTAAAGAGATATCTAAAACAAAAATGATACATACAAAAGATGCAATATTAATAGATGATTATTCTGGAAATTTAAGAGAATGGAAAAAAGAAGGTGGAATTCCTATTAAGTTTTCTTTAGGAGTAGAGCCTAATGAATTTATTGTAATAAAAAAATTAGATGAAATAATTGATTTATTTTAAATTAACACATAGATTTCACAAACAATATATATAATCTATTTAGTAAGTGGGTGATTTTATGCAAAAAATATTAATTGTAGATGATGAAGAAAATATAAGAAAAGTAATAAGAGAATATCTAGAGTTTGAAGGTTTTTTATGTTTTGAAGCTAGCAATGGGGAAGAAGCAATTAAAATGTGTAAAGAAAATTCCTATGATCTAATTGTCTTAGACATTATGATGCCTAAAATAGATGGTTTTACAGTAGCAAAAGAAATAAGAAAAAAATCAAATGTTCCTATTATAATGCTATCAGCAAGAAGTGAAGAGTATGATAAACTTTATGGTTTTGATGTTGGAATTGATGATTATGTAACAAAACCATTTAGTCCTAAAGAACTTGTCGCTAGAATTAAAGCTAATTTAAAAAGAAATACAATTATGAATGAAGAAATAAGTTATTTAGGTTTAAAAATAGATACACTAGGTCATAATGTTTATGTTGATGATAAGAAGATTAATCTAACAAATAAAGAGTATGAACTTTTATTGTATTTAATAAAAAATAAAAATATGTGCAGTACTTTTAGCGCACTATGTCAGGTTTTACTGCGAGCAGACGAAAAACAACGTCTTGATTTGCATGTACTCGCACATGATCTACCCCAAATGACCGGGCCGAAGGGGGCGAAGAGCCTGCCGTCGGGATGTCGCCGAGGCATCAGAACCCCCGGTATTGCGCTTGTGTACGGCAGTGCCGTCCGCTGCGTTATGTCATTTGTTTTTTGCCCGCTGCGCCCGGCATAATTTCTTCACTTCCACTGC
>ERZ773235.2076-NODE-2076-length-18079-cov-6.074401_pt1 | contig 18079 bp, 19 predicted proteins | sample MGYA00580522_ERZ773235 | MGnify/ENA primary metagenome ERZ773235 (study PRJEB29015, sample SAMEA2737797) | human gut metagenome | biome: human gut; feature: human-associated habitat; material: faeces | place: China | collected 2012 ...
TGCCATAAATTACACAAAAGAGGGCATGTCACAGGTTTATGACACACCCTCTTTTGTTATCTATTATTTGCTGATGTAACATGTGGATGTTGCTGATAGTATAGCTTTCTCTTGAATTTTTGGTGAAATGATATGCTAAATAATAATAAAATTGCAGCAAAGCAAGTCTGTTTCTCAAAATTTTCTATTACCTTTGCTAAACGCATAAAATAGATAAACGATGAAAGATATAAATCGAATAAAAGTCGTGTTGGTTATCAATATGCAACCACTGATTTGTGTTATCTAAAAACTAAGGATTATGGCAAAGATAAAAGTTGAAAATACAGAAATATCTGTTGTTAATGTTCAAAATGAGGATTATATCTCTTTGACCGATATGGCACATAGCCAAATGCAAGAGCATATTATATTTAGATGGATGAGCCTCAAAAGTACAATAGAATATCTCGGTGAATGGGAAAAGCTATATAATCCGAATTTTAATTGTACCGAATTCGATACAATTAGAAATGCAGCAGGAAGCAACAACTTCGTGCTTTCTGTAAAGGCATGGATTCAAAGAACAGGTGCAATAGGCATCATGGCAAAAGCTGGTCGATATGGTGGAACTTATGCTCATCGAGACATTGCGTACCACTTCGGAATGTGGATTAGTCCTCGTTTCCAACTTTTGTTGGTAAAAGAGTATCAACGTCTTAAAGCTGATGAGCAGAACCAATTGGCATGGTCTGCCAAGCGGGAACTATCTAAGATAAACTATCGCATTCACACGGATGCTATCAAAGTAAATCTCATTCCTGCGGAGGTGACTCGTGAGCAAGCTGCTATGAAATATGCTGATGAAGCGGATGTACTCAACATCGCCATGTTCGGTATGACTGCGAAACAATGGCGTGAGCAGAATCCCGACAAGAAAGGAAACATTCGTGACTATGCCAGTATCAATGAGCTTATCTGTCTCTCAAATATGGAGAATCTCAATGCAGTGTTTATCAATGACGGCATGGCGCAGTCTGAACGACTAATCAAGCTCAATCAGATAGCCATCCAGCAGATGAGAATCCTTGAAGATACAGGCGGAAGAAACTTATTAAAATAAAGATGAATATGGTGCAGAAGAAATACTCAGACGCAACACGTGATAAACAGATAGGGAACGCACTGCGTTCCCTATTTTTGTTATCTATTACTTTCCGATGCACCATACGTAACCAACTGAATATCAGTTGTTTGATGTATGTTTGAGCCATATGAAAGCCGGGCTAAAATGTAAGGATTTTTATCTCCTTAATTATCTGATATTCAGTGCTTTTTAGTCCTACTTTCCTACTTTTTTCAATTATCTTTTTAAGCCCTTTTCTACGCCTTTCACTTTCCCACGCAAATAATGAATGTCATTGATTCTCAATCGGTTAAGTACTGACGTGCTATTTGTGAGCCGCTTTCCTTCTGAATGAAAAGAATGTTGATTATCAGCTACTTACGATTTTCGTATTTTCACTTGGTTTCACTTGATTTCATTCATTTTGTATGTCATATATCTTTACAAACACCCATTTTTAGGGGTTGAAGATTTAACATATTTAACCTTTGTAAACACTCAAAATCTGCATTTTCGTGCTAAAACGTGGTTTTTTATCATTTTTGAGAGGTCGGCTTTTATCTGAATAAATCTGCCATCGTCAGCTGGCATTGGATGTCATCAGAATAGCCGCCCGGTGCAAGTCCATAGGAGGTGATCATCGTGATGAGTACCGTTTTCTCGGTGCCTGTTTCCCTGATGAAGGTCTCCCTTCGATTGCGAATGCGGTTGTCCTCTTCTTCTGTAATAACGTAAGGGGCGTTAGTATATTTCATCTCACAGAGATTAATTGTATCGTCATTTCTGTCGATGAGCATATCTATCTGTGCTCCTTTCGTCAGCGTCTTGCCGGTGACAGGGTCTTTTGTTCCTTTATATGACCAGGAATGAACGCTGCTCACGACGGCTGAGAAGCCGAGGGCTGCCTTGATCTGGTTGATGTGCTGCATGCAGACACGCTCAAATGCTCTTCCTGCCCAACCGTAATGGATGGATGAACCTGCGGATGAAGACCAGAAATGTTCATCACCATTGGTGTTCTCCGATATGAAATCGAAGTAGAATAGGGTGTAGTTGTCTATGAGTTGGAAGGTCGCATCCTTCGTCTTCTTGCCGATGGCTGTGAACTTGCGGATGAAACCGCATTGCTCCAACTCCTGCAGCGCTTTCGAGAAATCTGCGTTGTCTGAGAGTTTCGAAGCTTTCAGCAACTCTTCTCTTAACAGCCCCTGTTTCTTTTTGGCAAGTGCTGTGATGATAGCTATGTGACAGCGTGGCTTCTTGAACAGGGAAGCGTAGAGAGCATCAAACTCTTGTGTGAGTTCTCCACCTGGTTGGAAGAATATCCGGTCGAAATTCTGTGCCACGCTCATTCCCTTTTTCAGGAAACTCCAATAGTATGGGATTCCTCCCAAGGCCATGTAGGCTTCGAGAATCTGTCGGTCCTTATAGCCCAGATTCTTCGCTTCGCAATACTGCTTGCACTCTCTGAGGGTGAATGGTTGCAGCAGAACCTTGCATGTAAGACGGTTGTGAAGGCCACCATAGTTCATGACCACATTGTCGATGATCCATGATGTGGCGCTTCCGCAGATGACCAGGATAAGGTCTTTTCTCGTAGAAGCCCATGCGTTCCAGAAATGGTCGAGTGAACGGACGAAGTTTGATTTAACAGTGTCCATCCAGGGAAGTTCATCAATGAAGATAACCTTCTTCTCTTCGTTTTCCGGAAACGTATTCAGGAAATTCCACAGCAGTCCAAATGCCTCAGACCATGTCTTGGGCATTGCACATTTTCCCATTCCGGCAAGATAAAGAGATTCTCGAAAGTCGCTTAACTGCTGCCTGCGAGTGGCTCCGTATGTGCCGGTATGCTGGAAAACGAAATGACTCTTGTAGGCCTCTCTGATAAGAAAGGTCTTGCCGACACGTCGTCTTCCGTAAACAGCCACGAATTGTGATTCATCAGAACTCATCAGTCCGTGGAGTGTTGCTATTTCATTTTCTCTGCCTATTAACATATCGTATTTCTTGTTTTATTCTCTATTTATTTATGTGGCAAAGATACAAAAATATATCGATAAGTCGTGGAAATGTATCAATATTTAACAGATTTCCACGGGAAATCGTAACTTTTTCGTTTTTTTGCACTGAAAAGTATGTGGCTCAGATTTTTTTAGAAACCTACATGCGTAAGTATTTACCACTTCATAGCCTCATTCGGAAGCAACGGAATGGCTCCATAGCGTCCTAAAAGATAACCCTTGCGAACATCTTCACGAGGCTTGAATTCTGCCAAGGATGTAAGATGAGACGCTCCATCCTTTCCCTTCTCGACAAACCATACTTCGTCAGCTCTGATAAGGTCGAGGTTGAGCAGGTTACATTCATGGGTGGAGAAGATGAGCTGAGTGTCTCTTCCTGACTCCAGTCCTGAGAAATAGCACTCTAAGATTTTCTGCGAGAGCATAGGGTGCATACTGCGGTCAATCTCGTCGATGAGATAGTCAACTTCATTTTGCTTCAAATCGATGAGCATTGGGATGAAGTCGAGCAATCGGATGCTGCCATCTGATTCTTCGCTCAGATCAAAAACAACCTCTGTGCCGGAAGTAAGATTCCGGTGGACAGCCTTCTGCTTGTAAATCTCATATCCTCCGTTGGCATTTACCTCGAAAAGAAGCATTTCGCCTCCAACTGTGGCAGCCATGCTGTACGCCTTGCCGTTCTTGGCCTTGCTGAGTATGTTGTCAAGTAAATCGGAAGATAAGTTCACATCCTCTTTCTTGATTTTGTACAGGCGCACGTCTGAAATGCCCGTGTTGAAGTAGGCAAGAAGCGAGCGAGTCGTTTCCTGCAGCTCGTCATTGTTTTCAGTAAGGAAAGAAATTCCCTGCAGGCGTGTGCTTGGGAAGATGATCTTCAAGCCGTCTGCAAACCAGTTCTTGGCCATGCATATGGTTTCAAGTCCCTTGCCGTTTCGGCGTACATACTCTGAAAGGAAGCTGGAATCGGAAGGAGTACTGTGGGCGGTGAACTTCAGCAACATGGATGTTTCTTCATTTCCATCCACCTTGCCAAACGTGAATTCGTTGCCATCTGCAGTAACCTTTCTTGTGAAAACTTCCTTGTCGGTACGGCTGTTGATTTCAAACAGCCATTCCTCCTTGATTCCTCCGACGGTGAACTCCATGCCATAGGCAAAGCACTTACCCTTGGTCTTGAACTCGATTTCTACCTTAGAGTTTTTCTCTTCGGTATCAGCAAGCTTGAAAGGTTCCACCTTGCTTTGCGGAAAGCTTCCATTGGCTATCTGTTGGAGCAGGGCAATGGCCTTGATGACGTTGCTCTTTCCGGAAGCATTGGCACCATAAACGATACCAGCCTTCAGAACAGAAATGTCATCACGCTTCTCTGCACGGGAAACATGAGACGGATGTGCGTTGCTCTTACCTGCCACAAAGCTGATTTGAGTCTCATCCTTGATGGAATATATATTTTCAAATGTAGCTCTAAGTATCATAACAATGTCATTTTCTTATTAATGTTGATGCAAAGATAAGCTTTTTCTTTGAAAAATGTGTTTGTTAATGTCGAATACTTGCAAGAGTATTGCGTGTTTAACACACGTTAGTATGTTTGTGGCTAAGTCTCTTATGTAATCGTTATGATTATGTTCTGGCGTTGTACTCTAAATAAATGTAAATAAACCTTGCAGATAAAATGGGTTAGATTGCTAGTTAAAAAAGGATAAATATAGGCGACCATTTCAACCACATGGTTGAAATGCTTAATTTTGTATTTGCTTGTGATTCTTTAAATTATGACTTTAGAGAATCGCCAAAATGGGCAACTTGTAGAAAAATTTGGATAGTTCAAACTGGAGGAAGCTATAATGCCGAATATGCCTTATTGTTTAATAATTTCTATTCTAATATCGCAGTGGGTCTCACTTCGTCTCTTTGGATCTGCATTTCCATAAAGCCATAGGGTGACTTGTTATTTGTTAAACGATTGAACTTTCATTGAATAGTAGAATATGTGTCAATGTTTAACTAAGTTCTATGAGAAATAGCCACGATTCTCACATTTATCGGTATTCTGAGGTGACATATTTTTCTTTTTATAAAAGAAAATGCCGGAAAAAGTTGGTGGTTTCGAAATATTTCATTATATTTATAATTAAAAACTTTTAAGGAAGTAATTTAAATTCAGAGAATATGGCAATCAAGGAAAAGAATGGAAATACGTTCCCTCATGAGCTATTCAAGGTTGGTGACTTAGTCACATTTCAATGGGATGATACGTTGAAGGAAGGCATTGTCTTAGTTGTAGATGCTTATGGTACATTTGAATCTCCCAATATTCCTTCTTATGATATTATGGTTGAGAATGAGAATATGTTGTATAAGCATGTAAAATGCGATTTGGTAAAATCGAAAATTAAAAGATAATGTGTCGATAAGTCGTGGGAATCTATCGTTTTTCAATAGATTTCCACGGCTTATCGGTATGTATTGCAGGAGTTGGTTATTAGTATGCAATATTTCTAAAGGCAAAAATAACCAATAAAAGATAAGTGGAAGATTAAGGTTCCAGCACCCATCTTGATTCTTTTCCATATGGACCTATTGCCGATTCGTTAGTAATATAGGTCATACCAAATTTTACTTTTGTAGCCATAGCTTTACGAATAGACGTCATTATCTGATCCTTTGTAAAACCGCATTCTGAATAATCTTGAAGGGCTAATTCTACCGCACATCTTTGAGCTATACCTGCATTTCCTTTGGTATAGTAATCCACTACCTGTTCGTCTGTAAGTTCGTCCACGGTCTTGACAGAACATTGTTTAAGATATTCTTGTATATTCATATTGATAATTTCTTTTTTTCAATTACACAATCCTCTGGTACATAAAGTTTCCATCGACATAAATACGTGTCAGAATCGCCTGTGGAGGTTAGACGCTTGGTGTGCAAGGCACCTTTCGAGCTGCACATTTCTATGAATGAGTCGCTTATGTGATGATGCTCTTTGCTATGCTCCAGGATGAATCCTACCTTTTGATAGAGGAATGCTTTGTTGTATAGTGCCAGATACTTTTCGAGTTTTGGCTCATCAAGCAGTGAAATACCTTCCATGCAATGAAGCAATTCCTCAATGCCTCCAGCACGTTCTATACGGTCGCAGCAGTCTATGACTGTTCGTTCCAAATCAGTTATACGTACATAAGGATTTCCCTTGGGAGTTATAACGCCATTTTCCGCAGTTGGTTCAAAAGGGGCTGCACAATACACAAAGTCTATTCCTTCAAAAGCAAAATCTTTGAAGCGGCTTTTGCTTCCAACATAGGCGTTGTAGAAAGGCTGGTGGGCAACTCCATGTAATTCAAGGGCTGTGTGCCAACCAACATATGAAGATTCTGAAATCTTGGAACTCAACTCGAACTTGTCACACATGGGGGCATCTGTCGATGGATCAATGGTGACGTACATGTTTCGCCTAATCGGTCTCAGAACCTTCTGAGATTGCCATCGGGATATGGCCGTGGATGTTCCTGCATGAGACAAATTCATCTCACGCATCACATCTTCAAAGTTGAAGATCCTCATCTTGTATAAAGCCGTAAAAGTTGCCATTTTTGCATCGAAGTATTTATATATGAATAACTTTGTGCAAAAATAGCAACTTTTCTTCAGATATCCAAATGTTTAAGCAAGAGAAACGAATAATTATACTATTTTTAGAATAGACCAACGAATGTTGTCAACCTTGCTCCATTTGGTATAACTATTCTTGCATTTCAGCAAGGAAAAATAGATTCAACTAAAATCCTTGACTATATGTTAATAAACAAGTTTATTTCGGCATATATACATATATGGTTTTCTTAAACTTGTAAACTTCCAGGTTTGAGTGGTTAAAAATCGGTAGAGGTTTACTAATTGAGTTTGAAAGAACATGTATATATACATGGGTAAACTTAAACCTTAAACTTGTATGCGCCGTAAGCTTTGCCTTGGCAGCTGCTCTTTAGTTGGTTCAAGGCTTTATCTTCTTCTCCTTGTTGAAATTTCGACGTTCTTCTCTTCAACTTCGCTTGTTGCCAGGAGATTTGATTGAACTTGCCTCTTGTCTCAGGCATCATGCTTCTCTGCTCAGCTTCCTTCTACATGCCGATGCTTACCCTTGGCAGTCATAGGCTTGATTGTTCTGTCCTTGGCTTAACCTTATTCATGTTCATGATGAAGTTTGAGTTTTCCTGCCAATCTCTTGAACTTATAAGCCGTATTGCTCAACCAGTTTGCTTGAACAACATCGAGGAGGATGCAGCTTTCCTTTACCCAACCAACTGCAGATATTTTCTACTCATCCTTTTCATTCATATTTTTGGACGAAGCATCCACACTTACTTTTTCCGCTGCAAAGTTAGTGCAAGCCACATTTCTGCAAGTACCAGGTGCCTTATTCTCTGAATTTTTTCAAAAACTTTTCCGTCTGCTGCTCATCCAAAAAACTTTTCCTGCCCAAGGGTGAAATAATTCGATAATTCCTTGCTTCCTATGTTTTCCTTGCCAACTCTGATAGCACCGTAAAAAATAAATGTTTCACTTCTAAAAATATTGAATTATGAAAAAAATGGAAAATTCTTTCGCAGTAACAGGTTTGTAGGTAAGGATGCAAGCATCCATCAGTTTACAACCGCAAGCGTAGCTCGCTTCTCACTGGCCATCAGCCGCAATGAGAAGAATGGCGATGAAAACTCTCGCACTTCTGCCTTCATGAATGTAGAGGCTTGGCGCAAGAACGAGAACACCTCTTCATTCGACCGCCTGGTCAAGGGAGCACTCCTCACAGTAGAGGGCTACTTCAAGCCAGAGGAATGGCAGGATGCCGAGGGAGTCAAGCACAACCGAGTGATTCTCGTTGCCACCAAGTTCTACGAAGCTGTTGAGAAGGAGAACACTCCTGATTCTCAGCAGGGCAAGACCCAGAAGGATAAGTAAATCCTTCGCCCTCATAAAAGAGCGGCCTTCGGGTCGCTTTTTTGTGCTTATACTTTTCCTTGCTGAAAGGGAAGACATATTATAAGAAGATTCTTGCAGAATTGATAATCCCTTAGCATCTTGTCATTCACTCTTTTATTTTGTTATTTGATCCATATACCAAACCTTATCTCCCCATCCTTCGGCAAAGAGAGCAGGAGAGAGGGATGCTATAAAATACTGAGCCTTGTTGTTGAGATGAGTGAGCATAGTGACCAGTTTGAATTGCCATTCAATATCAAGTGAGTATGTAGGCTCATCTATCATTACGATGGCTTCGTTTCCATTTAGCAGAAACACTCTCAGCATAATCAATAGAATTTGCTTTTCGCCAGAAGACAGTGCTTCTACAGGTAATACTCCATTGTCTGTAAGGACAGTGAACTTGCAGCCTTCTATTTCGATGCGTTTGCCAGTCATGGCAAAGAAATCGTTTATGACCTTCTGAAAATCAGCTATCTTGGCTTTCATTTCAATTCTTTTCTCCTCTGAACTATCTAGTATAGACATGCGGAGGCTCATGAGTGAAGGTCCGGTCTTCATGTCATATATATAGTAATCCAATTCCTGCGATAGAGCGGTGGCTGTCTTGCGTTTGTCTCTCATTGCAATGTTGTCAATGGAGGGAAGATAAATGATATAATCTTTGCTTTCTTTGTCTTCTGCTAAAGATTGATATAGATTTCTCAGGAATGTGGTCTTGCCACTTCCAGTGCTGCCCATAATGATATTAACATCAGAATGTGGCTGAAACTGAACGTGTAGATTATTCCAGATTTCAACATCTATATTATTCAATATTATCTGTTTCATACTTCAATATATTTTCCAGGATTGAATGATTCATGTTCCCCATGAAATACATATCCCAGCTGATTTGACACACAGTTGGTATTGCCTATCTTCACATCCACGTTGTAGTGAGAGTGACCGAATATCCAGTAATCTATGCCGCTATTCTTGATGTACTCTTCCAATTCCACGGTGAAGGCACCATTGGCTTGACTGTCAGCGAACTTGGGACATTGCATCTGGAAAGACGGAACATGATGTGTGACAACTATCTTTCTTCTGGCCTTGCTGCATGAAACAGCATCTTTCAAGAAAGACAGGCATCTTTCATGTTCACGGTTGAAGTCTGCAAACGTTAGAAGATCTCCATTGAAGATGATGCGTCGGAAGTCGCTTATGACTTGTTCTGTATAATATGCCTCCTTCAGTGGAATTTTAGACCACAATGTTGTTATGAAGAGGTCGGTGTCTCCAATGTGAACAACAGCATTATAATAGCTGTGAACATTGGGACGTATTTCAAGACAATAGCCATCGTTAAGCTTGGCAATGTCATAGTATTTGTAGAACTCATGGTTGCCCATGCAGGCTATAACTTGCTGATAGTTCTCAGAAGCCCAGTCCCAGAAGGGATGCTTGGAATAGTTCTCGTCTCCCAGGTAGCCAATGTCTCCAGCCAGAATGAGAATATCTCCTGTTACTTGCAGGGGATTCTCCTTCAGGAATCTCCAGTTGTCGGCAAACTCCAGGTGGAGGTCTGATGCATATTGTATTTTCATAATTGTTCAGTTGTAAATAATTCGTCTAATTGTTCCAATAAAGCCTCGATGAATGATGAATTCTGATCAAGAGAAGTTGGCTTCAAAAGCCTCACGAAATTTCTCTAATCCTTCCATTCTATTTCATTTATTAAACGTTCAACTTCGCCTTCCACTCGTGGGTCTTCATCCTCACTCAGTGAAATGGCCAATGATAATCTGTCCACCCTTTCGGCTTTGGTACCAATGGCGGTGACAGGTGGGTATTTCCATGCCTCGATAATAATGTTGCCATCAAATTCGTTAGGACGCACCAAAGCTCCTGATGATTTGAATTCCCGGAGTTGTTTAACAGGCATCATGATCATTCTTTCAGAACCGGGATTCAGCCATGTATAATGTGCAAGTGCATTGATTCCGCATCCTGGGAAATGAGCGTCAGAAAGCAGGTCGTCACAGAAAATGCGCTCTTCTACAGGATTGAGGAGGAACGGTTGAGCCTGCTCCCACAGTTCCTTTCCATTCTTGTCGAAGTGAACGACCTTTCGCTTATATCCATCAGATACTTTCTGGCAAAGCCCCAAGTCTTCAAGGCAAGTTATTCCAAGCGTAATGCTTGCGTATGAATAAGGTATTTTATCTTCTATGTCACGTGCAGCCAATCCTTCAATACTCTCTATCTGCAGATGATAGAGTAGCAGGTATTGGGCTACTGGTGACAGAGCCTTAGCCTGCTTGGTCTTGCGAATGCGCTCATTAGCCAGAAGCATAGGTAAATGAACGTATTTGTCCGAGACTATGAAATAAACATCTTTGTCTATGAGTCTCTGTCTTTCATAAGCTGGACAGTTTGGCAGCAGGAATACGACAGGAAGTTTGAACAGTGAAGCGAGATTGCTTGCTGTAATGGCCAAACTTCGTGGTGGAGCTACCTTTCCTTTAGGTTCGGCGAAAAGTAAGGACATACCGTGGTATTCGCCATCGAAGAACTTGTATGCAAGTGAATCTCCAATGGTGACACCTTTCATCTGTGCCTTCTTCCTTTCTTGCAGCTGTATAGGTCTTCCTAATATGATGACATCATTTCTCATTTTAATCATTCTGCTTCATTTTAATACCCTATTAAAACGATGCAAATATATTATAATAAACTGGTAAAGCCAAAGTTTTTTGCATTTTTTATGCAGAAAGGTTAAAATGTATGCAAAAACCAGATTTTCTTTAAGATAAACATGGTTATTTCCAAATAAAAGAGTATTTTTGCACTTTACATAAATATACGTAAAATATAAGGATAGAGCCGTGATACGGTCTTAGCAATATAGTAACAATGAAATATATTTGGTTGATTATCTTTCTGATATTGCCGATAGTCGGTGTTCTTTATACCGCTTGGCGAATGTGGCATTTACTGCCTTTTTCCATTGCCATGAAATGGGTGGCAGTGGGAGTTTTAGTTATGTGGTTCAGTACCATATTCATCGCCTTTTCGGGAGCGTTAGAGAAAATGCCACTTTTTGCGGCAACAGCAGTTTATGAAGTGGGCTTTTCCTTTATCTTCATCCTGTTGTATCTGGTGATGCTGTTTCTCGTGCTCGATGTTGGCCGCCTTGTTCATATAGTGCCTAAAGCTTGGCTATTTGACAAAGGTTATACTTCCATCGGCATTTTTGCCTTCATGCTGCTGATTTTCGGCTATGGCAGCATACACTATAATAATAAAGTGAGAGAACAGATCGATATCAAGACTGATAAGGCTATCAGCTCAGATAAGAAGCGTACTAAGATTGTACTCCTTAGCGATCTTCATCTCGGTTATCACAACCGCCGTTCTGACTTCAGGAAATGGGTGGACATGATCAATGCTGAGCAGCCTGACCTCATATTGATAGCTGGAGACATCATAGACAACAGCGTCCGTCCTTTGATGGAAGAGAACGTAGCTGAAGAGTTTCATCGACTGAAAGCCCCTGTCTATGCTTGTCTTGGCAACCATGAGTATTACAGCAACCAACCAAAGGCAAGGCGATTTTATCGTGAAGCAGGCATTACGTTGCTGCAGGATAGTGTGGCAAAGATAGGCAATCTGTGCATCATCGGCAGGGATGACCGCACGAATATCCAGCGCAAATCCCTGGCGATGATTATGGAAGAGGCAAGAAAGAAGGGCTTTATTTCTGACTTGCATCATGGGAAATCTTCGGATGAGTTTTTCATTCTTCTCGACCACCAGCCTTATCATTTGGAAGAGGCAGAACAAAACGGCATTGACTTCCAGTTCAGTGGTCACACCCATCACGGACAGGTTTGGCCTGTCTCCTGGATTACCGATGCTTTATACGAGAAAGCCTATGGCTCACTTCAAAAAGGCAACACCCGGTATTACATCAGTTCGGGTTTGGGAATCTGGGGTGGAAAATTCCGCATTGGCACTCAGTCGGAGTATGTAGTGCTGACGATTGAACATAAGTAAAATATAAGATCTGTGTATTTATTAAGAGCGGCCTTCGGGTCGCTTTTTTTATGCTTATACTTTTCCTTGCTGAAAGGATTCTCCTGTTATAGGAGGATTTCATTCATCGACTTCTGGGAATCGGTAATAATTCTGTTGCGAAGGTAACGGTTCTGTCTTATCTTTACAAGGTCAGGGCGTTGCTTTGCTGAAAAATCTCCACACCATACGGGTAGTATTTTGCAGACAAAACCTTGTATTGATAGCCATAACGCCTTCTGAATGCAACATAATTTTTAACCATCCCAGAAGTAGTTGAACTACGAAAGGGAGATAAAATCAGATGGCATTATGACAACAATGAAATCAATTCTCAGTCGACTTACCCAGGCAGTGAGCGGCACAGACAAGGAACTCTTCAGTGAGCAGGAGTTGAACCAGTTTGCATCATTCTATCTTGACAAGTGGGATGAAAACACAAGCGAGGATGTGGTGGCAGAGTCTTTCGTGGACTATTGGTGGAACACAGACAGGGCTTGCAGACGATGCTCGGAATGCGGCAAGCTGATGCGTGAGGGCTATTGCGCAGACATGGGAGTAGCCTACTATTGCAGCAAGGACTGTCTGCATAGCGACTTCACGGATGAGGAATGGGCAGAGGAATGTGAATCCAACGACCAGAGTTATTATACAGAATGGTAATCCTGACGTTTCCCCTGACACTTTGGGTTGTTAGGGGAAGCGTGAAGGAATTCTCGCCAAATACCCGTACCTTTGTACACGTTAATACATGTCGCCACGTACACGTGAAGCCATGTACACATGAATACGTTAATACATATATACAAAAGATTTTATATTATGTCATTGAAAATCATTACATTCGCCAATCATAAAGGTGGCGTTTCAAAGACCACCTCTACAGCCTCCATCGGGGCTTGCATGGCACGTATGGGCAAGAAAGTCCTGCTCATAGACCTTGACGGTCAGGCAAATCTTACCCTGTATTTTATCCCGAATGAAGATGAGGTGCAGGCAAGCATCTTTGACTCTCTGGTTGATGGGGCACCCCTGCCAGTGAAACACATCAGGGAGAACCTCGACCTCGTTCCTTCCTCTCTCGAAATGGCAAGCGCAGAGATTGCCTTGACCAATCTCCTGGCAAGAGAACAGCTGCTGAGCCGACTGCTCGAACCCGTGAAGCAGAACTATGACTACATTCTCATAGACTGTCCTCCATCTTTGGGAATCGTCACCACAAACGCTTTCCTTGCAGCTGATGAGATTATCGTTCCGATGACTCCCGAACTTCTTCCTCTGAAAGGAATGAGAATGCTCGATTCCTTTGTCTCTACATTGCAGAGAGTGAAGCCGAACCTCAGACTGGGAGGAGTTTTCATCGCCAGATTCAACCATCGCAAATTAAACAAGGTGGTTGAGCAAGCCGTGAAGTCCCGTTACGAGACTATCACCATGCAGACTCGCATCCGTGAAAACATCGCCCTGGCAGAATCGGCAGGCAGTGGTCAGAGCATCTTCGAGTACGACCCTCAGTCGAACGGAGCGAAGGACTATCAGGCATTGACAGAAGAAATTATTTCACGTAATCAGTAAAGACTATGGCAAAGAAGAATATGGACATCTTGCTTGGCAACATTCTCGGAAAGGCTGCCATTCATCCGCAGGACAGATTTGACAAGTCTCCTAAGGACTCGAAGGAAGAACAAAATGAAGTTAAAAGCCCTCTGACAGAGTACGATTCGCCCAATGATGAACCATGGCGACATTTCTCCTTTATCTGCTCAAAGGAACTCGTTGACAAGGTTCAGACCATCGCCCGAAAGGAAGGTTTCACCATCCGTTCCTTCATGGAATACGTCATGAAACAAGGCGTTGAAGCTTATGAGTCGAAATATGGTAAGGTCAAGAAAATCAGAACTAAAACCATTAGGGAAGTCATGTAGAAAATGTGGATGTGTAGCCATGTACACATGAATACATTGATACACGTACACGTTGATACATATATACATATAGACGTTGATACATGTCCACATGTGGATATGAATACAATGAAATTAAATAACATCAAAAACGAAAAGTCATGAAAATGAAAAAGTATCTTTCAATCGCCATCCTTCTGATGATGATGGCTTCACCAGTAGTATTCACCTCTTGCGGCAATGATGACCCGATGGAGGAGGTCGAGAGTCCGGAGACAAAACTGGACGTTTGGACAGAACCATTCCATATCATGGGTGCGAATGTTGATGAGGTCAAGAGCTATATGGCTCAATCCATGAAGCGTTACCGCCAGGTGGCTGAGACTTCCGGCGACAACATCCAGTTGACCTATATGACTGGGCAGGGTAGTGAAGGCGTTCTTTACAGCTTCTCCCGTCTTGACGGTTCTCTCTATTCCGTCATTGACACAGAGCGAAGCGTGAACCGTGGGCTTGTCATTGACTATCTGAAAAAGCATTACACGCTTGTTTCAGCCGATGAAGCCAGCCTGCAGTATTGCTTCACCAACCAGGACAAATCCATGGTGATTACAACCATGAAAATTTCAGATTCCTATTTCAATGTGAACTATTCATTGGTTTATTGATTGGAAAAAATAAGATTTCCACCATCAGAACTTCGTGCTCTGGTGGTGGTAGTTTTAGATGTCTGTGCGTGCTTGAAGGGGCATCCAGCTCTTTGTTGTGCTAAATAATAATAAAAATAACGTCTGATGGATATAAAAACAAGTTTTATTTCTTATATTTGCAATCAAATTACAAATATCGAGGTTAAAATGGTTTTAGAGATACGTTTAAGCAATATGTTCTCGTTTCGAGACGAGGTGACTTTGGACTTGCAGGCTGCCAAGATTCAGACAAAGAAGGCAAGGGAGCTTGAAGGTAATCTGTTTTCCGTGGATGGAGAACAGATGTTGAAGAGCGTTGCCTTATTTGGAGCCAACGCTTCGGGTAAAAGCAATGTGATTAAAGCCATCAGAGCTTGTGTGAACATGGTTCGTTCATCACATAATTATAATGTGGACACCAAGTTTGCCATCTCACCTTTCAAGTTTGAGGATTATGCCAACAAGCCAAGCTCTTTCTATATCCGTTTCCTGCTGAATGGAGTAGAGTATGAGTATTCCTTCTCATTTATGCATGATGAAATCATCACCGAGACTTTGTACTATTATCCGAATGGTCGCAAGTCGCTGGTATTCAGCCGTGATGAAAGCAGAGGAACGGAGAAGAAAGACATCTATGAGTTTAAGACTGTCATCAAGCGTCCTTTCGATGTAGCTGACAATACATCGAAGAAGACACTCTATATTTCTCGTGCCAGTCAGATGGACAGGGAAATAGCCCAAAAGATTTTTCTGTTCTTCTGTAATGACATCGTGCTTGATTATCAGGTGGCTAACATTGATTCTCTGGATAATTTGTTCAAGGAACGAAAGGATCAGATGCTGGAGGTGTTGAGAACGGCAGATAGCGACATCATTGACTTCAAGATTCAGAACAATGCCATCACGACGTTTCATCGTACCAACCCTTCCGTTGCGTTTGATTTCGAGACGGAAGAGTCGGAGGGAACCAAGACTTTGTTCCGGATGATGGTGAGGATGATTGGTATTATCCATGAAGGAAAGATGCTCCTTGTCGATGAGATAGACAACAGCCTCCATACTCAGCTGGTGGAATTTGTGATAGGTATGTTCAATCATAGCGACCATGCCCAGCTTATCTACACCACTCATAACACCCATTTGCTGAACACCGATTTCCAGCGAAGGGATCAGGTGTATTTCGTGAACAAGCGAGAGGATGGAAGCAGTGATCTATATTCTCTGTTTGATTTCAAGGATTTCCGGGACACGCTGGATATGGAGAAGGCTTATCTGCAGGGACGCTTTGATGCTATTCCTACCATTCTAATCTCACTATTTAGCTTATTATAAAACAATTTACTTATCTTCTTACATAAATTATAAATATATGGCACAGATGAATCTTACTCCATTGGATGATGTGCTTGACAAGCACTTTGGAAAAGTTGGTACTCCGAAACGTGACGCATTTGAAAGAGACGTGGACGAAGCTTTACACGCTTACCGCTTGGAAGAAGCCATTAAAAATGCTCGTATAGAGCAGAACAAGCCTCTCGATTAGAAAATGTTACTATTTATAAGATACGTTTAAACGAAAGACTGCGATATAAAATAAATAAGATGAAAGAATTATTGGGTATTATATTATTGACATTATTGGTAGTGCTTGGTTCGTGCAACTCCAATACAAATGTGTCTCTTATGGAAACATCTCCGCAACTATTTGGTGTACGCCAAGTAAGCACAGGTAATCCTGGCTATAGAAATAGAGAGTTGTTCATAAACGCATTGGAAAAAAAGTGTAAATATCCTATTGAGTTTCAAAAAAATAATTTGGAAGCATACGTTGCTGTTGAATACAAGACAGACCAACGAGGATATATTGTTAAAAAAAAAGTGGTTGCTTGCGACAACAAAAAATTCAAAAAGATAACATTGGATATATTCGACGAAGTTAAAACTCTTAAAATAGCCACAACAGAGAAAATAGATACAATCTACTTCCAATACAAGATACAAGGTTCACCTACTTTAATCCATTCAAAAGTAGATGTCAAGATTATCGGCTATGGCAGCAATAATAAATCAATTTTAATGAAGTAACTCGATTTATCATAAATAATAATTATTAAAGAGTCATGAAAGTATATTAGTCTTTCGTGACTCTTTAATGTCTAAGTATTATAATTTTCCTAATAATGCCAATTCGATTTCCTCTTTTTTTACTTTTTTGTTAAAAATCACTCAAAAAACAACTTTTTTGAAACTTTTTTCTTGCTACGAAAAAAGACTTCACTCTCTCTTTCTACCTTTGCATCGTCAAAACAAGGAAGTATGGGTGAGCGGCTTAAACCAGCACACTGCTAACGTGCCGAACCGAAAGGTTCCGAAGGTTCGAATCCTTCTGCTTCCGCACATTGGCTCGTTAGCTCAGTTGGATCAGAGCACGACGCTACGAACGTCGGGGTCGGGAGTTCGAGTCTCTCACGAGTCACAACATTGGAGGTTTGGCAGAGTTGGTCTATTGCACCGGTCTTGAAAACCGGCAGGCGGCAACGTCTCAAAGGTTCGAATCCTTTAGCCTCCGCAAACTTGCCCTATCGCATAACGGTAGTGCGGCAGATTCTGGCTTTGCAAGTGGTGGTTCGATTCCATCTGGGGCAACATCAGTAAGGAGCTTTGGCAGACTTGGTGTATGCGCGGGACTGAAAATCCCGAGAACGTGGTTCGACTCCACGAGGCTCCACTTAAAAATTCGGGAGTGCTCCAGTGGCAACGAGGGTGGACTGTAAATCCGCTGTCTGATGACTTCGTAGGTTCGAGTCCTACCTCCCGAACTCAACTTGCCCTATGGTATAATGGGAGCACAACGGGTTTTGGTCCTGTTAGCGAAGGTTCGATTCCTTCTGGGGCGACAAGTTAAAAAACAACTTCATGGTGTAATTGGTAGCATACCAGATTTCAGATCTGGAGGTGGTGGTTCGAATCCATCTGGAGTTTATATGGAGTTTGTAGCTCAGTTGGTAGAGTGCCAGGTTGTGGCTCTGGTGGTCATGGGTTCGATCCCCATCAAACTCCCTAATGCTTCAATAGCACAGTGGTAGTGCAGCTCACTTGTAATGAGCAGGTCGTAGGTTCGAATCCTACTTGAAGCTCCACATAAGAAAGGCTTCTCTTCAGGCAGTTTTGCTTGAAAAGAAGCCTTTTAGCTTTCTTGTAAGACGATGTCTCGCTGATGTTCGTTCATAATTTTCCTCCTTTTTCCTTACACAAAGTTACCTCAGTTCGGGATAATAATCTCAGTCTAAAGGCTTTATAATGTTTTTATAT
>ERZ773235.2080-NODE-2080-length-18047-cov-10.011727_pt1 | contig 18047 bp, 19 predicted proteins | sample MGYA00580522_ERZ773235 | MGnify/ENA primary metagenome ERZ773235 (study PRJEB29015, sample SAMEA2737797) | human gut metagenome | biome: human gut; feature: human-associated habitat; material: faeces | place: China | collected 2012 ...
AGCAGCAGTACAAAGGCTTCTGACATTGTGCGGAGCAAGCTCTACGAAAATGGCGGCAGGGCAACGGTGTATTCTGTTACCGGCAAGCCGTACATTATCCGGGCCGCTAAGGATGGCTGTTCCTTCCTCTGCGGCGAGCTGCCTATAAAGCCGCCGTATACCTACGATGTTTTTGATGTTATCGTGGATCTGTTGCTTCGGGAGGGCGGTTCTGCCCGCAAGGGCATGGGGCGCAATTCTCCCCTTGGCGAGGGTGGCTGCACGGAGGATACCGTTGTCGGTGCCATTGGCAAATACTATTTCAAAGCCCCTGCTGGGAAATATGTGTTTGACCCTGTGTTTGTGCTGGCGGCGGTGCTGGATTGGGCGGGTATTGCTCACAATGAGCGCGGCTATCTGACGCTGACCGCCGACTACCGTTCCCTGCTGTCCAGATAGGGGCAATGCTGTCTTTTCTGCTGTGGGTGGTCGTAATAACCATCATAAAGCTTTTCAAGGATAATGATTTCTAAACATCAAAATCCGTTCACAGTTCAGACCGTTTCCTTTGCCGGTGACAGCATCGTTGACAAGTGCGTGGGCATCATCGCGGAGCTGTATTGAGATGACATTTTCTCAAAAATTCGTTTGAAATCGAGTTTCGAATTTGATAAAATAAAGCCATACAAAGGCATCATGGGAGTGCATCCGGTGCAGCGGGCGTCGGCGGCAGGCTGGCGCTTGCAAGCTGTTTGTTCACTGATCATCTCTCTGAGAAAAGCATCCGTTCTGACCGGGCGGAGCCGAGGGAAGTGAAATGAATGAAGCGTGTAAAAGCAGCCTGCATCCTGCAAACACTGGTATTTGCACAAAGGACGATTGCGGCTTGACCCATGAGCAGCAGCTCAAGGTCAACCGCGACGAAGTGAGCCGTTATAAGGCGATGATGGACAGAAGCCGTACCCGGTATCAGCTTACCGAGGAAACCGAACAGAGCGACGGTTCTGTGCTTGTTCGAGTCCGCAAGCAGTATAACGACAAAGCCGATGTAAGCGAATATTTCAACTGACACCAGACCCGCCTGACTTCCATCAGGCGGGTTTGTAATAGAAAGCGTAGGCATTATGAGTGATATTTACAATGTCCAACAGATCCGGCAGCACATTTTGGAACGATACCAAAGTGATCCTAAAATCCGTATCAATGTTTCCATCGCCCAGCCAAAGCTCCATTTGAGTAATGTTCCGGTGGAGATCACAGGGGTCTATAGTAAAGCACCGTGCCCAGAACGCCGCAGAGAATGCTGGCCGCCATACGCCATGTGGTCATATCGAGATACGCAGCACGGATCATCAGTCAGATGGTTTCCGTGCTCTGGTCTTTGCCCGTCCACGCATACAGAAAGTCGCCGATCACATACAGCAGGCACCCGATCATACCGGCAAGCAGCGCCCGCTTTTCCCTGCTCATTTTCATACTTGCCTTCCGAATCCGATCTTTACGATCTGCATTTTCATCATCCCATCGCCCACCCCGGCAAGGAAGCGGAAAAATCCACTGACGGAGGGATCCCGCAAATCATGGTAACCCAGCATGTAACCCCGGCTGGAAATCTGCAGATGGCGGCCCCACGGGGAAAGCTCTCGCACGGCATCCGAAACGGCGAAATACGCACCCACATCCCGGATCTGCGCATCCTTGAGCCATGTTTTCAGCATCAACCCCACCGCCCTTTCGTTGGCGGCGTCAAAAACAAGCACTCCGCCCGGAAAGGCCTCTGCCATGCGCTGCACCAAAGCCATGACCTGCTGGCGCAGAAAGTAGTAAAATACGCCCGCCGCAAAAAAGACCGCGCCGCCTGAGGCATCGATCCGGCTGAACCATGCGCAGTCATTCAAATCGCAGGGGATGTTTTCCTCCCGCCAGCCGGCGCCCAGCAGCTCGTTGCGCACCGCGATCACATCGGGAAAATCCAGATTATAGATCTTGCACCGGCCGTTATCGCAGCGCCGCCCGGTATCATCCAACCCACAACCCAGATTGACCACCGCCGCATCGGGATGGGACCTCAGGTAGTCCCCCACCTCATAGGCCAGATCATGCTGCCGCATGGCTGCCTCCAGAAAGCCAAACCGCTGCATGAGACTGCGGGACTTTTTCGCAAGCGCCGAAAAATCATAGTCGATCTCATTTACCAGACGGCATGCCACTTCATCCCGATAGAGGTTCGGGTACAGCTCCGAGCACATTTTCCGGGCATAGAGCGGGATCATCAGCGTTTCCTGCACGGTATTTTTTTCAATTCTGTATTTCATGGTCGGCTCTCACTTTCTGATAAACGGCAAATCCGGCATGCGGCTTTGCTCCATGAGCGAAACCAGCATCTGCGCAAAGCCTTGTGGATCGCGGATCTGATACTGCATATGGTCATACCCTTTTCGTGCCTTTTCCACACTGACGGCAGAGTAGTCAATCCCTTTAACAACGCCCCGGGGGCACTTTTTCAGCAGCTTTTTGATGTTTGCGCCTCCGCCGCAGCCGCAGTCCAGAACACCGGCATCCGGGGCAAGTGCCAGATACCGCAAACCCCAGTCGGCCAACGACCGGTGGCCAAGATTCATCATAGCGGCCATCAGCTTTCCACCCAATCCTGTCGGCTTGCACGTATTATCAAAAAAGGACATACCGAAGCCTCCTCACATTTTTTCCAGAACGATAATCTTATTAGAAATATTCCGTACCGCAGGCAGTTCATTCAGCAGTCGGTAGAGGGGAACGAACGCCGCCATGCCCTCGGTCAGGCTGTGCTCCCCGGCCAGGCGGAAGTCCGGCAGCCGCGCGGCAAGCTCCGTGCCGTTTTTGACGCCCCAAATAAATTTCGCATGGCTGCCCGCAATGGATTTTTCCTTGAAATGCTTCACGACCATGGGATTCATCGTTTCCACAAGAACGGTCACCCGGTCAAACCGACCGGCGATCACTGCAAAAATGCGCTGGACTTCCGCTTCCGTCAGGTACATGGTCAATCCCTCGATCACAACCAGCGCCGCCATGCCCCGTTCCGCGATTTCACCGCCCCAGTCACCCATGGCGGACATAGCGATCTGAGAAACCGCACCGCTCTCCGGCAACAGCTTTTTCCGCAGGTCCATGGTCTCCGGAAGATCCAGATTATACCAGTGGGTGTAGCCGCTCATCCGGTAGCAGCGGGTATCCAACCCGCAGGCAATATTCACAACAATGCCCCCGGCGTGCTTTGCCAGCCATTCCTTTACCAGCCGGTCCAGCACGATGGTGCGGGCAATGACGCCGCTGTGCATGGCAGCATCCCTGTCGGCCAGAGAAAAGTCATAATCCAATCTGCCGATGAGCTCCTCGGCCTTTTTATCCCGGATCGCACCGCGGCCCCGGCTCTCTTTTGCTCTGGCATAAACCGTTTGCAGCATGGTTTCCGGCACACCGGAGAGCACTATCTTTTCCGCCATATTACACCGCCTTTCCCTTTCGGCATTCCACATAGGTCAGCGGAAAGGACGCTTTCAGCACCACGCTTTTGTGCACCATCCAGCCGTTTTTCCTCAGAAACGCCAGATAGCCGCCGCTTGTCCACCTGCTGTGCAGCGGGAAACCCACCAGCTTCATGGCAAATGCCCTGATTTTCCCGTAGAGGCCGTTTTCCGCGTGGGTAAAGGTGGGCGCCGCCAGCACACCGTCATCTTTCAGCACACGTCCGATCTCCCGCAGCGCTTCCTCCGGCCGGGGCACAATGTGCAGCGCGTTGGACACGATCACCACGTCAAAGGACCGGTCGGCATAGGGCAGATGAAACATATCCTGCGCCGAAAAGTGCAGCTTTGCGGAGTGGTTATCCCGCTTTGCCTGGCAGATCATTTCCTCGGAGGCATCCGTCGCCTCAATGTGATCTGCCGCATTTACGATGTTTTTGGCCACCAGTCCCGTGCCGGTGGCCAATTCCAGCACGGTTTTATGCCGCACGATCGGGCGGAGCAACTCGTACATCTGCGCATACGCCGCCCTGTCCTTGCGCATAAAGCGGTCATAGATCTTTGCATTCCTGTCCCAAAAATTCTTGCGTTCCTTCATTACGATCATCCCCAGGTTTTCGGCATCGGATAAAAGCAGTTGATATACGCCTCTCGCATTGGTTAGTATGTGCTAACCGACGCACCTTGAAAAAACCGCATTTCTGCGGCCTTCCGCTTATCCAAATCATTCTTTGCGGATGCAGCGCGTTTTTCCAAGGAAGAAGCGCCCCGCCAATAAATCCGCTGTATCGCTTTATTCGGTCATATAGTAGTCAAAACTTTTTAAAATGTCAAGCGGTTATCCCGAAATTTTGGCATGGCGGCGATTTTCGCCTTGCATTGGGTGGGAAAGTATGGTATCATACTTTCACTTGCAGGATTCGTACATCGGTAGTACATCGGCTTCCCAAGCCGAGGAGGCGGGTTCGACTCCCGTATCCTGCTCCAAAAGGCCGCCATTGGCGGTCTTTTCTTTTCTTTTCGGCGCGCTCTGCTGCAATCAGAAAAATCTCTATATTCTATATGAGGACACTGTTATGGATCACTGTGCATATACGCTCATTACAACTGACCCCGTTTTTCTGAATCTGGAAGGCTGCAAGGACTTGGGTACATTACACCAGCGTATCCGCAAGACGTTTGGGTTTCCGGACTACTACGGAGAAAACTGGGACGCCATGTGGGATTGCTTGACAGATATGTTTTTGCAGCCGGCGCAAAGGCACATTATTGTGGAAGGCTTTGCCGCCATGCCCCAGGAGCTGCGGGAGTATGCCGCTCCGATGCGGGAAATATTCCGCGATCTGCAGGAAAAATGCTCTTGGATAGCCGTTACATACCGCTGAACGCAGGCACAGCAAGCGCTGCGGACTGCCAAGTCTCCGCGAAAAGCCGCGGTCGACATGCGGATAATCGCCGGCATAAACAGGTTTTCGTGTTCCAGTTTAATCTTCGTTTAACACTTCCGCCCGATCTATGGTATAATCACATCACATTTACCGCGGGGAGGGACAGCCATGACCATCAAAAAGCGGCTGGCGCGCTCCAACATCGCCCGCAAAACGGCGCTGGTCTATCTTCTGAAGCTGGGCGCCGGTTGGATCATTGGCATGGGGTTGTGCATATCACTGCTGGCGGGCCTGTTTGCCGACCACATTTATTCTATGAGCAACCTGTTTGATCTGCTGATGTCCAAGCTGACGCTGCTGGGCAGCGGCGACGCCATCTGGCTGCTGGCGGCAGGCGGAATGCTCTGCACGAAAAAATACCGCCGTCAGGGCGTGACATTCTGGCCGGTGCGGTGCTGGGCGTCGCCATCGGAGAGGCGGTATACCGTGCGGCGGGATCGCGCTTGCGCGCGTGACCTCCTCGCTGCCGCAGACACCAAAACCGTGAAGCGCCGAAAATCTTCATTTTTCTTTCTGTCAGGATTGATTAACGGGAATTGCTGCGGTATACTGGGAATAAATTGGCGGAAAAGGGGGCGTTCCATGTGCTGACAGGTGTGACGGTGCCGCTGACGGCAGCCATACCGGAACGGATCGATCTGGCGCAGGCCGCCCGGTATTTCGGCGCAGGCACCCACCCCGATCCCGCCACCACGGCGCTGCTGGAGCGCTGCGCACGGCCGCTGCTGGATGGGGTACGGATTCGGGCTGTATGGCGGTGTGAGCCGCTGGAGATCCTTTCGGAGACAGGACTTCTGGCAGGCAGCGATATTTTCCGTCATCTGGCAGGCTGCGGCAGCGCCATTCTTCTGGCGGTGACGTTGGGCCCGGAGGCTGACCGCTGCATCCGTCGCGCCGGGATAGGCGACATCGCCGCAGGCGTGGCAACGGATGCGCTGGCCTCCGCGCTGGCGGAGCAGGCCGCGGAGGCTGCCGAAACGGCGCTGCGGCAGCAGGCGGCAGCGGAGGGAGCATACCTGACAGGCCGGTTTTCTCCGGGATATGGCGACTGGCCCATTACGGTTCAGCCACTGCTGGCTTCAGCACTGGATACGCAGCGGCGGATCGGCCTGTGCGTGACACAGACGGATCTGCTGCTGCCGCGCAAAAGCGTGACGGCGCTGCTGGGCATCAGCGACCACCCGGTAATGGGACAATTGGCAGGCTGCGGACACTGTGCGCTTCGCGGCCGCTGCGACTATCGAAAGCGAGGGAAAACCTGTGCAGAGTACTGAACTTTTCACGCAGGCACATACTATTCTGCTGGACGGCGGTATGGGCACCATGCTGCAGGCCGCCGGTCTGCAATTGGGAGCGCGGCCTGAGGAACTGAATATGACCGATCCCGATCTGGTCGGGTCTATTCACGCCGCATATGCCGCAGCAGGCAGCCGCATCGTCAACGCCAACACCTTTGGCGCATCGCCCCGCAAACTGGCGGACAGCGCCTACACCACAGAGGAGATCATCACGGCGGGTATTGCCTGCTGCCGCCGTGCCTGCGCGCCCTATGGCGCGCTGACAACACTGGACATCGGCCCGCTGGGCCAGCTGCTGGAGCCTATCGGCACGCTGTCCTTTGCCGATGCGGCGGCGGACTTCGCCCGGATCGTCCGTGCCGGCGCTGCCGCCGGCGCCGATCTTGTCATGCTTGAGACATTTACGGACCTGTATGAACTGAAAGCGGCGCTGCTGGCGGCAAAAGAAAACTGCACGCTGCCGGTGCTGGCCAGCATGAGCTTTGAAGCGGACGGCCGCACCTTTACCGGCTGCACGGTGGAAAGCTTTGCCGTTACCGCCCGGGGACTGGGCGCGGACGCCATCGGCATCAACTGCTCGCTGGGGCCCCGGGAAATCCTGCCCATGGCGCGGCGGCTGGCGGCGGCGCTGCCGGGTGATTTCCCGGTATTCGTCAAACCCAATGCCGGACTACCCCGGGCGGATGGCAGCGGCTATGACATCACGCCGCAGGAATACGCCGCACAGATGGCGCCATACCGGGAGCTGGGTCTGTTTGCCGCTGGCGGCTGCTGCGGCACAACGCCGGAGTTTATCCGGCAGCTCTCAGCGATATTCGGGGACTGCATACCGGGGCGGCAGGCCCACGGCCTGCCGTCGCGCCTGTGCTCGCCGGTCTCCTGCGTAACGGTAGACGGCATCACCGTGGTGGGTGAGCGGATCAATCCCACCGGGAAGGCGCGGATCGCCCAGGCACTGCGGCAGGACAATATGGACGATCTGATGGAGGAGGCCGTGGCCCAGGCCGAGGAGGGCGCGGCGCTGCTGGACGTGAATGTGGGCGCGCCGGATGTGGACGAACCTGCCATGCTGGAGCGGGCCGTAAAGGCCGTGCAGAGCGTTACGGGACAGCCGCTGCTGCTGGATTCCACCAATGTAAAAGCGCTGGAGCACGCACTGCGGATCTATAACGGCAAGCCGCTGGTCAACTCCGTCAACGGTTCTCCCGCGTCATTGGCGCGGATCCTGCCCCTGTGCCGGAAATACGGCGCGGCGGTGATCGGCCTGACGGTGGACGGCGCCGGTATCCCCGCCCGGGCGGAGGAGCGCGTGGCCATTGCCCGGCGTATCGTCAGCGCGGCGCTGGAGGCGGGGATCCCCCGGGAGGATATTTATATCGACTGCCTAACGCTGACAGCCAGCGCCCAGCAGGACGATGTACTGGAAACGCTGCGGGCACTGACCATGTGCAAGCAGGAGCTGGGCGTGCGCACTGTGTTGGGCGTGTCCAACATCAGCTTCGGCCTGCCGGGCCGCGGTGTGCTGAACGCCGCCTTTCTGACGCTGGCCATGAATGCGGGACTGGATCTTGCCATTATGAATCCTGCCGCGCAGGAGAGCCAGAACGCCATCCGCGCCTATCAGGTGCTGTCAGGCCGTGACCGGCACAGCACCGCCTATATTGCCCATTTCAGCGGTGAGACGGGGATGGCGGCCCACGAAAAGGCATCCCCCCGCGCCGACAGCCGCGAGCAGCTGATGAAGGCCGTGGAGCAGGGGCTGCGGGGCGAGGCTGCCGCTGCGGCCCGGACACTGCTGCAAACCCAGCAGCCGCTGGCGGTGGTGGACGGCGTACTGATCCCGGCGCTGGACGCGGTGGGTGCCGCCTATGAGGCGGGCACGCTGTTTCTGCCCCAGCTGCTGCAGGCGGCCAGCGCGGCGCAGAGCGCCTTTGACGAGATTAAGGCAGCCATGGTCAAAGCAGATGCCCTCACCGCGGAAAAGGGCTGCGTGGTACTGGCCACGGTAAAGGGCGATGTGCACGACATCGGAAAGAACATCGTGCGGGTCATTTTGGAAAATTATGGCTATCAGGTGATTGATCTGGGCCGGGACGTCCCGGTAGAAACGGTGGTCAATACGGTACTGGAGCGGCACATCCGGCTGGTGGGGTTGTCCGCCCTGATGACCACCACGCTCAAGAGCATGGAGGAGACCATTGCGGCGGTGCACGCGGCGGCGCCAGAGTGTAAGATCATGGCCGGCGGCGCAGTGCTGACGGAGGCATATGCCCGCAAGATCGGCGCGGACTACTATGCCCACGACGCCAAGCAGAGCGCGGATATTGTCAAGGCGTTCTTCGGCGATCAGTAAAAAATTGAAAAGCGTCTCTTTCCCCTGTGGGAAAGAGACGCTTTTTTCAATCCTGATCGCGGATACAGAACACGGCGATGCGGGCCTGGCCGCCATAGGTGCAGGTATACAGCACCAGCGGCTCGACAGCGGCGAGAACCGTGTCGGTATCATCCGCCGCTACCTGCTCCACCCGGACGACCGCATAGCGGTACACTGCGCCGTCCACCGCGGAAAGGGTCACCGCATCCCCTGCGGAAAGGTGGGAAAGAGACCCGAAATGGGAAGCATAATTATGCCCGGCAATGACCAGTCCCCCTTCCTCCGCGCTGCCCTGCTGGCGGCAGGGCGCCCGCGTCAGCTCCGCTTCGCTCCACGCCGGCAGTACCGGCAGCTCCAGCGCCAACGCCGGCACGGAGAGCACGGCGAAGAGCTTCTCAGGCTGCGCTTCCTGCGCCGCCTGTTCCTGCCCGGCCGCATCCGTTTCGGCGACGCAGGTCTGCGCCAGCAGCAGCTCAGCCGACCGTTGGGCCTGCCGCACCTCCTGCCGGTTATGCAGCAGCAGCGCCGCAGAGGCCGCCAGCAGCAAAATCCCCAGCGTCAGGCACAGTGCGCTGCTTCGCCCGGTCATGGTCTTGTGCGGCGTTCTTTGCGCCGCATAAGGCAGCCTGCCAGCAGCAGCGCCGCGCCGCTGCCGCCCAGCACCGGCACCGGCCAGTTCAGCTGTCCCGTCTGGATCAGCTTACCGGAAACGGGAACCGCCGGATCGGAGGGCGGATGGGAACTGCCGCGGCCACGATTGGAAAAGGTGATGCCTTCGCTTTTCTTCGCGGCATCCGGCGCATTACGACGGACGGCCACCGCGCATTGCAGCATGCCCTGCCCATCATAAAACACCGTAACCGTCACATAATACACGGCCGTGTCATAGGTGATGCCGGGCGTGACGCCCTGCCGCTGGGCCACGCGGTAACGGTAAATGCCGGGGGCGGTATACCTGATCACAAAGCTGCCGGCCGCCTCCTGTGCGTCCGTCTCCCCGGCGGACAGCGTCAATTCGGCGCTGTCCGGCATGGGAGCATCCTGATCCAGCGGTTCCAGCGTGACGGTAAAGCTCTCGCCCCGGGCGATACGGCCGCCAAGCCTAACCTGCACCGGCAGCACCGCCTCCGCCGCGCCTCCCGCCTGCGCTGCCGGCGCGGAAATTGGCAGCAGCGAAAGCAGTCCAATCAGCAGCGCTGCCGCCACGATTTTTTTCATAGGCTCATCCTCCTGTCGATAATGGGATGGTGTCGGATTCCACAGATGCAAGCACCACCGTCCGGGCATCGGTATAGTCGGCGGCACAGGTGGCCAGACCCAGCACCTGCGCGCCGCTGCGGCGGGCGGCCTCCAACGCCGCAGCGTTCAGGTGCAAAGCGTTTTCGGCGGCAAAGTCCAGCAGTCCTGCTGCATCCTTCTGCCAGCGCTTCACCTGAAAAACGGCATCTTCTGAGGCGGGCACCACCAGACAGGCCAGCACCGTCAGGCGGTGCCCCCCCTCCGGAAGCAGCAGCGTCCCCGTGGTATTTCCCCGGAAAAACACCGCGTCCCGGTAGCTGTCCAGATCACCGAACATGAGGCTGTTTTCCATGTGGTGACCATACAGCAGCGCATAGGCACCGCCAAAGCCGCCGTCACACCCGGCATCCAGAAAGATGCTGCCCGCCAAGGCGAAGCGGCCATATACATCCCGGTTGAGGTAGGTCATGTTGTCCGTCCCCTGCAGCACGGGATAATCGATGGCGGTGCCATCCAGCGTCAGCCATGCCCGCACATCTCCGTTGACCGCCCGCAGCTCGGCAAATGATGCGCCGCCGTCTGTCTCATGGTCAGGCTTCAGGCGCAGCATGTCGGCGCGCACATCGTCCGCGGCGGTATAGACCCGGGCATTATCCCACAGGGCATAGGCGGAGTACAGCCCCACCACCGCCGCCAGCAGCGCCGCCGCGGCGCGCAGCAGGCGGTCCGTTAATCCCAGCGCGATGCGCGAAATACTCATAGCAGCAGTTTGCGTCCGGCAGACATATGCCGTCCGCCCGATGCACTCAGCGCTCGGCGCTGCGGCGCTTGCGCAGAACCGTTACCGTGCCGATACCGCACACGCCTGCCAGTGCCAGAACATAGGGAGCACTGTCCAGCATCACGCCAGCATCCACCGTGGCGCCCTTGTTGTTGGTGATGGCGACGGTCTCAACGGCGCTGTCCACGGCGCGGGTCTCATCGCCGTATTCATAGCTTGGCACGTCATAGCCGCCGTTTGTGCCGGTATAATCAGACTCCGCCACAGTATAGCTGACGCCGTAGGGCAGGTTGGCAATGGTGACAGTCTCGCCGTCCTTCAGATAGAATTTGGTGGCGGTGCCCAGCGAAATGGCGGCGGGGTTGCGGCTGTCACTGCCGCCGGAAACGGCAAAGCTGCCGGCATAGGTTTCGCCCGTTTTGCCCGTCAGGGTCACGGTAACTTCAAAGTACTTGTTCTTGTCGCCCAGCAGGCCGGTGACATGCTTGGTAACGGCCAGATTGCCGGCGGAATAGGTGTTGGTGATGGTATCGGACTTGTTCTCGCCCTCATCCTCCGTATGCACGGCGGCCACACGGATCTTGCCGTTCAGTTCAATTACAGTAACCACCAGACGGATATCCTTTCCGAAATACGTAACGCCGGCCGTGTTGCCGCCCGTCTCCTTGATGATGTAGGTGTAGATGCCCACGCTGGTATATGTGGGCAGGGTGATGGTGATCTCCTTTGCGGCGGTGGCGCTGCCCGCTTCGCCCTGTGCATAGGAAACCGTTCCGATGGAGGGCATCGGCATATTGGCCGCGGTGATCCCCTCCGCCGCATCGCTGACCGCGTCCCTTTCGATGGTAAAGGTAAACTCCTCAGCAGGGGAAGCGGTTCCGGCATTGGTCAGGGCATACATTTTGGTGAGGGTGACGGTGCTCATGTCCTCATAAGCAGGCGTTTCCTGCTCTGTGGCCAGAGCGGGAACGCACAGCGCAAGGCAAAGTGCCAGCACCAAAAGGAATGCATACAGTTTTTTCATGTGTTACCTCCGATAATGTTCAAATTCATGTATCAAGAGCAGTCCCGACAGGCGGCGGCTGCGCTCAACCGTAAGATCAGATGCTTCTGCGCCGCAGCAGGGTGATGACCCGGGCCTGCACATCGGAAAGCGGCACGCCGCCCACCTCCCGGCTGTCGCGGCTTTGTGTGCGGTAATCCCCCAGCACAAACACGCAGTCCTCCGGAACCGTGTAGGGATAGTGCAGGGCATCCCCCGGATAGGTGGGGTAAAGAATATCGCTGCCGCAGGCGGCGCCGTTGACCAGCGGCGTGCCGCTTTCATCCAGCGTGACCACATCCCCCGCCACGGCCAGTATCCTGCCCGCACACAGCTGCCCCTCACGGCGGTAGAGCACCACCTGATTCTTGACCGGGCGCGCTATCAGGCGGTAGCCGATAAGGAGATCGCCATCCTCGATGGCGGGGAACATTTCGTTGCCGGCGGCCTGCGTGACCAGAAATACCTGACTGAGCAGCACCGCCAGCAGCACCGCCAGCGCCGCCGCGCGCAGCAGCGCGCACGCCAGTTCACGGCGGTCATCGGCTCGCTGCCGCCGGGAATGCAGCACAGTCCGGCAAGCGGCCAGTTCAGCTTCCATGCGCGGTCTCCTCCTGTCGGCGCAGCAGCGCGTCATAACGGACACGTTCCGCCAGCAGCGCCGCTTCGTAAAGCGCGTACAGCTCTTCCAGCTTTTTCCACATCTCGGCCTCGTCCACACCGAACAGCAGCGTATGGCGAAACCGTACCGCGCCAAACCACTCCGTCAGCTTCCGGTGGGCCGGGTTCAGCGGCGGCGCGGGGCATGCGGCACAAACGGGGGCGGCTTTTCTGTTCTTCATGTCGTATCCTCCTCAGTGCTTGCGGCGGCGCAGCAGGAGCGCACCGGCGGCGGAAAACACTGCCGCTGCTGGCACAATGGGCGCGGCGGTCATCGTCACGCCCATATCCGGCGACGCATCCTTACGATTGACAAAGGCCACCGTGCCGCCCGCTGTCTCAACGGTCAGCGAAGCCTCACGGCCCGACCGGGCGGCGGCGCCGTTTATGGCGGCGGAAGTCTCATAACCGGGATACTCGTTTTCGGTAACGGTAAATACCGCGCCCACGGGAACGTTTTCCACCGTGCGGCTCTGGCCATGCTTCAGGTCGAAAATCACCGTCTGTCCGGCGCCGTCGGCATCGGTGAAGCGGCAGGTAAAGCGAAACGGCTTTCCCGTGTCTCCCAGCCCGCCGGCAACCTGTTTGGTAACGGTGACAGCCGTCAGGGTGGGCGTATAGCGATTCGTAACGGTCACGGCAACCGTTTCCCCTACCCCCACCGTACCGCTGCCGGGGGTAATGCTCTCCAGCGAAAAAACGCCCTGCGGGTCAGCGGGTTGTTCCGGCTCCGCAACAAGATAGGCTGTGCCGGCCAGAATTCCGGTGATTACGGCGGTCTCGCCGCTCTTCAGCAGCACGCAGCCGTTCTCCGCCTGCCGTACCGCGCCATCCACACGGTAGGAAAAGCCGTCCGCCAGCGGAACACCGCCCAGCGTTACACCGATGGAAAACACGGTGTCCGCCGGAACTCCCGGTCCCTCCGCCCGCTTGGTAACGGCCAGCGTGCCCAGTTTTTCCGTGCACACAGTGTTGCGGTAAACCACCACCTGTGATTCCCCCGCGCTGAGGGCGGCGGTATCGTACCCGGTAAAGCTGGTCTGCGGATTTTCTCCGGTCTGCTGTGTGCCGGGTTGGCCTGTTACGCTGTAGAGGATCTCGCCGTACTGCCCGCTGACCTCATCGGGCATCCGCTCCTCTACCACATACCGGGTATAGACGCCCTCCTGCGAAAAGCGCAGCATATTCTCCAGCTGGGCCTGCTGCCCCGCTTTCAGGGTAATATACCCCTCGGCATCCACGGTTCCGGTGATCCCGGCAGCCACGCTGTTTTCCAGCAGCGCATAGGTGGTGCCCGGTGTGACGTACAACTGCTGCGACGGCGTGCCGTCGCTGTTGGCGCGCAGCACCCGGAAACGATAGGCATATTTATCCCGCAAAAACGCATCCAGCTCACCGCCGTCAGTGGTCAGCTCTTTGCCCACGGTCAGGGACTGCCGGGGCAGCGTGGGCAGGTTGAAGCGCAGCTTGCAATAGGAGATGTTGCCGCCCCGCTCCATGTAGAAAAAGCGGAAGGTATGACGGGTATAGTCGGCAAAGGTGTCTCCGTTCCACTGGACATCATCCGCTCTGCCCGCCCGGGAAAACAGCTCCTTGAGCGTGATCTCCTCGCCGCCATTGCACTGCGGACTGCGGCACAGGCCGGTGGAAAAGTCGATGGTTCCCTGCTGGGCGGCATGGGTTCCGCCGATGTCCAGCACCAGCACATCATCGATATAGACCCACACATCATCGTCGCCCATGAATTCAAACACCATGGCATCATTGTTCACGGTACCGCCGCTGGGCATATAAAAATCAAAGGCAATGGACATACCGAACCACAGATCCACCGCCCCCTCCGGCAGCACATAGCGGCGGGGGTCCTGTCCCGTGGGTTCTTCCAGAAACTCACTTGCCCCGTTAAAGGGCAGAAAGTTTTTGTCAGAGGCGGCGAGGGCATCATCGCTGGCGTCAACATGGCCGGGACGCACCACGCCGTCATACAGGATAAAGCGGTTCGCTGCCGGGTCATACCACGCGGCATTACGGGCCGAGTCATATTCCAGATAGCCGCCGCCAGCGCTGCGGAACAGTCCGGAGTTGGCCGAGAGCGCATAGTGGGTAACGGCGCCGCGGTAGCCGCCGGCTGTTCCTGCCGGCAGGGAGGTATCAAATAAGTATCGCAGGCTCCGCTGGCCGTACAGCGGATAGCCGTCGCCGCCCAGCGTTTCCAACATCTTGCTGTGTTGATAGGCTTTGCCCAGATAGGTCTGGGCGTTGTCTCCCAGACCGTCCTTGGCAGGCCAGCTCTCCACATTATAAAAACGGAGGGCATATTCCCTGTCACTGTCGCTGGCGGGGTTGATGGCGGCGCTGTAGTTGAAGAGATCCACCCGGATATCAGTGTTGGCGGCGATCCCGGCGGTGACGGTATTCACGTCGGCAGCCGCCAGCGCCATAAGCAGCGGCTCCTCCTGTGGTTCCGCCGACATTTCAGCGGGATCCTCCGGCGCTGCTGCCGGCTCCTCTTCCTGCGGCACTTCTTCCTCCGCTGCCTCTTCAGGTCCCTGCGGGGGCATTTCTTCGGTTGGCTTCTCCGGCTCTTCCGGTGCCTCCTCAGGCGGTTGTTCCGCCGGATCCGCTGACGGCAGTTCTGCAGGCGGCTCCTCCGCTGACGGCTGTTCCGGCGGCGTTTCCCCGGCGCCATCTCCCTCCCCGGTTGATGCCTGTGCAGGCGGCTGCGCAGGTTCCTGCGGAGAAGATGTAGCTTCTTCGGCGGATGGTGTATCCGTATCCGCTGTGGCGGCGGCAGCAACTTCAACCGGCGCTTCGTCCCGCGGCGGCTCTTCCACCTGCACCGCCGCCGCTGCACCCATCTCCTCCTGCGCCGCGGCAAAGGGACACAGTCCCCACAGCAGCACAAAGGCCAGACAAAGGCTCAGCAACCCCTTGGCCGCAGTGATCCGTTTGTGTCGATGTATCATAGGTCATCCTCCCAGCGTGATGGTTTCCTGCGCCGCGGCGCGGCAGCCGCAACGCCATATGATATGCGCCCCGGTTTCCTGTTATGAATGTATTTTACTCCCGCACACAGCGCACAATTTGGCCGTTTTTGTAATTTAGTACTTGCAATGTGAAAAAAAATATGGTACAGTGCGCATTAAGCGACTGCTTTTCGGGGCAGCGCTTTTGACAACTGAATATGGACACCATTATTTCTGTCCCCGCGGAAAGAAGCGGGGAGAAGGAGAAGAACATGAAAAAACTGGTATCTCTTTTCCTGTCGCTGGTGATGGTCGGCGCTGTACTCTGCGGATGCGGAGGCGGCAGCAACCAGAGCGATGAAGGAAATAACGGCTTGCAAGACGGGCGAAAAGCCAGCAACGAAATCGTTGTGGCCATCGCTCAGGACCTGGAAGACAGTCTTGACCCCCACGCGGCAGCGGCGGCAGGAACCAGAGAGGTCTTATTCAACATCTACGAGGGACTGGTGAAAATCAGTCCCGATGGTGATTTGATCCCCGCGGTAGCCGAACGCTACGACATTTCGGAGGACGGACTTGTCTACACCTTCACATTGCGTGAGGGCGTGAAGTTCCACAACGGCGAGTCGGTAACGGCGGAGGATGTGATCTATTCCATGAACCGCTGCGCCGACAACTCGGGGGACTCTGCCCTGGTGTCGGCGTTTTCTGCTATTCAGGACCTGAAAGCCGTGGACGAGCGGACGGTGAGCTTCCGGCTGGAGCAGCCCGATCTGGAGCTGATCAACTTCCTGTCGGCCGCCATCATCCCCAAGGACAGCGATCCGCAGGATGGCTTCATCCCCGGCACCGGCCCCTTCAAGCTGGTATCCCGTTCTCCACAGGAGAACATTGTGCTGGAGCGCTTTGACGAGTACTGGGGCACTCCCGCCGGTGTCAGCAAGGTAACCTATCAGATCTATGAGGATCCCACCGCGCTGATGATGGCCCTCAAGGGCGGCAGCGTGGATCTGTGCGCCCACCTGACCAGCGCCCAGGCCGCCCAGCTGGACAGCAATTTCACCGTGCTGGAGGGCACCATGAATCTGGTGCAGGCGGTGTATCTCAACAACGCCAAGGCCCCCTTTGACAACCAGAAGGTGCGGCAGGCCATGAACTATGCCATCGACCGCCAGCAGATCATGGACATTATGGCTGACGGCCACGGCACCCCCGTGGGCAGCAGCATCTATCCCAAGCTGGGCAAGTATTTCCTGCCGGAGCTGGCGGAATACTATACCTGCGACCCCGCCAAGGGCAAGGAGCTGCTGGCGGAGGCAGGATATCCCGACGGCTTTGATATGACCATTGCCGTATCGTCCAACTATCAGCCCCATATGGACACCGCCGAGGTGGTGGTGCAGCAGCTCGCCGCCATCGGCATCCGGGCCACGGTGCTGCCGGTGGACGCCACCACATGGTATAACGACGTGTATGTGGGCCGCCAGTTTGACGCCACCATCACAGGCCTTGACGCCAAGAATACCACCGCCCGCGCCATGCTGGAGCGCTTTGTCTCTGACAACGGCAAAAACTTTATGAACTACAACAATCCCGAATATGACGCGCTGTATGCCAAGGCCCGCGCCTGCACCGACGACGCCGAGCAGACCGCCGTCTATCAGCAGATGGAAACCATGCTGACCGAGACCGCCGCCAACCTGTATCTGCAGGATATGGCCGATCTGGTGGCCGTGCGCAGTGACCTGACAGGGTATACCTTCTATCCCATTTATGCGCAGGATCTGAGTACGGTGGCATATAGCGAGTAAAGGATGCCGGCATAAAATCTGACGATTTTATGCGCACGTATTGCCAGAAAAAGGATTCGCTTTTTCACGGCGTCCGCGCCGCGAGCTCTGCGTATCAATTCAAACAACAGAAAGAGATGATGACCATGAAAAACATCCTGAAGAAAATCGGAATGATGCTCTTGACCATGGTCATCGTCTCTTTCTTCGCGTTTCTGGCCTTTCAGGTGATTCCCGGCGACCCCACCATCAAGCTGCTGGGCAGCGACGCCACCGCCGAGGCGGTGGCTGAATTGCGCGCAGAGCTGGGGTTGGATCGTCCGTTTTTCACCCGCTATCTGGAGTGGGTGATCCGCGCCGTACGGGGCGATTTCGGCTCGTCTTATATCTATTCCATGCCGGTTTCTCAGCTGCTGGACGGTAAGCTGAGCGTTACCGCCCTTTTGACCGGCATCGCTTTTCTTTTGATCGTTGCAGCCTCCCTGCCGGTGGGCCTGTTTGCCGCCTCCCATCAAGGGGGGCGGCTGGATCGCTTTTTGACCGTTTTGGGTCAGGTGGTGATGGCCGTACCGCCGTTCTTTGTGGGCATCCTGCTGACCCTGGTGTGCGGCCTGCTCCTGCGGTGGTTTACCCCCGGCGCCTTTGTGTCGCCGGCACAGAGCTTTTGGCGCTGCGCCGCCTACCTCGCCTATCCCGCCATCGCCATTGCGCTGCCCCGCATCGCCATGACGGTGAAAATGCTGAAAAGCTCTATTGCCGGCGAACTGGAAAAGGACTATGTCCGCACGGCATACAGCCGGGGCAATTCCCCCGTATCCGCCCTCTACCGCCATGTGCTGCGCAATGCGGTGGTGCCTACGGTGGCGTTTCTTGCCATGACGGCGGCGGACATCGTGGCGGGCAGCGTCATCATCGAGCAGGTCTTTGCCATTCCGGGGCTGGGGCGGCTGCTGCTGACCTCTAT
>ERZ773235.2081-NODE-2081-length-18045-cov-6.560978_pt1 | contig 18045 bp, 13 predicted proteins | sample MGYA00580522_ERZ773235 | MGnify/ENA primary metagenome ERZ773235 (study PRJEB29015, sample SAMEA2737797) | human gut metagenome | biome: human gut; feature: human-associated habitat; material: faeces | place: China | collected 2012 ...
TCGTCAACTACGCCCCCTGTGAACTCGCTGTATAAAAAGCGAGTGTTCTTACAGCTTTTCAAATGCTGTAAGAACACTCGCCATGGTTGCGGAGGCAGGACTCGAACCTACGACCTCCGGGTTATGAGGGCGTTTTTTAGGTTCTAAAAGTTTGCATTTACCTTCAAATAATGTAATTAACTCAAAATAACGATAGTCAAATGTTGAGAAACTGAAACCATGGGGATAGAACTTAAAATAAATTATCCCCCAAACTATCCCCGACGAAATTCTTGAAAAAGTTCGGAGTATTGTATATTTGACAAATGGGGTGATTTGTTGTGGTACAGATGCCCGCTTGTGCCCCTAGCTTACTTGAGAGCTAAACCATCGCGGAAAACCTGTCCTACCTTATCGCCCAGCACCAGATACTGGTTGTTCATAGGGTCAAAGGTGACGGGCTGGAGTTTAGCTACATCGACTTTTTCGTTGTCACCCATCACGGATTCATCGACAAACACATTGACAATGCGCCCATCCAGGCAGCAGGATCCTGAGTCGTAAGAAATTAGCTCGCACTCCCCCGCCATCGGCAGCTCGTTAATAAGGGACGCGTCCACAAATTCGGATTTGGTGGCGTGGAAGCCAGCCTTGGCAAACTTGTCCGGCTCCTTATTGCCGGAAATAATCACGGGCAACTGTGTACTTGACCGTCGCCATAGATACGGTAAAGGCTTTCCGAGTCAGAATTATTCTCCATGGTCTTATGCTCCTCGCTGATGTAAATGGAAATTTCCGTATCCTTACTGATTCCACCCCGAGCGGAATTCATTGCATTGGGTGTTCCATCTGCGTCGTAGGGGCCAATGATATATCAGGTATGGGATAACACCTGGGCTTTGCGCCGAATTTTTGCTATGCAAAAGCATAGCAAAATCAGAAATGTGCCATTTCCTCGCCCCTGCGGGGCAACCGGAAATGATGCACAAAAACTTCATGCACCGGCATTTGCACATTGTCGTGGTGCGGCGCTCATGCATGAAGTTTTATGCGTAAATTGTCCTTATAAAAGTACCGCTAAACACATTTTCAAGTAATCAAAACTAACTGCGTCCTATTTCCGTCAATCACATTGTCATTCAGCATTTTTTCCTTGATCCGATAATTGCGTGATGAATTATTCCGTTTTCATAGGATTTTTCAATGAAAGTCGGAATAATATAAGCAGCATTCTTTTAAGATCTGCGATTGATCGTAAATATAGAACAACCGACTTGTCATTATTATCCAAAAGAAGCATCACATGAGCATTATTCAATTGACGGCATATCCGGATTTAGTATATAAGAAATGTATTCTCTCATGAAATCAGGGTTTCGCTTCTCATAAATTCGAATTGCATTTTTTCCGAGAATATCGCCCGGATTCAAATAGTAAAAGTTACTAGAGTACACATCATGGAATAAGGCCAAGATTACATCCTCATGTTTCTCTGTTGCATCGTTATCAGTATCGCTTAACAACCATTTCTGAATCTCTCGGCTCGCAATTTCTATTTCTGCCTTGTTTTCAATTGCTTGGTCAACCATCTGTTTATAGAGTTGAAGTGGCAAATAATTTGCAAAGTTTATAATCGATAATTGCTTTGACATATCAAGGAGGGCCTTCCACCCCAAAGTTGTGTTTGCTAAGAATCCAGTTAAGCCCATATTAGGGATATCTTCAATGCTTGCAATTGCATACAGGAATTGATCATCGGTAATGAGAATGCCATTAGGAGTGTTTCGAGCTGTGCTAAGCGATCCTCCTTCGCAAAATAGTTTCCGTTGCGAAAACAATTGCTCTAATGAATCCTTTATTTTACTATTGGCTGATTTAAAATCACATGCAATGTCACAATATGGAATTGTAATTACAAATGCCTTAAGTTTAGTTAAAAAAGTATATCGTTCTCTTTTGTACTCAGATGAATGTTCTATTATCGATACATTTTCTCCATCGCAAACCATACATCCCTTTGTATTTTCATTATTTAAAGCTGAAAGCTCTTCATTAATATCATTGAGAAGTTGGTTTCTTACTTGAATGGCACAAAGCAAATTTGGCCCATTTTGTGTATCAATGTTATAGCCTATATGTGCTAAAAAAACTATAGCATCATATGATAATACGTATATGACAGATGAATTCGTTTGTTCAAGCGAAGTAAGGTTATTCCTAATTCTCTTCTTGTTTCCGAAAGCGAGGAATTCACAAGTAATAAGCGATTTTTTCCCAACTAAAGCGGCTAGATAGGTTAGCGGATAGCGGATTTTTTGCTGATTATAGTCTTCGATCTCTTTTTCCAAGCTCTCGTAAGAAGATTTAACGATAGACTTTATCTGCTGTAGTAATTCTTCGGGACTTGAAGATTGTATTAGCATTGCATCTTTATTGGTTTGCATCGAGGAAAAAAAGAATTTCGATATTGTTTCGTTTACTGTCAAAATAGCATCTACTTCATAAATATTTCCATCGAGTGAAACCGAATCCCCTACCGAATGGAATAGCAAATTCACAATGCGGCCATCTTCAGCAGAAAAGTGTGCACAATTAGCGAACTGACAAGGGGCAGCTATTCCTTCCATAATATCGGGAGAATGTATAGCAATTTGAATTAAGTGTTGCGTATCTTTCAATACGCAAACGGTATTCGCCTGAACTGTATCAGCTTTTACCTCTGGGAGTCGCCCCACAGTTTGCAAAAAACCACTAATACTCGGATTATCATTGCAATTAATCAAAAGGGAGCGCAGGAAATACTTTCTCGCATCACAATAATGACCCAACTTCAAGCAAATCGCACCCACCCAGTTTTGCGAGTGAAAATCGGTATAATTCTTTAATTCCTCAAAATAAACATCATCAGTAAATTCTTGAGTTTCAAAACGAAGACAAATAAGATTCTTCAAGGCAACATCCGTATGATACTGGTCATACTCACTCTTAAAACTGTTTTTTGCTTCTTCAACATAACCGAGATGTCTTTGTATGCAACCAATGTTAAAATTCAGCCATTTGCGCTGCCAGCCTTTACTAAGAAGATTTTTGTATATTTCCAAACTGCGCCTTATATAATTGTCGTCCCGACTTTCGGATAAATAGCCAGCAACATTAAATGCACATTCATTAGGAAGCAAACGTGTAGACAACTCAGCAAGGTCATCCCATAGCTCATTCATCCATAATACTTTGATGTACTCGAATATGGTATCCGTTGTACATTCAGACCTATGTGCTTGGAGCCAATCAATGATTTCTTTGTTTTGCTGCCTCAAACTCGAGTGCCTTGCGAGAAGACAGTGAAATAAAAAGTCATCTGCATACACATCTTTATATTTTTCCAATAAGGCATACGCTTCATCGTGTGACATTTCAGGCGAAAGATTCAGCTTTAATTCAAGATATTTACAACTTTTTTTATATAGATACGCATGTTCAGCCAAAAAGCTGTTTGCATCATCTTTGCTCAAATTTGACAAATACATGCACAGCGTGGTAGTGTCACCTGACTTGCCTGCAAACTCCAACATATCATCAGCATTGATGGAGTCTATATCATTATTAATCCGGTAAAGATACTCGATTTTCTGCACTGAGTACAGTGATTTCACCTCTGCTGGACACAGGGTATAATAAGCTTGAAACTCCTCACCGCCCATTGACAAGAATAGTAGAAACTTAACCCAAATATATTCTTGCAGCGAGATGTCCAAGTTTTTAACCTTGGTGAGATTATCGCGAATAAACTCAAAATCGGGGCTTCTCTGTATTTTGTCATAATCATCGCTTCCATAGATGGTCATGCGCGATAACCCATACGCTGAAGATACTGCGCGATAATAGAATTCATCCGAAAACAGGGTGTACTCATTTCCTGCAGAATCTATTGCCCCTGTAATATTGTTTTCCCGGATATAATTTGCGATGTATTTTCCTATCGCATTACCAATCTCTGCCGGGAATGACATGGTCATCCCACTTCCCACCGGAACCAAAAGCTGTCCTATGAGTGTATTGTTGTTTGACATTGATACATATTCTTTGATAGTCTGATCAATGCAATACTCTTCAACGATTTTCAGTTCATCCTCCATGCGAAATGAAAGGAAAAGCAATGCGAGCTTATCTGCTCCAGCTTTACAAGGCAATGCGCAATATGCATTCAAATGACCCGGCAATTCTCTTCTGGAACAATACACATCGTAGATAATTTTATAGCGGAGAACAAACTCCTCATATTGGTCAGATAGGGTTGTTCTATACTGGCCGAGTAAAGTATTCAACTGCTCAAATTGCCCGTCGACAACCATATCGTCAAATAATTGGCCTAAAACGAATAAATTGTTCCCATTACTATTGTAATGTTCCACAAAATAATCTCCATTCGCAAGTGCTTGCGAGGCTGCGTTTTCAGCCGTTCTTTTCCATTGGCGAAGTAATTCAACGGGATATGTTTTTTCGTCTGTATCGATGAGTTTGGAATGCGTTTGGCATAACCAGATGCAGTTGTCAACACTTCGGCGCTCGTCAACAGTCATTTTCTCGTCATACCGTGGGCCACCTCTGGCAGCTGCACAAATATGTGCCGCTACACCAGTAGTTGAGACTTTGCTTGAGTCTTCTAATGACGCTCCAATGGTAGAATTCGGACAGCCCGGAAAGGAACATCGGTACCCAACTCGACCAGCAGCCCTACGAATTGTGTCTTTTGAAAAGTCATCTCTTCCTGTACCCATATTACCCTCCAGTTGTGTCAAGTGATATGCTATTCTCTGGTTTTCCCTTTAAATATGGGAAATAGACTGAAGATAGGATAAAGCCTAATTTGTGAAAAATTCAGCTAAACAAAGAAATCCAGTTTGGAATCCTGTTAGTGAAAGATACAGTTGTCATCACTGATTACTCTATAGACCTTTCACAATTTCCATGAACCGATCATACGAATATGCTCCCTGGAAGTCCGGCGCTTTACTTTGGAACACCATAAAGTACCGGTACTTGCTTCCTGCCAGCATATCCCACTGCTGACCGATCTTTGCCTTTGCCTTAGAGTCATCATTATTCAGATGGTCACCTTTGGTTTCGATCATCAAAATCTTGCCGCCAATGGTCATCGCAATCAAATCCGGATAGGCACGGGTAGAACCGTTAATCATAAATCCCTGTCTGGATATATTCCGGTGCCACCACTTGATATTAGGCATAGAAGACAATGCCCAGGCCATCTTGCGCTCATAGTCGTTCATATCCTCTTCGCTGGTGTATAGCGACTTAGGAATCACAGATGTCGCAATTGTCGGGGAAATGGTGGGCTTCAGGGCATAATTCGGATGGCATACAATCTTACCCTGCTCCAGCCAGAGATCAAATACTTTGGCACGGTGCGCATCCAGAAGTTCTTTGACCTTTTTCTCGACTTTCAAAACATACGGATAGGGAGATTGTTCCAGATCGGCAAGCTGATCCGCGTTCAGTGTCTCGATGACCCGGTCAATATAGCCCTGCAATTCCTTATCATTGATACAGTTCAGTTTGGAAAGCTTACTCTTGATCAAGCCTTTGCAGTGCGCCATGCGCACATTCGACGGCTGCTCATTAAACCATTCCTTGAAGAAAGCACTGTCTGCGCCGGCCAGCTTCCATGCCTTTGGCGTAGCTTCTTTGGAATCATCCACATCTACACGGGCCATTTCCGCATCAAGTGTAGTAAAGTCAATTTGAACGTCTTTGTCCTTCAGGGTGAATCCGTGGCTTAAATGCTCCAGATCCAGCAAAACATGCTCGCTATCACTAAACAGACTGGGACCGGTTTCCAGCATAAACTGAGGAAAGCGGAGAGTCGTAGCTTCATCCCGATATTCCTCGTTCATTCTGAACACATTCATCTTATCACGCACCTCCAAAGGAGCGGCATCCACTGCTGTATCTTCCGTGTTGGCGATCTCATTTTCATATGCATCATTTTGGCTCAGGGCATCGTTCAGCATGTCGTCCACAGGGGTTGTACAATCTTCTGCCGGGGGATTCGGCTGTATGGCTGCAGATACTTTTGCCTTCAAATCGTCCATATCCACTGAAGGCAGTTCCGGCTCCTCTCCGGCAGGCGCTTGTGGAGCAGGCGGCTGGATCTCCATCTGTTCGCCGGTGTGGTTTTCCGGTTCGGAAGGAATCTCCAAATCCACATCCTTTGCGCGATAGTCCTTGCTGCTGAAGCCGGCGTTGTTCAGCCCAACGACAACCTTATCCAGAGTCTGATAAAAATTCGCAGAACAAGTTATGACATAGGAAAGATTCAGCACATTGCTGGGATTCTTCTTTGTATCCGGTAAGCGGAGTACTCTGCCGAGAATCTGTTCAACATCAACAGTAGATGTCCGGTTGGCCACGGTTGCCAAAACATACGCAAAGGGGCAGTCCCAACCTTCTTTCAGTGCATTTACCGTAATGATATACCGAATGGGGCAGTCCGGGGACTTCAAATCGACATTCTTCAGTTCATCCTTGTCAGCTGTTTTGATGGCAATCTGATTTTCTGGGATACCGGCATCAATCAATGTATCTTTGATTTTCTGATAAGTTGTGCTGTCAGCAGCGTTTTTCGGCTGTGCCTGGAACAGCACAATGGGACGGATATACCGGCCAGTGACTGACTGATCTTTGACTGCCTGCAATTCCAACTTCTGGCGAATGCCAATGGCATCGGCAAACACATCATTCTGGGTTTTCCGGTTATATACGATCACCGGTAGTTTTACCATATTTGCCTTCTTCAACTGGATGGCATCTACAAAAGAAATGATATTGCTGTTTTTCTTGGGTGTAGCAGTCAGGTCCAGCACAAAGCAGGGGTTGAAGTTTTTCAGCATCTCCACACTGAGCGTGGAGGTGGCATGATGGCTTTCATCCACAATAACCACAGGATTCAGCCCACGAATGACCTGAATCAAAGCGGTTTCGTCGGTATCCGGCAGCAGGAAAGACTTGTCCGTCATCTGTTTGGGGAATGTGGCAAGGTTTCCGTTCTCCTGGAATGCCTTCCTTCCGTCCTTTTTGCTGGTACGGAAGGAATCGTAGCTCAGTACGAAGATAGAGAGCTGCTCAACCACGGCAGTAGGGTTAAAGTTCTGCCCGTTTAGCAGCTGGGTCTTGGAATAAACCTCCACACGGCTGCCAAAGTCGGTATCGATTTTCTGGCGGTATGGATGATCGGGATTGGTCAGAGCCGCATATGTCTGCGTCAGAATCGCATCCGATGGCACCAACCAGACCACAGCCTTCGCCCGGGATACGGGCATGGAGTCAAAGATCGGCTTGATGGAACTGGCTGCAAGGAATGTCTTTCCACCGCCGGTAGGAACTTTGAAACAGACTTCCGGAACGCCGGGGAGCTGGGTGTGATAGAACGGCATCCCGTTGACACCGCCATCAACGACCACATTTTTTTCATTCCAAAGTGCAGTATAGGCTTTGGAAGTGCTGCGCTCCTCGTTCAGCAATTGCAGATACCGAGTAAGATCAGCAATGACAGTTTTTTGATAAGGTTTTAACTCCATAATTAATCTCCGTCCTCTACTAGGGCTTGCGATTTCGCTAGAGAGTGCAACGTTGCTTGAACTAAAACATATAGTTCCTCGAGACTATTGTACTCAAAAATAAATTTATCCTGAAAAATCCGCTTGAGGCTTGGAAGCCAAACACACACTGGATATCCAATGTCATATATAGAATCAACCAGTTTTTCTACAAAGTATCCCCACCCGTCAGGAAGAGGCAAATCATGCTGTGGATATTTTTCAAAGGATTGCAGATCAGTGAGCGTCATGTTCTGAAGGTTTTGATATATTTCATCAATTACCTGGAGCAAGTCATTTCGGTATTCCTGAACGAGCCCAAGATTACGCTCATTCACAATTGGAGTTTGAAATACACGAATTAGCTCATCTATTGTATGGTTATAATAGTCATTGTTTAGGCGCTTCTTACTCTCTTCTTTCAGGATCATCAATCTTTCTATCGGAGTGCCTGAACATTCAAACTGTTCTTCTTTTTTGGCTTCGCAAAAAGCGGAGTACTGCAAATCCAGCTGTTCTTTTAATACAGCCAAATGAGAATAGTACTTGTTTAGAAAATGCACCAATTGCTTAAATTCTACGCCAAGGATAATATTCTTACCATCAACTTTATTGCTGTATAAGATAACTGAGAAATCACCAGTCCCAATTTTTGAAGGCCAGGAAGCAAATCTTTTTGCATTCCTATTACCAGGTTCTTCAGGATCATCCAGTCTTACAGGATGCGCACCGAAACAAGCCCGCAATTCCTTGAAAAAGGCTCTGTCAGACTGTCCGAACGGATTATCTGGAAAACAATCATTGTCAGAAGCAAATACAGTTTTTGAATCTGAGAAAATAACACGATGTAGCTGTTCAATTGCTTCGACAATGATATCTATGCTGGATAAATAGGCATAAAGTTCAATACCTTGATCGATACTCAGCGAAAAAATGTCATGCGAGCAGATATAGTGAGCGGATACCTCTATCCAATCCATTGCCGAACAAATGCAATTCCATTGATTTTTATCGTTATTGTTTCGATACTTAAAAAAGCACCATGACATATTGCCGTTGACTTTTTCCCGAAAATCAGTAATCAGTTTTAGATCAAGCATATTCTTCACAACTTTGCTATATCCCTTGGAATCTTCTTAAAAGTGATATTGTACTTTGCCAGTTCTTCCGCTGGAATGGTGCACAGGTCTGCATAGATGATATATCCTTCAGCCTTTTCCGGGATGGTTGCCAGGAATGCGTGGTCCAGCGTGGTAATGGCATCCTTTTCATAGAAAAAGTAGTAGGCCGTGTCACGGCTGCTGCCCAGGAAATACGGATTTCCATTACCAGCTTGTGTCATAGGCTCCTTGGTTTCCATATAGTAGACATACTCGCGGATTTTATCAGCAGGCACATTCTCATTCAGGTTACCGTTGGGGAGGAGCAGAAGCTCTCCCAGATCGTAGAATGTAAAGCTGCCGCCAGTGCCCGCCACAGCATTCTTACACTCTCCGTAGCCGTCGATGACCCGCTTGACCCGCTCAGCGGTAATGCTATCGGCATAGTCCATCATTTCAATCAGGATGAACTTGCGGTGTCCGCCATCAGCTTTATTCATGTTCAGAACAGCGTGGGCGGTGGTGCCGGAACCGGCAAAGGAGTCAAGAACTAAAGCGTCTTCCGTGCCAGCAACTTTCAGCACAAACTCCAACAAGCGACGGGGTTTTGGGGTATCAAAAGTAGCTTTGCCGTCAAAAATTGCCAACATTTCCTTCTTAGCTTCATCTGTGTGCCCTGTTTCAGAAAATGGCCAGAAGTTTGTAGGAAGTTTACCACCCACGTTCTCAAGATAGGTTTTCCGCGCAATTCCGCCTTTTCCACCCTTTGTGAAGAAGAATCGGGGCCATTGTCCGCGCTCATATACTGCCTGCGCTTTTTTTGCGGATACGTCAAGTGGTTCAGAAAGTACGATTGCCTGAACACCCTGCCGCACATCCTCATCAGCAACACCACAAACAACGGCTCGCTCATGAGCGTCGTTCAAATACTGCAGTTCATAGTCACACCAGCCGCGCATGATTTCCAGCATCTGGTCTTGCCCAAAAGTCCAGCAACGACCATTTGCAGGATATAGCATTTTCCCGGTAAATGGATGTTGGATAGCGTAGACCATGCCTTGATGCGTAGCAGCACCCGGTGCAAAAGCGTTATCTGTTCGCCAAAGAGTCCGGTCATTATCTGGGTTTTTGTATTTCGAGTTCATTTCCTCGGTGCGCGGTAATTTGTTAGGGTTCCAATCGGGCTGCTTGCTATAAACCAGTAGATGCTCTACTTCGTTTACAATGCCTTTTGAATCATTGCGGGTAGAGTATGTACGCTGCCATGAAATATTGGAAACAAAGCAGTTGCTTCCGAAAATCTCGTCACAAATCAGTTTTAGATTGGCATATTCCGTATCATCAATGCTAGTAAAAATAACCCCATCTTCCGCAAGCAATTTTTGCAGCAACTTCAGCCGGGGGTACATCATGCACAGCCACTTGTCATGGCGGCTCAGATCTTCGCCCTCTTTGCCGACCACTTCGCCCAACCATTTTTTCATCTTGGGATCGTTGACATTGTCGTTATATACCCAGCCCTCGTTGCCCGTATTGTAGGGAGGATCAATGTAGATGCACTTCACCTTACCCTCATACCGGGGCAGCAGCGCCTTCAATGCCTCCAGATTATCACCCCGGATAATCATGTTGTCACTTTTCTCAGCGTTATAGGTATACTTCTCCTCCAGCACCCGGTATGGCACCTGCTGGTGGTGATTGATCACTTTCTCTTTTCCAATCCATTCAAGCGTGGGCATTATGATTGTCCTCCGTTATTTGTAAAGGTACTCTTTGGTGCATCGAAGTGTGCCAAGCTGATCTGTGCTGAAAATTGGCATCTGTGTAGAAAAATCCGTGCGAAGGTTTATTCCGCTGGTTCCGTTCAGGCGATAATGGTTGCTATGATCCAAAAAGATCATTCTCCATTCATTTTGCAGCGGATATGAGTTCGTGGTGTCCTTGACGAACAAATGTGCTGTACTTTTTTGATCTTCGCTTTTAGTATCAAAATAACCACGAACGAGCTCATGGTTGTGCTTATCGATATAAACCACAGGGTGGTATTCATATCCGCATCCTGTAATTTCAAATTCTTTTGCCAGCGAATCAATGAAATCAAAAGCATTGAATACCAGAAAATAGTCTCCAAACTTCTTCATTTCAGCAATAAAATCATCGTTTGGGGCATATTCGCCCCCAGAAACCATGTGACAATTATTATAGGATAGTAAAGAGGCTGAGAAAGAACATACCGGACAATTCAGCTCATAGGAGACCACAGCCTCTTTTATATACATGGAGATGTCGGTCCCATTAATCAGGAAGGGCTTTGATGTATCAATATAGTGTTTTCCTTCCATTTTGTCTCCCCGAAAATCTGTCGGATCTTCTTGGAACAGCTCAATAGGGCTAAAATGCACAATCCCATTTTTCAATTGTTCCAAATGCTCCTTCTTACCAAACTTGATTAACAACACCATTTGATCCTCACATTTCCTGTTGCCACGCTTCTATTTTGTACATGAAAGAACGCAAGAAACACCTTTTCAAATTAAATTATACCATATACCCTATTAAAATTCAAACTGATATTATGATTTATCAACATCTTTCGCACCAAATTCATAAAATGCATAACCAATCACATTCGTTTTGAACATAAACAACATGGACAATGGCGAGATCAAAGCCGGGTTCCGGGAATTATACCAGACAATGAATGGGATGCCCCTACGGGAGATGGACACGATCGTGAATCCCGTCTGCGCCCTTTGCCGGGACTATGAGCAAGCCGGATTTGTGCATGGTGTGCAGGTGGGAATGCTTCTGGCAAAGGAGTTGGCGTGAAAGATTGCACCGGAGGTGACTGGCACCTCCGGTGTTTGTCAGGAATGCATAGTTTTCTCAAACCGCCGCAGAACCTTCCGCAAATCCTCCGGCAGACGCTCCCGGCACTGCTTCTTCAGTTCCTCCGGGACGCCGTAGAAGCCTTCGGCGATGGAACCGGCGATTGCCGTCAGCGTGTCGCAGTCGCCGCCCAGGGAAACGGCGGTGCGAATGACATCTTCAAAACTCTCTCCCTCCAGAAACGCGGTGATAGCTTCCGGGACGGTTTCCTGACAGCTTTCCACATGGCGGTAGGCTGGACGGATTTCGTCACAGGTGCGGCTCAGATCATAATGGAAATTGGCTTCGATGTAGGCCTTGATTTCCGCCTTGGTACTGCCGGTACGGGCAAGGTAAATGGCGCTGGAAGTGGCTTCCGCACCCTTGATGCCCTCGGGGTGATTGTGGGTGACTTCCGCAGACAGACGAGCCATGTACCGGACGGTTTCCAGATCGCCAAACAGCCACGCAGCCGAAGATACCCGCATGGCAGAACCGTTGCCGTAGCTGCCGTAGGGCTGGGGGTTGGGGTCTTTCAGCCACCGGCGGAACATTCCGCCGTAGCCGGCGTAAGGGTATTTCCGTCCATAGGTCTGCATAGAGCGGACAAGAAAGCGGCGAATCTCGACCTCCGACGCTTCGGGCGGCAGCGAAAGGAAGGCATCCGCCACCGCAAGGGTCATTACGCTGTCGTCGGTAAATTTTGAATTGCGGGAAAACAGTGGGAAATCCTTCGTCTTGTATCCCTGGTCAAATTCATAGGGACTTCCAATGATATCGCCCAAAATTGCTCCGTACATTATCTCTTCCTCCCTTTGAAGTCCGCGTCGATTCTCTGCTTCCAGCTGGCTTTCAGCGGGGCGGCGCGGCGCACCTGACACACCGCCTCGCAGACGGATTCGTAGACCGCTTCCGTGCCAATGCTGTCGGCGTGATAGTCGGCGGCGCAGTCCGCCCGGATACCGAACCGGGCAGCCTCCCGGGCAGCGTCAATGTTGGCCCCCAGGAACAGGAACTCCCAGCCATATTTCTCCCGCTGCCGTTCGATCATGGATTTGACTTTGTCGTAAGTATAGCGGCGGCTGGCGTTCTCCAGCCCATCGGTGGTGATGACGAACAGGGTTTTTTCGGGACGGTCTTCCTCCCGGGCATACTTGTGGACATTGCCGATGTGGTGGATAGCACCGCCCACAGCGTCCAGCAGGGCTGTGCAGCCCCGGACATAGTATTCCTTTTCCGTCAGAGCGGGCACCCTGTCCAGAGAAATGCGGTCATGGATGACATCCGTTTCGTTGTCAAACAGCACCGTGGAGATGACCGCCTCACCCGGCTCGCCCCGCTGCTTTTGCAGCATGGCGTTGAAGCCGCCGATGGTGTCCGCTTCCAACCCCGCCATGGAGCCGCTGCGATCGAGGATAAATACCAGTTCCGTCAGATTCTTTTTCATATGAACTACCTCCTATACCGTGGTGTTTTTGTTTACACCCATAGTATAGGAGGTTTTTCATACGCTTTGGTCAACTGCCAGGGGACATTTTATTGTGCTCCCAGCAGGCTCTGGTCAAACTCAAACAGAGCCGCGTTGATATCGAACAGGTTGTAATTCTTCTCCCGGATGAAGTACATGATGATTACGTCGAACTTACTGCTGTTGGTCAGGGCATATCCCGACCGACCGATGAGATCCCGGGTCTGCTCCAGATTCAGCTCCAATGCCAGCGCCAAAGCAATGGCGGTGGGCTTGGTGGGCTTGTAGTCCGGATTGTTGCGGATTTTGGAGAAATGCTGCCGGGACAGGTTGGCCTTGGTGTAAATTTCCGAATCCTTTTTCCCGGTCTTATCAATGAGCTTCAGCAGCGTCTCAGAAAAGCCCGCGTCCGTCTCCGCCAGCAGGTCGGCAAGACGGGGCTTCGGTTTCGCGTAAGGAATGGGAATGCTTTTCCTTGCAGCCCGTGGCGAGGCAGGTTCTGCGCATTCCATAGGTGCACAGAAGTCATCAAGCGCATCCCGATCCCGGCGAATCCCTTCCCGACGGGCATGGTGGGGCGAAATCTGCTGTGCAGTTTTTTCCTGTATGTAGTTATCATCAATGAAGCTGGCAACTTCCCTGTAGCGCTGCCGGGAAAGCTGAAAGGACTCCCGGTCGAACACCACCAGGGAAACCATCATCTCATGGTCTTTCAGGAAGCCACGAATGGCATCCAGCGCAATGCGTAGCGCCTCATCCTTGGGAAAACCGTAATTCCCGGTGGAAATCAGTGGAAAGGCAATAGACTCACAGCCATTTTCCAAAGCCAGCGCAAGAGAGGATTCATAGCAGCTGCGCAGAAGCTTTCGCTCACCCAGCAGGCCGCCCCTCCATACTGGGCCAACCGTATGGATGACATACTTCGCATTCAAGTCAAAGCCGGGGGTGATGGCGGCTTCACCCACGCCAATTCTACCGATTTTCTCCCGTGCCGTCAGCAGCTCCGATCCAGCCGCCCGATGAATCCCCGCATCGACACCGCTGCCGATCACGGGCCTTGGGTTGACGGTGTTCACGATGGCACCCATCCGCATTTGCGTTATGTCGTTTCGTACAATCTCAAAGGGCATATTTTCCACCTGCCTATTTCTGTTTCAACTCCTGTTTTCTTTCCACGCACGCAGCTTTTGCACAAACCCATAGGGAACCACCAGGTCACCCGTTCCGCTGCCGAGATGGATATCCGGCTTATTCTCGCCATGGAAATCACTTCCGCCGCTTTCCAGCAGTTCAAACTCCTGCGCGATGGCATGGGCAGCAGCTGTCACTTCCGGGGAGTAAGTGGAATACCGGGTTTCCATTGCCGCCAGGCCATGTTCTTTCGCTTCCGGCAAAAACGTCCGGAGTTCTCCCTCCGACAGGCTGATAAAGGGATGTGCCAGCACCGGCACTGCATTTATAGAGTGTAGAAAACGAACTGCTTCAAATGTAGGAATGCGCTCTGGCGGGGTATAGAGTCCATTTTTCGAGGATAGCACGCCACGAAATGCTTCTTTCATTTCACGAATATAGCCCTTTCTCAAAAGCTCCGCGGCAATCACAGCACGGTTCACATTCCCCTGATGCCGCTCCCGAATCTCCGCATAGCTTAATTCGTACCCGGCTGTATACAGTGCCGCGACCAGTGCGCGGTTGCTTTCCTCTTTTCTCCGGTTGATGACTCCAAGAAAAACCTCCAATGGCCCGTACTTTTCCTGTTCCAGAAACAGACCAACGATATGAACTTCCTTTCCCAGATAGCCTGTGGATATTTCCACACCGGGAATTGCTTCAAGAGATGTCCCACGCGCCGCTTCCAAGAACTCTGGCAAACCGGCGACAGTGTTATGATCCGTGAGGGCAACAGAGCGCAGATTCGTCCGAAGCGCTTCCGCAACGATCTGCGATGGGGTAAACGTGCCATCGGAGAAGGTTGAATGGGTATGCAAATCGCAAATATACATGTGTTATCCTCTTTTCTGTCCAAACACACACTCTACCATATATCATAGTTGTCCGTTCCCAGAAAGTCAACACGGGATACGCTAGCAATAGCTATCGGCAAAATCAAAAAGACGGCCATAAGCCGCCCAATATGAGCAGCGAAGGTAGAATGAAGCCCGGGTAGAAACCCGGGCTTCCGCTGTTTACCTGAGTTGCATGCCATCGTGGAACGCCTGTCCGACCTTTTCGCCCAGAACCAGATACTGATTGTTCATGGTGTCAAAGGTGATGGGACGGAGCTTCCTCACATCCACCTTGCCGTTCTGACCCAGCACGGATTCCTCCGCAGACACATTGACAATCCGCCCCACCAGGCGGCAGGTATCGGGGTCGTAGGAAATCACCTCGCACTCCAGCGCCATGGGAAGTTCGTCGATGAGGGGTGCGTCCACAAATTCGGACTTCGTTGCGTGGAAACCCGCCTTGGCGAACTTGTCCGGCTCCTTGTTCCCGGACACGAGACCCACATAGTCACAGGCTGCCACATAGTTGACCGTGGCCATGGATACCGTAAACGCCTTGCGGGCCATCAGGTTCTCGGCGGTCTTGTGACCGGAGTCCACACAGATGGTGATTTCGGTCTCCTCGCTGATGCCGCCCCAGGCTGCGTTCATGGCGTTGGGGGTTCCGTCCGCATTATAGGTACCGATGATGAACACCGGCATGGGATAGCAAATCGCTTTCGCTCCGAAGTTCTTTCTCATTTCTGTTTTCCTCCTATTCAGCCAGGTTGGTAAGGGTCTCTCCGGCAATACGATACACAGTCCAGTCGTCCATAGGTTCTGCCCCAAGGGAACGGTAAAAGTCAATACTCGGTTTGTTCCAATCCAAGCACCACCATTCCAGTCTGCCGCATCCCCGCTCCACAGCAATGGAGGCAAGCTTTTTTAGAATCGCTTTTCCATATCCCTTACCGCGATATTCCGGCTTAACATACAAATCTTCCAGATAGATGCCCGCCCGTCCAAGAAACGTTGAAAAATTGTGAAAATACAGCGCAAAGCCGACCTCTTTTTCCCCTTCCAGCGCAAAGATTACTTCCGCTTTCTGCTTGTCAAATATCCACTCCTCCAGAGTTGCTTCATCTGCCACAACTTCGGAAAGCATCTTCTCATAGTCGGCCAGTTCCCGGATAAACTGCAGAATCAGCCCAACATCATTGCGCTGTGCATTGCGAAACCCCAAACTCATATTTTTTCCTCCAAAGATGTGAATTCTGTGTCCAAATTGTCTATCCCATAGTCTGTGAGGCATCTTGTTAATCCGGTCAGCACATCGCTGAAGCTTACTCCGTAACCTTTTGCTTTCCCGCAGTTCATCCACAGATTGTGTCTCGGCGGCGCGTCCTCTACCACAAGCCTCTTTCCAAGCAGCTTTGCCAACTGTTTCGTAATCTCATGCATGGACTGGGTAGTTTCGCTGCCAAAGTTGTAAGCACCTCCCGGAAGTCGGATCACCTTGTCCATATTTTCAGCCACTTCTCTCAAATAAGTAACGCCGCGATACTGGCTGGAACTGAAAGCAACCATGTCTGTTGCCCGAAGAATGTTCAGCAGATAGTTGGGCTTTGGGGAGCGGATATCGTACATCCATTCGACGCGAAGCATGACGGCATCGGGTAAGCAATCCAGCACCCGCTGTTCCATTTCCAGCTTATGGGCCGCGTAAACATTCCCCGGGGCAACCATCTCCTCAGTATAGGGGCCATTCTCTGTGCTGCCGCTGTAGACCTGATCAGAGCTGAAACAAATCAGCTTTCTCCCTGCCGAAGCCTGGGCAATCCACAACGGAATCTGAACGTTGGCAAGGTAGGATCCTTCCGGGTCAGACTGGCACACCCCGATATCGGAAATTGCCGCCGTGTGAATGATCGTATCCGCGCCGCTTTCCTCAATGATTTGCTTGATGTTTTCCTGCGTGGTATTCCGAAGAGATGGCGCGGGCGTGGCACCCTTTACCGTCTCCATCAGTCGATGGCCTACAAACCCATTCGCGCCGGTTATTAGAATCATAGTATCCCTCCTCTGTCATTTCCCCAATACTGCCCTTTCCTGTATCATAGCCCATTTTTCTCGTTATGGCAATGAGAAAATCTGCATGTCATCTTCCAACAGTGCCCAATGAAACAGTAGTACTACAAGACGAGATTTCTGGAATTGCTGTGCAGAAGGGTGTCGCGTTTCGCGACACCCTTCTGGCGTTAAGGATCATCCAATGAATAGAATCGGAAAGAATTACAGGGGCGACCGCAGGCAGAGGAAATTGTATGGAATACAGGACAGTTTATACAGAAGACGCTTGACCGGTTATCTGTGAAGATATGCCAGGGGGTCGCGGTTCGCGACACCCTGGCATTTTTGCAATGTATTTCTAACGGCTGGCTCTGATATTCTGAAGTTGACAAACTTCCCCAGTCCAGCTTTTCCCAGTGCGTTTACAAGGTTCGTTTGCACGATGCAGAAAACAGGAAACCTGCCATGGCTTGCAGCGCCTTTGTGAAAATACAGAGCTTCCGGACATCGCCTCGCAGCTGACCGCGCTGGCGAAAAATACGCAAATGTGATCAACCGCTACCATAATGTGACGAGTTAGTTCCTAAAAAACGAAATCCATTTCCTTTAGAATAATAGCAGCCAGAGCGAACGCTCTGATTGTTCAGTCCGTTACCACCCAGCAGACGGAACTAGCACTATTTGTGCTAGTTATGCAGCAAAAGTGGCACAACCAGTCCCTGTTGGAAGCCCTTTGGAATCGGTACAATATGCAAGTAGGAAAAGCCTATAACCGAAATCTTGGAAACTGCATACCATTCACCAGACACATTCCCGCGCAAGAAGCTATGCGGGTGGCACGCCAAGACTTCCCGAAAAGGAACAGCCGTGATCTGTTTTGCGCCAATCATGCAGTCCGTTACCACCCGGCAGGCGGAACTGGCATTATTTGTGTCAGCAAAGTAGCACAACCCGTCCCTGTT
>ERZ773235.2082-NODE-2082-length-18032-cov-2.701118_pt1 | contig 18032 bp, 18 predicted proteins | sample MGYA00580522_ERZ773235 | MGnify/ENA primary metagenome ERZ773235 (study PRJEB29015, sample SAMEA2737797) | human gut metagenome | biome: human gut; feature: human-associated habitat; material: faeces | place: China | collected 2012 ...
CGGGACAAGGCTGAGATCCACGCCGAGAAAGCGCATATCTATGGCGCTGTCATTCATGCCGGAGCGTATAGCGGCGATGAGCCCCATGAGGATAACGAGCTGTATGACCAAGGGGATGATGGACGCAAACGGGCTGTAGCCCTCGCGCTTGAATATTGCCGACTGTCCCTCGGCAATGGCATCGGGATCACCGAAATGCTGTGCCTTGAGCATATTTATCTCCGGCTGCATCTTCACCATCTTTATGGAGTTCTTCTGCACCCAGACGGATATCGGCAGAAGGATCACCTTGCTGAGCACGGTGAAAAGAACTATTGCCAGGCCGTAATTGCCGCAGAGGTCATAGCACAGCCGCAGCGCCCATTCAAATGCTTTTTCCAACCATTCCATTATATCTGTATCCCCGCGATCCTTTATTTGCGCTCATAAACAGTGCCGGTAGGCTTGAGCGTCGTCATATCCTCAGCGCTGCCGGTCTGCTCATATTCCGTGAGCAGAGAATTATCCGCCATTTCGTACCAGAGGAAGCGGCGGGCACGCGCATCGCCCTCATGCCAATCGAAGACGCCGTCCGAGCCTTCTCCGTCCAGCAGCCGCTGATACGCCTGCTGAAGATCGTCATAGGACACCGGGGCATAGCTCACGGTCAGCTCATCATGCCGCTCGCCGCGGCCCTTGATGAGAAGGATCGGGTTCTGATTGATGGTGCGCAGATCAGTATCGTTATGGCTGCCATGGTCTGCCATGATGACTATGGCAGTATTGTCATACACCCCGGCCTGCTTCATCTGGCTCAGGAACAGATCCAGCATTGTGAAGTTGGCTTCTATGACATCCCGGTACGGGCTGGATTCAAGGACGTTGAAGTCCTTGTCATAGACATGCGGCTCATGCGCGCCCTCAAGGTGGATATACTTGAAGCGCTTTTCACCGCCGGAGGTGATAGGAGAATCGTTTTTGAGCGTATTGTAAAAAGCGAGGTCGGACCAGTTGAAGTAGCTGAGGTCACCATCGCCGCCGTACTTTACAGACTCATTGAGCCTGCCGGGGAGATCGTAGCCAAGGTACTTGAGATCCCACGGCGCATGCTTGATGATAGTCATCTTTATCATGAGCTTGCACATATACAGCGCGGAATCGGGCACTGGCTGATCCTGAGTCAGATTCTCAAAGCTGTCAGGTGAGATCGCCGCAAGGGAATAGCTGTCATACAGGTACAGTCCCTTCCGGTAGCCCTCCTGATCGAGGCGCTCCAGAAGCGGAGAGGACGCATATGCCGCGCGCTCATAGTCGGCAAAGGACTCCTGCGCTTCGTACCACTGCCCCGTCAGGATCAGCGGTATCGACAGCTGCGAGTAAGGATAGCCGCCGACGGTGTTTCTGAAATAGGTGAAGTAACTGAATATCTCGCTGTAATGTGCGTCGCGCGCCATGGACTGCTCAAAGGCGGTGGAATCCACAGCGTCAAGGACGAGTATCAGGAGGTTATCGTCCTCGGAATAGGTGAACATATCTTCATCCGTCGCGATGAGCGCGCGGCTTTTATCCGAAAGCTCGGTGGTCAGGAAGACTGTGCCGAGCGTGACGGCAAGGATAAAGGCGATGGCAAGCGAGGCATAGGAGCCGAACTTCACAAGCCGGCTGCCGCCGAGCTTCTTCACGAGCACCAGCGCCGCAGCAATGACGATGACCCACAGGGCTATGGAGCAGATACGGTCAGCAGGAAAGCTGCCCCAATCAACAGGCTTGCCGTCCATGGGCGGCAGATCCCACACGAGGAAGCTGCCCTGCACCCAGCTGCAGATAAGCGCGACAAGGCAGGCCGCGCTTACAAGGTTATAAAGCTTCTCGTTTATCCTGCGGGCAATATACAGCACCAGAAGGATCGCGAGGAAGGCGGCGGCAAACAGCCCAAGCGCATACGGGAGCATCTGCCCCGCCGTGAACCAGAACTCAAGCTGATTTGTCACATACAGCTCATACGGGGCATAGATAAAGAGCGTAAAGCACAGCGCAAAGGCGATGAGCGCCCCTGACAGGATATTATATTTGTTTTCTTTTTTTCGTTCGGCGGCAGCAACTTTCATTCCGTAAAGCCCTTTCAGGAGAACAACATATTAATATAGAATGTATAGTACCACACAGTGCAGCATTTTTCAACTAAACACTGCTCAATCTATCGGTTCATAGAACATATCAAGATATTCCTCGAGCGTCACGCCAAGGTCGTATATCTCCTTGGCGGCGTCAAGGCCGACATAGCGGTAGTGCCACGGCTCGTAGATGATGCCGGTAGTATCGCTGCTGCCGTTCGGATAGCGCAGGATGAAGCCGTACTTCCATGAGTTTTCCATGAGCCATTTCTGCGTTGAGGTCTCCTCCTGTCCCTCGTCAAGGTAGGGATAGTTGAGGTCGATGATATCCGCGGCAAGGCCGAGCTGATGCTCGCTCGTGCCGGGGATGGCGACGGACTGCGCCGCGATCGCAGGCGCTTCCTCCGGATCCGTCCCGGCGGCGACAAGGCGCGCGCTCTTATTATTGAAGAGGTACTGCTGCTTTTCCATGGTGCGGTAGCCGGAGCATATATACGGGTCGTTCCCGGCCTCGGCGCAGTCTGCGATCATCTGCAGGAGAGCGTCAGCACAGCGGCTGTCTATGTACTGCCACTCGTCACCGTCGTCATTGACGAGCTGAAGCTCCGTCTCCCAGTCCTCGGGCAGCTCGTGCCAGGGGTTGACGAGCGTGAGCAGCTCCGTGCGCTCCCGCAGCTGCGGGGTGGGTTCGGGCGTCGGGGTAGGCTCCGGAGTCGGCTCGGGAGTCGCCGCAAGCTCTATCGGCTCAGGCTCCGGTTCGGGAGCCGCGACGAACAGCTCAGGCATACCGAGCACCGTGAGCAGCAGCGACGCACAGACCAGCAGCAGCGCCAGCATGACTACGAGCCCCGCTCTTTCCCTTGTTTCAAGCATCAACTAAGGTCACTCCTCTTATGTACCATCAGGAAAATATGTATCAGAACGAAATGATGCCAAGATGCTCAAGCAGGATCTTGACGCCGATGAGGATCAGGATAGCACCGCCCGCGCGCTCCGCCCACGCCTTGAAGCGCAGACCGAAGATATGGCCGATATAAATGCCGAGGGCGGACAGGCAGAAGGTCGTGACGCCGATGAGCGCGGACGAGGGCAGGATGCTAACTTCAAGGCAGGCGAAGGTCACGCCGACGGCAAGAGCGTCGATACTCGTGGCAACGGCCATCATAAGCATGGTCTTGACGCCGAAATCGTCATTGAGTTCCTCCGCCTTGGAGAAGGATTCCTGGATCATGTTCACGCCGATTATCGCGAGCAGGCCGAAGGCGATCCAATGGTCAAAGCTTGTGATGATATGCTCAAAGCGCGAGCCGAGGAACCAGCCGATGACGGGCATGAGAAACTGGAAGCCGCCGAAATAGGTGCCGGCAATAAGCGCGTGCTTTACGCCGAGCTTCTTCACGCTCAGCCCCTTGCAGACGGACACGGCGAACGCATCCATGCTCAGGCCGACGGCGACAAGCAGCAGTTCAACAAAACTCATTGACAAATTCTCCTCAAAAGTTTAACATTGATAAATAAGGGTGAAAGTAAGTCTGAGAGCGATTTTCACTCATACCGTATAACTGTACAATACGGGGACGCAAAAGTCAAGAAAACAACGGTATATCAACAAATATTGAAGCCAAAGAAAGGACGGTTTTTATGAACGAAGTTTGCGAAATGCTCAAGAAAGCGGGCACATATTTCATCGCCACCTGCGAGGACGGTCAGCCCAGAGTCCGCCCCTTCGGCACGGCGCACATCTATAACGGCAAGCTCTACATCCAGACAGGCAAGTCCAAGGCTGTATCGCGCCAGCTGCACCAGAACCCGAAGTTAGAGATATGCGCGATGCTCGACGGCGGCGAGTGGCTGCGCGTCGAGGCATCCGCCGTTGAGGACGACGACCGTGAGGCGCGCGTGAGCATGCTCGACGCTTACCCCGAGCTCAAGAGCATGTACTCCCCCGACGACGGCAACAGCGAGGTATGGTACCTGCGCAACGCAACAGCGACGGTGTACTCCTTCACCAAGCCCCCGAGAGTCATAAAATTCTAAAACGAGCCGAAATCGCCGCCCATCAGGGCGGCGATTTTTCATTGGTCGAGCTTATAGGTGATGTCGTTGCTGAAGTCGAGCTTCGGCTCGGTGCGGTTCAGCACGCGGGCAAGCGCCGGGAGGTGCTTGAAGATGACGAGTGCCGACGTGAAGATGGCAAGGCGCAGGATGAGCGAGTCATCGACGATCAGGATGCCGAGGACGATATACGAAAGCGCACCTATGACAGCGCCGAGTGAGAGATACTTCGTCGTGAGCGTCGCGATGGCGGTGACGATCAGCACGGCAGCCCCGAGAGATATATCCGCAGCGAAGGCCGAGACTATCAGGCATATACTCGCATGGCTGCCCTTGAAGTCATAGTAGATCGGATAGAGCCTGCCGAGAGTCAGGCAGAAGCCCGCAAACGCGCGCCCCGCCTCAGCGTGACCCTTGATGCCGAGAAGGATGCCGCCGATAAAAATGGGGATCAGATCCTTCACAAGCTCAACGAGCAGGAGCTTCACAAAGCCGCCGACGCCGTAGATGCGGCGGAAGTTTGAAAGCCACACATTGCCGCGGCCAAGCTTCCACAGACCGCGCCGGAACACAAAATTCGAGGCAAGCACCATCGTATCAAGCCCGCCGAACATATAGGCGAAGAACGCCGTCGGGATCAGCAGGAGAATATATACCGTCATTCCTTATCCCCCTTCTGGCGGATAACGATGCGGATGGGTGTGCCCTCAAGGCCGAAAACAGTCCTGAGCTGGTTTTCGATATAGCGCTGGTAGGAGAAATGGAACAGCTCGCGGCTGTTGCAGAAGATGACGAAGTTCGGCGGCTTGATGCCGGTCTGGGTCATGTAGTATATCTTCAGGCGGCGGCCCTTGTCCGTGGGCGGCTGCACACGTGCCTGAGCATCGGCAAGAACGTTATTGAGCATGCCGGTGGAGATGCGCATATTGCTCTGGTCATTGACGAAGTTAATGAGCTCAAAGAGCTTTTCGGTGCGCTGGCCGGTGGCGGCGGAAATAAAGATGATGGGCGCATAGCTCATGAAACTCAGATCGCGCATGATGTCCTTGCGCATCTTCTCCATGGTGCCGGTCTCCTTATCGACGAGGTCCCACTTGTTGACCGCGACGATGCAGGCCTTGCCGGATTCGTGTGCGAGTCCCGCAATCTTGGTGTCCTGCTCGGTGACGCCGTCGCGCGCATCGATCATGATGATGCACACATCCGCGCGTTCGACCGCGAGCTGGGAGCGCATGACGGAGAACTTCTCGATCTTTTCATCGACCTTCGACTTGCGGCGGATGCCGGCGGTGTCGATGAACATATATCTCCCCTGCTCGTTTTCAAACATGGTATCGACCGCGTCGCGCGTGGTGCCGGCAATGTCGCTGACGATCAGGCGCTTTTCGCCGAGGATGCGGTTGATGAGCGAGGACTTGCCGACGTTCGGCTTGCCGATGACGGCGACCTTGATGCAGTCGTCCTCCTCGTCCTCCTCTTCGGCGGGCGGGAAATACTTCAGGCACTCGTCAAGCAGGTCGCCTGTGCCGTGGCCGTGCACGGCGGAGACGGCGATAGGATCGCCGAGGCCGAGGGAATAGAACTCATATATGGCGGGGTCCTCAGTGCCGGTGGAGTCTGCCTTGTTCACAGCGAGCACAACGGGCTTGCGGGAGCGTAGGAGCATATTGGCAACGTCCTTATCCGCGGCGGTGACGCCGGTGCGGATATCGGTGACGAGGACGATAACGGTGGCGGAGTTTATGGCGATCTGCGCCTGCTCGCGCATATAGAGCAGTATTTCGCTGTCGGTGGTCGGCTCGATGCCGCCGGTATCGACCATATCGAACTTGCGGCCGCACCACTCACACTCGGCATAGAGCCTGTCGCGCGTGACGCCGGGGGTGTCCTCAACGATGCTGAGCCTGCGCCCGACAAGGCGGTTGAAGAGCATCGACTTGCCAACATTCGGCCGGCCTACTATTGCAACAAGAGGTCTTGACATTCAGTTTCCTCCTAATAACTATCAATATAAATCTCAGTTCTGATTATACTTGTAAAACGCTTCGTGCGACTCCTCACGCACGGGGAGCTTCACCTCGGGCAGAACGCCGCTTATCGCGTCCCAGAGGGCGAAGCCGTCGCTCTCTATGGGATAGATTGGCACTCCGAGCGCTTCCACCGCATCCTCAAGCAGCACATCGTCAAGAAAATCCATCTCCTGACGGCGCAGCATATTCTGCGAAATGAACAGGCGCCCACCCAAGGGCTTATCCTTGAGCTGACGGATAAGGTCGCCGCCGGTTATAAGACCGGTGACATTGATGCTGTGACCGAAAAAGTCATTTTCAATGGCATAGACGCGCCCCTTGATGCCGGGATATTTCTCGCGCGCCATGGCGATAAATTTTTCAAAATACGGCGCGACGGAGGTTCCCGTGGCAATGGAGAAGTCGGTATAGTCCGGCTCATCCGAAAGCTTCAGAGCAGAGCGGAACTCCGTTTCCAGCAGGCGGATCATGCCGACGCCGTTTTCAAGCTGGGTATATTCCTCATAGAAGTCCTCATCCGGCAGCTCGCGCCCGGCCTTGATATACATCTCATCGCCGCAGAAGAAGATGCGCGTACCGTGGCGGTGAACGCATTTATCGCCGAAGCTTTCGACAAGGTCGATAGTCTCGGCAGCGTGCTCAGGCGTAAACGGCGTGAGCGGATAGAGCTTTTCGCGGAACTTCGTGAGCCCGACGGGGACGATGGAGACGCTGTGCACCGCAGGGTGCATCTGCTCAAGATCCTGCATGGAGCGCAGAAGCTCCTCCCCGTCATTGAGGCCGGGGCAGCAGACGATCTGGCAGTTCATGACGATGCCAGCCTTTGCGAAGCGGCGCATGACATCGATGCTCTCCCCGGCTCTTTTATTGCGCAGCATCTTGCAGCGCAGCTCGGGATTCGTCGTCTGGACGGATACGTTTATGGGACTTATATGCAGGGCGATGATGCGCTCCACCTCGCGCGGGGAGAGGTTCGTGAGCGTGATATAGTTGCCGAGGAGAAAGCTCAGGCGCGCATCGTCGTCCTTGAAATACATGGTTTTGCGCATACCGCGCGGGAGCTGGTCAATGAAGCAGAACACGCAGGCGTTCGAGCAGGAGCGCGGCTTATCCATAAGGTAGCTCTCAAAATTGAGGCCGAGGTCGCCGCCCTCGCTCTTCTTCACATCCAGCTCATACTCGCTGCCGTCCGGTCTTTTCAGGCGGACCTTCAGCGACTTGTCATACGCGAAGAACTTGTAATCGAGCACGTCGAGGATCTGGTTGCCGTTGATGGCAATGACGGTATCTCCCGACTCCACTTTGCCGTACAAAGGGCTTCCCTCATCGACGGATTTTATATAATTGTCCTCCATGAGCGTGCCCCCTAAAAACAGCAGAATATGGATTGAGGAGGAGCGGCCTGACGCCTCTCCTCCTCAAGCATCCTTTACTTGCTCTCCTCAACAGCGATGACGGTACGGCCATTATACTGACCGCAGGCCTTGCAAGCACGATGAGGCATGCAGAAAGCGCCGCAGTTGGGGCACTTTATCACATTGGGAGCGGTGAGCTTCCAAACGGAAGAACGTCTCTTATCACGTCTCTGTCTTGATACTTTTCCTTTCGGGACTGCCATGTTGACACCTCCTGTTGACGGCTGTTTTGAGCAGCTCTAATTTTAGGTTCTGCGTTATTTATCCAAAAGCTGCTCAAGCACAGCAAATCTTGGATCAATTTGTTTCCGGCACCCGCAGGGGCCGAGGTTGAGATTTTTGCCGCATGTGGGACAGAGACCTTTGCAGTCCTCCCTGCAGAGGAACTTCGTCTCCATATCCAGAATGAAGCAGGTTTCGAGAACTTCGCTGAGGTCTATCCCGTCGCCCTCCAGAGTGAAGAGCTCAGGATCGTCACCGGTGTTCTCCTCCACGATGACGGCGTCAAGCGGGGTCACTTTAACGCTTTCGAACTCACAGCCGCAGCGGTCGCACACGCAGATCATCTCCGCAGTCAGCTCCCCCTCCAGCCGGAGCACTCCGGCCTCATTGTAGACCCGGCCTTCTGCGTAGGGTTTCGCTTTATATTCCTTTATCTGCGGGAAATCCAGCCCCTCCGTCTCCAATTCGCACTCGAACGGAACCGAGCCGCCGGGAATCTCGATTATCTCTCTCAGGTTAAGAAACATACACGCACCTCGCACAGACGCCTTAGTATTATAGATTACTTGTCAAGACTTGTCAACACTAATTTTATATAGTATAATTCAGAAAATCACTGGAATAAAGGGGTTTTTGCACAGCATGAAAGAGCTGACAGTCAAAAACAACGACGCCGGGCAGCGTCTCGACCGGTTTATAGGCAAGGCCGTGCCGCTGCTGCCCGAATCGCTGCTGCAAAAATACATCCGCCTCAAGCGCATAAAGCTCAATGGCAAGGGTGCAAAGCGCGACACACGCCTTGCGGCGGGGGATGTACTTCAATTATATATAAACGACGAGTTCTTTGAAAAGCCGCGCGAGGAGAACTCCTACCTCAAGGTCGGCACCCCGCGGCTGACGATCGTCTACGAGGATGAGAACATCCTTCTGCTGGACAAGAAGCCGGGCGTGCTGTGCCACAGCGCCGGTACTTGGGATTATAACACGCTCATCGCGAATGTTCAAGCGTACATGGCGCAAAAGGGCGAATGGAAGCCCAAGGAAGAAAATTCCTTTGCCCCGGCGCTCTGCAACCGCATCGACCGCAACACCGGCGGCATCGTCATCGCGGCGAAAAACGCCGAGGCGCTGCGCATCCTAAACGAGAAAATACGCGACAGGGAGATTGAAAAATTCTATCTCTGCGCCGTGTCCGGCAGGCCGCGCCCCGCTTCCGGGCGGCTTGAGAACTATCTGTTCAAGGACGCGAAGAAGAACCAGGTATTTATAAAAGATAAGCCTGAGCCCGGCTGCAAGACCGCGGTGACGGAGTACCGGGTGCTGGGCCGCAAAGGGCAGCTGTCACTCGTTGAGTGCAGGCTGCTGACGGGGCGCACGCACCAGATACGCGCGCAGATGGCGCACGCGGGCTGGCCGCTGCTCGGCGACGGGAAATACGGGCGCGAGCGCTTCAACAAGGACTTCGGCGAAAACGGTCAGGCGCTCTATTCCTACAGGCTGCGCTTCGAATTTCCGACGGACGCGGGCGTGCTCGAGTACCTGCGCGGGAAAGAATTCCGGGTCGAGCGCGTGGACTTTGCGGAAAAATACTTCGGTGTGACGGAACTGAATTTTGAATAACAGTGAACATTATAGCTGCTGCCTTTGTTTTCCCAAGGGCGGCAGTTTTATTTTTACATTTTTTGCTCCGTTCCGGAAATAATACCACCATTAAATGCTTTTGAAAGGGCGGAGGAGCATGGCGAAAAGGATCGGCAGCAGGACGATAGAGCTGACGGAAGACGTGCGCGTCGCGGCATCGGCCGCGGTGGCAGGAAAGAAAGAGGGCGAGGGGCCGCTCAAGGACTGCTTTGACTACGTGTCGCAGGATTCGTACTTTGCCGAGGACAGCTGGGAGAAGGCCGAGACGAGCATGCTGCGCCAGTGCTTCGGCATATGCCGCGGCAAGGCGGGCGGCGCGGCGTTCGAACCTGAGTGCGTCCTCGGAGGGGATCTGCTCAACCAATGCGTCAGCTCCTCCTTCGCGCTCAAGGACAGCGGTCTGCCCTATCTCGGGCTATACGGGGCGTGCTCGACAATGGCGGAGGCGCTGTGTCTCGCGGCGCTGCTGATAGACGGCGGCGGCTTCAAAACCGCCGCCGCGCTCACCGGCTCGCACTTCTGCACGGCGGAGCGGCAGTACCGCTTCCCGCTCGAATACGGCGGGCAGCGCACACCGACGAGCCAATGGACGGTCACGGGCTCGGGCTGTGTGATGCTCTCAAAAGGCGGGCATGGGCCGCGCATAAGCTGCATGACGCCGGGCAGGATAGTCGACGCGGGGATAACCGACGCGAACAACATGGGCGCGGCGATGGCGCCCGCGGCCTATGACACGCTGAGCGCGCACTTTAAGGACACCGGACGCACACTCGATTACTACGACGCGATCTTCACAGGCGACCTCGGCGCTATCGGGCATGACATTCTTCAGGAGCTTTTCAGGCGCGACGGCATCGAGCTCGGGATGCGCTATATGGACTGCGGCGTGCTGATATACGACCTCAGGACGCAGGACGTGCATGCTGGCGGCTCGGGCTGCGGGTGCAGCGCCTCGGTGCTCGGCGGGCATATCCTGCCGGCGATGGAGCGCGGAGTATGGAAGCGCGTGCTCTTTGCGGCGACGGGGGCGCTCATGTCCCCGGTGACCTGCCAGCAGGGGTGCAGCATCCCGGGGATATGCCACGCGGCCGCGTTTGAAACGGAGGAGCAGTAAATGGATGTGCTGCTGCAATACCTCAAGGCCTTTGCAGTCGGTGGGCTGCTGTGCGTCATCGGGCAGCTGCTGATTGACTACACGAAGCTGACCCCGGCACGGATACTGACAAGCTACGTCGTCGCGGGTGTGATACTCGGCGCGCTCGGAATATACCAGCCGCTGGCCGATTGGGCGGGCGCTGGCGCAAACGTCCCGCTCACGGGATTCGGAAACGCCATCGCAAAGGGCGTAAAAAAGGCCGTCGCCGAGGACGAAGTCCTCGGCGTACTGACCGGCGGCTTCACCGCCGCATCTGCGGGGCTTGGTGCCGCGGTGTTCTTCGGGCTGCTGGTATCCCTCATATTCAGGTCAAAGGACAAGAACAAATAAAAAGCTTCCGGGACGGCTGCATGCAGTCGTCCCGGGATTTACATATTATTGTTTACTTAATATTATTTACATATTTTATTTTTTCATAATTTGATTCACATAAAAATGAAAAGAGACATAAAAAATACCGGGTGCAGCTGTCAGTTTACAACAGTCTGCACCCGGATAATATTTGTTGTTATGTATCAGTCGCCAAGGCTGATGCCCATCTTGCGGGCGACCTGGATCATCGGGTGATCCACAGGCAGGAACTTGGTCTTGCTGGCCGCGTCCTCCAGCGGGATGGACACAATCTGCCCGCCCTGCACAGCGACCATGCGGCCATACTGCTTATTGATGATAAGGTCTGCCGCGGCAACGCCGAACTGTGTTGCAAGTACTCTGTCATACGGGCAGGGAGGACCGCCGCGCTGATAGTGCCCGGGCACGGCGTGCTTCCTTGCCGGTGAGCTTTTCAAGCCGGTCGGCGATCTCATAGGAGACGGTGGAGTGCCTGCTGTTCTCGCGCTTGCGGCGGCTGGCCTCCTCGTCAAGCTTGATATCGTCCACAGATACCGCGCCCTCAGCGCAGGCAATGATGGAATAGCGCTTGCCCTGACGGTTGCGCTCCTCGATAAGCTCAGCGACCTTATTGAGGTCGTAAGGTATCTCAGGGATAAGTATAACATCGGCACCGCTGCCGATACCGGCGTTGAGCGTGAGCCAGCCGGCGTCGCGTCCCATAAGCTCCACGACAAAAATACGGCTGTGAGAGCTTGCGGTGGAGTGGATATAGTCGATGACGTTCGTGGCGATGTCAACGGCGCTCTGGAAGCCGAAGGTAGTGTCCGTGCCCCAGATATCGTTATCGATGGTCTTGGGCAGGGTGATGACGTTCATGCCGGCGTCGGCGATGAGCTTTGCGCTCTTCTGCGTACCGTTGCCGCCCATGATGACAAGGCAGTCAAGATTGAGGCGGTTATAGGTCTGGAGCATTGAGGGGATGACGCTGTTGCCGTTGTCATCCACAATGTCCTTACCGGGAACATAGTTCTGGCGCGAGGTGCCGAGAATAGTGCCGCCCTCGGTGAGGATGCCGGAAAGATCCTGCGGCTCCATATATTTATAGTCGCCCTCGATGAGCCCGCGGTAGCCGTCATACATGCCGTATATCTCGACATTGTCCATGCGCTGGAACAGCGATTTTCCGACGCCTCGGATCGCCGCATTCAGCCCCTGACAATCGCCGCCGCTCGTGATGAGCGCGATCTTTGTAGAACGCTTCATAGCGTAGCCTCCTGATCGTTTATATATTTAAGTCCAATCTTGAAAGATTATGCGCCAAGCAGTCCAGAAATTCAATAGACAATTTTCACAGATTTACACAGTCACAGTTACACGGCGTGATACACCACATGGCCGTCATCAAGCAGCTCGCGGCGCACCTTGCCCAGAACGCAGAGCCTGTATATATGCGCGAGCGCCTCACCCATGGCAAACCATTTCTGCCCGGCGGGGAAATCCTCCCAGCTCTTGGCGCGGATGTTCCAGCGCATGAGGCCGGTGAGGGTATAGGCGTTGATGCCGTCGCTGCGGCGCACGATGTCGAGCACCTCCTCAAGGCGCTTCTGGTGGTGCGCTTCGAGCACGTCGATCCTGCTGTAAACATCGACATTGCCCGTACCGCGGTGCGCCGGGAGTGTGACGGCGATATCGAGCTTACGTATCTTTTCAATGCTCGAAAGATATTCGCCGAGCATATCGTCGCCCGGGGCGACAGCGCATATATTTGGCGTGATGTCAAAGAGCACATGGTCGCCCGAGAAGAGAAGCTTCTCCTCCGGGATATACAGGCACATATGCCCCGGCGTATGGCCGGGGGTTACGATGCAGCGCAGGGTATAGCCGCCGTACTCCAGCGTGTCCCTGTCATTGAGGGGGACGATATCAAAGGGTCCCGAAACGTACTGCGCCGCGGGGTTCTTGTTCAGGCTGTCCTTCCAGACCTCAGCGGGCATTCCCTCGGCGGCGTACCACAGGCCGCGCGGCTGCCAGTCCAGCCGGTTCATAAAACGGTAGTCCGGCTCGGTCATCAGTAATTTCATGCCGAGCTTCTGGAGCGCGGCGGCATTGCCGCAGTGGTCGGAATGCATATGGGAGAGGAAAGCATCCGTGTTCTCCGCAGTCGCCCCCAGCTCCGCCATGCCTGCCAGCAGTGCTTCAAGGCACTCTTCGCAGTTGAAACCGGTGTCGATAAGCAGGTTCTTTCCAGTGCCCTCGGCCTTTATCAGATAGCTGTTGAGCGATTTGAGCGGGTTGCCGGTAAGGGGGACGTAAATTCTGTAAATGTTCTTGTATGCTTGCTCGGTCATATTTTCTCCGTATCTTTCCTTTGTATCAGCCCTGCATGGCGCTGCGGCAGTAGTAATTGAACATGCGCTCGCGCTCAAGCGTGGTGCTGTCCATGTGGCCGGGATAGACCTCATAGTCCCCGGGGAGGGAGCATATTCTGCGCAGGGAGGCAAGCTCCTGATCGATATCGCCGCCGTCAAGATCCGTCCTGCCGCAGCTTCCCTTGAAGAGCGTATCCCCGGTGAAGAGGCAGTCCTCGACCTGTATGGTCACGCCGCCGGGGGTGTGGCCGGGGGTGGCGATGATATGAAAGCTCAGGCCGGCAGCGTCAATAACGTCGCCGTCAGAGTAGTATATGCCGCCGTCGCGCAGGGTGTAGCTCGAATGATTGTTCTGGTGGCGCTTGGCGTCATCCAGCTCGTTCATGTATACGGTCGATGCCGTCTCCTCGGCTACGGCATCGACCGCACCGACATGGTCAAAGTGCCCATGCGTGAGCATGATGGCAACGCACTTGAGCTTATTGGATTCGAGGTAGTCAAGGATGGTGTTCGCCTCGTCGCCGGGGTCGATGACGACGCATTCAAGCGTCGCTTCATTCGTGACGACATAGCAGTTTTCCTCAAGCTGGCCTACGGGGATGGTTTTTATAAGCATGGCTCAAAGCTCCTTTGTGTCTATTATAATAGTTATAGGTCCGTCGTTCACGGATGCGACCTGCATATAGGCGGCGAAGACGCCCGTCTCTACCTTGAAGCCGCGCTCGCGGCACTGGCTGATGACAAGCTCATAAAGCGGGATCGCCTTATCAGGCCGCGCGGCCTTTGAGAAGCCGGGACGGCGGGACTTGCAGTCGGCAAAGAGCGTGAACTGGCTGACTATCAGCAGCTCCGCCGCGCCCGCGTCCGCCGGGGCAAGGTTCATTTTGCCGTCGGCATCGTCAAACACGCGCAGGCCGCATATCTTATCGGCGATCTTCAGCGCCTCGGCCTCGGTATCGTCCTGATGCACACCGAGGAGCACGAGAAAGCCCTTACCGATCTTTCCGTGCACCGCCCCGTCTATCTCGACAGAGGCGGAAGTGACTCTTGTAACAACTGCTCTCATATATTAATCTCCGTTTCTTGCAACTGATATGACGCCCTGTATTGAGGAGAGCCTGTTCATAACATATTTAAGCTCTGCCGCGTCCTTGACCTCCAGCGTCACGGAGGTGACGGCGGTGCCCGCACCGTTATCGCGCGCGGAGAGCGTACGCACCTTGGCGTTGAGCACGTTCAGCACCGCGGCAATATCCAGCACGATGCCGGAGCGATCCTTCGCCGTGATGACAATGGTGGTCTGATAGCTGTCGTCCACCTTGCCTGCCCACTCGACCTCGACGCAGCGCCCCTCGTTGCCGGGCTGCGAGAGCAGGCGGCGGCAGTTGGCGCAGTCGCGCCGGTGGATGGACACGCCCTGACCGCGGGTGATGAAGCCGATGATATCGTCCCCCGGCACAGGCGTGCAGCAGCGGGAAAACTTCACAAGGCAGTTGCTCAGCCCCGCGACAAGGATGCCGTGGACGGCCTTCCCCTCTTTCTTTGCCTGCTGCTCGCGCCGCTCGGCGGCCTCGGAGACCTTTTCGAGCGCGGTCTTACGGTCGGGCTTGACATTGCGCACCTCGTCGCGCAGGCGGTTTGCGACCCTCGTGGCGGTAACGCCGCCGTAGCCGATGGCGGCATAAAGATCGTCCACCGTGCTGAAGGACAGGCGCTTGAGGATCGGGGTGATGACACTCTCATCGAGCACGTCGTCAAGTGTAAGGCTGTTGTGCCGTAGCTCCTCGGAGAGCATTTCGCGGCCGCGGATGACATTCTCCTCGCGGCGCTCCTTCTTGTACCACTGCTTAATCTTGGTGCGTGCGGAGCCGGACTTAGCGATATTGAGCCAGTCACGGCTGGGGCCGGGCGCGGATTTGGAGGTGCGTATCTCGACGATATCGCCGTTCTGGAGCACATAATCATAAGTGACGATGCGGCCGTTGACCTTTGCACCGACCATGTTGTTGCCGATGTCGGAATGGATGCTGTAGGCAAAGTCGATAGGCGTTGCCCCGGCGGGGAGATTTATAACATCGCCTTTCGGGGAGAACACGAAGACCTCGTCGGCAAAGAGGTCGATCTTCATGTTATGGAAGAAGTCCTGCGCATCGGACTCCTGCTGGCTCTCAAGGAGCCTGCGTATCCATGCGAACTTGTCCTCATCCCCCGCGCGCACGACGGCGTTGGCGCCCTCGCCCATCTTGTACTTCCAGTGCGCGGCGATGCCGTATTCGGCGGTATGGTGCATGTCCCAGGTGCGTATCTGCACCTCGAACGGGATGCCCTCGGAGCCGATGACCGTAGTGTGCACACTCTGGTACATGTTGGGCTTCGGCGTGGATATATAGTCCTTGAAGCGCCCCGGCACGGGCTTGAACATATCATGGATGATACCGAGGACGTTATAGCAGTCGGGTATGGTATCGACGATGACGCGGAAAGCGCAGAGGTCGAAGATGCCGTTTATATCAAGGTGCTGGGAATACATCTTTCGGTAGATGCTGTAAACGTGCTTGATGCGGGAGAAGATCGTAGCCTCCACACCCTCAGAGTCGAGCCGTGCCTGTATCTTGCTCTTGACGCTGTCCATGAAGGCTTCCAACTCGTCCATCTTCGCATTCAGCGCATCGGTTATCTCCTTATAGCCCTCGGGGTCAAGGTACTGAAGCGACAGATCCTCAAGCTCCCACTTGGCGCGCTGCATGCCGAGGCGGTGCGCAATGGGCGCGTAGATCTCCATCGTCTCAAGGGACTTAGCGCGCTGCTTCTCGGCAGTCTGGTAGGCCATGGTGCGCATATTGTGCAGGCGGTCGGCAATCTTGATGAGGATGACGCGGATGTCCTTGGCCATGGCCATGAGCATCTTGCGCAGGTTCTCCATCTGCTCGTCCTCTTTGCTGGTGTACTGCACGCGGCTGAGCTTTGTGACGCCCTCGACGATGTCCGCGACGGCGGAGCCGAACTGGCGGGCAATGTCCTCATGGGTGAGGTTCGTGTCCTCTATAACGTCGTGCAGGAGCGCGGCGATGATGGAGTCCTCATCCAGACCCATGTCGACGGAGATATCCGCCGCGGCGATGCAGTGCGTGACATAAGGCGAGCCGTCGCGCCGCTTCTGCCCGGAATGGGCGACGCGCGCCATCTCATAGGCGGCCTTGATGCGGCCGAGATCCATAGGGTGGCCGCTGCTCTTTATCTTTTCCTCAAGTTCCTCAAACAGCTTGTCCGGATCGACAGCCGCCGCGGCGGCATTATCCGTTACCGGAGTATGGACACCGTCTACCGGCGCGTTTTTCATCTTTTCCTTTTCCATATAAATAACCTCTACGCAAGTGCGCGCAGCGCGCGGATAAGGTGAGTGCTTTCAAGGTCGGCCTTGCCGGAGATACTGGCGCAGCGGGAGGAATATATGCCGCCGTCCTCGCTTCTGAGAAGCCCCGTCTCCCTGAGCACCATAAGGCACAGGCAGAACTTTTCGGGCGGCATGCCCCCTATGCACTGGCGGATAACGTCGGCAACGTTTTTGCCGACGGCAAAGTCCTTGTCCATGGCGCGCCACACACGCACGAAGTCCGCGCGGCCGGGGCAGTAGGCTGCCGCCGCCCAGTTGGCGCTCTCATCCCCGGCGAGTATCGCCGAGCAGAGCGCGGTCGGGTCGTGCCGACGCACGGCGGCGGTAACGAGCTGCACGGTGACATTGCCGCGAAACTCGTTTATCTGCGGCGTGAATGCGAGGTCGACCGCGTCTCCCTCGGAAATGCCGAGCTGACGGGCAGTGTGCGAAAAGAAGATGCACTCGAAGTGCGAAGCACCGAGGCGCACGCGCATACGCAGGTGCTTTCCGCCGCCGACCTCGGAGGCCGATTCGAGCGTCGCCCCGCAGATGCACATGATGGGCTTCGGGTTTGCGTTGCCGTAGGGCTCAAGCATATCGAGCGAGCGGACGTTCTCTACGCTGAGAAGCGAAGGATCGGTTATGAGCAGGTCGCAGCAGACCTCCGGCAGCGGCGCGGGGCGGTGACGGCGGTAGTACGCCGCGAGCGCCTCGCGGAACCTGTCGAGCCTGTCGCGGCGGATGTTCAGCCCCGCGGCGAGCGCATGACCGCCGAAGCCGGTGAGGTTCTCGGAGCAGGCGGAGAGCGCTTCAAAGAGATTGAAGCCGCCGTAGCTGCGGCAGGAGCCTTTGCCGTTTTCGCCGTTCAGGCATATTATGATTGCCGGGAGTGAATACTGTTCGGCAAGCCTTGACGCGGCAATGCCGATAACGCCTTGGTGCCAGCGGTCGCTTGCGAGGACTATCGGCTCCTGCGGGTCGGAGTCCTTGATGATATCGTTGGCCTCCTGCCAGATCTGGGTCTCGATGCTCTGTCTCTGGCGGTTGAGCTCGCACAGCTCTTTTGCAAGAGCCGCAGCTTCGTTTTCATCCCGGCTCATGAGGAGCCGGGCGGCAACGCTCGCCTGACCGAGCCTGCCCGCAGCGTTGAGGCGCGGGGCAAGAGAAAAGCCTATGGTCGAGGCCGTCAGGTGGCGGGCGTCCGTGCCGGATTCGCGGAACATCGCGGCAATGCCGGGGCGCGGAGCCTTCGCGATGCGGGAAAGCCCGTAGCGCACGAGGAAGCGGTTCTCCCCCGTGAGGGGCATAACATCCGCCACGGTGCCGATCGCGGCAAGGTCGC
>ERZ773235.2086-NODE-2086-length-17986-cov-3.597345_pt1 | contig 17986 bp, 19 predicted proteins | sample MGYA00580522_ERZ773235 | MGnify/ENA primary metagenome ERZ773235 (study PRJEB29015, sample SAMEA2737797) | human gut metagenome | biome: human gut; feature: human-associated habitat; material: faeces | place: China | collected 2012 ...
GCGCGTCGCTTATCACGTGTACGAGTTCGCCGACTTCGAGATTGCTCACTTGCGCGAACATATGCAACAAAACCGCATACTGCACGACGTTCCAGTTGTTTGCGGTGAGGGTGTCCTGACTGCGTTGATTGAGAATGCCGTTGAGTTTGTTGCCGGTGACGTTGAAAGTCATCGAATAGGCACAAGGGTAGAGGTGCATCTCGTGCAAATCCTCAAAGTTGTAGATGCGTCTGGATTGCGGATTGTGTTTGAGGTCGAAAAGCACTCTGTCCACTTGGTCGAATTCGCCCTCGGGATATATGCTCTTTTTGCCGAGTTGATAGCCGTACGCTTTGCCAATCGAGCCGGTTTCGTCCGCCCAGCTGTCCCAGATGTGAGAGTTGAGGTCGTGCACGTTGTTGCTCTTTTTTTGCCAAATCCAGAGAATTTCGTCTATTGCGGACTTGAACGCCGTGCGACGCAACGTGATGATGGGAAACTCTTTTGAAAGATCGTATCTGTTGACGATGCAGAATTTCTTTATCGTGTGCGCAGGTGTGCCGTCAAGCCATTTGGGGCGTACTTCGAGGTTTTCGTCGCTGATGCCGTTGTCGAGAATGTTGCGGCAAGTGTCTATAAAAATTTTGTCTGCCAGGCTCATAATGCGTCCTTTTGTTATTGCAAAGGCCTCATATTTTATGAAGCCTTCGATATTTTTGTCGTTTAGTCTTTTATCACGAGTTGAGCGTTGATTTCACGCATGAGGTCGATGGGCACTTTGATGACGCGTCTGTCGAAAGTGACAAGTCCGTTCATCTCTTGCTCGACGTCGCTCACCTCGGTGTAGACGGTTGCCGAAAGTCCTTTGTCAATCTTGGGCACGATTGTTTTTTCGTACAATCTCTTAATTGCTTTTGCAAGCGCGGCGGGCTTTTTGTAAATGCGGTAGCCGAATTGGTTGTCGGGGGAGTACATATGTCCCTCGGTCTTGATTGCGTATCCGCCGAACTCGCTGAGAATGTAGCAACGATCGTCTTTTCTTGGCACGAACAAGGGTTTGAAATAGATGTGCAAGCTCTTTGTGTCCGATGTGCCTTTGCCTTGATCGTTCCAGCCGCTTACGCTGTCGATAAGACGAGTAGGATCGATTTTTTTCATCTCCTTTGTGATACGAACGGAGTCGAATTGTCCCCAACCCTCGTTGAAAGGCACCCATACGGCGAGAGAAACGACGTTTTTGAGATGATTCATAGTCACTCTGAGTTCGTTTTCAAACTCGTCGCGACCTTCTTTGTCGGCGCGGGCGAGCTTCTTGTAGCCCGATTCGTTGTCGTCCTTGATGTGATACTCGAACACGGTTGCCAAAAGACCGATGTACAAAAGGTTGTACTTTGTGCCGCCGCTCACCATGTCTTGCCACACCAAAATACCTTCCTTGTCGCAGTGATAGTACCAGCGCAAAGGCTCGATTTTGATGTGCTTGCGCAGCATATTGAAGCCCATGGATTTGACCATTTTCACGTCCCATTCGAGTGCGGCGTTCGAGGGCGGAGTGAGCATGCCGTCAGACCAATAGCCTTGGTCGAGAAGTCCCGTGTGGAAGTATGGCTTGTTGTTGAGCCCCATACGCTTGAAGCCCTTGCTGTCCGTCACCCAACTGAATTTGCGCATGCCGAAGTAGGATTTGACTATGTCGTTGCCCACTTTGAACGCTACGTCGTAAAGTTTGGGGTTTTCGGGGGACCAAAGCTCGTAATTTTCAAGTTTTATGCTTGCCGTGTCGCCTGCGAATTGTCCGCTGTAAATCGCCTCTTTGCCGTCCATGATTATGACGTCCACGGGGACGTTTGCGGATTTTTCGAATTTGAAATTGATGGTGTCGGTGTCGATGTCGGGGACGATGGTGACGTCTTTGAGATACACTTCGTCCATGCTTTCAATCCACACGCTTTGCCAGATGCCCGATTGCGGAGTGTACCAGATTCCGCCCGGTTTGGAGGATTGTTTTGCGTGAGTGTGATAGCTTGTGTCGCACGGGTCGGTTACGACGAGCTCGATGACGTTTTCACCCGCCTTGATTGCGCCCGATACATCGAAAGAGAAGGGAACGTAGCCGCCGATATGCTCGCCGACGGAAATGCCGTTGAGTCTGACGGAGCAAATCATATCCACCGCGTCGAAATGCAAAATCGTCACCGCTTTGACGAAACTTTCGTCAAGATTGAAAGTACGATGATAATAGAGTGCGTCGTCGGGGGTTACTCTCGTGCCCTCGGGAAGCCCCGAAAGCAAACACTCGGGAGAGAACGGAACGAGAATTTTGCCTTGATACTTGCCGTCAAAGCCCTCGCTCTTACGCAAAATCGCATAGTCCCACTCGCCGTTGAGCGTGACGTAACTGTTTCTTGCAAATTGTGGACGCGGATATTCCGCAAGAGGCGTTGAACCAACCTCGAAAGGTGTGCGAAGTCTTACTGTTTTCATAGTTTCCTCCAAATAGTTTACAACAGTATAACATATCTATGTTAACCTCGCAAGAGCTGACTGCGTAATTTGACGGCAAAATCTTTGCAATTTTTCATCATCTTTTGACTATGACACTGCCTTGTGCTATACTTTTTGTGAAAATGAAAGGAGAATTGCTTATGAAACTCTTTATCGGCTCGGATATTCACGGTTCGAGCGCAAATATCCGAAGATTTTTGGACATAGTCGCAGATGCCAGAAAAGACAGCCCCGACGTCAAAGTCGTATTGCTGGGAGATATATACAATCACGGCCCGCGCAATCCCTTCCCCGAAGGATACGCGCCTATGCAAGTTGCCAAAATGCTCAACGATTCAAAAGATTTTATCCGCGTCATCAAGGGCAATTGCGACAGCGAAGTAGACCAGATGATAAGCGAATTTCCCATTGAAAGCGATTTTTCGCTTGATTGGCAAGGACGCACCGTATTTTTCACACACGGTCACAAGTGCAATCCCGACCTTCCGCCCAAAGACGCAAAAAGCGGAGATATAGTGTTTTACGGACATTTCCACAGAGCTATGCTTCAAGTCAAAGACGGCGTGATTTACGTGTGCGTAGGCGCGATAGGGCTTTCGCCCGAAGGCGTCGAACGCTCGTATTGCGTGCTTGACGAGCACAGTATAACCGTCAAGACGCTCGAAAGCGGAAAAGAACTTGTAAAATACGATATTTAAGCTTGAATATTAACATCAATAAAAGAGCTTAAACATAATCGGATTGACGGAAAGATTTGCAATATTCGATTTAAAAGACTGCAAAAACGATAGAAATATCAAAATAAAAAGCCATCGCAAACGCGGTGGCTGAATTTTTGCAAAAACGCGAAAAATCGCTTGTTTTTTACGTTTTTTGAAGACGTTTTATTCCTCGAACTTCTCGACGATTATGCCTGCTTCGTCGAAAAGTTGCATGGAAAATTCGTCGGGGTAGGGGTTTTTGTATACAACCCTCTTTATGCCGCTGTTGATGATGATACGGGTGCAGATGGTGCAGGGCTGATGCGTGCAATATAGCGTTGCGCCGTCAACCGAAACGCCGAGTCTTGCCGCTTGTGTGATTGCGTTTTGCTCTGCGTGTACGGCATAGCACTTTTCCGCACAAGTGCCGCTCTTTATGCCGAGTTGGTCGCGCATGCAATAGCCTTTGTCGCGGCAAGTGAGGATGCCGGCGGGCGCGCCGTTGTAACCCGTCGTCAAAATGCGTTTGTCCTTGACGATGATTGCGCCGATAGCTCTGCCTTCACGCGCGCAACTTGTCCAGGTGGAAACGAGTTCCGCCATGTCCATAAATCTTTTATCCCATTTGTTCATAGCACTACCACTTTTAACTTTATTATAAACCGATAATATCACATAATATTGCAATATTCAACAAGGTCTTTGCAAAAATGTGATGAAAAACTCAAAAAAACATTGCATAAAATATTGACATTTGGCAACCTATGGTATAAACTGTTAGCAATCAAGCACAAAGAGTGCTAAACGATAATACGAAACACATATACGGAGGCGTTATATGGCAATAAAACCATTGTTTGACAAGGTTGTCATTAAGGCAATCGAAACAGACGAAAAAACCGCAAGCGGAATCGTTCTTCCCGGCGCGGCAAAAGAAAAACCGCAACTTGCAAGAGTGCTTGCAGTAGGTCCCGGTGGAACTATCGACGGAAACGACGTCAAAATGCAAGTAAAAGTGGGCGATACCGTCCTTTACAGCAAATACGCAGGCAGCGAGTTCAAGATTGACGGAGAAGAAGTTGTTATCGTAAGTCAATCCGACATCCTCGCAATCGTTGAATAAGGAGGCTACGTTTTATGGCAAAACAATTTAAATACGGCGACGACGCAAGAAAGGCTTTGGAAGCAGGCGTCGACGCATTGGCAAATACAGTCAAAATCACTCTCGGCCCAAAGGGTAGAAACGTTGTGCTTGACCGTCCTTATGGTTCGCCGCTCGTCACCAACGACGGCGTGACTATCGCAAAAGACGTCGTGCTTTCCGACCCGTTTGAGAATATGGGCGCGCAAATCATAAGAGAAGTTGCCACAAAGACCAACGACGTTGCGGGCGACGGTACTACAACCGCATCCGTTTTGGCGCAGGCAATCGTCAAAGAAGGCTTGAAAAACGTTGCTGCGGGCGCAAATCCCATGGTGCTTAAACGCGGTATCATGAAGGCAACCGAGGTTGCAGTCGAAGAACTTAAAAAGATAAGCAAGGAAGTTGAGGACAAGACCGCTATCGCTCAAGTTGCGTCTATCTCCGCAAGCGACGAGAAAATCGGTCAACTCATTTCCGACGCTATGGAGAAAGTCGGCAAGGACGGCGTAATCACCATCGAAGAGGGCAAGGCTATGACAACCGAGCTCAACGTGGTGGAAGGTATGCAATTCGACAGAGGTTACGTTTCTCCTTATCTTGTCACCAACACCGACAAGATGTCCGCGGAACTCGACAACCCCGTCATCCTCATCACCGACAAGAAAATCAGCAATATTCAAGAACTTCTTCCTCTTTTGGAGCAAGTGCTTAAAAACGGCTTGAAGTTGCTTATCATTTCCGACGACATTGAGGGCGAAGCTCTTACGACAATCATTGTCAACAAACTCAAAGGCGTGTTCAACGTCGTGGCGGTCAAAGCTCCGGGATTCGGCGACAGAAGAAAAGCGTATCTCGAAGACATCGCAATCCTCACCGGCGGCACTTATATTTCAAGCGACCTCGGCTACGAGCTTAAAGACGTCACTCTCGATATGCTCGGCAGAGCAAAATCCGTGCGCGTTGACAAGGACAACACCACGATCGTCGGCGGCTACGGCTCGCAAGAAAACATTGCGGCAAGAGTTGCTTCCATCCGCGCTCAAATTGCGGAATCTACATCCGAATACGACAAAGAGAAACTCCAAGAGCGTGTTGCAAAACTCGCAGGCGGCGTTGCGGTTATCGGCGTAGGCGCGGCAACCGAAGTCGAAATGAAAGAGAAGAAACTCCGCATCGAAGACGCTCTCAACGCAACAAAGGCTGCAGTTGAAGAGGGTATCGTATCCGGCGGCGGGGTTGCACTCGTAAACACAATTCCGGCTGTGGCAGCATATGTTGACACCCTTTCCGGCGATGTTAAGACAGGTGCTGCAATCATCAAGCGTGCACTGGAAGAACCGGTAAGACAGATTGCAGAAAACGCAGGGCTTGAAGGCAGCGTTGTTGTTGCGGAAGTTAAGAAATCCGGTGTAGGTGTTGGCCTGAACGCAGCTACGGAAGAATATGTAGACATGATTGAAGCAGGTATCGTTGACCCTGCAAAGGTTACAAGAAGTGCACTTCAGAATGCGGCATCCGCATCCGCAATGCTTCTTACTACAGAAGCAGGTATCGTAGACATCAAGGAACCGATGCCTCCTGTAGCGATGGGCGGCGGTGCTCCGGGAATGGGCGGCATGGGAATGATGTAGCCGCTATGGAATAGAATAAGGAATCGGCAGAATTTTTTCGGAAGATTTTGCCGATTTTTTTATTTTTGTGTTGACAAAAGAAGAAAGCTGCATCCCGAGTCAGTTTACAAACCCGGCAAACCCGTCCGCGCACAAGGCATCCACAGGACCTGAAATCTGGGAAGATACAGACGGCAAAGTTGACATCTTCGTTGCAGGTGTTGGCACAGGCGGAACGCTTTCCGGCGTAGGCGCATACTTAAAGAGCAAGAATCCGGATGTCAAGGTGGTAGCAGTAGAGCCTGCAGGCTCTCCGGTTCTTTCAAAAGGAACTCCAGGCCCGCACAAGATTCAGGGAATCGGTGCAGGATTCGTTCCGGATACGCTCAACACAGAGATTTATGATGAAATCATTACAGTGGAAAACGAGGATGCGTTTGAAACCGGAAGAACGCTTGCGAGAAAAGGCGGTGTGCTCGTCGGAATCTCATCCGGTGCAGCTGTTTATGCAGCGTCGCAGCTTGCAAAACGCCCGGAAAACAAGGGCAAGGTGATTGTAGCACTTCTGCCGGATACCGGAGAAAGATACCTTTCCACTCCGATGTTTGCTGAATAATATCGGCCGGAAATTTGAACCATATTGGCCTCTTGCTTGAAAACCTAGCATTTTCATGGTATTATGTAGGTTGTAGGGCAGGAGGCTTTTTGTGTGAAAAGTTTTGCATGCCGGCGCACAAGAGGAGGTGCAGGATGAAGATTTCCACGAAAGGGCACTATGCGCTCAGAATGATGATAGATTTGGCGGAGCATTAGGGCGAGGGTTTCGTTTCACTGAAAGATATTGCGGCACGGCAGGGAATTTCCAAAAAATATCTGGAGCAGATTATTCCGATTCTGAACCGTTCGAATTTCCTGCAGGCAAACCGAGGTGCACAGGGAGGCTATCGGCTTGCAAAAGCACCGAGTGCCTATACGGTAAAAGATATCCTGGAACTGACGGAGGGCAGCCTTGCACCTGTTGCGTGTCTGGATACAACGCCCGTGGGCTGCGAGCGCAGCGAGTTCTGCGTGACACTGCCACTATGGAAAGGCCTTCGTGACGCGATCGAAAAATATCTTGACGGAATAACGCTGCAGGACCTGCTTGACCGGCAGACGGAAATGTATTCCAACAATTATATGATATAATTGCGAAGTTTTTAATAATTCCGCTAAGATTTTGCAAAGATATTGCAAAATTTCCGGTATAAGATATAATATAAGGGAGTAAAATTGGATAAAGTGATGAAAAATGTAGAAAAATTGATTCCGAAATATGCGGTTATCTCACTGGTCTTTTGCTTCGCATGGAACTGCTTTGTCTACTGGACAACGCAGTTTTTATGTGCGGGGCGCAGACACTTTGACTTGACAACGGATTTCGACAGGTGGGTTCCCGTCCAATCGTGGTGGGTCTTGATTTATGTGGCAAGTTTTGCCTTCTGGGTTATATGCTATATCTTGATTGCGCGCTTTAATGACAGGGAATTCTGGTTCCGGTTTGTGACAGCAGATCTTCTTTCCAGGACAATCTGCGGAGTTATTTTCGTCGTTTTCCCGACCATGAACACAAGGCCGGTACTCGAGATGAACTCGGTTTTTGACTGGATGCTGGCACTGATTTACAAACTGGATCTGCCGTACAACCTGTTTCCGTCGATACACTGTATCATCAGCCTGCTTTGCTTTCTGGGTCTTATGAAAACGGACAAGATGAGCCGGGTGGCGAAGGGAGGTGTGCTGGCTTTTGCACTGCTGATTTTCGCATCGACGCAGTTCACCAAGCAGCACTACATCTCAGATGTTATAAGCGGAGTGGTGCTTGCGCTGCTTTGCTACAGTATAGCGATGAAAACGGACATCGCACGACCGGTAAGAAAGGTGTTTGAGAGGATTAACGAGAAAGTATTCGGGGATGCAAATGAAGAAAAAAAAGAAGGTACTGTTTAATTTTATATTTTTGACGCTCTGTATCGGCCTAACGGTTTACTATGTGTTTCGCGGAGAGGACTTTTCCGAGGTGGCCGAATATATCGAACATGCCAAAGGTCCGGAGTGGCTGGTCGGAATCCTGCTGGTGTTTGCATTTATATTAAGCGAATCAGTGATTATTTTCTACTTGATGGGGACCTTGAAAGAAAAACCGAAGCTTTCGCACTGCTGTTTGTATTCCTTTGTCGGGTTTTTCTTTAGTCTGGTGACGCCGACGGCTTCCGGAGGACAGCCCATGCAGCTCGTCTTTATGAACAAGGACAAGCTCTCGGCGCATGTTTCCACGATTACGTTAATGATTGTTACAATCGCATATAAGGCGGTTTTGGTGCTTCTGGGGCTGTTTGTCTTGATTTTCAGACCTGCAGTTGAGCTCAGGCTGCTGCGCCCGGCGATGCCTTGGGTGTATCTGGGACTGGTGCTGAATGTGATTTGCGTAACCTTCATGCTTGCCGTAGTATGGTCGCCGGAAATTATGAAAGGTCTGGTGCAGTGGTTTGTCGGAATTATGCGGCGGCACTTGCATAAGGCCGGGAAGCAGGAAAAGCTGGAGAGGCTGGAGGCAAAAGCTATTCGCTATATGGACGGCTACAAGGAAACTTCGGTGTATGTCCGCCGGCATAAGCAGGTGAGCCTGAATGTGCTTGGGATTACCTTGGTGCAGCGCTGTCTGCTGTTTGCGGTTACTTATGTGGTTTTGCGCTCATTTGGAATTCAGAGCCTCGGACTTGCAGATGTAATCGTTCTGCAGGGGACAATTTCGCTGGCAGTCGATATGCTTCCGCTGCCGGGAGGTCTTGGCATCAGCGAACATTTATTTCAATTGATATTTTTGCCGGTATGCGGCGCGGGGGTAATCACGCCGGCGATGATTATAAGCAGGGGTTTGAGTTTTTATGCGCAGCTGTTGATTAGCGCGGTCTTCACCGCGGCAGCGTATTTTCTGATATTTGGGAGGAGAGAGAAAAATGATAGGATTTTATAATTATACGGTAGTACTTACATACATGAGCCTGATTTCGGCGATTACGGGAATGACGTTTGCACATGCGGGGGTGTTCGGAGCGGCAATATTCTGTCTTGCTCTTTCGGGCTTTTTCGATATGTTTGACGGCAAGGTCGCTCGCAGGAAGAAGGACCGAACCGATGACGAGAAGCTCTTCGGCATTCAGCTCGACTCGCTTTGCGATGTGGTTGCTTTCGGCGTGTTTCCGGCATACCTGTGCTACTGCATGGGAGTTCAGGGCAGACTGGGATTTCTGGCAATCATTTTCTATGCGATTTGCGGCGTGATTCGACTTGCGTACTTCAATGTGATTGAGACGAACAACTTTTTCTCGGAAGAGGAACACGAAAAAGTGTATTACGGCCTTCCGATTACCTCTGCGGCGGTGATTTTCCCACTCGTATACCTTTTGAAGGGGATTTTTACGGCGTCTGCGTATAATGCAATTCTGACAGTTCTGCTTTTCGGAGTGGGAATGCTGTTCATATCGAACTTCAAGCTCAGAAAACCAAGCAACAAACTGCTTCTGCTCATCTGTATGATTGTTGCGGCAGCGTTAGTGTTTATCTATATCAATCAGGGCGGGAGCCAGCCGGGAGTGTACCATGGAATGTAAAGACAGAAAAGGAATGCCCGTGCCAAGCGACGCGCAGCAGGATGCCATTCTAAGAAAACTGTACGGCACAGCCGGCGGGCGGATGGTGCTCAAAGTCCTGGTGAGGCTGTGGGTAAGCCGGCTCGGAGGAGCGGTCTTGTCCTCGCGTATATCAAAACTTGCCATTCCGAGATTCGTAAAGAAAAACGGCATCGACATGCGCCAGTACGAGCACAAAAGATACAAATCTTATAATGACTTCTTTACCCGCAGGATAAGAAAGGGCATGCGTCCCGTGGACCCGGAGCCGGCCGGTTTCATCTCTCCGTGCGACAGCAGGCTGACAGTGCATGAAATCTGCGACGGTGCTTCTTTTCATATAAAGAACACGCAGTATACCATGCACAGTCTTTTTCGCGACAGCAGGCTGGCTGAGGAATACCGCGGCGGTCTGCTGCTTTTGTTCCGGCTCACGGTAGACGATTATCACCGTTACTGCTATACGGATAATGGAACCAAGAGCTGCGATACCTACATAAATGGGGTTTTTCACACGGTGAACCCGTTTGCGGGGCAGATTCTGCCGATCTATAAGGAAAACAGCCGCTGCTATTGCACGCTCGAAACCGAAAACTTCGGGAAGCTGCTCCACATGGAGGTCGGAGCCCTTATGGTCGGCAAAATCGTAAACTACCACAAGCACGGCGGGTTTTCTTTTAAACGCGGACAGGAGAAAGGACGATTCGAATTCGGCGGTTCGACAGTCATCCTCTGCGTCAAGAAAGATGTCCTGCGGGTAGATGAGGACATTCTGGCAAACAGCAGAGAAGGCATCGAAACGAAGGTCCGCATGGGCGAGAAGATTGGAGAGAGGATATAATCACTATTTGTGCCGAATAGTGTAAAAATATAAAAAATATTCATGTAAAATAATGCGAAAATTTATGTAAAAATCGTTGATTTTCACATGAAAACCGGTTATACTATAATCAGAACCTTTAAGGAGGTCTGATTATGTACAGAAAAATTATGCGCTTCTTGGAAGCATGGAAAGAGGATGAACACCGAAAACCTCTTGTTTTGCAGGGTGCAAGACAGGTCGGAAAGACTTATTCCGTTCTGGAGTTTGGGCGCACATGCTATGAGAATGTAGCGTATTTCAATTTTGAAACCAATCCGAAGCTGAATGAGACCTTTGAGGAAGACATCAGCCCCGATTATCTGATACCGATTTTGTCCCATATTGCGGGGCAGACGATTGTAAAGGAAAAGACGTTGATTGTTTTCGATGAGGTACAGCTTTGCGAAAGGGCATTGACTTCGCTCAAATACTTCTGCGAGAACGCGCCGGAGTATCACATTATCGCCCTCGGCAGCCTGCTCGGTGTTGCAGTCAACCGAGCCCGGTTTTCTTTTCCTGTCGGAAAGGTCGATATGAAAACGCTTTATCCGATGGATATGGAAGAATTCATGCTTGCTCTCGGAGAGGAAACTCTCGTAAAAGAGATAAAAAAAAGCTTCGATACCGATAAGCCGCTGCCGGCGGCTTTGCACGAAACCGCAATGCAGCTCTATCGTCAGTATCTTGTAGTCGGCGGCATGCCGGAGTGCGTGATGCAGTTCGCGCAGACCAAGGACTACATTCTTGTCCGCCATACGCAGGACACGATACTTGCAAGCTATCTCAACGATATGAGTAAGTACAACAATTTGAATGAAATTAAGAAAACCAGACTTGCCTATGATAATATTACCGTTCAGCTTTCAAAGAAAAATACTCGCTTTCAATATAAGCTGATAAAGAAAGGCGGACGGGCTTCCGAATTTGAAAATGCAATCGAATGGCTTTGCCTGTCCGGTATCGTCTCGCAGGTTTACAAGGTGGAGCAGATCAAAAAGCCGCTTGAAAACTACCGGGATATTGATGCGTTCAAAATTTATGTATCCGATTTGGGGCTGCTTTGTGCCAAGAAGGATCTGACGGCTGACGATGTTCTCTATGAGACGCCGGAAATCAATGATTTCAAGGGTGGGATGGCAGAAAACTATGTCAATGTGCAGCTTTCTATCAATGGATATCGCACTTATTACTGGCAGTCCGAGCGTGGAGCGGAAATCGATTTTGTCATCCAGCGTGACGGAAAACTGATTCCGATTGAAGTCAAATCCGCCGATAACACCAAAGCCAAGAGCCTGAAAGTTTATATGGATACCTATAATCCTTCTTATGCGATCAAACTTTCCGCCAAAAACTTTGGCTTCGAGGACGATAAGAAAATTGTGCCTCTGTATGCGGCATTTTGTATCTAAAAAAGAATGGACGATTGTTCACAAAGAAAAATAAACGCAGAGCGTATGATGCTAAGATACGGCTCTGCGTTTTTTATTGCCTGATTTTCGGGCTCCGGCTTTTGGCAGAGCTGTTACATGTCGAATTCCGGATTGATTGCGTAGAAGTTTTTGGAGTTAAGGTTATCCTGAACGATTCGCAGCCCTTCGCCGAAGCGCTGATAGTGCACGACTTCGCGCTCACGCAGGAAGCGGATTGGGTCCAGGACATCCGGGTCATCGCAGAGACGGATGATGTTATCGTAGGTCGTGCGGGCTTTTTGCTCGGCTGCCATGTTTTCCGTCAGGTCGGTGATGGCATCGCCTTTGGATGCAAAGCAGAGTGCATCGAACGGAAAACCTGCCGCAGCCTGCGCGTATACGCCTGCTGTATGGTCTACGAAATATGTCTCAAAGCCCGCCTCTTTAATTTGCTCCATGGTCATGTTGCGGGTAAGCTGATGAACGATGGTCGCAATCATCTCTAAATGTCCGATTTCTTCCGTGCCGACATCCGTAAGGATTCCGGCAACGCTGCGGTACGGCATGCTGTACCGCTGGGAAAGATAGCGAAGCGAGGCACCGAGTTCACCGTCCGGACCACCATACTGGCTTATGATGAACTTCGCCAGTGCCGGGTTCGGATTTTTGATGTTTACAGGATACTGAAGTCTTTTTTCGTAATTCCACATGCTATGCCTCCACTTCCCAAGGCCACGGGCCCTGTGTCCAAGTCCAGCCCTTTGAGGTGTCGACACCGTAGAAGGTCAAAGGACCGTAGTTTTTTTCGTATTCGTCGCGATATTGCATATACATTGCCTGATTGTCGCGGAAAAAGTCAAGCGCCATCCGGTTTGTCGGGTGGGAGTCAAGGAAGAGCGCGGTGTCGTAAAGCGCGAAGCCAACAGCCTCAACCTTATTGAATAATTCCTGTCTATCCATTACATTCTTCCTCCTTTGCTGCGCTCGCTCAAAATGGTTCTGCCCTCAAACGGGAGGTCAAGCTCAGGGAAAATCGTTCCGCGCGAAAGACCTTTTTCTGCGGAATAAGTGGTTTTCCACTGCTGCATCGGTGTATATGACATGGCAATCGGAAGACTGCCCAAATACATCGCATCGAAGCCGGAGGCGTTTGTTCCCGGCCGATTATTACCACCGGAGCCGCTTGTGCCGCCCTGATTGCCCGCACCGCCGCCGCCGGGCATCTCCGGATTCGGATTCGGATTCTGAGGCGGTTTTACAGGATTTGACGGTACGGTATCGCACCTTCCTCCCATCGTTATGGGCATGCCTATATAAGGATCTTTAATCAAAATAAATACCCCTTTCCTATTGATCTATGCTTTATTTTATGCACGACACACAGGAAGTGTGAAAAAATGATGAAGACAGGCATATATCGGCATAAAAGACTGGAAATCGGCATTTGTATGCGGTAGAATAGGGATATAAGAGATAAATTAGCGGCATTTTAACGTATAATTGATATATTATGTATTGGGGGAGTTGTGTAATGGGAAGTGATATGAAAAAAAAACGGAAGCAGACAGAGGAACAAATCAATACACAGCGGCTTTTGTCGGAGCGGAAACAGCTGGTCGCTTCACACAAGAGGGACATGCTTCTTTGCGTGGGTGTTTTTGCGATAGCGACATTGGCATCATTCTTTTTCAAGAACATGGCATCAGACCCGTCGCTTAACATCGCAATGCTCTATACGCTTGGTGTTTTTGTAATTACACGATACACAAACGGCTATGTGTACGGCATGCTCTTTGCGATAATGAGCGTTCTGTCCGTAAACTTTTTTTTCACCTACCCGTATCAGGACTTCAACTTCTCGATTGAAGGATATCAGGTAACATTCCTGGGCATGTTCGCCATTGCGATTATCACATCCGCAATGAGCAGCAACATGAAAGAGCAGGCAGAGCAGCTTGCGGAACAAGAAAAGGAGCTCATGGAAGCGCAGAAGGAAAAAATGCGCGCAAATCTTTTGAGGGCCGTTTCGCACGATTTGCGAACGCCGCTTACGGGAATTATCGGAAACAGCTCGTCCTATTTGGAAATGGGTGACAGACTCACGGACGAGGAAAAAAGAGCTCTTGTAACTTACATAAACAACGACGCAAACTGGCTTTTGAACATGGTTGAAAATCTGCTGTCGGTAACCCGTATCAACAATGAGACTGCCTCCGTTGCAAAGTCGCTTGAACCCGTTGACGAGGTGGCATCTGCGGCGGTAATACACTTTAGGAAGCGTTTTCCGGATGCAGAAGTGCATGTAACGGTACCGGATAATGTAGTCATGGTAATGATGGATGCAATGCTGATTCAGCAGGTAATTATTAATATCCTGCAGAATGCGCAGATGCACGCAAAGAGCACAAAACCGCTGGAGCTTACCATCGACGAAGATGAGGAAAAAGTTTTTTTCCATATCAGAGATTACGGAGTCGGCATAGACGAACACAGGCTTGAGACGATTTTCGACGGTGAGGGATATCGTTCGGAAAAGGCCAAGACGGACGGCTACAAGGGCATGGGAATCGGGCTTTCGATATGCAAGACAATTGTTACGGCTCACGGCGGCAGGATTATCGCCGTAAACCATAGGGACGGAGCGGAATTTTGCTTTTCATTGCCAAAAGAGAAGGAGGACTAGACAATGTATCAGAAAATCTCAATTTTAATGATAGAGGACGAAAAAAGCATTTGCGATTTTATCAGCAAAACGCTGAATTCACATCAATATAAGGTCAACGCGGCACACAACGGAAAAGATGGACTCACGATGATTACATCCTCGCTTCCTGATTTGGTTTTGCTGGATTTGGGGCTTCCGGACATGGACGGCCTCGAAGTCATAAAGAAAACAAGAGAGTGGTCAAGTCTTCCGATTATCGTTATTTCGGCAAGAACACAGGAAAAAGAAAAAGTCGCCGCGCTTGATGCCGGTGCCGATGACTATATTACCAAGCCTTTTGGAACTTTCGAACTCCTTGCGCGGATCCGCACAGCAATCCGGCACAACAACAGGCTCACAGACGACACAATGAACAACAATCGGCCGTATTCGGCGGGCGGGCTTGTCATCGACTTTGAAAAGCGGATTGTAAGCCTCGAGGGAGAAGAGATTCATTTCACAAGAGTGGAATATAAAATCGTATCGCTGCTTGCCAAAAATTCAGGTAAGGTTATGACCTATGACACGCTGATTAACGAAGTCTGGGGGCCGTATGCGGACGACAACAACAGAATCCTTCGGGTAAATATGGCAAATATACGCCGTAAGATCGAAAAAAACCCGGGGGAACCGAAATATATCTTTACGGAGCTGGGCGTAGGCTACCGTATGCTTGAAGATGAAACCTTATCCATTTAACGAAAGAACGACAGGACGAAATGCAGAAAAACAGAAATACAGAAAAAAACCAGGAATGCCGCGGTCTTTTGGGTCGCAGCTTAAAACATAGCTTCAGCCCTGAAATTCACCGTAGAATCGGAGAACTTACAGGCAGGCCCTATGAATATAAATTATACGAAAAAGAACCGGAAGAAGTCGAAAACTTCCTCCGAAACGGCGAATGGGACGGACTGAATGTCACAATACCATATAAGGAAACGGTCATGGCTTACTGCGATGAGCTTTCGGAAGAGGCACGCGCAATCGGAGCGGTGAATACGCTTGTTCGCCGAGACGGCAAAATCGTCGGTTACAATACAGATTATACAGGCTTCCGAAAGAGCCTGGAACAGAACGGCGTGGCGGTGCGCGGCGCACGAACCATGGTGCTCGGGAGCGGCGGAGCCTCCAAGGCTGTCTGCCGCGTTCTTGAGGATATGGGGGCTGCAAGTGTTAAACTTGTGAGCCGGAGCGGAAAAATCAATTATGAAAATCTGAACCGGCATAAGGATGCCGAGATTTTGGTTAATACAACGCCGGTCGGTATGTACCCTAATACAGGGCAGGCCGCTGTGTTTCCGGGAACTTTCCCGAGCTTGAAGTGGGCGGTGGATGTTATCTATAATCCATTGCGGACAAATTTTTTATGTCAGGCTAAGAAAGCCGGTATCAATTATATGTCAGGGCTTGCGATGCTGGTTCTTCAGGCAGTGGCTGCTGCAGAAATCTTTTGGGATGAAACAATCAGCGCTTCGGTTGGCAGACAGATTGAACGCGAGCTTAGTGTAGAAAAAGAGAACATTGTGCTGATTGGCATGCCCGGAGTCGGCAAAACGACGACCGGAATCGCTTTGGCATCAGAAATGGGACGCCCGTTCTATGACATCGATGAAATGATTGTGTCGATGGCAGGAAAGAGCATTCCCGAAATCTTTGCAGAAGATGGAGAAGACGCTTTCCGCCAGGCGGAATCAGAAGCTGCAAGGGAACTCTCCAAGGTTACAGGTGCGGTAATCGCCTGTGGTGGTGGAGTAGTCAATCGTGAAGAAAATTATTATACTCTGGCGGAAAACGGACATATTGTTTTTTTGAACAGAGACATCAGCCTTCTTCCCACGGACGGCAGGCCTGTCAGTCAGGCAGTGCCGCCGGAAAGACTGTACCGCATCAGGCTTCCTTTATACAGAAGCTGGTGTGATGACGAAATTGAAATCACAGGGAACTCCCCTGAGGAAACTGCTGCACATATCATGGATATGCTGCAAGGGGTTTAAAGGTTACAAATGCAGACGCAAATCCCGCTCCGGTTTGGGGCGGGATTTTTCTAAGCCATGCTGTGAGGGTTGGGACTTATCTGTCGGAGGATCCGAACGGAATGTTTGGGAATATCGGTTCACCGCAATACATATACACGTATTTGATGGTATAAAGATCGACGATTGCAACATTGCCGTTGGAAATATCCTGAAGCAGCACATAGTTGTTGCCGACGCCGACGAGGAAACCGTAGCGGTCTTCCGTCGAGTCGGAGCCAATCATCTGCTCTACACGCATATAGCGGCCAATCTGCGTATGCAGGAATCCGTTCATATACTGAATGGATTCATAGTCAATCGTCTGTTCGTACTCCGGCGGCATCAACGGACTGCTTGGCACGGCGAAGATCGGGGTCTGCTGACCGTTGTTTTCCAAAGAATTGACATAATCGGTCATGTTCTGGTAAATCAACGGAACGGAAGCAGTGTTCGACTGAAGGGCAGCATTTGGATTTATGTACGAAGGCGATGTACTGCCTGCCTGCGGGCGAAACCATACGCCGCTGTCGTTTGCCATGTTGTTTGTTGTGGTGCTTTGCATATTCGCTGAAGGAATCGTCTCCTGCGGGTCTGTGGCAGCTTCGGAAACTGCCGGGGAAACCGCCATGTCTTCAAACTCGATTTTATCTCCGATCTGTACCTGACCTTTGCGAATCATCGTTGGTGTAATCACGTTATTGCATGGTGTCATAGAAATCCTCCTGAAAATTTAAGTTTCTGCGTACCGTTCTGTCGGTATGTAAAAACAGTGATTGCCGACGCGGTTATGGATGACGCCGACCCTTGTAGGAAAGTAGGTCGGACAGGAATCACTGTAAGGATTGAAGAAAAACAGCGATTCGTCGACGCCCGCCAGCCTGCCGCCGGCCAGTGCCCAGTCTACGATGTCATAGTGCTCCTGCGAGGGCGTCATGTTGTAGACGTTCTGCGCGTTATATCTGCCGCCGACGGTCTCCTGCATGCATACAAATTGACCCGGCTGTGTGATAACCGCCCGCACATCGCCGCCGTTGTTGACACGCGCAAACTCGCCGACGGTCGTCGTGGCGCGGTTCATGATGACGGTCGCGACAGCCTGCATACCTGCGGTGCCTTCACCGCCCGCCTCGCACTGTATCAATCTCGCGAATAATTCTCTGGTATCCAGTCCCATATCCATCTCCCATCTGCTTATAGACTCAACTTATTGTATGCGTACGGCGCGAAAAATGTGCGGGAAAGTTCCCCGATTAAGCGAAAACTGAAAATCACGCGATAAATATGAGACAAATATGCAGAAAACCCTTGATTTTGCGAATTTTGTGTGGTACGATAGATGTACACGATTCCATAAAGGTAAGACTAGAAGAGTGGGTGAAAGCCCAC
>ERZ773235.2094-NODE-2094-length-17914-cov-4.165295_pt1 | contig 17914 bp, 20 predicted proteins | sample MGYA00580522_ERZ773235 | MGnify/ENA primary metagenome ERZ773235 (study PRJEB29015, sample SAMEA2737797) | human gut metagenome | biome: human gut; feature: human-associated habitat; material: faeces | place: China | collected 2012 ...
GTATCGCATAAAAATACCCCCAATACCGGATGTCCAGTATTGGGGGTACATATCAAAATGGGCGGGGGATTCTCTATGTTTCGGGGTTATTCGGCCAGCGCGGTTTCGATGTTGGCCAGCACCTTTTCGCTCAGCAGCACGAACGCCTGCTTGGTGCGTCCAGCCGAAGAGCCAGGGCAGCGCACGTTCTCGCGGGCGAAGAAGCCCTCGGCCACGGGGCCGGCCGCGGCATAGGTATCGCAGAAGAAATGCGTGTTGGGCAGGTTCAGCCAATTCTCCAGCGCCTTGCTGTCAAAGCCGGGGCCGATGGAGGTGTTGAAGAGCGCCTTGCCCGCGCCGAGCTGCTCAAACTCATGCGCGCCGAGCAGCAGCACGTTCTTGTTCAGGCAGGTGAAGACGACCTCGCTTTCGGAGAGAAGCTGGTCAAGCGGCTTGTAGGTCATGCCCGCCTGCTCGGCCTCCGGCTTGCGGGAGCGGCTGTAATACGAAATCTCCGCGCCCATGAAGGAGAGTGCGTCCGCAATCATCCGGCCGGAAACGCCGAGACCGACCACGCCCACGCGCAGGCCGGTGATTTCAATCGGCTCGTCGCGCAGGGACGGCATGCCGTATCCATGCAGCAGGGCGATCAGCTCATGGAGCACATATTCCACCACGCCGCGATCGCCGTAATCGCGGATGCCCAGCACGCGGATGTTCTTCTGGCGGGCGTAGGCGATATCCACATTGGCGCTCGCCTCGGAATAGAGGCTGCAGCACATGCCGATATAGCGGATGGCCGGGCAGGCATCGATGACGGTCTGGCCGATGCGGGAGGTATAGCTGAGCAGAACTGCGTCCGCGTCGCCGATGCGGCGGATAATCTCCGCGTCATCCTTCGGCACGTCGCCGAACAGAATGACCTCGCGGGCGTAACGGTGCAACGCTTCCTCTGCAGAGGGAATCAGGTTGACCGGCTCGATGGCGACCAGTTTCTTAAACATGCGTCTGCCCTCCCATCAATAGAAAACGACCGGGGACGCGAGGTTGCGCAGCAGCGCCACGACGCTCCAGCCCGCAATCGCGCTCGTGCTCGAATAGATATCCACAACGGCCTTCACGCCGTCGATCTCCGCGGTGATGCGGTGGTCGTCACCGACCCAGTTGGGCACGGAGTGCATCGTCACGTCGGTGATTTCCGGGCCGGTGGTCGCCAGCGACGTGGCGACGGCGACGTTCACGCGGCGGGGGAAGGTGGCGATGGCCTCCTTGGCGTTGCCGGTGAACACGGTGGTCTTTTCCGTATCGGTCAGCAGGTGATCTGCCCAGACCGGCGTATTGCGGAAGCCGCGCGCGCCAGTGTGGGTTTCGATGCCCGCCTTTTCCGGCAGGCGCTGCGCCTGCGCCATCAGGCTGACGGTTTGCAGCACGTCGAAGCCGCCGATGGCGCCGCTGGCGAGATGCACCTTCGCGCCGCCCTCGCGCGCGGCCTGCTTGACCTGCTCATAAAACGCGAGATCGGCAAACGCGCCGATGGAGATGACGACCAGATTCACGCCGCGCCGGAGCACCGGGACGGCCATCGCGCGAACGGCTTCGACCGACGCAGTTTCCACGATGTATTCCGGCTCGAGCGCGAGCAGCGCGTCCACATCCGCGCAGGCCGGACAGCCGACGGTTTCGGCCATCTTCTGCGCCGATTCCGGGGAACGGCTGGTCACGCCCACCAGCTCATAATCCGCCAGCAGGCCGTTTTTCCAAGCGCTGGCCACAATGCCGCCCAGAAAGCCGCAGCCGACGATGCCGAATTTCGTTTTCATATGTTTCTCTCCTTCTGTGTTGCCTTTTGCAACGGTATTGCCTTCATTATATCATGGATGTATGAAAAAAACATCCCGTTTTTGCGAATAAACGGGATGCTGTCGAGATGACTCCTTCCGTCACGGCTACGCCGTGCCAACCTTCGGCGTTGTATTCGCTTGTTTCCGCCACAGGCGGCAGCGAATACAACGTCCCTCGAAGAGGGAGGTTTATTTGGAGGGGTGCCGCGAGTAGGCGCTTAATGAGCTCCCTCGAAGAGGGAGGTTTATTAGCGGGTTGCCGCGAGTAAGAGCGTATTGAGCTCCCTCTTAGAGGGAGCTGTCAGCGAAGCTGACTGAGGGAGTTACAGCCCCACCTGACCGGCGACGGCGCGCGCCGCGTCCGCCATCAGCGGGTTTTCGACGGTCTCGATGCTGCCCTCGTCGCAGAGCTGCGCGGCCTTCGGATCAAACGGAAGCTGCGCCAGCACCGGCAGATGCAGCGCGGCGGCTTCCTGAGCGATCTTGGATTTGCCGAACAGCTCGATACGCCTGCCGCAATCCGGGCAGAGCGCGTAGGACATGTTCTCCACCAGACCGAGCACGGGAATGTTCATCATATTGGCCATGTTGACGGCCTTGCGGACGATCATGCCGACCAGATCCTGCGGGGTGGAGACGACGACCACGCCGTCCAGCGGGATGCTCTGGAAAACCGTCAGCGGCACGTCACCCGTTCCCGGCGGCATGTCGATAACCATTACATCCAGCTCGCCCCAGGCGACGTCCTCCCAAAACTGCTTGACCGCCCCGGCGATGACCGGGCCGCGCCAGATGACCGGCGCATCGTCGTTTTCGAGCATCAGGTTGATGCTCATTACCTCGATGCCCTTTTCGGTTTCGGCGGGGAAGATGTGCTCGCCGTCGCCGAGCGCCTTGTCGTGGATGCCGAACATGCGCGGGATGGAGGGGCCGGTGATATCCGCATCGAGCACGCCGACGCGGTAGCCCATGCGGCTGAGCATGACGGCCAACTCGCCGGAGACGAGGGATTTGCCAACGCCGCCCTTGCCGCTGACGACGCCGATGACCTTGCGCACCTTCGGCGGCTCCTTTTCGGCCGTCTCGGCGGCCTGATTATGGTTGTGGCTGCAACCGGCGCATGCGGGCTTGGTGCCGCATTCGCTGGGCGAACAGCCCTGCTGAAGATCAGACACGGAAAAAACTCCTTTCGGTCGGGCGCGAATTCTGGTATAATACATTCAACCGATTGCACCCTTGAGATACAAGATCTATGATATCATGTTTTTGAAAAAAAGCAAGTCAATCACGGAATAAGAACGGAGGAATCACATCCCGATGAGAGCAAGAAAGAGGTTCGCGGCGCTGACGGCGGCGCTTTTAACGGCCTTATCCGGCGCGGCGCTGGCGCAGGAATACGACGCGCAGCAGGCGAAAAGCTGGATGGCGCAGTTCGCGCAGGCGCTTCTTCAATTTTCGCCGGTCAACGATCCGGCGCAGACGCTCGACCCTGCGCGGCCGGGCGAATATTTGCAGGAATATGAATTTGGCACGGTGCAGGCGGCGACAAGCGGCACGCCGACGGCGGCGCAGATTGAGGAAATCGACGTGAGCACGGCGCAGGTGACGGATGCGCGCGGCGTTCGCGTGGGCATGACGCTGAGCGAGGTGCTCGGCGGCCTGAGCATCCCGCAGGCGGAGGGGAATCTGGCCGTGGTGAGCACGCAGGAGACGGGCGTGGGCTGGTGCTGGGCGTACCTCGGCGAGGGCGGTGTATACGGCGTGGAATGGCTGACGTATGATCTTTACGAGCCGGTGACGGAATACACGCTGACCTATGTGATCGACGGCGATACCGTCAGCGGTATCCGCGTCAAGGCGGCGGCCTCCACGCGGGCGCAGGCCGAAGCGGGGCTGGCGACGGCGCAGGAGATCGCGGACAGGCAGCGGCGCGAGGCCGTTTTGACGGCCAGCGGCGCGGCGATATTCGGCGCGGACGATTTGACGGTGAACGGACGCGCGGTGATCGGCGCGGAGGCTTACGCACTGGTGCAGGCGCTCGGCGAGCCGAACGAGGTGCAGACGCTCCCGGCGGGCGGCGGGCGCATCCTGCTCTACGACGGCGCGGCGGTTCGGCTGGGGCTGGACGAGGCGACGGGCGCGGAGGTGGTGCTCGGCGTGACGGCGACGGGGGATATTCCGGGGCCGCGCGGGCTGCGGGTCGGCATGACGGCGCAGGCGGCCGCGGGGCTTTTCCGATGCGACGCGGACGTGTATGCATCCGGCGGGGCGCTCTATATGGAAGGAGAGGCCTACGGAGAGCCGCCGTTTGCCGAAATGAGCGCGGAAAGCGACGGCGAGGCGACGATCCGCTACCTCTGCCGGATGAAAAACGGCGAGGCCGCGCGGCTGGACGTGGGGCTTCACGGCGGGGTCGTCGGCTATTGGCATTTGTACACGGGCGAGGAGGCGGCGGACGGTGAGTGACGAGCGATTCATCCTCAAAAACGCGCGGCATCTGGCGGCGCGATACATGGAGGAGATTCTGCGGCCGGGCGATATCGCCGTGGACGCGACGATGGGCAACGGCAAGGACACGCAGTTTTTGTGCGAACTGGTCGGCGAAACGGGGCACGTCTACGCCTTTGATGTGCAGGAGGAGGCGCTGGAGCGCACGGCGGCGCGGCTTGAGGCGGCGGGACTGCGGGCGCGCGCGACGCTGATCCTCGCCGGTCACGAGACGATGAGGGAAAACGTGCCGGTTTCGCCGCGCGCGGTGATGTTCAACCTCGGCTGGCTGCCCGGCGCGGCGCACATCGTCACCACGCGGACGGAAACGACGATGCGGGCGGTGCAGGCCGCGCTCGAGCTCGTTCAGCCCGACGGGTTTGTGAGCATCTGCGTCTATCCCGGCCACGAGGAGGGCACGCGGGAGCTGCACGCGCTGCTGGCGTGGGCGGCGGGGCTGGACGTGCGCGCCTACAATGTGCTGCACCACAACTTCATCGCCGCCAAGGCGGGCACACCGCAGCTCCTTCTGATTCAGAAAAACGGATGACGTTTAAGAAAACATACGACAAAACTTTAACAAATTCACCGGCGGGCGCTTTTGCGCGAAACAGGGCTGCGAAAACGGTTAAAAAAGTTTCTTTTTGATTTTTTGTAAAAAACCAGAAGGAAATAGGAAGAATTTGTGGAATGAAAGAAAAAGGGATAAATTGTATCTGAGTATGCATTGTCGCCTGACGATGCATGCCGGACCCTATACGATTACGGAGGCGATAGTGGAATGAGCACCCTTCAGGATCTCAGCAAGGTGCTCTCGCGCAAGCAGGCCATTCTCGAAGAGAGTGCCGCTGGCGTTGAGCAACAGAAGAAGAGCGGCAAGCAGGCTGCGCGCGAGCGCATTGCGTTGCTGCTGGACGGCGGCAGCTTCGTCGAGCAGAGCATGCTCGCGCAGGACGCCGGCGTTGTGGCCGGAAGCGGCACGGTAGACGGCCGCCCGGTGTTTGTCTTTGCGCAGGATTTCGCCGTGATGGACGGCGCGATGGGCGCGAAGCAGGCGAAGAAGATCGTCAAAATTCTTGAGCAGGCTCGCAAGACCGGCACCCCGGTTGTCGCCATGTGCGACAGCAACGGCGCGCGCGTGGGCGAGGGCGCGGCCGCGCTGGAGGCGTATGCCGATGTGTTCGCGCACATGGCTCGCCTGAGCGGCGTTGTGCCGATGATTTCGCTGGTGCTCGGTCCGTGCGTCGGCGCGGCCGCCATGATGGCGAAGCTCTCCGACGTGGTGATCGTGTCCAAACCTGCGGGCGCGCTGATGATGGCCGGCCCGCAGGTGCTGGCTTCCGCTATGAAGAAGGACGTCAAGGCCGAGGAGCTCGGCGGCGCGGACGTGGCGGTGAAGACCGGCGCGGCGCATTTCGCCTGCGAGAGCGAGGCGGACGCGATGGCCAAGGCCAAGGCCGTGCTGGGCATGCTGCCGGCGAACAATCTTGAGGATGCGCCGTTCTCCGTGGAGGAGGACATGAACCGCCGCCTCGAAGGCTTCGAAGCGGGCTGCGACGGCGCGGAGCTGATCGCGGCGCTGGCCGATACCGGCTCTGTGCTGGAGTTTGGCAAGGGTCACACCCATGCCGTCACCGCGCTGGGCAAGATGGCGGGCCGCACGGTCGCCTTCATTTACACCGGCAAGGGCGACACCTGCGACAACCGCATGAAGAAGATCGCCCGCTTTGTCCGCTTTGCGGATTGCTACAACATCCCGGTGGTGTCTCTGGTGGATTCCACGGGTCTCAAGCTGTTTGACACCGTCGAGCGCCAGATGGCCGTGCTCAGCGCGGCTTCCACGCTGGTGTATGCGTACAGCGAGGCGACGACCGTGAAGGTGACGCTGGTGATCGGCAACGCCATCGGTTCCGCCTATGTCGCCATGGGCGGCAGCGCGAACGCCGACATGACCTACGCTTGGCCGGGCAGCGTCATCAGCCCGATGACCGGCGAGGCCGCCATCCAGATCATGTGGAAGGACAAGATCATGGCCAGCAAGGGCGACGCCGTGAAGGCGCGCGAGGAGCTGGCGGCGCAGTATGAGGCCGAGGTGGCTGACGGCGTGAACGCCGCGGTCGAGGGTCTGGTGGACGACGTGATCGACCCGGCAGACAGCCGCAAGATGGTGATTGCCGCGCTGGAAATCCTCTCCAGCAAGCGCGATTCCAACCCGCCCAAGAAGCACGGCAACATGCCGCTGTAATCAGGGGAGGAAGTTTGAATGGGTGCAATTCTTCAATATGGCTTGTCCGTTGCGCTGGTAGGCATTGGCACGGTTTTCGTCGGCCTGATCATCCTGATTGCGTTGATTAAGCTGATGGAAATCGTCATGGCTTCCGCGACGGGCAAGAAGAAGGCCGCCGCGCCCGCTCCCGCTGCTCCCGCCCCCGTGGCGGAGGAGCCGGTCGAGGAGACGGACGACGACGAGCTGATTGCCGTCATCGCCGCTGCCGTTGCGGCCGCGATGGAACAATCCGGCGAGGAGAACACGACGGGCTTTGTCGTGCGCTCCATCCGCCGCATCAACAACGCGCCCGCGTGGAACCGCGCCGGACGTGAGGAGCAGGTCTACAGCCGGATGTAACCGGCGAACCGCTTCAGAACAGACATTCAATTTTGCGAGGAGGATCTCCATTATGCGTAATTTTGTGATCACTGTGAACGGCACGAGCTATGAGGTTGCCGTTGAGGAAGTTGAAGCCGGCGCCGCTCCTGTGGCCGCCGCGCCCGTTGCCGCTCCTGCGGCTGCCCCGAAGGCCGCGCCCAAGGCCGCCGCGCCGAAGGCCGTCGCCGGTGAAAAGGTGACCGCGCCGATGCCGGGCAACCTGATTGACGTGAAGGTTAAGGCGGGCGACAGCGTGAAGAAGGGCGACGTGCTGGTGGTGCTCGAGGCCATGAAGATGGAAAACGAGATCATGGCGCCGCACGACGCGAAGGTGGCGCAGGTTCTGGCCGCCAAGGGCGCTACTGTCAACACCGGCGACGTGCTGGTTGTGCTCGAATAAGCTGCAAAGGGGTTAAGCGCTGTGAAAAAAATTCTGAGTGTGATCCTCGGATTGGCGCTGTGCTGCATGCTTGCGGCGCTGCCCGTTTGCGCCGAGGAGACCGCTGCCCCCGTGCAGGCGGAAACCGCCGAAATCGGTGACGGCCATGTGACGCTGGTCAGCGATTCCGACCAGCTCATTCCCGTCTATGTGGATGAGGAGGCGGAGGGCGCCGAAGGCACGGTGGAGCAGGCGATGGCCGACTTCAGCGTTGGCGGCACTGTCGCGGGTCTGGTCAACGATTCCGGTATTTACGACATCATCAAGGGCAACTGGAAGAGCGCGGTGATGATCTTCATCTCTTTCGTGCTGCTCTATCTGGCCATTGTCAAGCAGTTTGAGCCGCTGCTGCTGATGCCGATTGCCTTTGGCATGCTGCTGACGAACCTGCCGCTGGCGGGCATTATGGACGAGCCGATCTACGAGATCATCTCCAACCCGACGTACCACGGCAAGGCCGGTATCCCGATTTACAACGGCGATATGCTGGTGGGCTATCAGTATATCAAGCAGAACGGCGGCCTGCTGTATTATCTCTATCAGGGCGTTAAGCTGGGCATCTTCCCGCCGCTCATCTTCATGGGCGTCGGCGCGATGACCGACTTCGGTCCGCTGATCGCCAACCCGATGAGCCTGCTGCTCGGCGCTGCCGCGCAGCTGGGTATCTTCCTGGCGTTCATCGTGGCGCTGATTCTGGGCTTTACCCCCGCTGAGGCCGGCGCAATCGGCATCATCGGCGGCGCGGACGGCCCGACCGCCATCTATGTCACCACCAAGCTCGCACCGGGTCTGCTGGGCCCGATCGCCATCGCCGCGTATTCTTACATGGCGCTGGTGCCGGTCATCCAGCCGCCGATTATGAAGGCGCTGACCAGCAAGAAGGATCGCCAGATCGTCATGGGTCAGCTTCGCACCGTCTCCAAGACCGAGAAGATCGTCTTCCCGATCGTCGTGACCGTGCTGGTCTCCCTGATGCTGCCGAGCGCCGCGCCGCTGATCGGCTCGCTGATGCTGGGCAACCTGTTCAAGGAATCCGGCGTGACGGAGCGCCTCTCCAAGACCGCGCAGAACGAACTGATGAACATCGTCACCATCTTCCTGGGCGTGACGGTCGGCGCGACGGCGAAGGCCGAGACCTTCCTGCAGCCGCAGACCCTCAAGATCATCGCGATGGGCGTGTTCGCGTTCGGCGGCGGTACGGCCGGCGGCGTTCTGCTGGGCGACCTGATGTGCAAGCTCTCCGGCGGCAAGATCAATCCGCTGATCGGCTCTGCGGGCGTTTCCGCCGTGCCGATGGCCGCGCGTGTCTCCCAGAAGGTTGGTCAGGCGGAGAACCCGAGCAACTTCCTGCTGATGCACGCCATGGGCCCGAACGTGGCCGGCGTTATCGGCTCTGCGGTTGCGGCGGGCGTGTTCATCTCGATGTTCGGCTAACCGACCTGAGGTCGGTTTCACTTCCGCCGAAGTTTGCGGAAAGTGAAGGGCTTTGCACACGCGAGCGAAGCCACGCATGACATACACGAGCAGCGATTTGAACGATTCAAACGGTTGAAAAACGATGCGGCGTTCCCTCCGGCGTGGGGGAATGCCGCCCTTCCCGAAAAACCGGGACAGATAATAAGGAGGAATAAGCAATGGGAAAGGTGCTTATCACCGATACCATTCTGCGCGACGCGCACCAGTCTCAGGCCGCAACCCGTATGCGCCTGGAGGAGATGCTGCCCGTCGCGGACAAGCTGGATAAGATCGGCTACTATTCTCTGGAGTGCTGGGGCGGCGCGACGTTCGACTCCTGCATGCGCTTTCTGAACGAAGATCCGTGGGAGCGCCTGCGCGCGCTGCGCAAGGCGATGCCCAACACCAAGCTGCAAATGCTCTTCCGCGGCCAGAACATTCTCGGCTACAAGCATTATGCGGACGACGTGGTGGATGAGTTCGTCAAAAAGTCCATCGAGAACGGCATTGACATCATCCGCATCTTCGATGCGCTGAACGATCTGCGCAACCTCGAACAGGCTGTTAAATCCACCAAGAAATACGGCGGCAACTGCGAAATCGCCATCAGCTACACGATCAGCCCGGTGCACACCGAGGAATACTTCCTCAAGCTGGCCAAGGAGATCGAGCAGATGGGCGCGGATGCGATCTGCATCAAGGATATGGCCAACCTGCTGCTGCCGTATGAGGCCTACAGCCTCGTCAAGAAGCTCAAGGCGACCACCAAGCTGCCGATCCACCTGCACACGCACAACACCGCCGGTACCGGCGCGATGACCATCCTCAAGGCGATTGAGGCGGGCTGCGACATCGTGGATACCGCCCTGAGCCCGATGGCCGAGGGCACCAGCCAGCCGGCGACCGAGTCCCTGTGCGCGACGCTCAAGGGCACCGAGTACGACCCGTGCCTGGACATGGAGCTGATGAACGAGTGTGCGACGCACTTCCGCGGCGTGGCCGCCCGTCTGGAGAAGGACGGCTGGCTCGTGCCGAGTAAGGTGCTGCGCGTGGACGCCAACACGCTGAAGTATCAGGTGCCGGGCGGCATGCTCTCCAACATGATTGGCCAGCTCAAGCAGTTCAACGCGATGGACAAGTATTACGACGTGCTGGCTGAAATCCCGCAGGTTCGCAAGGACTTCGGCTATCCGCCGCTGGTCACGCCGACCTCCCAGATCGTCGGCACGCAGGCGGTGATGAACGTGCTGTTTGGCCGCTACAAGACCTTCCCGAACGAATCCAAGGGTCTGCTGCGCGGCGAGTACGGCAAGCTCCCGGCTCCGGTGAACGAGGAAGTCCGCAAGATGGCCATTGGCGATGACAAGGTGATTACCTGCCGCCCGGCCGACCTGCTCAAGCCGGAAATGGACAAGTATCGTGAGGAAATCCGCGATCAGGCCACCTGCGAGGAGGACGTGCTCAGCTACGCCCTGTTCCCGAAGGTCGCGCCGAAGTTCTTTGAGTATCGCTCTGCGCATCAGACGAAGATTGATTCCACGATGCTCAATAAGGACAACAAGACCATGCCGGTGTAATCCGTCGGTCTGTAACTGAAGAGAAGATCATCGAATCTTACAACGAAAGCACAGCTTGGGCAGGGCTCAGGCTGTGCTTTTTTTGTACAACTGAAAAAAGCACTCGCGAAAAAACGCGGGTGCTTTTGAATTATTCAGCCCATGGGTAGAACAACGTGCCGTCTTCCAGAGTTTCCGCCTTGCCGTCGGTGACGCGGGTGATTTCCGCAAGCAGATTTTCCTCGTCGGCGACGCGAACCATCAGCGTACAGACGACGCTCGCGCCGAATTCCGTATGCTCGATGATGACCGGCGCGGAGCGGAGAAAATATTCCAGCCGCTGCCAAGTGGAATAATCCACCTCGACCATATGGCGCGCGCTCTTTTCCATCACGACGACGCCCGCCGCGTCCAGCGCGGCCTTGCTGCCCTGCGCATAGGCGCGGACAAGCCCGCCCGCGCCGAGCAGAATACCGCCGAAATACCGGGTGACGACCACGGCGCAGTTGACCACGCCGCGCGCCTTCATCACCTCGATGATCGGCATGCCCGCCGTGCCGCCGGGCTCGCCGTCGTCGCTGTAACGCATGATGCCGGAATTCAGCCCGATGATATACGCATAGCAGTTGTGGGTGGCGTCCTTGTGCTTCTGGCGAATCCGGGCGAGGAAGGCCAGCGCTTCCTCCTCGGTTTCGCAGGGGCAGCCGTAGCCGATGAAGCGCGATTTGTTGATGACGAACTCCGCGCTGTTTTCCGCGCGGAGGGTCTTATACGAGAGCTGGGCAGACATGACTTATTTGAGCACGATGCGGTGGAATTTCTTCTTGCCGCTGCGCAGCATCAGGCCGTCGGTGGGGATCATGTCCGCCGTCACGACCGCGTTCACGTCGGTCACCTTGTCCTCGCCGAGGCTCACGCCGCCGCCCTGAACCAGACGGCGCGCCGCGGAGTTGGACGGCGCAAGGCCGCAGGTGACGAGCAGCGTGGTCACGCGCGCGTCCTTTTCAAGGTCGGCCGCGGTGATTTCGGTCGTCGGGATGGAGCCGCCCATCGCCGCGCCGCCGAAGAGGGAAGCGGCGGCCTCCTGCGCCTTTTCAGCTTCTTCCTCGCCGTGCACGAGCTTGGTGACCTCGTAGGCCAGCACCTTCTTGGCCTCGTTGATCTGGCTGTCCTTGAGCGCGCCGAGGCGGCGAACCTCGTCCATCGGCAGGAAGGTCAGGAGGCCGAGGCACTTCTCCACGTCCTGATCGTCCACGTTGCGCCAGTACTGGTAGAAGTCATAGGGGCTGGTCTTGGCCGGGTCGAGCCAGAGCGCGCCCTTTTCGGTTTTGCCCATCTTGCGGCCGTCGTGGGTGAGCAGAAGCTGGAAGGTGCAGGCAAACGCATTTTCGCGCTCCTTGCGGCGAATCAGATCCGCGCCGCCGAGCATATTGCTCCACTGGTCGTTGCCGCCCATCTCCAACCGGCAGCCGTACTTCTTGAACAGCTCGAGGAAGTCGTAGGACTGCATGAGCATGTAGGTGAATTCGAGGAAGGAGAGGCCGTTGTCCGTCGCCATGCGCGCCTTGTAGCACTCGGCGGTGAGCATCTTATTGACGGAGAACATGGAGCCGATGTCGCGCATGAACTCGATGAAGTTCAGGTTGCGCAGCCAATCGCCGTTGTTGGCGATGATCGCCTTGCCCTCGGAGAAATCGAGGAAGCGGCTCATCTGCTGCTTGATGTGCGCAACGTTGTTGTCGATGGTTTCCACGGTCATCATCTTGCGCATGTCGGTCTTGCCGGAAGGATCGCCGATCATCGCCGTGCCGCCGCCCATCAGCGCGATGGGGCGGTGACCCGCGCGCTGCATGTGCGCCATCGCCATGATTGGGATGTAGTGGCCGATGTGCAGGGAATCGGCGGTCGGGTCGAAGCCGACGTAGAACGTGGTCGGGTTTTTGAGCTGCTCGTAGAGCTCGTCTTCAAAGGTCATCTGCGCGATAAAGCCGCGCTCCTTGAGCAAATCGAGAACGTGCTGAGCCATGGGTGTTCCTCCTTTGACGTCGGGCAGGCATGAGACGGGAGGCGCGGCGCTGCCCACAAAAAAACGCCCTCCCGATTGCAATCGGGAAGGCGTGAAACACGCGGTACCACTTCCGTTCGAGACTCCATTGCTGAAAGCCCCCTTAGCCGCCCGCAGACACGGGCTGCACGCTGTATCCGGCGTACCGGCGACCGCCTACTGACCCGCAGGGGGCGTTGGGGATCGTGCTCCGGGATGTATTCGGCCTGCCTCTCGCTGCCGCCTCGCACCGACCGGCGGTTCTCTGAAACGAGTGGGCGGGCGTACTTGTTCCCATCCTCGCGTATGACTGTATTATACGGGGCGGAAAAGCGATTGTCAAGCCCCATTTTGAACGCCTTGCGCTTTTGCGCGAATTGCGATACAATAGGGCGGAAAGAAAACAGCGAGGGTGGAAACGATGATTCATATCGTGTTGGTCGAGCCGGAAATTCCGCAGAATACCGGCAACATAGCGCGCACCTGCGCGGCGACGGGGAGCAAGCTGCACCTGGTCAAGCCGCTGGGGTACAGCCTGGAGGATAAATATCTGAAGCGCGCGGGGCTGGATTACTGGCCGCTGGTGAAGGTGCACGTGCACGAGAATTTTGCCGAGCTGCTGGCGGCGTACCCGGACGCGCCATTCTTCTACGCGAGCACGAAAGCGCCGAGGAGCTACGCGCAGGCGGAATATCCGCGGGATGTGTTCCTCGTCTTTGGCCGGGAATCGCGCGGCCTGCCGGAAAACCTGCTGGAACGGGTCTATGACCGCTGCATCCGCATCCCGATGATCGAGGGCGCGCGCAGCCTGAACCTGTCCAACTCCGTGGCGATTGTGACCTACGAGGCGCTGCGCCAGCATGGCTTTGAACATCTGCTTGATCACGGCGCGCTGACCGGCCGCGACGAGGAGCCGGGCGCATGGATGGATTATCTGTAAGCATTTGCCTGTCCTTGACAGCAGGCGATCGTTTTTGTTACAATAAGCTGGAGAAAATGACGGGAAAGAGGCGTGCCGCTTGAAGAAGAAAAAGAAGAGCCAGATCGGCTTCCGCGTGGCGGCGGGCGTGATGGATGTGTTCGGCGTGGCGGCCGCCGCGCTGGCGATTGTCGTGCTGCTGCTCATGCTCGGCAGTCTCTTTTCGTGGCTGAGGCAGGATCTGGCGATCACCTTTGCCGATTTGACGGATAACATCACGGACGCGGTGATTATCGGCAAGTGAAACGGATGGAGAAATAAAAACAAGGCGACGGGAGGCGGCAGCATGAACACATCTTGGCCAACGCTCACGGAAGCCGTGTTCGCCTGCGAAAAATGCAGGCTTTGCCAGACGAGAACGAACGTCGTGCTCGGCGAGGGCGACCTGCATGCGCCGCTGATGTTCATCGGCGAGGGGCCGGGGCAGCAGGAGGACGAAACCGGCCGCCCGTTCGTCGGCGCGGCGGGGCATCTGCTGGATCGGATGCTCGCGGCCATCGGGCTGAGGCGGGAGCAGGTCTACATCTGCAACATCGTCAAGTGCAGGCCGCCGCAGAACCGCGTGCCGGAGGCGGACGAGCGCGCCGCCTGCATGGATTACCTGCGCCAGCAGGTCGCGCTGGTGCGGCCGAAGGTGATCGTCTGCCTCGGCTCGATCCCGACGCGGGCGTTGCTGGGCGAGCAGATGCGCATCACGCGCGACCGGGGCGTTTGGCAGCTCAAAAAGGGCGTGTGGTTCATGCCGACGTATCACCCGGCGGCGCTGCTGCGCGACGCGGACAAAAAGCGTCCGGCGTGGGCGGATTTTCAGGCGATACGCGACAAGCTCATCGAGCTGAACGCATATCCCAAGACGGAGGCGGACTGATGGAGGAGCAAAAAGAGCGTCAGGCGCTTCGGGCGCTGATTGCGGGCGTGTCGCCGGGGCGGGAAAACGCGCTGGTCTTCGGCGAGGGGCCGAAAAACCCGAAGCTGATGCTCATTGGCGAAGCACCGGGCGAGCAGGAGAGCCTGATGGGACGGCCGTTCGTCGGCAAGGCGGGGAAGAACCTCGATCACTTTCTGGCGATGGTCGGGCTTGTGCGCGGGGACATCTATATCACCAACGTCGTCAAATTCCGCCCGACCAAGACGGGCGCGACCGGGCGGCTGAGCAACCGCCCGCCGACGCGGGAGGAAATCGCGCTGTTTCGCCCGTGGCTGATGGCGGAAATCGCGCGCGTGAACCCCGGCGTGATCGCGACGCTGGGCAACGTGCCGCTTCAGGCCGTCACGGACAGCCGGATCACCATCGGCGAGGCGCACGGCCGACTGACGGCGGCGGGCGAAACCGGCAGGCCGCTCTTTCCGCTGTATCACCCGGCGAGCCTGATCTACAACCGCGCGCTCGCCCCGGTGTACGAGCAGGATGTGCGCGCGCTGGCCGACATGCTGCGCAAAAATGCCTTTTGAATCGGGCGGCGGCTTGCCATTTAGAGCGCTGAAATGTATAATTGGAACAAAAGGGCTTCCGTTCTGCCCGCGGGTATGGTATGCTCGGAGCAAAAGGAAGGGTGAAAAACGATGGAAATGATTTTGGAAAATCTGCCGATGGCGCTCTGTGTGCTGCTGGGTATGGGTCTGATTCTGGTGGAGGTCTTCCTGCCGGGGTTTGGCTTGCCGGGCATTTCGGGCATCGCGCTGGTCGGCGTAGGCACGATCATGGCGGCGATGCATTTCGGCACGCTGACGGCGGTGGCGCTGCTGCTGGTGATTATCGCAGTGCTGGCGGTGCTGATTTCGTGGCTGCTGCGTTCGGCGGCGAAGGGCGACGTGGCCAAGTCCAAGCTGTTTCTGCACCAGAAGGAAGAACTGCGCGAGCAGCAGGATATGCAGGTGCTCGTCGGGCACGAGGGCAGGACGCTCAGCGTGCTGCGTCCCTCCGGCATCGGCGATTTTGACGGCGTTCGGCTGAACGTCGTCACCGAGGGCGAATTTATCGAAAACGGCGTAGCGATTCGCATTGCGCGCGTCGAGGGCGGAAAAATCGTCGTCAAGGCGATCAAGTCATAAGCGAGAAAAAGACAGGGGGAAAAGAGTATGGTTGTGGAGAGCGTTGTTTTGATTGTGGCCATCATTCTGGCGGTGCTGGTTTTCCTGCGGTTTATTCCGCTGAATCTGTGGATCTCCGCGCTGGCTTCCGGCGTGCACGTTTCGATTTTCACGCTGATGGGCATGCGGATTCGCCGCGTTCCCCCGGCAAAGATCGTCGGGCCGCTGATTAAGGCGGAAAAGGCCGGTCTGAACATGCAGATCAGCAAGATGGAAGCGCACTTCCTCGCGGGCGGCAACCTCGACCGCGTGATTACCGCGCTGATTACCGCGCGCGGCGCGAACATCAAGCTCGATTTCCCGGAGGCCTGCGCCATCGACCTGGCGGGGCGCGACGTTTTGCAGGCGGTGCAGATGAGCGTCAACCCGAAGGTCATTGAAACGCCGGTTGTCGCCGCGATTGCGAAGGACGGCATCGAGCTGCGCGCCAAGGCGCGCGTGACGGTGCGCGCGAACATCGAGCGGCTGGTCGGCGGCGCGGGCGAGGAGACGATTGTTGCGCGCGTCGGCGAGGGCATCGTCACGACCGTCGGCTCTGCGGAGACGCACAAGGCCGTGCTGGAAAACCCGGATCTGATCAGCCGCACCGTGCTGAGCAAGGGGCTTGACGCAGGCACGGCGTTCGAAATTCTCTCCATCGACATCGCGGATGTGGACGTGGGGCGCAACATCGGCGCGCAGCTCCAGATGGATCAGGCCGAGGCCGACCGCCGCATTGCGCAGGCCAAGGCAGAGGAGCGCCGTGCGATGGCCGTCGCTCGCGAGCAGGAGATGAAGGCTGCCGCGCAGGAACAGCGCGCCAAGGTCATCGAGGCCGAAGCGGAGGTGCCGCGCGCCATGGCGGCCGCGCTGCGCGAGGGCAAGCTGGGCGTGATGGATTATTACGAGATGAAGAACACCATCGCCGACACGGCCATGCGCGATTCCATCGCCTCCATGGGCGAGGGCGCAAACGCGTCGCGCAAGAAGTAATCATCGAAGGGAGAGGCGCGAAACATGGGTGAAATGCTGCGGTATCTGTTCGTTGCCGCGCTCCTCGTGATGGTGCAGGTCGCCGCAGGCGGAAAAAAGAAGAAGAAAAAGGGCAGCCCGAACAGGCCGTCCGTGAAGAGAACCGAGGCCGGGCAGGCCGCGCCGACAGAGCGGCCTGAGGCCAAAACGGCGGAGGAGAGCGCACGTGTGTTTGAACGGCACGAGGCGCAAAGCGGCTTTGACGACCCCTGCGACAGCGAGGACGCGCCGCGCATCCATCTGCATCAGGCGGATCAACAGGCGATGGAGCAGGCGGGCGAGGGCGAAGACCCCTGCCACGCCGGCGCCGCGCCGGAAACGCCGCCGATGGACGACGAGACAAGGGAAACGGATGTGCAGCGCGCGGCGTTTGGAAGCGATGTGCTGCGCGGCGTGGTGATGAGCGAGGTGCTGACGCGGCCGAGCGAACGCGCGGCGCTCAGACGGATGAAGCGGGGAAGAAGAGCGTGAGCAACGAGGAAATTCGCGTTGTCATCGCGGATGACGAACCGGGCATGCGCATGATTATGCGCAAGATGATCGAAAAGGCGGGCGGCTTCACGCTCTGCGGCGAAGCGGATAACGGGCCGGATCTGCTCAAGCTGGTGGAGCAGTATAAGCCGCAGGTCTGCTTTCTGGATGTGGAAATGCCGGGGATGACGGGGCTGGAATGTGCCAAAGCCATTCAGGATACCGACCCGCGCACCATCCTCGTCTTCGCCACGGCGCACGACGACTATATGGCGCAGGCGTTCGAGGTCTATGCGTTTGATTACATGGTCAAGCCGTTCAAGGTTGAGCGCGTGATGAAGACGCTTGAGCGCATCCGGCAGGTGATCGGCGGGCGCGCGCAGCCCCAGAGCGAGCAGGCGGAAAAGCTGGAGGAGCACATCAAGGCGATTCCGGCCAGAGGCGCGAGCAGCGGGCGCATCATGCTGCACCACAAGGAAGGCGTGAACTTCATCAACCAGTCGGATATCCTGCTGGTGCAGCGCGAAAACCGCTCGACCGTGCTGTATGCCACGAACGGGCGGCGCTTTGAGACCAGCGAGGCGCTGGGCGACGTGGAGGCGCGGCTCGATCCGAAGATTTTCTTCCGCTGCCACAAATCGTACATCATCAACCTCAATGTGATCGACAACATCACGCCCTACGGGCGCTGGACGTATGTGGTGCACCTGACCGGCACGACGCAGGACGCGCTGATTACGCACGAAAAATACGAGGAATTGGAAAAAATGTTCTCCTGACGGGAACGGGACGGACGCGGCGCGCGTTCGTCTCAGACTGTAAACAAAAAGCTATTCTCCCCCGAAGGGGGAGAATAGCTCTTTCCGCAAATGAAAGAATAGCTGAATTTCTTGATTTTGCTATTCAAGCCAAGT
>ERZ773235.2096-NODE-2096-length-17900-cov-18.756234_pt1 | contig 17900 bp, 13 predicted proteins | sample MGYA00580522_ERZ773235 | MGnify/ENA primary metagenome ERZ773235 (study PRJEB29015, sample SAMEA2737797) | human gut metagenome | biome: human gut; feature: human-associated habitat; material: faeces | place: China | collected 2012 ...
CGGTGAATTACCTGATTCAGCTGCTGACGGACTGGGGCGGCGCGGGTGTTCGGACAGTGACGGAGATGGAGGACTACCTGTACGCACGGAGTATGGCGCAAGGGAATGCGCTGATGCACACGCGGGAGGAGGGGCGGGAGCTTTTGGCGGCGTTCAAGGCGGAGCATGGGGCGGCGTGAAGAAAAAATTCGGAATTCGTAATGCGGAATGAGGAATGAGGAATGGTGTGTGCGCTTTGGGGCATGAGAAACGCCCGGCTGGCGTGGGGCGCAGTCGGGCGAAGGGTTGGCTTTATGAACTTGCTGGTTGTAACCGCAGATTTAAGGGGGATTTCCGGTGCACGCTCAAGCCTTTCGGGTCTGCACCTCTTCAATCATCTCCAGCACGCGCTTTGTGCCATCGGCGGGAGGGGCGTTTTTGACGGCGGCGGTCAATTTGTCGCGCTCCGCCCACGTCTGCATCAGCGCGTCGGTCAGGGTCTGCGGGGTCATGTTTTCCTGCAGGAGAACGTGGCAGAGTCCGCGTTTTTCAAGGCTTTGGGCGTTGAGAATCTGGTCGCCGCGGCTGGCGCCTTTGGGGTACGGGACAAGCAGCAGCGGACGGGCAAGCGCTTGGAACTCCATCAGGGCGTTGCTGCCCGCGCGGGAGAGCACAAGGTCGGCGGCGGCGAGCACATCCGGCAGTTCCTGATCGAGAAACTCCACCTGCGTGTAACCGGGGGTTTTATCAAGTGTCGGGTCAAGGTTGCCCTTGCCGCAGATATGGGCGACATCGAACGTGCCGGTGAGCATCGGCAGAGCGTCCCGCAGCGCCTTATTGACCGCCTGCGCGCCGAGCGATCCGCCCATCATCAGCAGAACGGGCTTCGTGCCGTCGAAGCGCAGGAAGGACAGACCCTTGGCGCGGCTGCCGCGGAAAAGCTCCGGGCGCAGGGGCGTGCCGACCATCTCCGCCTTGGCGCCGAGCATCTGCGCGCATTCGGGGAAGGTGGTGGCGATGCGCCGGACGAACGGGCGGCTGAGCTTATTCGCCAAACCGGGGGTTAAATCGCTTTCGTGGCAGACGACGGGAACGTGATGCAGCCACGCGCCGAACACGACCGGCACAGCGACGAATCCGCCCTTGCTGAAGCAAACATCCGGTTTAATTTTGCCCATGAGGTGCGCGGACTGGAACGCCCCCGCGGCGACGCGGAAGGGGTCAGTGAAATTCTTCCAGTCGAAGTAGCGGCGGAGCTTGCCGGTCTTCACCCCGTGGTAGATGACACCGGGGACATTGCGGAGTTTCTCGGCTTCCATGCCGTTTTCCGTGCCGATGTAGTGGACTTCGTAGCCCGCGGCGAGGAGGTGCGGCAGGAGGGCGAGGTTGGGGGTGACGTGACCCATCGTGCCCCCGCCGGTTAAAACAATCTTTTTCATGACTGGCAGCCTTCTTTCTGGCTTGTTGGTATATGTTGCGCAGAGATTTCGCTCCTGCGGGAGCGACCAGAGGGCTTTGCGATCGCCCTCTGGACTGCTTCGCGGTGCACACTCCTGTTTCTTGGTCGTCAGCGAAAATGGTTATAGTTTATGTACTGTTTCTGCTCTGAAAACATAACAAACCGGCATTCCCGCTGAAAAGTCCCCTTGAACGCCCAACCCATTGTATGCTATACTAATCAAGAAAAATACAACATGCACGAGGAGGAAAAATCTGCATGAAAATTGTCATTCTTGATGCGCAGGGCGGCGGCATGGGGCGGCAGCTGGTCGAGGGGCTGAAGAAAGCGCTGCCAAATCAGCCGTTGATTGCGGTGGGGACGAACGCGCTGGCGACGGCAGCGATGCTCCGCGCGGGGGCAGACCAAGTGGCGACGGGCGAAAACGCCGTCGTGGTATGCGCCGGGATGGCGGATTTGATTCTTTGCCCGATTGGCATGGTGCTGTGCGACGCGATGCTTGGCGAAGTGACCGCGAACATGGCGCTGGCGGTCGGGCGCAGCAAGGCGCACAAGATTCTGCTGCCGGTGAGCCGGTGTCAGGCAAGTGTTGCTGGCGCTCCGAAAATGTCGATGGCAGAGGTTGTCGCCAAGGCGGTGGAAGAAACCGTTGCGCGCGTTTCGGCGGCTTCCGTGTGAAGCGGAATTAACCTTTTTGTTACGCAGGGATTTCGCGTCTGCGGACGCGACGAGGGGGCAATGAAAACAGACGAATGTCTGCGCTCGCCCCCTCGACCCCTTCGCAGCGCACACCTCCACACTTGGTTGTTATCGTTAGTTATGATTTTGTGAGTTGATTGCTTCTGAAAGCATCACATATCCTTGATGCAGTCCTTGTTGCGGACGAAGTAGTCGATGCCGCTCCAGAGGGTGATGGCGGCGACCCACAGCGTCAGCGCGGTGCTGATCCACCGCATCCACGGCGCGCCGAGGACAGTCGAGCTCGCAACGTCCCACGCGGGGGCGGTCAGGGCGGGCTGGTGCGTAATCAGCACGAAGAGCAGCATCACCATCTGGCTGGCGGTCTTGATTTTGCCGAGCTTGCCCGCGGCAATCACGCGCCCCTGCCCCACGGCGACCATGCGCAGGCCGTCAACGGCGAGTTCGCGCGCCAAAATCAGCACGACGACCCAGCCCGGCAGCGTCCCGCGCTGGACGAGCATCATCATGGCGGAGAGGTTGAGCAGCTTGTCCGCGACGGGGTCGATGAACTTGCCGAAATCGGTAATCAGGTGGCGGGAGCGGGCGATATGGCCGTCAAAATAATCCGTCAGGGCAGCGACGGCGAACACGGCAGCGGCAAGCAGATCGCAAACGAGGGTCTGCGGGAGCATCAGCGCCACCATCACCGGAATCAGCGCGACGCGCAGGAGCGACAATTTGTTGGGCAGGTTCATGCAATCACCCCTGTCAGGTCGTAGGTGCTGGCTTTTTCAATGCGGACGTCCACGAAATCGCCGACGCTGGGCATTTTGCTTTCGCCCGCGGTGAAGATGATTTCGCCGTCGGTTTCGGGGGCTTCGCGCTGGCTTCTGCCGAGGATTTCGCCGCGCGCGTTGCGGTCGGTCACAAGGACTTTCTCCACCGTGCCCACGCGCGCCTGATTCTTCTTCCGCGCGATGGCGGCCTGCCGCTTCATCAGCCGGTCGAGCCGCTCCGCCTTGACCTCCTCCGGAATCTGGTCGGGCATTTTCGCGGCGGGCGTGCCCTCTTCGGGGGAGTAGGTGAACGCGCCGAGGCGGTCGAACTCGGCTTCGGGCAGGAAATCAAGCAATTCTTGGAACTGCTCTTCCGTCTCGCCGGGGAAGCCGACGATAATCGACGTGCGCAGGGTGATGCCGCGCTCGTGCGCGCCCTTGACAGCGCGGCGAATATCGGCGCTTGTGCCGCGGCGGTGCATCCTTTTCAGCACCGCGTCGTTGACGTGCTGAATCGGCAAATCAACATAGCTGCAAATATTGGGCGTGTTTGCGATGATGTCCAGCAGCTGCTCGCTGGTTTCCTCCGGATAGCAGTAGAGGACACGCAGCCAGTCCACGCCGTCGATTTTCGCCGCCTTCTGCATCAGCTCCGCCAGCTTCGATCCGCCGCCGAAATCCATGCCGTAGCGCGACGTGTCCTGCGCAACGAGGATGTGCTCCTTCACGCCCTGCTTGGCCAAACTTTCGATTTCGCGGAGGATGTCGGCTTCGGGGCGGGAGCGGTACGGGCCGCGGATTTTTGGAATCGCGCAGAACGTGCAGCAGTTTGAGCAGCCCTCGCCGATGCGGGTGTACGCGGTGTAGGACGGGGTGGTCAGCACGCGGTCGTGGGCGTAGTAGGTGTGGTCGTCCATGCAGTAGGTCTTGCGCACGCCGCCAAGCGCCTTTTCCAGCGCGTCGGGCAGCTGCTGATACTGGTTGACGCCCATCAGCAGGTCGATTTCGGGAATCTCCTGCATCAAATCCTTCTCGTAGCGCTGGGCAAGGCAGCCCGTGACCACCAGCACCCGACACTTGCCGATTTGCTTGTACCGCGCCATGTCGAGAATCGCGTCGATGGACTCCTCCTTCGCCGACGCGATGAACCCGCAGGTGTTCACCATCAGCACATCCGCCTGCGCGGGGTCGTTCGTCAGCTCATACCCGTGCTCCCGCAGCAGCCCCAGCGCGGTCTCGCTATCCACGCGGTTCTTATTACATCCCAGCGAAATCATTCCAACCTTGAGTTTCGTCATTGCTTTCTCCTTCAATTTATGGGGGAGACCCAAGGGGCTTTGCCCCTTGACCCCAGCAGGGCTCTGCCCTGCACCCGCGAAGGGTCTTCGACCCTCTCGACACCCATCTCGCGATTGAGTTGGTCACTTTTTCATGCTATGCCCGCGTGTTTATCCACAGGATACCCACACTGTCCCCCGTATCCACAAGCAGCGGTACAGACCACTAACATGGGAGTGCAAGCGAAGGTTTCCAAAGGGCGATCGCAAAGCCCTTTGGTCGCTCCCGCAGGAGCGAAATCCCCTGCGACATGAAAAATCAAGTCGCATAGGTAAAAAACACACGCCAAAATCCGCATCGCGAAAAGAGGTTATGGGGAAAAATCGCAAATTCCCCTATCGTCCATTTTACCACGAAAATCCGCATTTGAAAAGCCCGAAAATTCCCCCAATTCCTTGCCATCCGCGTCATGGCGCATCAAAATAGGGCTGCAAAAGCGCATTTGGCACGCTTGCAGCCCTGCTGATTTTATTCCGCCACAATCGCAATGGCGCTGTAATTGTCCGCTTCCTCGTCGAAGCGCTGCGCAATCAGCGCGCACATGCCGTTCAGCCATTCCTGCGCGGTTTTGCCCCGTGCGCACGCCACCATGTCCGCCTCCAGCACCCATTCCCAGAAGCCGTCGGTGCACAGCAGCAGACGGTCTCCGCGCCGGATTCTACCCGCGAAATGCTCCGCCGTCACGTCGTCCTTGTAGCCAAGCGCGCGCGTCAGCAGATTTCGGCTTTCATGCCCCCGAATCTGGTCGTAGGTGATTTCGCCGCACGTCACCATCATCTGCGGGATGCTGTGGTCTTTGCTCTGGTAGATGATTTCGCCGCCGCGAATCCAGTAGATGCGCGTGTCGCCGATGTACGCCAGCTGTGCGCGCGCGCCGCTCAAGCGCAGGAGCGCAAGGGTCGTCATCATCCGGCAGTGCTGCTCCTCCTGCTGGTCGCGGATGAGGCGGTTCGCTTCCCGCACACAGGCGTCCAGCGTGCGCCGGCCAGCGGGCAGAAACCCGCTCATCCGCCGGATGGACACGTCCGTCGCCAGCTTCGACGCAAAATCGCCGCTCCCCTGTCCGCCCAGCCCGTCGCCCAGCGCGCACGCCAGATAGCATCGTCCGGCGCGCACCTCCAGCGCATCCTCGTTGATTTCGCGCTTGCCTACGTCCGACACCGCCGCATAGCTGTACTTCATTGCACCTCAAACCTTTCTTTCGGCGAACCGATGGCAAGCACATCGCCTTTGCTGATAGGGGTATCCTGTTCGCTCGTCAGCCGCTTGCCATTGAGCCATGTGCCGTTGGACGAGCCCAAATCGCGCACGATGATGCTGCCTTCCCGCAGGGTGAGCAGGCAGTGCACGCGGCTGACCCCCTCGCCGTGCAGGGTGAGCATGTGCTTGCCCGTTTCGCGCCCGACGCGCAGCTCCTGCCCATCGAATAGCGTCACCACGCGGTTCGCATACGTTCCGCTGATGCCGATGAGCCGCCCCGTGCGCGCCTTGCGCCCGACCACCGCGCCGCTGCCGACGGTGAGCGCCTGCGTGACGCACAGGCGAATCGTCCTGATGAGCGCCGCCATGCCGATTGCCAGCACGATGACGTGCTTCACCTCAATGGCATCCGTGCGCGTGAGGGCAATCAAATCCGCGTTCAGGAACGTCCAGCCGAAGGGGGATTTGGCGCTGTTCATCAGATAATTTTCGGCAAAGCCCAGCAGAATCAGGAGAATGACGCGAACATCCGCAAAATGGCGAATGTTGATTTTCTCGCTGCTCATGCGCAGTCCCAGCGCCCCCGCGACCGGCGCGAACCACAGCGCGTGATTGCCGAAGAGCATCAGCACGCTTGCGCTGATGGCGTTCGTCAGCCCGCTGAAATCACGTGCCAGCCCAGTGGGCGTTTCCACAATCGGCGTGTCCACGATGGATGCCATCAGCATGGTAAACAGCGCGTACCCCGCGCCGATAGCCGCACCAAGCGCCAAGCCGCCCAGCCCGTACATCCGCTTGCGGGTGCACACCAGCACGAGGATGAGCACGCCCAGCATCAAAACGCTGTCCTTCACATAGCCCCAAACCGGGGCAAAATAGCCGCTGATGATGCTGTTGTCCACCGGCGTGCCGAACAGCACACAAACCACCCCGGAGAGCAGCGCCAGCCCCATCATCTCGAAAATCGAGATATTCACGAAGGGGTCAAGCTCCCAGAGGAACATTGCCAGCGTCAGCGGAAAAAGCGATCCGCACCAGAAGAAGGCGTAGATGTACGGCGCGGGCAGTGCGCCAATATCCAGCCAAATACAGGCAAGGCACACCGCCGCCATCAGCAGCAGGATGCCGAACAGGCGCAGGTACATCCACGGCATTTGCCATTGGCGGACGGCTTTTTGCGGGTTTTCCGGCTGGCGTGTCAGCGCTCGGAAGGCTTCTCCCCGTGCGTGACGGCGGAAGGCGGATGCCATCACATCCCGAAAGCTGATTTTCAATTCGTGCTGCATTTAGGCTTTTTTCCCCTTTCTCATACTAATTCGATGCCATGTTTGAGATGAGAATTAGTATCACTGAATGACGAAGCATTCGTCCTTCGAGCCGATTTCCACCCGGTCGCCGCGCTTCAGCGGAACATCCTGCTGCGGCGGAATCCGTGCGCCGTTGACCTTCGTGCCGTTGGCGGAGTTCAGGTCGCGAATAACCAGCCCATCCGCCGTCAACCGCACCTCGCAGTGCTTCCGGCTGACCTGCTTGGATGCAAGCACCAGCTGGCAGGATGCCTCCCGCCCCATCGAAATCGGCTTGTTTCTCGGCACACGCAGCTTTTGCCCGCTGAATGAACCCGTCTGCCCGCAGAGCATCGGCGTATCCGTCGTGTCAGGCACTTTCGGCGCGTCGATTTTTCCGTAATGTTCCATGTACGCCATTGTTTTGCCGCGCTCACTCGCCGCCAAGGCTTGGCGGATGCCGCCGCGCAGCACAAGGAGCAGCGCTGTCCACTCGACAACCGCGACAATCAGTTGACTCATGAACAGCGGATAATCGCCAATGGTCAGTATCGTTACCGTGAGAAACCAGTAGGAAATCGGCAAGTACTCCTTGCTGGCATTATTGAGTGCGTGACAGCCCATGCCAAGCACAAGGCAGAGAATCACCCGCCAGTTCAGGAAATGGCGCAGTTTCAGGCGTTCCCCGTTCGCCGCCAGCCCCAGTGCGCCCAAAACCGGGGTTGTAAACAGCAGGTGATTAGAGAACAGCGTCCAGAAGTTCCGCGCTTCCATCGTGGTCAGCCCATGGACATAGCCATACTGCGTTGTTTCGATGAAGGCGAATCCGGATGCAACCGCCGCGCCAATCACCAGCCCATCCAGCGCGTTCAGTCTGCGCCTTGACAGCAGGATAAACAGAATGCAAATCAGGATTTTTGCGGGTTCCTCGGCTACCGCCGCCCACGACTTCGAATACTCCTCCCCCAGCGAAAACACATGCTCCATGAGGCGAAAAAACGGTGACGCGATGGCAATACTCAGCAGCCCGCCGACAAGCAGCAGCCCCAGTAAATCAAAGATGGAGAGATTGCCATACATGTCCATCTCCCAGATAAACAGCACCATCGTCCACGGAATCACCGTACTGCCGACAATGTTGGCAATGACAGACAGCGGGAAATTAAACTCCATCTTGAGTTTAGGCGAAATATACACCATCGTCTCCGCCGCGAAAGTCAGCAGCACCGTCGCAATCAGCAGCATCACGAACAGGCGCAGGAACATCCACGGGCGCTGCCACGTTTCCAGCATTTCCGCCGTCAGCGCGGGGCGGCGCGTCAGGGAGCGGAAGGCATCGCCCTTTTTATGGCGCTTGAGGGTCTGCGCGAAGATGTCCTTCACGCCCAGCCGCCCCTGCTGCACTTCCGCCAGAAACTGCGTGTTGCCGCCGAAATGCAGCGCCCTGCCGCACGCTGGGCAGACGGTGCTGAAGGGGATTTCCCGAAAACAATAGGGACACTTCATGGCAATGCTCCTTTCTGATGCGGATTACAGGCGGCGCACCTCGAACACATTCTCTTTTCCGCCGAGCGTGAAGGCGTCGCCGGGATGAAGCGTCACGCCCTTGCCCGCCGTCAGCTGCTGCCCGCCCGCCATCGTGCCATACGTCGAGCCGAGGTCGATGAGGATGATTTGCCCGTCCGCCGTGGGTTCTGCCGCGCAGTGCACGCTGCTGATGCCATGGGCGTCCTTGGGGTAGATGATGGAACAGCGCTTCGGGTCACGCCCGATGACGACGCGCGAGGAAATGGGGAACGTCATGCCCTGCAATGCGCCGCCGATGCACGCCAGCGCGACGCGGGCTTTCGATGCTTCCTCCACCTGCTGGGTGGGTTCATCCGGCACTTCCGGGGGAATGGGCTTCGTTTCCGCCGCCTCCTGCTGATTTATGCCGTCTTTCTTCCTGCCGCGCGTGAGAACAAGGGCGACGACTGCCGCCGCGAGAACGCCGATGATGACGTAGAGCACGGTTTGCGTCTGGGATTCGGCTGCGGGGGATTCCGTCGGTGCGGCGGTCGGGGCAGCGGTCGGCACGTTCGTCGGGACTTCCGTCGGGACAGCGGTCGGCACATTCGTCGGGGGATTGTTCGGCGCGTCCGTCGATGCACCTGCCGGAACGGCTGTCGGGGCAGTCGTCGGGGCGCTTGTCGGGGCAGCAGTCGGGGCGGCAGTGGAACTATTTGCCGCCGTAGTCAGTTCGTAATACGCGTACAAATCCAGATAGCGGTGGTTTTTGTCCGCAAGCCCTATAGTGACTCGCTCCTTATCATCTGTAAAGAAGGAAATCGGACTGCCCTGCATCAATTCGGCACCACTGTATGTACCAAACAGTTCTCCTTCTGCAGGGCGGGTCACCTGCACTTTTGTAATGTGAATGCTGTCTCCATCAATATAGTAGCTGTATATACCGCCATTCGTACCAACGGTAGCTCCTGCCGGTATTCCGTTTGTCATGTATAACTTTTCAACGTCAGGCATTTCATCCAGCTTGAAAAATATCAGCGAATTTTCTTCACCGCTTATTTGTGCCGGATATCCGTTTCCCGTATTTAAGTCAAAGATCCTAAACGATGTCGCTGTCTTTATGTCTGAATTGCTCACAGCCACAATTGTATTGTAGTAGCGAACTGCCATTGAGACCACTGAGCCATCAGCAACGACCAGCAAATCGCCGCCCTCACTCCCCCATTCATCTGCTGATGATGCTGCATTCTGGCTCGCATCATTCAGCGCGTTCAGGGTGTAGGCAGCATCAAAATTCAGCGCGTTATCACTTAATTCCGCCGTTATCACGCTGTCCAGCAGCTCATTCACATCCACCAGCGCCGTCTCTTCCGCCCACGCATTGCCCGCCAGCAGGCAAACCATCATCAGCACCGCGAAAAACCTGCGCATCCACTGTTTCATGGTTTTCTCTCCTTTTTCGCATTGATTTCATCCCACACTTCCAGCTCGTCGCGAATCTCAATCAGCACCGCCGTGAAGTTGTCCTGATCCCGCTTGCACGCGGACAGCACTTCCTTTTCAATCGCTTCCGCCGCCTCCATCGCATTTTTGCTTCGGATTAGATGCCTTTCCAGCGTTCCGTCATCCAGCGTGCCGTAAACGCCGTCGGACATGAGCACAATCATGTCGCCGCACTGCAAACGAATCGGCTCGGCGGGGAAATCAATCGCCGGTTCAGTCCCCTGCCCCAGATAACTGGTCAAGGCGCGGCGGCGCAGGTTTTCTGTCGCTTCCTGCCACGAAAGCAGCCCTTGTGCCGCCTGCTGATGCAGGGTTGCGGCATAATTGTGCTCGCGGTTGAGCGTCATCAGCTTTCCGCTGCGCAGGAGGGCAATCCGGCTGTCACCAATGCTGATGAAGTCCAGCATTCCACCGCGGATGTTCGCCATAATCAGCGTCGAGCCCGCGCCCGAATCTGCAAAATGCGTCTGCACCATGTTCAGGATATCCGAGGTCAGGCTCGCCAGCGTCTCGCGCATGTCACCGGGCATGTGCGGGAATCGCTTCAGCGCCGTGTACACCGCTGCTTGGCTCAATTCGCCGCTGCCCTTCATGCCGCCCATGCCGTCTGCAAGCACCGCCAGCACGCCCCTTGACTGAAACCGCATTTTCTCGTCCAGCAGGGGCGACACGCCGAACGCGTCCTGCTGATAGGCGCGCTGCCCGATGTTGTGGAGATTGCCGACCTGCGCAACGACAGGGCGCTCCGGGCTGCCAAGCAGCTGCTGCGCTTGGGGGGCGTCCCCTATCGGCTGCACCGGCTTGGTCTGCCCCATCTTCGCGGGCTTCTTCTTTTTCGACCGCGCAAGCAGCGCAAGGAGCACCACGAGCACAATCACCGCCAGCGCAAGGAGCACCATCAGCCCATACTGCTGAACAAAAAAACCCAGCTGCCCCGACACGTCCACAGGTGTTTCCACACCGGGTTCAGCGCCCGACGTGGGCGCGGGCGTGTCAGACCGCTGGGTGGGTACCGCAGAGCTTGCAGGCGGCTCTGCGGTACTGGTGGTTTGTGAGGGCTGATTGGTCGTTTCGGCAAGCACCGCCTGAATCGGGAAAAGCGTAAAGATCATCAGCATCATTGCCAGAAGGATGGAAAACAACTTTTTCGCCCTCATGCTGTGTTCCTCCCCTTACTCCTGCGTCCAGTCCCAATCGAAGGCATCGCTGCTGAAGGGAACGAACATCAGCTTCGTTTTGCCCAGCTCGATGATGTCGCCGCGCTTGAGCTGCGTGGTGGAAAGCAGGGGCATCCCATTCAGGCGGACGATGGAGCGGCCGCCCATGAATCCGCAGTAGAAGCTGCGGCTGTTCGCGTCGTAGGTGACGACCATCGGGCTGTCGCGGGAGATGGTGGCATCGCCGGCGATGTAGATGTCCATCTGCGCCGAGCGGCCGAGGTAGTTGTTTTCCTTGTGGATTTCGTAGGAGCGGCCGCGATCGGGGCCCTCGATGCACACCAGCCAGCCAACGACCGGGCGCACCTCCTTGGACATATCCAGCCCGATTGTCTCGCCGCCAAATCCCGTGGTCGGATTCACGGGAACGGTCGGTTCAAGCCCGTTGTCCACCGGAATCACGTTCGGCTGGGTGTGCACCTTGTCCTCGTTCGTGCCGCAGTAGGGGCAGCTGTCGTAGCGTTCTGCGTCGTAGAAATGGCCGGCGCTGCACTGCTTCATAATCATATGGATTTTCCTCCTTCTATCGTGCTCCGCTTTGGTCGGCGGGGCTTGCTTTCACTGGGAATTATAGCACTTGATGATGGCGGGTTTTCCCGCTCATTTCCGCGCGGCGAAATCATACTATTTCCAAATGAGAATGCGCCAAGGCGCGAGCAGATGGCGCAGGTGAATTTGGAAATAGTATCAGGGCTTCGTCGCACGGAAGCCATTGGTCAGCAGGCGGAAGATAACGCCGCTGCCCTGCAAAAGCTGCTGGAGGCTCTCTGCCTGCTGCGCGATGCTGCTCAACCGGCTGATGCGGTCGATTTCGCGCAGGATGCCCTCGTACTTCTGCGGCGCAAAGCGCTTGAGCAGATTCCCGGCACGCTTGGCGGCAAGCAGGGCGCGGGTCGTCTGTGCGCTGTCGATGATGGGCGCGGGCTTCGGCGCATCCGGCTTGCTTTCGCTGAAGAGCGCCGTTTCCAGCTTCGTGAAGGACGACGGGCGCTCGCCGGACTCCATCGCAAGCCCCGCCATCAGCGCATCCGCCCACTGGCTTTTCAGCTTCGGGCACAGCTTCTGGATGGGCACAAGCGGGTCGCTGCCCTTCACATTGATGTCGTACTTGCGCTCCAGCGCGTCGGCGGGTTCTTGGGCGGTCAGGGCGAAGTACATCGTCGCGCACAGACCATAGACGTCCGTCCAGTTGCCTTGCAGGCTGTTCTCCTCGTACTGCTCCGGCGGCGCGTAGCCTTTGCTGATGAGGATGGTCTTGCGCGAATCGGGGTCGTTGGGGCGCGCGCTGCCAAAATCCAGCAGAATCGGGGTATCGCCGCCCTTGAGGATGATGTTGGCGGGCTTTATATCCCGGTGGATGATTTTCTTCTCGTGCAGCATCCGCAGATTCTCGATGAACGGCTTCATCATCCGCATCAGCTCCTCCGGCGGGATTGCGCCCTGTTCGCGCACCCGATGCGCCAGCGTTTCGCTCTCGACGTACGCCATCACCAGATACGCGGTATTGTTTTCCTCGAACAAATCCAGCACCTGCACCACCGACGGGCAGCGCGAGGCTTCCAGCAGCATGTTGTATTCCGTCACGAACTTATCGCGCCAGTTGGTGAACAGCTTGGCATCATTGCGCTGCGGGACGACCCTGCCGTCATCGCTTCGGGCGGCAATGCTGTGCGGAAAGTACTCCTTCACCGCCACCATTTCGCCGCGCACGGGATCGACGCTCTCCAGCTTCAAGGCGCGGTAGGTCGTGCCGAATCCCCCGCCGCCCAGCGCCGCGCCAAGCAGATACTGCCCATGCAGGATGGTCTGCGGCGGCAGCGCATCGCGAATCCGCTGTGCGTTCTCCGTTTTCGCCCCGCACACCGGGCAGACGGCTTCCTCCGTCGGCATCATGCAGCGCGTGCAGGCATAGGGCATCGTCATGTGGCATCCCCTCCCAGAGCGTCATTCTCTTCCGTCTCCCGCAGGACAGCCTGCAGGCGCTCATTGCCGTTCAGCTCGCCGTGGTCGTACATGCAGTAGAGCATCAGCCAGTCAAACACGTTACGCGGGTCAAGCTGGCTGTATCCGCAGTCATCCAGCATTTGGTTCACGCGGCGGTAGCGGTCGTCAAACAGCACGCGCGCATCGTCGCTGACGGCGGCGTCGTTCACATACAGGCTGTTTTCCGCCCCGTCGGTAATCAGGAACAGCAGAATCAGCACTTTTCGCGGCACATCCTGCCGCCGGTTGGCAATCTGCGAGAGCGTTTTTTCATCCGGCCAGTGGGCGCGCAGGGTTTTGCCAAGCACACTGCTGCTGCCCGCGGGGGGCTTCAAGTACATCTGCACAATTTCGCGCACGCTGTATGCGCGCTCCGGCAGGTGGGGGAAGCTGTCCGGCGGCTTGGTGAGCACCTCCATGTACTCCTGAAAATACTCGTAGGCGGTGTTGTGCAGCTCCCCCAGATTCATCCGCTGCTGCCTGATGAAATCCACAAATTCATCTTCCCCGCGGATTTTGGTGAACTCGTTCTCCAGCACCTCGGTTTTGCCCTGTCCGCCGATGGCAATATGGCGGATGCGCTCGATGAGGTGGCACGCCTCGTTGTAGTTGAGGCGGCTGCGCAGCGCGTAGAGGTACGCCAACTCGATAGGATTGCGCTGATGCAGGCAGCCGCCGCCCGCGCACGCCAGAAAATTCTGCGCCTGCTCGTCGCTCATGTCCAGCGCAAACACGATGCGCACCAGCTGACCGCGGTTTTCCGGCGCGGTTTTGCCCGTGAACCAGACGGACACTTTGCGGCGGATTGACGCGGCGTTCGGCTCGCCAATCATGCCCTGCAGGCGGGTGCACAGCTTCTCCCGCAGCGCCGAAGCATCGGTGACGCCGGAATATTCCGCGAGGATTTCCGGGAACGTCGGCACGCGGATGCCCTTTTCCAGATACGCGCGGGCAAATTCCGCGTTGCGCGACAGGCGGATAATCCGCTCCACTTCGCTTTCCGCCAGGATCATCGGTGCGGACATAGCCAGTCTCCCTTCCTATTATATAGTCGCTTTAGTAAGCAGCGTTCTGCCAATCCCGCCCGTACACGGTGATTGCCGTGCCGTCAAACATCGAGAAGTCGCTGATGGCGTTGCCGTCGAGGGCGATTTCCTTCAGCTGCGGCAGCGTCGATAAATCCAGTTCATCCAGCGTGCGCAGGAGGTTCCGCTCCAGATTGATTTCGGTCGTCAGCGGATGTCCGTTGAGGGCAGTCAGCTTGGCGGAGGTCATGCCGCAGTTCTGCAGGTTAATGCAAATCAAGCCGCTCATGCTGCTGATGGCATCCACGTTATCCAGCTTTGCGCCCAGAACATGCAGGTACTTCAAGCCCGTCAGCCCGGACAGCGGGGCTAAATCCAGCGCGATGCGATGGCTGTTCCAGTCGTCGCCGATGCGCAGGTGATCCAGATTCTCCATGCCGCCGACGGGGGTCAAATCCACTGCCAGACCCGCCATGTCCAGATTCACCAGTGTCTCCCGCATTCCTTGCGCCAGCGGCTCAATGCTCGTGATGGCGGGATTCCAGCTGATATTCAGCGAATGGATGCGCGTCAGGTCGCTTAGCGGGGACAAATCGCGGATAGCGTTGCGCTGCACCAGCAAGACGTTCAGTGTCGCCAGCCGCTCCATGCCCGACAGGGACGTAATGGCGTTATTCCCCAGATTCAGACTGTACAGCTCGTTATAGCGTTCGCCGTCATCCACGTTGATGGCAGTGATGTACGGCATATCCGCGTCGGTCAAGCCGCAGTTAGACAAAATCAGCCAGTGAATCGGCAGCTTCGGCAGCACCCAAGTGCCTTCCGCCTGCTGGTTGCGCAGCTGGAAGTAGTGCAGGTGGCGGAAATACTGCAACTCGCTCAGGTCGAACGAATCGGGATTCATGGTTGGCAGGTCAGCGTCTGTCGGGTTGGGCGTCAGGAACAGCGGATCACTCCAGTTGTCGCTGTATTTGTCGATATACTTGCCCCAGTTGTTGACTTCCCGCTCGCGGCGCTGCCAAGCATCGTGATTCTTCTGCTCCTCGTAGAACACCCACTCGATTTCGCCGTCGCGCACGGTCACGCCGATTACGTTATCCAGCATTTTCTGCGTGATGAACGCCTGGGGCGGCAGATTCAGCGCCTCCCGCAGCGATTCTCCCAGCCATCCCATCAGCATATCCGGGCTGTGCTGGTCGGTAATCCACGTTTCCGTGGCGGTGCACTGTTCCATCGGCGAGAAGTCGGTGATGAAATTGGCGTGCAGGCTGATGTATTCCAGCTTCGTCAGGCGCTCAAGGCGCAGCTCCTCCAAGCTGGTGATGCGATTGCCGCCAAAGTCGATGTACGCAAGGGTTTCGGGCAGGGTCGCCTCGCCAATCATCATGCTCGTCAGGTTGCTCGTGGCAATCAGCAGATAGCGCAGATTGGGCAGGCGGCTCACGAAATGGATGTCCTGCACGCCGACATCGCCAACGTCCAGCCACACAAGGTTTTGCGCGTTCGCCAACGGAGACAAATCCAGCACAAGCGATTTGTCGGTGCTTTCGTCGCCGTTGATGGTGACTTCCTCCAGCTGCGGCATTTCGCCCAGCAGGTCGTATCCGTCCGTGACAATCGGGCAATTCCATTGCCGGATGCACTTTGCCAGCCGCGTGCCGCGCAGTTCGTTAATGGACACAATGGCGGTATTTTCGGTCAGCAGCTGCCGGATAGTCAGGTTCGCCAGCGGGGTCAGCGTCGTTACGCCGGTGTTGCTGATCATCAGGCGCTCCAGCTTCGTCAGGCTTGCCAGCGCCGCAACGCTCGTGATGCTGCTGTTGCTGATGTTCAGGGTCGTCAGCAGCGGCGCGTGCTGCGCGATGGTCAGCAGGTCGCTTTCCGTCAAGCCGCAGTGGTCGAGCACGAGCGTCGTCAGGCGCGGCAATTTCGACAGCGCGTCGAGGTTCGTCACCCGCTTATCCCACACGCCCAGATACTGCAAATTCGGGAAGCAGGCGAAATCCGACAGGTTAATTTCCGTCGTCAGCGCTTCGCCGCGGACATCGGGGGTTTGCGGATCATCGCGCCGCCACGGGTTCATGTAGAAGGAATCGCGATATTCCAGCTCGCCCTCGTCCGTCAGGAAGGTGAAGTCGATATTGCCCTCCAGCAGCCGCACACCGCCGATTCGCGCCAGCGCATCCGCCGGGATGGCCTCATCCGCCGCAATCGCGCAGCCGTTGGCATTCAGGAAATCGCGCAGCGCCGTTTCCACGGCGGACGGCACGGGCGCGGCTGCTTCCGTCGGACGCTCGGTCGGGGCTTCCGTCTGGGTAATTACTACCGGCACGGATTGACCGCCGCGTCCAAGCAGCACGCCTACGCCCACCATAATCAGCACCAGCAGCGCCGCAATGCCAATCATCAGCCGCTTTTGATGCGGACTCGGCGCGGAGGCACTCTCGCCGTACAAGCCGTCAAAGAACTCCTCCATCGTCTGATAGCGGCTCTTCACCTGCACCGCCATGCCCTTGAGCAGCGCCGCTTCCTGCGCGTGGGAAATGTCCTTCACGCCCAGCGCGGAGGGCGGTACAAGCGGGTCATTATCCAGCCGGTCGGTGGCGGGCGGCGGCGTAACCCCGGTAATCAGCTTGTAAATTGTCGCCGCCATCGAGTAAACATCGGAGTACGGGCCGTCCTCGCCGGTGCTGGAATACATTTCCACAGGCGAATAGCCCGCGCGAATCATCAGCACGCGCGTTTTCTTCTCGCGGTCGCTCTCCATCGCCGAGCCGAAGTCAATCAGCTTTACTTTGCCATCCTTGGTAAGCATCAGGTTTTCCGGGCTGATGTCGCGGTGCCACGTTGACGCGCGGTGCAGCTCCTCCAAGGTCAAAATCGGCGTGCGGAGGAGTTTCAGCGTTTCGGTGAAGGTCAGCTTGCCGCCGTGCAGTTCCGCGTACGCGCCCAGATTGATGCCGGAGATGTACTCCATGATGATATACGCCGTTCCGTTTTCCAAAAAGCAGTTTTTGACGGACACAACGCCGACGTTGTTGTCGAATTTCGCGACCTTCTGCGCCTCGCGGAAGAAGCTGCTGCGCCCCTGCAGGAAGGATTCTTCATCCTTCCCCGCGAACACGCTGACCGTGTGCTGTCCCTGATCGCGAATGACGACGCCGGAGGGAAAATATTCCTTAATCGCAACCGGAATATGCAGGAACATATCCCAGCCGATGTAAGTGATGCCGAAGCCGCCCTCGCCCAGCGCACACCCCACCAGATACTGCCCCTTGAGGATGGTGTGGGGCTGAAGATGATGCTTCTCCGGCACAAAGTCCTTCTCGCTGAATCCGCACGCCGGGCAAGTCTCCTGCTGCGAATCCTTCTGGCCCATGCACCGCATACACCGATTCTGATCGTCCATGATACCGCTCCCCCTTGTCCGCCTCTGTTTTGAAGTACCTTGATTATAACACAGGCGCTATGCTTCGTTTTCCAAACCTTTCTCATGTGACCGATTGATTTTGCTGATTTTCTGCGCCTTTTGCGGCTGTTCCACGGCGGCGGGAGCAGCGTGTGTTTCGCCGTGCGGAGGAGCGCGCGGTGATTAGTTGTCGCTAACTATTGGTCAGGCGGAGACGCGCGAACGCAGGCAAAAATCCGCCGATTTCGGAAAATTTCGTTCGCCGTCCGGCTTGTGCTTACGCGGTGCGTGTGGTATCATCAAGGTTAGCATCTTCTAACCACCAGATGAAGGGGGATTTCCTATGAATTTGATGCGATTTCAGCGGGACTGCCCGCGCGAGAGAGACGGGGCGACAAAAAACATGCTGCCGCGCTGAATGACGGCGCTGTGCGTTTGGATGCCGGAAAACGCGGTCAGGGCGCGTCAGCATCTCCTTCCACATACCCCGTCGCCACGCCCTCATACGCATTCGTTGCCGGGTCGAAGGATTTGCGCG
>ERZ773235.2099-NODE-2099-length-17853-cov-4.246994_pt1 | contig 17853 bp, 11 predicted proteins | sample MGYA00580522_ERZ773235 | MGnify/ENA primary metagenome ERZ773235 (study PRJEB29015, sample SAMEA2737797) | human gut metagenome | biome: human gut; feature: human-associated habitat; material: faeces | place: China | collected 2012 ...
CCCGTGATCACCCACCCCAAACATAAACATTGAAAAATTTAAACCGTGCTCCTTTTTATATCGCAAAACATTAGCAATCAAACGGGAAATACTCAATACACCCTTGTATTGATCGGCAACAGCAAGCAACCGATAATCTCCGGTTCCTGACCAGCGATGCAAAATATGCTCCGCATTCCCGCGCATATGAAAATAATAATTCACTCCGCTTTTCTGTAAAATCCGCGGCATTGTTTCAGGGTGACCAAAGGCATCGGGCTCATGGCATACCGTAGGATATTTCCCGAATTCCTCTTTAATAAAGCGGCTTCCGTATAAAATTCCGTGAGCAATAGACTCTCCCTCAGGCATATTCAAGTCCGACTCTGTCCATCGTACTGCATTGGAAACATCCCACTGTCCTTTTTGAACTCTGTTCCTGATTTCTTCAAATAGTTTCGGTTTTCTGTCTTTAATGAATTGATATAAACAAGGTTGGCTTTGGGAATAAGTAAAATCAGGGAATTCTTCCATCAAAGCCGTCATAGTAGAAAAGTCATTGGAACACACATTATAAGTATCGTTTCGATCCCATTGCCAGTCAATATCTATGTGCGCATGGGAAATCAAATAAACCGTATGCTGTTTGGCAACAGAGCGGATCGGCTCCAAAATATCATGAACTTTTTCTATCAGCGCACCCATTTGCTCAAACGGACACACTCCTGCCTGGCAAAGCAAACAAGAGTCCGCCTGCTGTAAAATTTCCTCTGCCTCGGGGATCGCGGCAAGGTAATTCAACTCTTCCGCTAATGCAGTCATCAAAAACAGCAGGTTATCCACTGCCTCAATATCAAACCATGGCAAAAAGTTGATTCCCTGCGAAGAAAGGGTATGGCACTGACGCAAACAGATATCAATTTGATACACCGTACCGCTTTCCGACTTTTCCAATAGAATTTCCGGTCGAGTAAAATCTGCCCAGTACGAGAATGACATTGTAATTTTACCGTTAATATAGACATCAACCGGATTAATGACGGTATTCGCCGTCAGATAAAATCGGCTGTTTTGCACCGACAGCCCTGCAATCTCCGCAGGCGGCAAATAAGCGGTTCTGAGCCAAATGTCCTGTGTTGGCTCAGCTTTAAAAAAGGTGGCCTGTACCGGAATATATCCTGATTCAGGCGGATAACTCTCCCCTGCCTCTGCAGTACAAAATTCCCATTGCATTGCAGAGGGGTGCTTTTTAAGCGCAGCGTTTAATTCTGCAATTCGTTGCTGAAGTATTTTTTGTCCTTCCATAAAATCAAGCATAATGATAATAACATTATACCTGCTTTTCACCACCTTGTAACTTTTCTAATTGTTCCAGTGACAAATAAAAAGGATACGGTCCATAGAAAAAGGTACCGTGTCTCCGCTCTTGCAATGTCAAATTCGAATCCTGCAGTTTTCTGTAAAGCTGTTCTTTCGGGTAAGGAACATGCCGAATCTCCATATAACCGTCTTCTGACACCAAATAAGAAGCATCCTTGTCCGGATCATCATTGCGCCGATAGGATGCTGAACCCGGATTCATCCAAGTCATTCCGTTTCCAAATCGGCATATTACACCGCGATGCGTATGTCCGAACAACAGAATTTTATTTTCACAGTCTGCCGGATATTGCTTGCTGTGTGTTTCCCAAAACACACGAAACTGCGTTTCATTTTGGACAATATCCAAATCCGGAGTATAATAATGTGTCATTAGGCAAGGTACGCCATCCAACAGAAACTCTAATGTTTCGGGTAAACTGCGAAGATAATCAATATCGTCTTTTTGCAGCAGAGAAAGATTATACTCCGCAAACGTATAAGGACGATTCAAATCCACTTGATGCTTTTCATCAATCAGCCGCAGCATATTGACATCGTGATTGCCTGCTACCGCATGTGCGTTATGTTCGCGCAGCCAGCGGATCACCTCACAAGGAAAAAATCCGTAATCAACAATATCCCCCGCAACATAAAGCAAATCCCAATTTTTTTCCTTTTTCTCAATTGCGCGCAATGATTCGATATTACTATGGATGTCGGATAAAATAAGTGTTTTCATCGCAAATCGAAGTAAGAACATCCCGTTCGTACTTCTGCTCCTTTCAACAATTATCAATTAGTCAACATATATTTGTATTACAATAATTAATTATTTTAAAAATTGCGTATAATAAACATTTTTTTCAAAATATCATTAATTGAATATGAAATACAAATATAAAAATTCACTGATATCATTATATCATAACAACAAGGAAAATTTCAACTATATTGTCTATTTATTTTATATTAATTATATCCAAATTACAATTTAATAAATGCAACAATTTCCTCTTTTGATATAAAATTAAAACGTATTACAAATTAAACGTCATTTTAGATTTTAACAGCGTAAATTCTGTAAAAAAACAAATAACTCCGCCTAAAATACTGGACTTTTTCTAAAAAATGAGTTATACTATTTCTGTAATACATTTCATTTATGTAATAGTTTATGATATAGTGGGAAAGGTGGTAATGTCTTTATCCTGACTCGATCATTCAGAGCCGAATAGGGATTGACTGGTATTTTATGAAAAAATATGAAATTATCTTTAACGATTTGAAGCAAAGCATTGTTAACGGAAAGTATTCCAATGAAGAACGGCTGCCGCCTGAAGAAACCTTGGCAAAAAAATATCAAACCTCCCGTGTTCCTGTACAGCAAGCCCTGAACGCGCTGGTTGGAATCGGCATGGTAAAGCGAATTGCCGGATCCGGTACTTATGTCACCTATTCTTCCAGCCTTAATATGCAGAAAAATCGAAACACCGTTTTCTTGCTGAACACCTTGGATGCCGAAACAGCCAAAATTATTGACGGAGTACAATCGGTCATGCAGGAAAAAGGGCTATTCTTAACCACAAAATTTTCTCAGTTTGATGATGCCATAGAAGACGAAGTTCTGGATGAACTCAACAACGGAAATATTGCAGGATTATTGATTTATTCTATCGAATCAAATAATCATCTTGATAAAATTTATCATGCGATCAATCATAAAAAACCGATTGTGTTTGTGGACAAAAACCCCAGCCGCTTAATTGGAAACTGTGTAATGTCCGATCCCCAACAAGGTATGTTTTTGTTGATCAAGCATCTGGCTGAATGCGGACATAAAAAAATCGGCTTCATCGGTCATCCTTTACAAACACGTACCTCCGTAAAACAACGCTTTGATGCAACCTGTGCCGCAATGAAATTTTTTGGCATTCCTTTAGATCATCGTTATCTTCGGTTTTCTCACGATCCAGCAAAGGAAACCCGAACATTGCTGACAATGTCAAATCCTCCGACAGCAATTGTCTATGCTTCCAGTTATCTGTATTATCTGAGTATGCCTGAATACTATAAATTGAAAGTATCTGTGCCAGATGATGTTTCTATCGTTTCATATGACCAGCTTCAAGTAGTGGAAGAATCCGACATGCCGATCACCAATGTAGCGCAGGATTATCCCGGAATCGGCAATATGGCGGCAAAGCGATTGTTTGAGATCATGGTAAATCCAAATTGCGGATTCAGAACAGAGTATCTCCCTGTCATATTTCATGATGAAGGCTCCGTACGTCATATTTAGAAAACTGAAGCAAAAGAACAACCCCAGTAATAGTTAAGATTATAATGAGGATATGGCATTGCCATATCCTCATTATATGTTATAAGGGATCTGTATCTTCTTCAGTTAAGCTTTCCTGCAGCTTTATATAATCCGCAGACAATACACAATTTTCCTTTAGCAAATCCACCAGCACGGCATTACTGTCCACATAACTTTTCATATTTAATTCCAGTATTGACATAACCCCGTTGCTGAAATTTTCGTCGTTCTCATGCGTATGGGAAATATGCGCATTTTGGACAATTACCCCCCACGTGTGCAAAAGTTTAGAGATATAGGCAATATCCGTCATTTGTTTTAGATAAATTTTAACAAACTTACGTCGCGGATGTCTTTTATAATAAAAATTATTGATTTTTCTGATAATGATCAAAGCAAATACCACTGCCAAAAATCCGATAATAGCTCCTTCGTAAAATCCGATTCCTAATGCAAGTCCCATGCAGGCACTTGCCCAGAGTCCTGCAGCAGTCGTAATTCCTCGTACATGTCCCCCATTCAAAATAATGGTTCCAACTCCTAAAAATCCGATTCCACTTACCACCTGTGCACCGATCCTAGAAGGATCAGAACCGAATTGAAGAAACATATATTGTCCCACTATTGTTGTCATCGTACTGCCGATGCACACCAATATATGGGTTCTCAAGCCTGCAGGATGGTGGTTTCCCTGTCGTTCCCACCCGATCACTCCGCCAAATAAAATACTTAATAATAAACGTAATGCAACCGAAAAGGCATTCAACTGTTCAAATTTTGCAATTATTTCGCCCATTGGTATTAATCCACCTCTCTTTTATTATTAATAAAAACAAAATATCTTCCGTCTGTGTGAACGGCGGAAGATATTTGCTTCTCTACGTTGAAAACGACTTTCTTTGATCTATTCAATAACAGTTTGTTCTGATTGATTATTGATCGTTAATCGGTTATACAATTTGATTTTTCCGTTTGTATTTTGATACGACTTCCCGTTGTATCTCATAATATTAACGCCAAACACTTCGCCATTAAGGACCTCTAACAGAGGAGTAGTGTTATAAAGATTATCCGCACCGACATTAACAATTTTTACACCGGTACTATTTTGACTAACAATCAAGTTGCGGACACCATAAGCAAAGGTGTTGAGTATTGTTTCTCCGGTTGCATTTTCCAGACGAATATATTCAGTATTGGGTCTTGTAATCGGATTAAACAATTCGTTTTGAATCATTTGCTCAGACTTGGACCAACCTATCAGATCCAGTCCGTTGCGATACAAAATAGTCCCGTTTTGCAGGCAGCCCTCAATCATTCCGTTTTTACCACCCGCGGCAATCATATTCTGATAACAGCAACCTATTAGTTTATCAATATGATGATTGTCACAATTTCGAAAATCAATTCCATTATAGCCGGCGGCGATTGAAACGTTTACCGCATATACGCCCGATGCTCTTCCGCGAATGGTATAACTGTATTTTTTTACCCCTAACCGAAAGTTATTGTTAATATAAAAGAAACGTACGCCGCGTACACCCGAATTTACACCCTGCAAGGTAACCAGCGCCTGTGCAGTATCAGGGCTGACCGTTTGACCGTAATCCGCAAGAATCAAAGTCCCCTCGCTTGCATAATTCTGCTCACGTTGAGCAGCGGAGGAACAGCCGCGCAATTCAACTCCTGCCGGCACTGTCAGGCTCTTTTGCAGCAAATATTTTCCGGCAGGAAGGTAAACAATCCCTCCTGTCTTTTTCGCTTTGTTTAATTGTGCTTGAATAGCAGCCGAGGTATCTGTTAACCCGGTAATGTCTGCTGATACAACATACAGATAAGGCGCCGGCTTTAAAGGCTTGCGGCGATAGGAAACGGTAATTTTATCCATGGAAGAATCATTGGCAATATGGTTTCCTGTGATTTGTCCGTTGATTTGGCAGCCTGCCATTTTCACAACACCGTTTGTATTGTTTTTTATCGCAACGGTAGCTGAAATCTCTCCCTGCGAGGCAACCATTCCCCAGCGTTCGTCAATACTGTCTACAATTAAACCATGGAGGCAATCTGTAATTTTAAAGTCAAACAGCGAGCCGGCAAATTCTATCCGCTTGCCTTTCACAATGTTAATACCGGTATTACAACCGCTGATTGATAAATTAGAAAATTCTGTCCACTCTAAATCTCCTAATTTCAATCCGGTAGTATTCGCTTTGCAATAAGCGTCAATTTTGCTTTGTGAAGCTGATTTCAGTCCCGCCCCTGCATTTGCCCAGAAATAACTGCTAATTGTAACATTCTTCCATGTTCCTACATCTGCCTGATTATATGCTTCAAACCCAACCTTTAAAAATGTTCCTTTGACTGTATCAATTGTCATCATTTCATGTGCATTCGTTTCCGATACACAAGCTCCTACTCCACGGTATCCGTTAATGACCGTACAATTAACGACCGACTGAAGCATATAATCCGTTCCCGTTCCAACGACATAAAATGTAAACGGATACGGTTTTACATTATTGATATCCTGATTGGGATAATACACTGTAAGCCCCATTGCACAGCTACTTCCGCCAATGGTAAACAGAGCCGGTTTTTCTTTATCCTGACTAGGCACATCCGCTAATATAATCGTGCCGTATTCATTCCCTAAATCAGGATCCTGCCAGTCTCCGCGCAGTGTCACAAAAGCCGGGATGCGAATTCCTTTCGTCACACGATATTTTCCCGCAGGAAGCCAAACAGTGCCTCCCCCTGAGTCAGCACAGGCATTAAGCGCCTCTTGAATGACTTGGGTACTGTCTTTTATCCCGGAAGTATCTGCATCAAAAGGAGGGCTTCCCACTACAATATCGGCAACAACAACATCTGAAGTCGCATACTTTGGCTGAATCAATCTCGGTTTTCTTGTTGTTTCTGTTGTATTCTCCCTCTTTATATCGTCACTGGCAGTTGATGATACTTGTGACATAGAAAAAGTGCTTTCGCCTGTAAAAGCATCAGAACGCATAGCTGTATCTTGACTGTTTGAAGTTGATTCTGTTTGATTATCCACCAAGCCAACCTCACTTCCGCCGTTTTCGGAAACTGCAACTGAAGCAAAGTTTCGGGACAAAACTTTGTCCTTTCCTTGCTGACAGCCTGCAAGGGAAAATAGACACACACCAATTAGCATCAATCGAATAAGCTTGCTGTTTCGATTTTTCACTCTGCTTTCCCCTTTTTAAATCATAATTAAATTCACAGAAAATCATAGTATTTTCTTTGATTTCTATCGCATATTAAAATGTTATTATAATATTACATCTACTTTGCTTTTTATGATAACAGAATAATTCAACCGTGGCTTTTCAACTCACTGTCAACAGATTTACATACAATGCCTATCCGACAATTCCGCTGCTTTCAATTCCCTCAACCATAAATTTTTGGCCTGCAATAAATATAACCAACAACGGAATCAAAACAAGTATGGTTGCAGTATTCACGTACATCGCTGAAACCAATGTTCCTGCTACAACTCCGGCGGATCCTATCGTTGACTGTGACTGGGCAATGATTCTGGAAACGATATTGATATCCGAATAAAGAATATTGGCATAAAACGTATCGGTCCACATCCAGGAAAAAGACAGCAAAAACACTGTGACCATCAAAGTCTTTCCCAATGGAAAAATGATGCTGAAATACGTTCTGTAAACACTGGCACCATCCACATAGGCAGCTTCCAACAGTTCTTTCGGCAAACCCGAATAAAATTGTCTCATTAAAAAAATAAACAGTCCTCCACGGAAGCCGAATCCGGTTACTGCCAAAATGGCTGCCGGTAAAAACGACCCTGTTAACACAATAGTGTCTCCTGTGATTATGCGCAATAAACCGAAAATATCAAAGTATCGGAATTTTGAAAACAGGGACAACATAACTGTTTGCGGCGGAATGACAATACTGAGTATTACGACTCCAAACATCAATATCTTGCCCTTGAACTGAAATTTAGCAAAACCATATCCGCATAAAGCAGCGGACAGCATCGTAAGCAGTGCTGTAATTGTACATAATATCACCGAATTTAAAAGACCTTGAAAATAGGAAGTATATTCTATCATAAATTTATAATTGTCAAGCGAAGGAGATTTTGAAAAATATTCTACTGTCTGATCCATTAAATCGGTTTCATTCATAAAAGTAGTAGCCAACTGAGAGAAAAGCGGGAACAAAATAGTAAACGCCAACTCAATAAGCAATATATATTTCAAAAATGTCCAAAAAATACTTTTCGATTTGTGTTTTAACTTAACTGCTGCTCGTTTTGCTGAACAAGTCATCTTTGAAAATCCTCCCCCGCTATTTTTCACTGCGTAACATCAGCAGTTTCATAATCAACATGATAATTCCCAAAATTAACAGGATTACAACAAAATACATCCAAGCATACGCAGAAGCATAACCGATTTTAGATTGTTGTATTCCGAGTTCATACACTTGTTTCATAACAACGTTGTTAGAACCCGTAAAAGAATCCACAACCGTATAAATCGCATTCACATATATCATAGGCATAATCAGAGGAAATGTGATTTTCCAATAACAATCCCACCCGTTTGCGCCCTCAATAGAAGCGGCTTCATATACAGAAGGTGAAATAGACTGTAATCCCGCGATAAAGATTAGTATTTGCACACCGCACTGTTTTACAACTCCGAAAATATTATTAATTGCATCTACTAAGTAATTAAAAATGGAATTATTCAAGACAGAACCACCCAGAAGGTTTTGAATATCCTGTATGTTAAAAGTTCCTTGGCTGACTGCACCGGTTGTAATTCCATCCAAATTATTCATTGCATTAGTCAAAGCATTGCCATCGGTAGAAGCAGCTATTGCACCGGTAACCAGTACTGCAGGAATAAAGAATATGGCGCGAAATACAGAACGTCCCGGAAGCTTTTGGTTTAGCAACGTCGCCACAAACAAGCTGAAAATAATTACAAGCGGTACATTATATAGCATCTGCAGCATAATATTAACCAAATTGCGTAAATAGTCCTGTTCAACGAACAAAGCTTCATAATAATGCTTGAATCCAACCCATGTAGTGATAAAATAAGATTCTCCTGCGGAAACATCTTGGAATGAAAACATTGCAGACTGCACTACAATTTCCAGATAGAAAAATACAAAGCCGATCAATAAAGGGCTGATAAACACCCAGCCATGCTTTGCCATATGTTTGTCCAGCGAAAGATTTTTAATTTTACTTCGTTTCATCAGCACTTACAGCTCCCTTTTTATGTTTTCTCACCTATTCTTATGCTTTTGAGGTCATGGCTGCAAGTTCTTCCGGTTGAAGCGAGACCATTTTATACCCCAAAGCATCAAGGGTAATATTGCCGATTGTTACTGCTTCTTTGTTGTAATTAACGATAACCTGCTTTCCGTTTCCATAAGCTGTGAGATAGACATTATTATCCAATGCATAGTGTCCGACAATCTCCTGCTCAGATAAATCCCCGATCACAGAAGCGGCCTTTTTATATGAATCGATTGCCACAGGAAGCCAATATTCCCGATCCGTAGCCAAATAATATGAGAATGCCGTAGAACGCAATTTTGTCACATTTTGCGCGCTTAAGACGAAATGAATCCCGCTTCCTGTTTCAATTGCTTTTAACATGCTGTAATTATAATCATCTGTTATGTTAAGCGCTCTTACTGCATAATTAATATGACCATGTAAAACCATCTGCAAAAACGGCACCGTTTCTGCATAATCTATGTATTCCGAGCTGGAATACGGCAAATTCAAAATATGATTGGCATAGGGGAAAACATAAGCATTTGCGCCGCTTATCATCATATTCTGATCATCAGAAAGTGCGCTAAGCATTTCATGAACCATTGTTTCCGCCTGCTGACGATTCACAACGTGATTGTCAGCATAATTTTCGGGGATATTTTCTCCGATAGCACCTGCCGAAATGGAATCAAATCCGAGTTTTTGACTTTTCGCAAGGAATCTCTCGGCTGTCTTCTTCAGTTCACTTGGACTTAAGCAATAGGAAAAACTTTCGTCAACCTTTTTCTCCGTAGCAAAATTCATAGTAGAAGCACTGTAATACTGATCATTTAACATTTTAGATGCGTTTTTCGACGGCTGAAAGCTATCAAACAATTTATTTTTATATACTCTTGTAAACTCAGCGTTAAGAAAAACTTTGTATCCGTTATTTTGTGCGTAATGAAGTAAATTTTTGATATCTTGTTTGCCGCCAAGCGTTTTACAGATATTTGCGGTATTATTAATGCTGTTCATCATCCCGCCGTTCACGGCACCGGTCAGCTTCAGATAAGCACTGTTAATGCCGTTTTTGGCTAATTCTTCTAATATTAACCGATCCTGTTCAAAAGTAGTAAGAGCAACTTCGTGATTGACAGGGAATAAAAGAACACGCTCGTTTACATTAACACTTCCCAATGTTTCAAGATAAAAAGGCAATGCAGCATCCGCTTTATTTTTTAATATTCCTGCCGTCTTCAGATAATCCCTGTAAGACTTTGCCATTCCGTTATAAGAGGTATCTTCGGTCAAGAATTGGTAGCGGACCTTATAACAGCAATCCGGCAGTTCTTTATTGTAATTGCTGATTTCTACATATTTCCATCCATCGGAAACCGACTCTGTATAGCATTCCTGATGAACAAATACCGGATATGCACATTTGACACTGCCGGAATAATCAGCGGTCACTTCGGCAAGTGCGTCGCCGTCTTCAATAATTGCGAACAGGGCTGCATTTCCGCGCGAAAGTCCAAAGACCGGCATACTTGCCGTTTCGCTCCCGTATATGTTGTCAACATATCCCAAACTGCTGTAAATTTTTTTAGAGATGCGGCCTAACCGATAAGAATCTTTTGATAAATCGATAATTGCACCGCTTCCATCCGGTAAAAAGATTTCTTTTGCTTCACCTTTTTCCGTTGCGGTCAAGTTTTTGAGAACCTCTAGCTTGTTTAGTACAAACAGTTCTTTATCATAACGTATTTCAGATGAAGGGATTTCAGCAATCAGGTCTCCATCCTTTAAATAAAGAATGAGCGGTATTTCAAATACAGGAGAGATATCTGTATCATCTTCCGTATAACCGATTGTATTATATTCTTTATCCAAATCTTTTTCTGTAAAGCCGACTTCCGCAAAATATTCTGCAAGCATTTCTTTTTCACGGTCACTAATATCGCTGTTTAACATATACATATTCTCTTTTTTCAAAGCAGGGAATTGCTCTGTCATATTATCTTCTTCAGCGGTTTCAGGGGTATATAAAGTGTACCGCAGCTCGGTTTTCCGTCTTTGGCTTTCGGTTAACTTGTTTAAGATTTGTTCTTCAAATTGTTTTTGCCGCATAATTTCCGGGATGATATATCGTGTAGTCATTTCCCCGATTGTAAATTTTGCGGTGAGCTTACCGTCTGCAATCTGTACGTTATATTGTCCTTTTGATATACAATCCACCCAGGAATCCAATATAATACGTTCTCCGCTGATTTGGCTCGCATTAACAACAAACAGGGAATTATATGCCGTATCTGTAACATCTATGCTTTCATTTGTAAACGAGCGGCTTTCCCAAACATGTTCTCCTTTTTCCAACTTAATATCCATGGTAGCCGGATTAACATATAGTTCTGTTCCGCCGTTTTCATCAACTTTTATAAAATCAGTATACGGTATATCAAAATCATACTCCGGCTTTGCTCCGGTATTTGAATAATTGCTTCTGAAAGAGCAGCCTGTTATCCCGAAAACCAACAAGAATATTGCCAAAATCAATGCTTTCTTTTTAGTGTGCTTCAAGTATCGTCACCTCATTTATAAACGATAGGATAATTCCGTAATCACATTATAGATAAATCCCCACAATTTCTGCGTCAGAGATGCAAAGAGCAAAAGCAAAAATGTAATGATCACCATTCCCAACAAAGTTATCAATGTTGCTACAATATTCTTGGTAAAACTATAATTATGAATCGAAATGGTTCCGAAAAAGATCAACAGTACACTCCATACATAAGCGATCCCTACCAGTCCAGACACGATGATCGATTCTTCTAAAGAAAGAAGATTCGCTATTATCGTTGCGAGCGGTAATATCAGTGCAATCGGAAGCATCGCATATCCGATTGTCAAGAAAATATGACGGAAATTTCCTTCACCGTTAAAAAGCGAGGTTACGCAATAATTTGCAACTCCAAACAGAAGAAACGGATACAAAAAACTTACAACATCAAAAATCAAGCTGTTGTTTGATGCCATATCAACAGAGAACAGATATCCGGATAAATAGTTGGAAATCAAGTACGCAACCGAAGCAGCCAGAATGATCACACAAGCCCCTGCGACTCCTCCCCTGTTGTGCCGTTTAATCATGTAAAAGCCATCAAAAGGGTGAAAAATGGGGTAAAAGGCATATTGAAGTTGTTTTTTCAGTCCGATTTTTGCAGGAGGATTAACATCATCTGCTTTATTAGCGATTTTTACTTTCCGAAGAAAACGAGAGGATATCAGTGAAAGGATAACTACCGCTGCCGGAACAAGAACTAAAAGCCAACCAACATATTGATTTCTTTTTTCTGCAAAAGCCTTGGAATAATCCTCTCTTTTACCGACAAGCTCAAAATACTCCATGGCAGTATCATAATCCTTGTTACGAAGACAGGCTTTCCCCATATCCGCATAAATAATATCCAGATTTGCATTAAGAGGCAGTGCCTGCTGCCATTTTTGCAGCGCCAAATCGTACTTTCGCTGTTTTTGCAAACTCAACGCATCTTCAATCAGCGTACCATAGGGCGAAGGAGAAAAAACCGTTACTGTTCCGCCTTTTTTATCGAGCACAACCAATTCCCGCTCTTTATAAGCCAGTGCAGATGCAGATATAAAATGTCCTTTTTCGGTTCCCTGGCCTCCGAAAACGCACAACAAGTTTCCTTCTCTTGAATAAGTAAAAATTCTTTGATTGGTTACATCAAAAACAGAATACATACCGGTTGCATTAACAGAAACACCCGAAAAAGCTGAAACGGCGTCATCAATTTTAAGTGCAGTATCAATCTCGATATCACCTGCCGGCGGATAAAATCCGTTTCTTTGAAGGATATCATCCCCGGACGGATTGAGCCGCTTTACCGGAGCATAGTCGCTTGCAGTGCTTCCCGAAACAAGTGCATTGTACTGTTTTGTTTTATCAAGGGCAGATGAGGTGACGAAAAGAAACCCATCTGCATCCATCTCAATATCATTGTAATCGGCGGGAATATTTTGAACGCTGCTTTCTCGCTGTGCTTGTGTCATAAAGGTTCTCCAAAACAGATCAATGGCAGAAAAAGTCACAGACTGTACGCCTAAAAAGCCCTCAAAAATTCCTTCTGAACTAAAACTCAACACACCCATATTGGAAGAACGGGAAACAGCATACACTCGTCCGCCCACATCAACAGTGACAGAAATCGGTTTATAAATAAAATTATCTGTAATACCTGTTCCTGTCGGAGCACCAATCACCTTTACCAGTTGATCTTTTTCATCCAATACCACAATCCTGCTGTTTTCAGTGTCGGCAATATAAAGCTGCAAGTTACTGTCTACATAAATCCCGCAAGGAGCATTGAACGCATCTTTTTCTTTTTTTGTATTCACAAATTTGCTGATTGATCGAACAAACTGATAATTTTCGTCAAATACTAATATCCGATTATTACCTGTATCGGCAATATACATCTTCCCGTCCGGTGAAATTGCCAAATCCTCTGCTCCTGACAGCTTACTTGCCGGATCAACTGACAAATCAATTACTGTTTCAGGAATATAAAGCGGAAGTGACTTTTGAAATTCTCCGCTGCGAGAGTAAACATACGCATCATAAGCATCTACTTGTATGCCAAATAACCCGGAGACAATGATAACCGTTACAAAAAATACGGCAACTGTCTTTTTTAACGTTGATTTCACTCTTATCAACACCAGCCTTTCCGGCTAACAGCCAAAACTCAGTCTTTCATACCAGAAGTTGCCATTGTTTCCAAAACGTTGCTCTGGGATACAATAAACACCACTGCGGGAACTGCCATCATAATAACCGCAGCGGCGGCACCCACTCCTGCGCGCGCAACACCGCCTGCTAAAATTTGCTGCAAAGCATAATTAAACGTTTTCATACTTTCCTCATAAATATATGTATTTTCTCCGATTGCCCACAAACCTTGAAAAGAAAAAATAATCAATGTAATCCATGCAGACTTTACAATCGGCATTACAATTCGAAAAATCAATTTTATTTCTCCTGCGCCATCCAGTTTTGCGGCTTCGATCAAAGAATACGGTACCATTTGCTGAATAAATTGCCGCATCAGATAAAAACCCATCGGAGTCGCAAATGCGGGAATAATATATGCCAAATAACTATCCAACCAGCCCAAAGAGGAAATAATTAAAAACGTCGGAATCTGGGTAACTGCTGTGTTAAACATTAAAGTTAAGACAATAATTCTGAAAATTATTTTTTGTCCCGGGAATTTTCGCATCGCAAAAGCGTATGCGCAAACAGAAGAAATAATTACGTTTCCGGCAGTTCCTACTACTGCGATCAGACAAGTATTAAAAATATATCTGGACATTGGCGTAAGGGAATTGTTCATTAGTGTTACGAGATCGGAAAAGTTATCAAATGTCGGATTAGATACGAAAAAACGCGGCGGATAAATCCACAGTTCGTTTAACGGTTTCAGCGAGCTGCAAATCGTATATACCAAAGGAAGTGCGGTAAATACAGCGAACAGCAGCAGAAACAGCAGATTGACAATATATCCCGTAAGTGAACGGTTCTTTAGCTTAAAGGAATGGGAAAATGAAGTTTTGTTTTTTACTTGTGCCATTTCTTCTACTCCCCTATCTTTGAAATAAAATGCTGTACCAACAAATTGAATCCTGCCATCATTAAAAACAACAAGGTTGCCAAAGCAGATGCATATCCCATCTCATAACGAATTCCGCCATAATCGCTTAAGTGATTCATCAAGGTATGCACCGCATAATCACTTGACGGAAAACCACACAATGCAGTAGACACTGCACCGACTCCAAATGCACCGCTAATTGACATAACTGCGCTGAACAACATTTGCGGCCGCATAATCGGGAGAGTAATATACCATAATTCCTGCCATCTGTTCGTAATTCCGTCTATCATACCCGCTTCATAATATTGATGGTCAATGCCCTTAAAACCTGCGACAAAAGTCAGAAAGCTGGTTCCAAGACTCGCCCACAAAGATACAAGCAGAACAATTTCCATCATGTAATTGCTGTTTTTCAGCCATGTAATCGGCTCATTAATCGCTCCGATGTTCAACAAGAAACCGTTGACATAGCCATACATATCTCCGCTGAACAAAACGGTCCACATGAGATAGACGTTACCCGAAATTGATGGCGCATAAAACAGAAAGGTAATAATCGGACGGAGGCGATCAGACAATTCATTAATCATCCAGGCAAAAAACAAACTTAATAAATATCCTCCCGGTCCGATAACAAGAGCCATGACCAAAGTGTTTTTTAATGCAACAAAAAATACATCATCGGTAGAAAACATTCTGATATAATTATCCAGTCCGACAAATCTGGGACTTTCTAAGACATTAAAATCGGTGAATCCAAAAAAGATTGCAACTAGAACGGGCAAAACGCTGAAAACTGTAAATATCAATAGATAAGGAGAAATCAATGCATAACTTTTGATGTTTTCTAGCACTTCGGAAAATTTTGTGTAAAAAGGAATCCAGACAGATAAGAAAACAGATAACAAATATGGTTTTCCGTTTATAAAACGGAAGGATTCATTTGCCCTTATTAGTTGCTCGCTCTATGCTGTATGACGGTATGCGCACTGCAGGTGTGAATAACGGCATACGGCATAGAGCATACTAATTTCAAAGGCAAATCAACCGACCTTTTGTTCTGAAAACATAATATCAAGCTGATTTAAAACCTGATCCCAATTTCGACATCTCGCTGTCCAGTGTTCGACAATTTTTTTCGACGCCAAATACAGCATTTTGCGCAGAGAATCGTCATTCGTAAACGACGGCTTCGTTTTAGTAATGCTTCGGAACTGACGGTTTAGGCCCTCAATGATATTCGTCGTATATATGATTCTCCGAACCTCTGCCGGATATGCGAAAAATGTGCTTAGAATGTCCCAATTTTCTTCCCAGCTTTTAACGCAGGAGGGATAGGTTTTTCCCCATGTTTCCTTGAATTTCATGAGGTTATTAAGCGCTTCCTCCTCGTTAATCGCCTGATAAACGGTTTTCAGGTCAGACATAAGTTTTTTAATATCCTTATAGCTTACAAATTTAGTCGAAGATCGTATCTGATGAATGATACAACGCTGAATCTGAGCCTTTGGATATACCGAGCTTATTGCCTCACGAAATCCTGTAAGACCGTCGACACAAAAGACGTAAACCGACTGAACACCGCGGTTTTTAAGGTCATTCAGCACATTGAGCCAGAATTTCGCGCTTTCATGTTCGCCAATCCATATACCGAGAATATCCTTGCAACCGTCCATGTTGATACCCAAGACCACATAGGCGGCTTTGGTTACATACTGATGGTTTTCTTTAACTTTATAGTGTATCGCGTCCATAAACACAAACGGATAAATACTGTTAAGCGGACGGTTTTGCCAAGCCGTAACCTCCGGCATTATCTTTTCACTGATTTTACTGACAAGCTCGGGTGATATTTCAACGTCATAGAGATTTTTTATCTGCTCGGAAATATCCCGCTGACTCATTCCGCATGAGTACAGCGACAGTATTTTTTCCTCCATTCCGTCGGCATTGCGGCTGTATTTACTTATGATAGAAGGTTCATATTCTCCGTTTCGATCCCGAGGAACATTTATTGTCACTTCGCCGAGCTGCGTTTTTACCGTCTTTTTTGAATGCCCGTTTCGGTAGTTTTTCGACAAACCGCTTTCGTCATTATTCGAGGTCCTTTCGCTTTTTTCATAACCTAGCTTTGTGTCTAATTCTGCCTCCATTACCTGCTGGAGCACATCACCGAACATGGTTTTCATTGCCTCCATAATTTCGATTGTGCTCGTGAATTTCTGCGAATTAACATACTCCTTCATCAATTCTGCCGGTGCTTTTTCCATTACTGTTCTTCCTTTCAGATTTTGAAATTTTTATATCTTAATTCTTATCTGAAAGGCTTTCTCTTATTCAGCTTTTACACAAAATTTTCGGCGGTCTCTGTTTTCTCTTATATTCGTACGCTTTTTATTCATTATCGTTGATTCCCCCCTACTTATTACGGAGTACAAATTCCTGATTTTTCCGTTCAAGCTCCGTATCAATACTATTCAGGATATTTTCCAATTCATCTGATGGGTTAGTATTATCATTATAAACATCATTAAATGCAAAACCTATCAAGCGCTCCGCCTGATAATAACCGGGAACAATCGGTATTCCGGTACTGGATTCCTGTTGAGTATGAAGATTGCTATACTCCTTAACCGTCCACGGCAATTCGGAAAGAGCGGCAATATTTGCTGTCGGCTGTTTTGCAGAAGGTCCGAGAATTGCCTCCATTTCTACGCCGAATTCTGTCTGAACCGTATCCGAAGTCCACCATTTCAGATATTCCCATGCCTGTTCCTTTTTCTCTGTACTTTTCAGAATAATGGCAGCGGTTGTAGTGCTTACAGCAAGGTGGTTAACCGTACCGTCCTCCTGCCGTTCTCCCGGGATCGGAAGCATTTCCCAAAGCCCTCCGATTTCGGGTGAAAAAACCATAAGTTGATTATAAAATGAATAGTCAGCAATGATGATCGGCATTTCTCCTGAACGAAAACGGTTAGCGGCATTATACTCTATCGGAAGTTTATATTGAGTAAAAAGATTACACAGCTGTTCAAACGCTGAAATTGCCTCATTGCTTTCCAAAGCAGTATGATAGCCGTCTTCTTTATACAAGGAACCGCCTTTTTGATACAGTAATTGCAGATATCCTTGGTATCCTACAATCATACCAAATTCCATGTTCTTGCGCTTGATTACTGGAATAGCAGATAAAACATCCGTCCATGTCTGCGGGGGCTCAATACCCATTTCAT
>ERZ773235.2100-NODE-2100-length-17835-cov-5.932958_pt1 | contig 17835 bp, 10 predicted proteins | sample MGYA00580522_ERZ773235 | MGnify/ENA primary metagenome ERZ773235 (study PRJEB29015, sample SAMEA2737797) | human gut metagenome | biome: human gut; feature: human-associated habitat; material: faeces | place: China | collected 2012 ...
TGTCGCTTTGCAAGCAAAATCCCACTAAACCCTATAGGTTGCGGATTTGAGGATCTTCTTAATTGCCTATTTCCTGGTGAATGTCTTGTAGATAGCAGGCAACACCAGCAAAGTGAGCAGTGTACTGGTTATCAGACCACCTATCACCACCGTAGCCAGTGGTCGCTGTACCTCTGCTCCATCACCCTGGGAAAGTGCCATAGGCAGGAAACCCATAGAGGCGACAAGTGCCGTCATCAAGACAGGACGCAAGCGAACCATACAGCTCTCGATGATGCGATGATGAATCAATTCTGTAACTCCCATGGATGCTGACAGTTTGTCTGCAGTCTTTTCTTCACGCTGCATCTGGTTCATCTGTCCGATAAGTACGATTCCATTGAGCACCGCTACACCAAAGAGGGCTATGAAGCCGACACCTGCCGAGATGCTGAAAGGCATACCTCTGAGCCACAAAGCCCAAACTCCTCCGATGGCAGCCAGCGGAATGGCAGAGAAGACGAAGAGCGACTCACGGACATTCTTCACCGTAGCATAGAGCAACAGCAAGATAATGACAAGCGCTATCGGTATCACTACCATCAGACGGTTGGTTGCACTCTGCAGGTTTTCAAATTCACCACCATAATTATAATAGTAGCCATCCGGCAACTTCAGCTTTTCATCGAGAATCTCCTGGATATCTTCCACGGTACTCTGCACATCCCTGCCCTTCACGTTGAATCCAACATAGATGCGGCGGGCACCATCTTCATGAGAAACCTGAGCCGGCGCTGGTGAATAATCAATATCTGCCACCTGGGACAACGGAATATTCGTACCATCCTTGAGAGGTATGCTCAATTGCTCAAGCGTCTCCACGTTGCGCTGCGAAGGATCTATACGGAGTACGATATCAAACTTCTTGTCTCCTTCGTACAGAGAACCCGCCACGGCTCCGGCAAAGGTGGTTTCCAATATCTCGCTGATATCATCCACACTAACCCCGTAGGCCGCCATCTTTTCATGGTTGTATTTTACCTGGATTTGAGGCAGACCGGCAACTTCCTCAACAAAGATACCGCTCACGCCCGGCACATCTTCTATCATTTTCTTCACCTTGCCTGCCTGCTGGGTGAGCACGTCCAGATCATCACCAAATATCTTGACAGCCACATCCTGCTTGATACCTGTCTGCAGCTCATTGTTGCGCATCTGAATGGGTTGGGAAATCTCTGCTTCCAATCCAGGAATGGCACTCAAGGTTTCCTCCATCTTCTCCATCAATTCTGGAGTAGTCTTGGCAGAGGTCCATTCTGCCTTCGGTTTCAGTGCAATCATGATGTCGGCACGTTCTACCGGCATCGGGTCTGTAGGAATCTCAGCACTACCTATACGGCTTACTACCTGCTTAATCTCTGGGTATTCCTTCTTGAGCAGCTTTTCAGCCTTGGTACAACTCTCCACCATCTGCGACAATGAAGTTCCCTGCGCCATACTCATTTCCACGGCAAAGTCTCCTTCTTCCAGACTTGGGATGAATTCGCCTCCCAGATATTTGAAGCCCACGACACTGACGCAGAAAAGAGCCACAGCACCTGTGATGACATCCTTGTTACGTGCCAAGACCCAGTCAAGAACCGGACGGTACCATGCCTGCAACTTCTCTATCACGCGGTCGGAGAATGTTTTTCGGGTATGTACCTTTCGACTTAACATCAGCGAACTTGCCATCGGCACATAGGTAAGCGAGAGAATGAAGGCTCCCAGAATGGCAAAGAATACCGTAAGTGCCATCGGACGGAACATCTTTCCTTCGATTCCTACCAGTGTCATCAGCGGAATATATACAATCATAATGATGATTTCGCCGAACGCAGCACTCTGTCGGATTCGGGAAGCTGAGAAATGAACTTCCTCGTCCATCTGTTTCTGGGTCAGAGCAAATGGAGTTGCAGCCCCGCCATTCTGACACTGAGCAAGATAAGCAGCACGAACTTCCGGCTGCGAGAAATGACCGGTATTGATATGAGTCACCACAGCTTCAACTATGATGACCGCAGAATCCACTATCATTCCAAAGTCGATGGCTCCCAGCGACATCAGGTTTCCGTCGATGCCAAAGGTCTTCATCATACCGAAGGCAAAGAGCATACTCAGTGGGATGACACTTGCTACAACAAGTCCGGCTCGCCAGTTACCTAGGAAGATAACAAGTACGAAAATTACGATAAGTCCGCCTTCAATCAGGTTGCGGGCGATGGTGCCCTCTACCCGATCCACCAGGTTGGTTCGGTCGATAAACGGTTCGATCACTACTCCTTCCGGAAGTGATTTCTGGATCAGACTGATTCGTTCCTTTACATTTTTGATAACTTCCTGGAAGTTCTCACCCTTGAGCATGATGGCGATACCAGCCACCACCTCGCCTTCGCCATTGCGGGTAACGGCACCGAAACGGGTGGCGTGACCCAGCTGAACCTTTGCCACATCGCCCACCTTGACTGGTGTTCCATCCACCGTCTTCACCGTGATGTTGGCAATATCCTCCAGATTCTTCACCACACCGATGCCTCGGATATAATACTGGTTGGAATTCTGCTCGATGTAGCTGCCACCCGTATTGGCATTGTTGCGCTGCAAGGCATCAAACACCTCGCTTACGGAGACCCCGCTGGCGTTCAGCTGGTCGGTATTGATAGCCACCTCATATTGCTTGACATAGCCGCCCCAACCGCTTACCTCGGCAATGCCCGGGGTTCCGGAAAGCTGTTTGCGCACAATCCAGTCCTGCATGGTTCTGAGCTGGGTGAGCGAGTATTTATGCTCGTATCCCTCCTTGGCACGGATGGTATAGTGGTAGATTTCGCCCAATCCGGTGGCGATAGGTCCCATCTCGGTTTCGGTGTTCTTTGGCAGTTCTTTCTCCAACTGTTCCACTACCTGACTCACCTGCGAACGTGCCCAATAGATATCGGCAGCATCGTCGAAGACAAGCGTGATAACTGAGAGTCCGCTTCTTGAAATGCTTCGGCGTTCCTGGATGCGGGGGATATTGGCAAGCGCCATCTCTACTGGAGTGGTTACGTATTGCTCCACCTCCTGGGCTCCCAGCGAAGGAGCCTGGGTGATGACCTGTACCTGATTATCTGTAATGTCCGGGGTAGAATCGAATGGCAGATGCACAAGCGACCAGACACCCCATATTGCCAAGGCTATAGAGAGTACTCCAATCACCAGTTTGTGGCGAATGGAATAAGTAATAAGTTTCTGAAACATAAGCTACCCTTTCTTAATGTGCATGCTCACCATGTTCGCCCGTAAGCGAAGCCAGATAATAAGCGTTCGCGGTTACAATCTTCTTGCCGGCAGCTCCATCCTTGCCCTTCTGCAGATGGTCGCAAAGCTTCACTTCTGTATATTTACCATCCGAAGTGCCTGTGGTCACCTCATGACGGGAGAAGCTGTAGTTACCCTTGCTGGGAGCTCCATTGAGAGCGAAGACATACTGCTTACCATCTGCGCTCACAATTGCCTGGGATGGCAAAGCGAGACACTGCTGGCTGCCTGTAGCTATCTTTCCACTTACATACATACCTGCGAAAAGCTTTCCGCCATAAGTATTGCCTGACGAAGAATGCAGATAACTCTTCACGCTAGCCGCATCCAACTTTACGTGAACAGCAACGGCTTTCGAACTATCGTTAAAGTATTGGTTCATGCCATAAACGGTTCCAGAAAGTTTTACGCCAGGCTGGTTAGTCAAGTTTATGGTCACCCGATTTCCAACCTTAATCTTTGATAAATCCTTCTCGAAGACATTGAGGTCACATTCCACAGCCTGGGTGTTTCTAATCTTCATCAGAGGAGTCTGCATATCAGCATAACTTCCCAGACTGGCAGTCATCTCGCTCACGATGCCGGAGATAGGCGCATGCAAAGGGAACGCCGTAGTAAACTTGCCTTTGGATACAGCGGAAGTAGAAATACCCATCTGGCTGAGCTGTCTGCCAATACCCAGAAGATTGGCATGAGCTACCTGGTAATCTTTCTGGGTCTGCTGTAAGGTACGCTTCACGCCTGCTCCCTGCTTACTGAGCAGAAGTTGGCGCTCCAAATCCGCCTTGGCAAGTTCACACTCCTTGGCAGCAGAATAATACTCACGCTGAAGACTTACCACATCTGTATTTTCAACGGTAGCAACAACCTGTCCTTTATGAACAAGCTGTCCTTCTTTTACAAAAATAGATTTCACGATACCGCCCATCAAAGAGGCAACATCACCCATCGCCTGTGCACGCAGTACGAGCGATCCTTTCGCTTCTATGGTGGCATCCATCTCGCGCTCCACAGCCTCACCCATCTTCAAATCTACGGTGCTTACCTGCTTGGCAGTCAACGGAATATGATCAAAATCTACTTCTTCTTCATGCTCATGCTCCTCGTGTGCATGAACCTCTGAACCGGTCTGCTTCCCAAAGAAAGCGAATCCAGCCCAGGCAATCGCCGTAACGACGACAATCAAAACTATTCGTTTCATGTTTGTTTTTTCCTTCTATTTTATAATTCTACCTATTTTACAATTCTATACAATAATTTCACACCACGAATCTTATCAAAAATCCGGTGGCAAAAGTACACAAAAACCCTTGCAACTCAGTTGCATTCGAATCTTCAAACCGATTTTTGCAACCAAGTGGCAAACTTGTAAAATCATAAAATAGAAGGAGGTCCCCGTCTGCTATAGCCTGCCGCCAGTTCCTCAGCAAGCGGAGAAGCTGCCACATGCTGCCATCTCACTGAAATAAGCGAGAGACGAGGGAGAGTTAAAAGAGAAGAACAAGACAGGACCATCAACTGATGGTTCTCATCTACCAGCAACTTGCGGACACCCTTCACCACCTTGGAATTGACAACAAACTGATGCATTTGACGAACGCTACAGTTCTCACGGTCGCTGTCATTTTCCTGTTCATGATGTTCGGTATGCTCATCATTGATGTTGCCATCCTGCTCACATTGCTCCTGAATCATACAGATACGCCCCATGTGGTGATGATGGGTCATCACCGTAGATAGCAATATACTCAATGTAGCTATCCAGAGACTGAATATGTATAATCTTCTTTTCCTCATTTGCAATTTGGCTACAAAAATACAGAATTTTTGTTATATTACCAAGAAAGAGAGATGATTTTATAGCATTTTTTCTAAAAAAAACTAAAAGGCAAGTACCTATACTCCGATGATTGCCGTGTTTTAAGTAAAATTTAGTATCTTTGCAATCAAAATTAGTACACAAATAGAAATGAAAAAGTTTATTGCAGTTTTACAGTTACTCTTTGTAGTAATGTTGGCTCATGCACAGATGATGAACCCTGTGAAGTTCTCTACATCGCTCAAGACCAACGGAACCGCTGTAGCGGAAATCGTGTTTAATGGAAAGATCCAACCGGGATGGCATGTCTATTCTACAGGTTTGGGCGCAGACGGACCTATTTCAGCCACTTTTAACGTAAACAAGCTTGACGGTGTAGAACTCGTAGGCAAGTTGCAGGCTCGTGGCCATGAAATTTCAAAGTTCGACCCTCTCTTTGAGATGAAGTTACGCTTCTTCGAGGGTAGCGCTACTTTCGTACAGAAAGTGAAGTTCACCAAGCCTAACTATCTTATCGATGCCTATTTAGAGTATGGCGCTTGCAGCGACCAAAATTGTCTTCCTCCTAGCGAGGCAAGCTTCAAGCATAGTGGTAAATCTCCTGCTGTAGATGGCAAGGATGCTGTCAGCTCTGAAGATGCGAATGCTAACGGAAAGGCTGAAGATCCAGCAGCTATCGCTAAGGCGAAAGCAGACTCTTTGGCTCAACTTGCCGTAGCAGAGAAAGTAGATAGCACAGCTAATATTGATTCTTCATTCTCTGTAGATGGTGATGATGCTAAGGCTTGGTGGAAACCGGTTGTAAAGGAGCTTCAGGCTTTTGGTGGCAACAATGATATTGCCAACCATTCACTCTTCTATATCTTCATTATCGGTTTTGTGGGCGGTTTGCTCGCTCTTGTAATGCCATGTATCTGGCCTATCATTCCGATGACAGTAAGCTTCTTCCTGAAGCGTGCCAAGAATGACAAGAAGAAGGGTATCCGCGATGCGATTACTTATGGTTTGAGTATTGTCATCATATACTTGGCACTCGGTCTCACCGTTACAGCCATCGCAGGTCCTAGTACTCTCAATGCGCTTAGTACGAGTGCGGTATTCAACATCATCCTTTTCTTGCTTCTGGCAGTCTTCGCATTCTCATTCTTCGGATGGTTCGAAATCAAGTTGCCAGACAGTTGGGGAAATGCTGTAGATAATAAAGCTTCCAGCACAACCGGACTCATCAGCATCTTCCTGATGGCGTTCACACTCGTGCTCGTAAGTTTCTCTTGTACCGCTCCTATCATCGGCTTACTTCTGGTACAGACTGTTACATCAGGTGACTGGTTGGCACCAACCATTGGTATGTTTGGTTTTGCCCTTGCTCTCGCCTTGCCATTCACCCTCTTTGCACTCTTCCCATCTTGGTTGAAGTCAGCTCCTAAGTCTGGTTCTTGGATGGAGACCATCAAGATTGTGCTTGGTTTCATTGAGCTTGCTTTCTCTTTGAAGTTCTTGTCTGTAGCAGATTTGGCTTATGGCTGGCACATTATGGATCGCGAGGTATTCCTCTCACTCTGGATTGTCATCTTCGGTCTGCTCGGTCTCTACCTGATTGGCAAGTTGAAATTCCAGGTAGATGCTATCGGTGGTGACCTCAACAAGCCAATGCCAGTAGCTTGCATTATGCTTGGTCTTTGTTCCTTGGCTTTCTCCGTGTATATGATTCCTGGTCTTTGGGGGGCACCTTGCAAGGCAGTAAGTGCTTTTGCTCCACCTGTAAATACCCAGGATTTCAACCTGAACACCAAAGTGGTAGAACCTGCCTATAAGGACTATGAGGAAGGTATGGCAGCAGCAAAGGCAGCAGGCAAGCCAGTACTGATTGACTTTACCGGATACGGTTGTGTCAACTGCCGTAAGATGGAGGCTTCTGTCTGGACAGACCCTAGTGTTACTGACATTTTGACAAAGGACTACGTACTCATCTCTCTCTATGTAGATGACAAGACTCCATTGTCACAGCCTATGGAGGTGACTTTCAATGGTGAAAAGCGTACATTGAGAACCATCGGCGACAAGTGGAGCTACTTGCAGGCAAGCAAGTTTGGTGCTAATGCCCAGCCATTCTACATTCCTGTGGATAATGAGGGAAATCCTCTGAACGCTGCATTCAGCTTCAAGGAGGATGTCAGTGCTTATCTTGACTTCTTGCATAAGGGTCTTGATAACTATCGTAAGTAATAATTAACTTTTCATAAGGCGGGAGTGGCATGTTATTTGCTGCTCCCGTTTTTGTAATTAAAGTATAACACTATAAAAAGAGGAATTTATGAACAATAAAGAAGTTCCAGTCCTGCTTTTGACAGGCTATCTGGGCAGTGGTAAGACTACCCTGCTCAACAAGATTTTGGCTAACAAGAAGGGTATCAAATTTGCCGTTATCGTCAACGATATCGGTGAGGTGAATATTGATGCAGCTCTCATAGAGAAAGGTGGCGTGGTAGGTCAGAAGGATGATTCTCTGGTTTCACTCCAGAATGGATGTATTTGCTGTACCTTGAAGATGGACCTTGTAGAACAGCTCAAGGAAATCGTAGATATGAAGCGTTTCGACTATATTGTAATAGAGGCAAGCGGTATCTGCGAACCTGCACCTATAGCACAGACCATCTGCTCTATCCCATCCCTGGGTCCTCAGTATATCAAGAACGGTATCTTGCGCCTAGACAGCATCGTTACTGTAGTTGATGCACTTCGTATGAAGGACGAGTTTGCCAATGGTTCTGATTTGATGAAGCCAAACCTCGATGAGGAGGATCTCGCTTCTCTCGTCATCCAGCAGATGGAATTCTGCAACATCATCCTTCTCAATAAGGCCGCAGACGTAGAGCCTAAGGAGTTGGAGCACCTGAAGCAGATTATCCGCGCTATCCAGCCTAAGGCAGAGATTTTCGAATGTAACTATGGTGATGTAGATCTCGATCGGATTGTCAATACTCACAAGTTTGACTGGCAGACTGTTGCAACATCAGCAGGCTGGATTCAGGAAATCGAATCTGAACGAAGCGGAGAAGAGGACCATGAAGAAGAAGAGCATGAGCATCACCACCATGATGAAGACGATGACGAGCACGAGCATCACCATCATGATGAAGAAGAGGACGAACATGAGCATCACCACCACGATCACGAGGATCATGAACATGGTCACCACCACCACCATCATCACGATCATGACCATGACCACGAAGGTGGCGAAGTTGAGGAATATGGTATCGGAACCTTCGTATATTATCGCCGCAAGGCATTCGACCTGGGTCTCTTCGATGAGTTTGTTGCAAGAAAATGGCCTCGTGACATTGTTCGTGCCAAGGGTATCTGCTATTTTGCTGATGAACCAGACATGTGCTATGTTTTCGAGCAGGCTGGTCAGCAGAAGACAGTCAAGCAGGCAGGTCAGTGGCTCGCAACAATGCCAGCCGACCAGCTCGCAGAACTGCGCAAGAACAATCCGCAGCTTGAAAAGGAATGGGATGAGGAACTTGGTGACCGTATGATCAAGATTGTATTCATCGGTCAGCACATCAAGGACCAGAAGGATGCTATTATCGCCGAACTTGATAAGACTTTAGCACTCTAAGGAAAGTCGCCCTGTCAGGCAAAAGCATGAAGATATTTATGTTTTTGTCCTCACAGGGCGTTATATTTTACTTGTAAAACTTAAGAGATAATAGCGCATTTTAACTACCGAAAAGATGAAAAAAACAGAAATTAAAGGAAAAATGCGGGTAAAAATGCAGTTTTTTCTTCGTTTGTACTTTTAATTCGTTTTTTTTTGTTAAATTTGCACCCGATTAATAAATAATTAAGTGAATATACAAAGAAATGAAGACCGATTTTCGACCTGCATATATTAAGGACTTTGAGGCGTGTTGGAACATCATTGACCAGGCTCGTCGCTCTATGATTGCATCAGGACGTCATCAGTGGACTAATGATTATCCTGCCGAGCACGATATAAAAGACGACATCAACAATGGTAACGCATACGTACTTACCGTAGATGGCGAGGTGGCTGTCTATGGTGCAGTAGCACTCAATGGTGAACCACAGTACGATTTTATCGATGGCGACTGGCTTACCACAGGCGATTATTATGTAATACACCGCTTTGCTACGTTGCCTAAATATCAGCGTGAGGGTTTCGCACGTATATTTATTAATAAGGTGAATAGTCTCTGCGAGGTAGAAAAGGTTCCTAGCATCAAGGTAGATACCAATTTCGATAATCTTCCGATGATTAACTTGCTCTCTTCCATGGGCTTCTGCATCTGCGGAAGAATCAACTATGGGAACAGAGGTATGCGCTTTGCTTTCGAAAAGCAAACGATACAGCCACAAATACAATAACGATTTATAGACATTATGGAGGATAAATTAAATAGAATGAGAAGCTTGGTCAATCAACTGAACCAAGCTTCTGATGTTTATTATAACGGCAAAGGTGAAATCCTTACCGATTACGAATGGGATGCGCTGTTCGACCAACTCAAGAAGCTGGAAGAGGAAACCGGCGAAATTCTCCCCGACTCCCCTACCAACAAAGTTTCTGAAGATACGATCGTCGGCCAGAAGGAAGAACACGAGTTCGCAGCTCTCTCTCTGGCAAAGACCAAGAAGGTCAGCGACCTCGTCAAGTGGGCAGAAGACCGCCCTATCTGGATTTCCTGGAAGCTGGATGGCCTCACCTTGGTTGTGACCTACGACAATGGCAAACTAACCAAGGTGGTGACTCGCGGTAATGGTCATATTGGCACCAATATTACGCATCTGGCACCAGCTATCAGTGGTATTCCGCAGTCTATCACAGAAAAGGGTCATCTCGTGATTCGTGGCGAGGCAGTCATCTCCTATGCCGATTTCGAGCAGTTTATCATCGAAAGCGAAGGTGATTATGCCAATCCCCGCAATCTTGCATCCGGATCTCTTTCTTTGAAAGATGTAGAAGAAGTAAAGCAGCGCCATATCCAATGGATTCCTTTCACCCTGGTTTATTGCGAACAGGAAATCACATCATGGGGCAAAAGAATGCAGTGGCTGGAAGAACTGGGTTTTCATCCGGTAGAGCGTCAGATCATAGAGCAGCCATCTTCCGACAACATCCAAATGGAAATTGATGCTTTTACAGCTAAGGTGACCAACAAAAAGAATCCTTTCCCTGTAGATGGTCTCGTCATCTGCTACGATGACACCTCCTATGCTGCTACTGGTTCCGTAACAGGTCATCATGCAACAAGAGCCGGTTACGCCTTCAAATGGCAGGATGAACACGCTGATACCGAACTCGACCACATCGAATGGTCGTGTGCAGCCAATACCATCACTCCTGTGGCTGTCTTCAAACCTGTAGAACTGGAAGGCACAACTGTTCAGCGAGCATCTCTCTGCAATGTAAGTGAATGTGAGCGTCTGGGTATCGGAGGCAAGGGAACCCGATTGCAGGTAATCAAGGCCAACAAGATTATCCCAAAGGTGATCAATGTAACAGAATCACTTGGCGTTTTTGAAATTCCTAGAGAGTGTCCTGTCTGCCATGCTGAAGCTATCGTTAGAGAAAGCGAAAGCGGTACGAAAACACTGCATTGCACCAATCCGCATTGCGCGGCGAAGCAGTTGAAGAAGTTCACGAGATTCGTGAGCAAGGAAGGTTTGAACATAGAAGGTATTTCAGAACAGACCATCTGGAAACTGGTAAACGAAGGCTTGATCAGTGAATATGCAGACTTTTACCATCTTTCCGATCATGCCTATGTCATCTCTTCCTGGGAAGGATTCGGAAAGAAGAGTGTAGGCAATATGCTGGAAAGCATCCGCAAAAGCCGAAATACTGATGGTCGCCATCTGCTCTATGCACTCAACATCCCGCTGTGTGGAGGTGATGTCGCCAAAAAGCTCATAGAACGCTATCCTGTCAAGGAACTGATAGAAACCGCACGACTCTGTATGTTTGATGATGAGTTTGCCAGCATCGACGGCATCGGTCCTGAAAAAAGCGCTAAATTCATCGCCTGGTTCAAAGATGACAACAATTTCGCTCATGTACAGCATCTGATGAAGGAACTCACCATTACCGAGCAGACTCCTGTAGAGAAAGGCACGCAGTGCGACGGACTGACCTTCGTTGTAACGGGCGATGTTCATCGTTATAAAAACCGCAACGAGTTGAAGGCGTACATCGAGAGCCAAGGTGGCAAGGTGACGGGAAGCGTAAGCAAGAGCACCAGCTATCTGATTAATAACGATGCTGCCTCGCAAAGTTCAAAGAACAAGAAGGCACATGAACTCAACATCCCTATCATCACGGAAGATGAGTTCGTTGAGAAATTCGGATAAAAAACTTAGACTTCAATAAGCAAAGAAATCCCTTAGACTTCAACAAGCCTAAGGGATTTTTATTTGCTACTCGTCAGCTGCCTGTTTACCGGGCATTACACGCAAATGATATCTGTTACCATCAAAGTCAACACGCATCAGACTCTGAGGTTTGGTTATCCTGGCTAACTCTAGAGCCACATGCCCCATCGTTCTGCGAAGATTCAATTCTACACAAGATACAAGCTCTAACTGCCCATCCTTTGCAGCAATCATCATATCTACTCCAAATGGTCCGTTATAGTTTTCCTTTAACGCAGGTTCAACTATATCTATAATTTTCTGTCTTGCAGAGAAAAGCGCATCTTCGCTGACGTATTTCTTCAAAATATCAATCTTCTCTTCTTCAGAGCAGAGCAAGTTACCGGTATAGGCATTTTTGACAGTATCGAAGAGCGAGAGTCCTAGATAGTGTACCTTGCCGTCACGCATCTCGAATTCCATACCGAAATCTTTCACCTTATTATAATATGGCTCTACGGTAACACCACCCTGTCGGAAAATGATGTTGCTTACCCAGCGCTGGAAAGCGGGATATTCACCGTTTGTCCGGAACTCATCGGCAGAAACATATTTCACGCCTCTTCCACTGCTGCTCCAAGGAGCCTTGACTACAGCCTTGCCCCACTTCTTCACGCATTCCTTAACCAGAGCAAAGTTATCTGCATATACTACGTCCTGCTGCAGATGTTCAGCGGCCCATTGGCGGCTGCTTATCGCGCGTACCTTATCTAATACCTCATCAGTAGGCAGCATGATTTCCGGCAAACCGATACGTTCCAGCTCGCCTTTCAGACTCAAGTCCCATCCCCAAGGATGCACACTGTCTATAAACTCCGTCTTAAGCAGATGCTCAAGCTGCAGTTTGGTTATAAACTCAACTTTTTCCATCAGGTGCTCCCCCAAATGGCGCACCTTGTCGCGTGCATTGTCGATGTCATCAACAAGCACCAAGTCACCCTGATCTGCCCACAAGGCAGGTATAAATGCAAGGTCGCTTCGCAACTGTCTTCCAGCATGAGGAGCGGTAAACTGTCGCAAATGAGCGGCCAATGCCAAATCGTGTTCCGGATTGAAGATATGTAGTTTCATACTGCAAAGATACAAATTATTGAGATAAAAACGGCAAAAGAGGGTAAGTTTTACTTAGAAAAGTGCTAAATAATGAAAAAAAAGTTAGTTTTTGCTATCTAGAGTTTGCAAATTTAAAATATATTATTACCTTTGCATCGTAAAAAACAAATATGAATCAATATTAAACGCATGGAAGAGGCATTCTTCAGAACACATACATATCTAGTTGAGCATACAGAGGCTCCAGTCAGACGAACCTTGATGGATGAGATTGACTGGAACGACCGTATGATTGGCATCAAAGGCACTAGGGGCGTAGGCAAATCTACCTTTCTCCTCCAGTATGCCAAGGAGCACTTTGGACCATACGACCGCAAGTGCTTGTATGTGAATATGAACAACTTCTATTTCCAGAGCAGAGGTATTGCCGATTTTGCAGGCGACTTCGTGAGCCATGGTGGACGCACACTTCTGATAGATCAGGTTTTCAAGCAGCAGGATTGGAGCAAGGAGCTCCGCAAATGTTACGACCTGTATCCTGAACTGAAGATCGTGTTTACAGGTTCCAGCGTTATGCGCCTGAAGGAAGAGAATCCAGAACTCAATGGAATCGTGAAGAGTTACAATCTCCGCGGCTTCTCATTCAGAGAATACATCAATCTGAAGACGGGCAACGATTTCCAGCCATACGAGCTCGAAGATATTCTCCGCAATCATGAACACATCATCAAGCAGATCCTTCCCAAGGTGAGCCCGATGAAATACTTCAATGATTACCTGCATCACGGTTTCTACCCATTTTTCTTGGAACAGCGTAACTTCACAGAGAATCTACTAAAGACAATGAATATGATGACCGAGGTTGACATCCTCCTCATCAAGCAGATAGAACTGAAGTATCTGCCAAAAATAAAACGCCTGTTCTACGAGTTGGCTGTCGAAGGCGCCAAGGCTCCCAACGTGAGCCAGCTGGCCGAAAGCATCAATACAAGTAGGGCAACCGTGATGAACTACATTAAGTATCTGGCTGATTCCAGACTCATCAACATGATCTATCCGGAGGGGCAGGATTTTCCGAAGAAACCATCCAAGGTGATGATGCATAATACTAACTTGATGTACGCGATCTATCCTATACAGATTGACAAGCAGGAAGTGATGGAAACATTCTTCGTCAATTCACTTTGGAAAGACCACAAAGTTCACCAGGGCGGTAAAGACCACTATTATACAGTGGATGGCAACAGGAAATTCAGAATCTGTGATGCACAAACTCCCAACAAGATGCGTAGTAATCCAGATACCATCTATGCCCGTTACAATACTGAGGTAGGCAAGGACAACAAGATTCCGTTATGGCTCTTGGGATTCCTATATTAACGAGATTTCGAAAGAAGAATTAAATACAAAACATTTTTAATATTTTATCTAAAAGTAAAATGGCTAAAGAGAAAAAATTTATCACTTGTGATGGTAACACAGCTGCCGCACATGTAAGCTACATGTTTACTGAGGTTGCTGCTATCTACCCTATTACTCCATCATCACCAATGGCGGAGCATGTAGATGAATGGGCTGCCAAAGGACGTAAGAACCTTTTCGGTCTGCGAGTTTCTATCCAGGAAATGGAGTCTGAGGCTGGTGCTGCCGGTGCAGTTCACGGTTCTCTCCAGGCTGGTGCCTTGACTTCAACTTACACTGCTTCTCAGGGTTTGTTGCTGATGATTCCTAACATGTACAAGATTGCTGGTGAGTTGCTCCCTTGTGTGTTCAACGTATCAGCACGTACATTGGCTTCTCACTCACTTTGTATCTTCGGTGACCACCAGGACGTAATGGCTTGCCGCCAGACAGGTTTCGCTATGTTCTGCTCAGGTTCTGTTCAGGAGGTTATGGACCTCTCTGCAGTTCCTCACTTGGCTACATTGGAGACAAAGGTTCCTTTCATTAACTTCTTCGACGGTTTCCGTACTTCTCACGAGTACCACAAGATCGAGGAGATGGATATGGAAGACATCCGTCCATTGGTTAAGGATGAGTTCATCGAGGACTTCCGTAACCGTGCTTTGACTCCTGAGCGTCCTGTTACTCGCGGTACCGCTGAGAACCCAGAGACATTCTTCACACACCGTGAGGCTTGCAACCCTTACTACGATGCAATCCCTGAGGTAGTAGAGAAGTACTGCCAGGAGATGACTAAGATCACTGGCCGTGAGTACCACCTCTTCAACTACTATGGTGCTGAGGATGCTGAGAACATCATCATCTTGATGGGTTCTGCTACAGAGCCAGCTCGTGAGGCTATCGACTACTTGAACAAGCAGGGCAAGAAGGTCGGTATGGTTGCAGTTCACCTGTATCGTCCATTCTCTGTTGACTTCCTGAAGAAGGCAATCCCAGCTACAGTTAAGCGTATCGCTGTTCTCGACCGTACTAAGGAGCCAGGTGCAGAGGGTGAGCCATTGTACCTCGACGTTAAGTCAGCTCTCTACGATGACGAGCGCAAGCCATTGATCGTTGGCGGTCGCTACGGTCTCGGTTCTTCTGATACAACTCCAGCTAAGATTGTTGCTGTATTCAAGAACCTCGAGTTGCCACAGCCAAAGAACCACTTCACTGTAGGTATCGTTGATGACGTTACATTCACTTCTCTCCCAGAAGAGGAGGAGATTCCAATGGGTGGCGACGATTTGTTCGAGGCTAAGTTCTACGGTTTGGGTGCTGACGGTACTGTTGGTGCTAACAAAAACTCAGTTCAGATCATCGGTAACAATACTAACAAGTATTGCCAGGCATACTTCTCTTACGACTCTAAGAAGTCTGGTGGTTTCACCTGCTCTCACTTGCGTTTCGGCGACAGCCCTATCCACAGCGCGTACCAGGTAAATACTCCTAACTTCGTAGCTTGCCACGTACAGGCTTATCTCCACATGTACGATGTAACACGTGGTTTGCGTAAGAACGGTTTCTTCCTGTTGAACACTATCTTCGACGGCGAGGAGTTGGTTAACTTCATCCCTAACAAGGTAAAGCGTTACTTCGCTCAGAACAACATCACAGTTTACTATATCAACGCAACTAAGATTGCTCAGGAGATTGGTCTCGGCAACCGTACCAACACCATCCTCCAGTCTGCATTCTTCCGTATCACAGAGGTTATTCCTTTGGATCTCGCTGTAGAGCAGATGAAGGCATTCATCGTTAAGTCTTACTCTAAGAAGGGTCAGGACGTTGTTGACAAGAACTTCGGCGCTGTTGACCGTGGTGGTGAGTACAAGCAGTTGGCTGTAGATCCAGCTTGGGCTAACCTCGCTGACGATGAGGCTAAGGAGGACAACGCTCCAGCATTCGTTAAGGAGCTCGTTCGTCCTATCAACGGCCAGGCAGGTGACCTCTTGAAGGTTTCTGACTTCGTTAAGCACGACACAGTTGACGGTACATGGCAGAACGGTACTGCAGCATTCGAGAAGCGTGGTGTTGAGGCATTCGTACCAGTATGGAACGTAGAGAACTGTATCCAGTGTAACAAGTGTTCATTCGTTTGTCCTCACGCAGCTATCCGTCCATTCGTATTGACAGATGAGGAGCTTGCAGGCATCGAGGGTCTCGAGACTCAGGATGTTAAGGCACCTAAGGCTTTGGCTGGAATGCACTTCCGCATCGAGACTTCAGTACTCGACTGTCTGGGTTGTGGTAACTGTGCTGACGTCTGCCCAGGTAAGAAGGGTGAGAAGGCGTTGACAATGGTTCCATTCAACGTTGATGCAGAGGATATGGTCAAGGAAGCAGCTAACTGGGAGTACCTCGTACACAACGTAGCTTCTAAGCAGGATCTCGTTGACATCAAGCAGAGCCCTAAGAATTCTCAGTTCGCTCAGCCATTGTTCGAGTTCTCTGGTGCTTGCTCTGGTTGTGGTGAGACTCCATACGTTAAGTTGATTTCTCAGCTCTTCGGTGATCGTCAGATGATTGCTAACGCTACTGGTTGTTCTTCTATCTACTCAGCTTCTATCCCATCTACTCCATATACAAAGAACGCTAAGGGTCAGGGTCCTGCATTCGACAACTCTTTGTTCGAGGACTTCTGCGAGTTCGGTCTCGGTATGGTAATGGGTAACAAGAAGATGAAGGAGCGCATCGCTCACTTGCTCGAAGAGGCTAAGGCTAGCGAGAAGGTTTCTGCTGAGTTCGTAGCTGCTGCTGACAAGTGGATGGCTAACATGAACGATTCAGAGGGCTCTAAGGAGGCTGCTGCAGAGTTGAAGCCTCTCATCGCTGCCTGCGCTGAGAAGGGTTGCCCTATCTGCAAGGAGCTCAAGACTTTGGATCACTACCTCGTTAAGCGTTCACAGTGGATCATCGGTGGTGATGGTGCTTCTTATGATATCGGTTACGGTGGTCTCGACCACGTATTGGCTTCTGGTGAGGATGTTAACATCCTGGTACTTGATACAGAGGTTTACTCTAACACTGGTGGTCAGTCTTCTAAGTCAACTCCACTCGGTGCTATCGCACAGTTCGCTGCTCAGGGTAAGCGTATCCGCAAGAAGGATCTCGGTTTGATGCAGACTACATACGGTTACATCTACGTAGCTCAGGTAGCTATGGGTGCTGACAATGCTCAGACATTGAAGGCAATCCGCGAGGCTGAGGCTTATCCAGGTCCATCACTCATCATCGCTTACGCACCATGTATCAACCACGGTTTGAAGCGTAAGGGCGGTATGGGTCGTTCACAGCACGAGGAAGAGTTGGCTGTTGAGTGCGGTTACTGGCACTTGTGGCGTTACAACCCACTGTTGGCTGATGAGGGTAAGAACCCATTCACACTCGACTCAAAGGCTCCAAACTGGGAGAACTTCCGCGACTTCTTGCTCGGTGAGGTTCGTTACCTCTCTGTACAGAAGGCATTCCCTAAGGAGGCTGATGAGCTCTTCTCTCAGGCAGAGAAGATGGCTAAGCTCCGCTACCAGACTTACGTTCGTAAGAGCCAGGAGGACTGGAGCGAGCAGATCTAATCAAAGAAGATTTTAGATTCTAACATAATGAGCCTTGGTTGCTATTTTGGCAGCCAAGGCTTTTTTCATTCTTTTATTTCCCTTTTTTCGAATCTTTCCACTATAAAAGGATCATGATTTCGGCAAAAAAATAGGGGGGAGGCCGTCCGAAAACTTAATTAGGGAAGCAAACAACTGAATTGGGCATTT